>Ga0153915_10000323_pt1 | contig 43862 bp, 42 predicted proteins | sample Opewatmetagenome_2_FD_107003 | JGI IMG/M metagenome (GOLD analysis project Ga0153915, IMG submission 107003) | Freshwater wetland microbial communities from Ohio, USA - Open water 3 Core 3 Depth 3 metaG | ecosystem: Environmental > Aquatic > Freshwater > Wetlands | place: USA: Ohio, Lake Erie...
CCCCCGCCTTCGAACACCACCCGCACCGCCTTCCCCTCCTGCCTCGGCAGCGTCCCGGGCTTGAAGACGTCCCCTTTGGGGCTGAAGCCGAGGACCTCCTTGAGCTTCTTCTCGACCACAAACCCCGTCACGCCCTCGTCCGCCTCGACGTTGATCCGAACGTCCTTGACCCCATCGACCTCCTCGATGATGATCTGGTAGTGGCTGCGCACGCCCGGAATCTCCATCAGGGCCTGCTCGACCTGCTTGGGGAAGAAGTTGACGCCCTTGACGATGAGCATGTCGTCCACGCGGCCCGTGATGGGCGCAATGCGCACGTGCGTCCGCCCGCACCGGCAGGGCGCGCGGGAGAGCACGCGGGTGAGGTCCCCCGTGCGGAAGCGGATGACGGGCAGGGCCTCCCGGGTGAGGGACGTGACGGTGAGCTCGCCCAGCTCCCCGTCCCTCACCGGCTCGTGGGTGGAGGGGTGGAGAACCTCGACGACGTACTGGTCCTCCCAGACGTGGATGCCGTCGTGGGCGGGGCAGTCCATGCCGAGGGTTCCCACGCCGCCGCTCTCCGTCATGCCGTAGATGTCGAAGACGTCCCGGCAGAGCTTCCCGACGAACTTCTTCTTCATCTCCGCGGAGAACATCTCCGCGCCGAATATGGCCACCTCCAGGTCCGGCAGGCTCCCGCCCTCCTCCTCCAGCACCTCCATGATGCGGATCCCGTAGGAGACCACGCCCATGAGGGCGCGCGTCCCGAAATCCCGGGCCAGCTTGACCTGGCGGGTGGTGTTTCCCGCGCCCGTGGGGATCACGAAGAGTCCGTAGGCGCGCGCACCGTGGTAGAAGCCGAAACCGCCGTTGAACAGCCCGAAGGATGGCGTGATCTGGATGACGTCGTTCCTGCGCACGCCCGCCATCGCGTAGCAGCGGGCCATGCACTCGCCCCACTGGGCCAGGTCCCCCAGGGTGTACGGCATGACCACGGGCACGCCCGTGGAGCCCGAGGACATGTGCATTTCAGCGATGTCCTTCTTTTCCACGCAGGACAGGGACAGGGGGTAGCCCGAGCGGAAATCCAGCTTATTCATGGTGGGCAGCTTCCCGATGTCCTCCACCGTCCGGATGTCCTCCGGGCGCACCCCGGCCTCCTGGAACCTCTTCCGCTGGATCGGGTTGAGATCGCAGATGCGCGTCAAGACGGACCGCAGGCGGTCCCGCTGCAGGTTGCGCAGGCCCTCCGCAGGCATGGTTTCCAGGTCGTGTTCGAAAAAAAGGCTTTCGCTCATGTCGATGCCCTTCCCGCCGCGAAGGCCTTGAGGTTCAACTCCAGGAATTTGGGCTTTACCGAGGCCTCGATGGCCTCCTTCCAGCAGTTCTCCGGGATGTCAAGGGCCGTGGAAAGGGCTCCGACCACGACGATGTTGGCGACCCGGATGTCCCCCAGCTCGGTGGCCTTTGCCGTGACGTCCACGTACAACAGCCTGGGGAAAGCCCGGCGCAGACGCGCCTCCGCGTCCCCGGGATAGACGGCCTTTCCCGAGGAGACGGTCACCGGCACGATGGCCTGGGAGGAGACCACGGCAAGGCCCCGGGGTGCCAGCAGGTCGGCGTAGCGCAGGGCTTCGATGCGCTCCAGGGAAGCCAGGACCTGCGCAGAGCCCTGGGGTACGAGCGGGCTGTAGACCTTCTTCCCGTAGCGGATCTGCGCCAGGACGGAGCCGCCCCGCTGCGCCATGCCGTGGACCTCATTGGTCTTCACGTCGAAACCCGCGGCCATCGCGGCCCGGGCCACCGTTTCCGAGGCGAGGAGGATCCCCTGCCCCCCCACGCCGACAAGCACCACGCCGACCGTCTGGCCGTTCACTGGGCGCACCCTCCCTTTTCCGCAATGACGAACGCCTTGGACGGGCAGACCCCGGCGCAGAGCCCGCAGCCGCTGCAGAGCAGCTCATTGACCGTGGCGCCTTCGGGCGTCCATTCGATGGCCGGGCAGCCCATCTTCAGGCACATCCTGCACTTCGTGCAGAGGGTCCTGTCCACGGACCGCGTCGCGCCCAGTTTCCGCTTCTCGCGCAGCGGGCAGGGACTCGAGGAGACGATCAACCAGGGTTCCTTGGAAGCCATGGCCTCCTTGAAGACCTCGACGGTGCGCTTGGTCTCGTAGGGGTTGACGGTACGGACGTTCGGGATGCCGCAGGCGCGCGCGAACTCCTCGATGGACGCCTTCGTGGTCTCCTCCCCGGAAAGCGTCCTTCCGGTCCCTGGATTGTCCTGGTGGCCCGTCATGGCCGTGGTGCGGTTGTCCACCACGACGATGATGGAGGCGCTGCGGTTGTAGCCGATGTCCAGGAGGCCGGTGATCCCGGAATGGAAGAACGTGGAGTCCCCGACGATCCCGACGACCTTGCGCGGCTCCCCCGCCTTGTTCATGCCGTGCGCCATGCTGATGCCGGCTCCCATGCAGAGGATCGTGTCGATGCGGGACAGCGGGGGGAACACCCCGAGGCTGTAGCAGCCGATGTCCCCCGTCACCACGACGTCGAATTTCCCCAGGGCGTAGAACAGGCCGCGGTGCGGACAGCCGGGGCACAGGACGGGCGGACGGGCGGGAAGGTCCTTGGCCTCAGGCAGCGATGCCGGCGGCGTGACGGGCTTCCCGGCGCGCCGGGCCAATCCCTCCCGGATCCTGTCCGGGGAGAACTCCCCGATGGGCGTGAAGTACTTCTTGCCCTCGCAGGCGATGCCGAGGGAGCGGAGGTGCTCCTCCATGATGTCGTCCAGCTCCTCGGCTACCAGGAGCTCCTTCACCCCGCCGGCGAACTCGCGAAGGAGCGCGTCGGGGAAGGGCCAGGCCCAGCCGATCTTCAGGACCGAGGCGTCCGGAAGCAGCTCCCGCACGTACTGGTAGGCGATTCCCTCCGCGACGATGCCGAGGCTCCTGTCGCCCCATTCGATCCTGTTGGCGGCGGTCTTCTCCGCTTCGGCGCGCAGCGCCGCGTGCCGTTTTTCCACCTCGACGCGCATGCCGCGCCCCCACAGGGGGATCGGCACGAAACGCTCGGGGCACTTCTGGAATCCGATGGGCTTCCCCGACGGGACCCTGTCCCCCGTTTCCACCATCCCCCTCGAGTGGCTTACGCGGGTGGTGGTGCGCAGGATCACGGGCGTCCGGTGGCGCTCCGAGACGTCGAGGGCGAGTTTCATGAACTCGGAGGCGTCGGCTGAATCGGCGGGTTCCAGGACCGGAACCTTGGCGAAACGGGCGAAATGGCGAGTATCCTGCTCGTTCTGCGAGGAATGCATGCCGGGATCGTCGGCGACGCAGAGCACGAGGCCTCCGACGGTTCCCGTGTACGACAGGGTCATCAGGGGGTCCGCGGCCACATTGAGGCCCACGTGCTTCATCGTGACGATGCAGCGCGCGCCGGCAAGCGAGGCGCCCGCGGCGACCTCGAGGGCGACCTTCTCGTTCGGCGACCATTCGCAGTAGACCGCGTCCCTGTAGGCGCTCATGGCCTCCAGGATCTCCGTCGAGGGTGTGCCGGGGTATCCGACCGCGACCGTCACGCCCGCTTCATAAGCGCCGCGGGCGATCGCTTCGTTTCCGGAAAGCAGCTTTTTAGCGATGACTTGGCTCCTTCCAGGGTAAAAGTGTATTTTTTTACTACTTTGCGCGAGATGATGTCAACTCGTGGGGGATGCGAGCGGGTTACGAGACGTGAGCGGGAGTCAGGGAAAAGACCATGTCCATCTGGCTGTACAGGGGAAACTCTATTCGGACCTTGTAGAGCATCATCGCCTGTTCGAACGCGTTCCGGCCGCAGAGGCAGTCCTCCAGGAACGAATGCATGGCCATTGTGCGCTCACGTAATTGGTCCATGAGCACCGTGCGGCGGACGCAGGACTCCTCGTCCTGGGTACCGAGCCGGTTCAGTTCGACCTGGATCCTCTCCAGCTCCCGTTCCCAAGTCCCCATGCGCGTCGACCAGTCGGCGACGGAACCGTTCTTCGGCTTGAGAACCGTCCCTTGCATGACGATACCCCCTCTTCCGATACTATCGGGATGAGAGCCCATCCGCTTGACTGTCCATACTGACACAATTTCCGAATATATTCTATCATCATTTCACCGAAAATACATTTTTGGGGGTCATTGACCGATTCGTGATTCTGTAATTACCTTGAATGACAAACTCTGTTCAGGAGGTTCCTTAATGAAAAGGGTAGCCATCATCGTGTTGCTTCTTGTCACCTTGGTTTCCGTCGGTGCGTTCGCCGCCAAGGGGTCGGGTTGGGCGATTGGCGGGGAAGGATCGCTGTATATGGGCAGCATAGGCGGCGGGATTCCGGGTGGAGGAGGCGCCCTGACGCTTCACACCCCCTTCCTGCCCATCATGTTCGGCATATCCGTCGACAGCAGCCTTGCTTTCGGGCTCACGGGCGACTACTGGCTGTTCCATCAGGACCTTGCCAGCATCTTCGACTGGTACGCCGGCGTCGGCGGCTACCTTTCGGCTTCCAGTTCCTACTTCGGCCTCGGACTGCGGATTCCCATCGGACTGCAGGCCTGGATCCTGGGTACCGACTTCCTGGAGCTCTTCCTGGAAGTGGCGCCGGCCCTCGGCGTGAAGTTCACCGGCGATCTGTTCTACTGGCACGTACAGGGAGCTTTCGGCTTCCGTTTCTGGCTCTGAGCTTCAGGCAACAATGAGAAGCGCCCCGTTTCCGGGGCGTTTCTTTACAGCGAGCGAGGAGAATCGAACTCCCGACACAAGCTTGGGAAGCTTGGGTAATACCATTTTACGACGCTCGCCAACGAAAAAGAAAATACCACGGCCCCGAGGCCTTCGTCAAGTGCGATCGCCTATTCCGCGTAAGCCTTGGCCTTCTCCCGGGTCTGCTCCTTGCCCATGACGAAGAGCGTGAGTTCCGCGTCCTCCGCCACGATGTACGGGATGGCCAATTGCCCCCCCGGGTGCTTCATGTCCACGATGGTCCCCTTGCCGGACTCCGAGGAGACGTCCAGGCGCACTTCCATCAGGATCGGATAATCCGGAAGGGAGTACTTGAAGATGCCGAACACCTTGTCCTTTCCCGGGTTATCGGGGATCGTCATCTCGATGCGGATCGGCTGGCCATATCCCAGGGTGGTCTTGGGCTTGGGATTCTGCGACACCACGACGCCCGGCTTGTCTCCCTTGCCCGGTTTGCGGGCCGTGAAGAGGAACGGCACATTGGCCTTTGTCAATTCCGTGACGACTTCCGTGAAGCCCTTCCCTTCATAATCGCCGGCCTCGGCGTTCGATCCGCCGGTCCCCCTGCTCACCACGAGTTCCAGGTACGTGATGCCCGTGATCGCCGTGCCCGACTTCGGTTTCTGCGCGATGATCGTGCCGGCGGGCACGGTTTTATCGTACTGGAACAGGACCGGCTCCTTGATCACGATATTCGCCTTCTGCGTGGAGAAAAGGGCCTGAAGGTAGATCCGCACCTCATCGAGGCTCTTTCCCACGTATTGATCCACCTTGTCCAGGACCGGTCCCTTGCTGACCCATAGCATCACCTGCTTGCCGGATTTCACCTGGGTGCCCGGGGAAGGCTTCTGGCCGATCACGACGTTCTTCTCCACCTCGGAGGAGAACTGCACGATGACCCATGGATACAGGTCCTTGTCCTGGAGGTCGATGAGGGCGGAGGTGAGTTCCTTTCCTTTTACGTCGGGCACCAGGGTCTCTTCCTGTCCCCGCACCGTAAGGAAAAAAGTGACAAGCCCGGCCGCGATCATGAGGCCCAGGATGCCCACGAAGAAGAAGGCCGCCAGCTTCACGTTGCGGCCCTCGGGCGAATCGCTGTGGTTGGGGAGGATACGGATGAAGAAGCTCCGCGCCGCATCCCACGCGCTCTCCAGGAACATCTGGATCCGCCAAATGACATCCCTCATGGGTTTCCTCCCAACCTCGAGCCGACAAACCGCGGGTTTCCGTTCAGGAACGCCCTCGCATCGAGGGGTTTCTTCGTCTGAAGTTGAAGGGCTTCCACGGCGAGAAGCCCTGCTCCGGTCTGCACGAAAAGTCCCACGCCCTTGCTGAAACCCGTGACGCGGCCGGGCTCCCCTGTACCTTCCACGCCCGGGACGGCGCGGGCCTTGAGTACCAGGAGCGTCTGCCCCTCGTAGCGGGTGTAGGCACGCGGCCAGGGATCATAGGCGCGCACGGATCTCTCGATGACCTCGGCGGGTGCCGTCCAATCCACCAGGCCGTCCTCCTTGCGGATCAGGCGGCAGTAGGTGGCCTTGGTTTCGTCCTGCGGCTCTCCCGGTACGTCCCCGTCGCCCAGGCGGCACAATACGTCGGCAAGGAGGGCGGCGCCCTGCCGCGAGAGCACGTCTGTCAGACCGCCGCACGTCTCGTCGCCCCGCAGGGGCGTCACGGCGCGCGCAAGGACATCCCCCGTGTCGAAGCGCAACGCCAGACGCTGCACCGTCACTCCCGTTTCCGCATCCCCCGCGAGGATCGCCGCAGGCACGGGGGACGGTCCCCTGTGCCTGGGAAGAAGGGATGGATGCAGGTTGATCCCTCCGCGGGGGAACAGGTCGAGCAGGTTCCTGCGGAAGATGCGTCCATAGGCGGCCACGGCCAGGATATCCGGTTTCAGGGCCGCGATCCTCTCCCGCACGGCCTTGCCCATGGAATCCGCCTCGATGACTGTCAGCCCCAGGGCGGCGGATGCCGCCGCCACGGCGGAACACGTTTCGGCCCGGCCGCGTCCGGCCGGATGGGAGCAGCAAGTGAGGACGCCGCACACTCCGAGGCGCGCGTGCACGGCTTCCAGGGACGGTACGGCAAAATCCGGGGAACCCGCGAAGAGTACCCGCATCAGGACCTGCTGGAATAGGAGGCCAGGAGCCTGTCCCGCATCCTGGCGTCCAGGTGATCCACGAAAAGGATTCCGTCCAGGTGGTCCATCTCGTGCTGGATGACACGGGCGAGCATGCCCTGCGCCGTGAAGCTGAAAGGCCGCCCCTTTTCGTTCCAGGCCTGGATGCGGACGGAGGAAGGGCGGACGACGTCCGCATTCACTCCGGGAACGGAAAGGCAGCCTTCTTCGAACGGTTCCTGTTCGATGGAAGTTTCAAGGATCTCGGGGTTGATGAAAACCCTGGCTTTATCCCGGACCGCCCGGGTGACGAATATCCTCCGCAGGGACCCCACCTGTACGGCCGCCAGGCCCACTCCGCGGTTGGCCTCCAGGGCTTCGAACATGCCCTTCACGAAGTCCTTCAGCTCGTCGTCGAAGCCTGTCACGGCTTCGGAGCGTTTCCGTAGCAGGGGATCCCCCATCGTGATGATCTGCAGAGTCCCGGTTGCCATTTCACGGAAATAGTACAGATTCCGGCCATACGAGTCAATGAAAGGGGGGCGTGTTGCACGCCCCACGCCGCTGCGCTACATTGCAGTCGTGGCGGAATCCGCTCCATCCCGATACGCGCCCTATCGGTTGATCCTCGCCGATGACGACGACCTTTCCCGCGAGGGGCTTCTGCGGCTCGTGGACTGGCAGGCGGCCGGTTTCCGGGTGGCCGCCGTCTGCGCCGACGGCGCAGAGGTGCTGGACCGGTTGATGGACGGAGGCATCGATGCGGTGATCACCGACATCAAGATGCCCCTCGTCGACGGCATCGAGGTGGCGCGGCGCATCGGGGAACGGGGGCTGGACGTCGAGGTCCTCCTCGTCAGCGCGTATCGGGATTTCGAGTACGCCCGTTCGGCGGTACGCTACCGCGCCCTCAATTATCTGCTCAAGCCTTTCTCGCGCGCCGACATGGACGAGGCGCTCCGGGAGCTGAAAGCCCGCCTGGACGGCAAAGGGGCGGTCCGCATGGAAGCTCCTCAGGCTGCGGCGCGGGAGCCGGAGGCGGTCGGCTGGGACGCCGGGGCGGCCGTCGATGAAGCGGAACGCGACGAGTCGGGATCCGTGCTTCAGGAGGCGAAACGGTTCATCGAGGGAAATCTGGAAGGTGAGGTCGGCCTGGAACGCGTGGCGGAGCACGTGCATCTGAGCCCGATCTATTTTTCCCGTCTGTTCAAGGAACGGACCGGCTGTACCTTCATCTCCTACGTCACGGAGGCCAAGATCCGATACGCCCGGAGGCTCCTGGCGGATCCGGACCGCAGGGTCTATGAGATCTGCGCCCTTCTTGGCTACCGGGACGTGAACCACTTCTGCCAGCTGTTTAAAAGCCGGGTCGGCTGCACGCCTTCGGAATACCGGGGCCGCCAGCGCGTGGGGTCGGGAGAGGCATGAGCCTGCGGCCCGACGCATGGTTTCGCGACCTTCGCGACTACCGTTTCCGCAGCATCTTCTTCAAATACCTGGCTCTGCTCGCCGTCGGTTTCATCCTGCCCCTCGCGGCTTCGGTCTGGCTGGTTTCCAGCTTCGGCTCCTCCGCCATGCGGGACGAGATCCTCAATGCGTACCGCTACAACCTGATCAGGATCCGCGACACGGTGGACTCCCTCGTCTACGAAAGCGAGATCCTGGCGATCCGGACGGCGGACCACCCCGTGGTGCAGGAGTTCCTGAGTCAGCCTGGACGCACGCAGCCTGACTACGAACTGGTGGACCTGATCCGGCGCGTCCGAGACCTGATCCTGCGGCCGCCGGGCAACTACATCGACTCCATCTACATCTACGGCGAGACGCTGGATTTCGTGGTCTCCTCGGGCGAGGATCCCTCGCGGCGCGCGGGTTTCCCGGATGACGGCTGGTACGACCTGGCCCGCCGCAAGGATCCGGCGGTCTCCCTGTGGTACGAGGCGCGGCAGGTGCGCGACCCGGGACAGGACGGAAAACCCAGGAGCTTCCTTTCCGTCTTCTGCAGGGCCCCGCAGTTCCGCGGAACCAAGGCGGGCCTCGTCGTGGTCAACCTGGACTGCGACAAGATCCGGGACGAGATCGTGCGCGGCGGCTCCGACGAGACCATCTTCATCGTCACCCCCGGCCTCGACCTCCTGTTCGACAGCAGGGACGATCTGTTCGCGGCCTCCTACAGGGAAACCCCTTTGGGGCGCCGAGCTCCCCTCTCCTACGACGAAGGAACGCGTAGCTTCCGGCTTCCGGACCTCAAGGAGCTGTTCGTCGGGGAGAAGTTCCTGCACAAGGACTGGTGGATCTTCTCGATCGCCACGCTTTCCCGGTTCCAGACGCGCCTCGGCCGGCTTTGGCAATTCGCCGTCCTGATCATGATCGGCGGCGTGGTCCTCACGCTGATCGTCGCCCTCGTCGTCTCCGGCCGCATCTACCAGCCGTTCAAGAACATCATCGGGCTCCTGGAGCATCCCGAGACCGTCCCGTCGGCGGGCGGCCGCGCCCGGCGGCGGTTCGACGAGACGGGCTACATCACGCAGAACATCGTCCAGTCCCTCGACAGGAGCCGCAGGATGGAGGCCGACCTCCTGGACAAGATGGCGGCCCTGAAACAGGCGCAGACCACCGCGCTGCAGACGCAGATCAACCCGCATTTCCTCTACAACACGCTCCATGCCGTGGCCTTCCTTGCGCGCGGCCTGACCGGCGGGGACAATGCGGCCACGGAGGCGGTCCTGGCCCTGTCGCGCATGCTGCAGGCGTCCCTGGACACGGCCGGGAGCTTCGTTCCCCTCCGCCGGGAGCTGGAGCATGCCCGCTGCTACGTGCGGATCCTCGAGCTGCAGGCCAGCCGCGTCACGGTGGACTGGCGCGTCGAAGAGGGGCTGCTCGACGTGCTCGTGCCCAAGATCATCCTGCAGCCCCTCATCGAGAACGCGGTCTACCACGGCATCAAGCCCAAGGGAGGAGACGGCCGCCTGACCGTGGAGGTCGAGGCGGCCGGGGAGCGCGTGAAGATCCGCGTGACCGACGACGGGATCGGCATGGACGCCAGGACCCTCGAGCAGGTGCGCGACGGCCTCAAGGACCGTTCGATCCAAGGGGAGCGCATCGGCCTGCGCAACGTCAACCTGCGGCTCCTTCTCATGCTCGGCGAGGAATACGAGCTCGGGGTGGAAAGCGCTCCCGCGGAGGGGACCTCCGTGCTCCTGTACCTGCCCCGCATCGAGTAGCCTTCGTTGATAAAACCATGCAAAAAAGGCGAGAAAACCGGTCACGAGTGCCGGCGGGGCGGAGCTATGATGCCTGCATGGAGAGTCTGTCTCGTACCGCCCATGATCTCGTGAAGTACCGTCATTACTACGTCCTGGCCCTTCCGGCTTTCGCCGTATTCCTGCTCTTCCATTATTGTCCCATGGCCGGCATCGTCATGGCGTTCAAGCAGTACAACGTCACGGACGGGATCTTCGGCAGCCCGTGGGCCGGCCTGAAGTACTTTGGCGAGATGATCGAGGCCCCCGAGTTCCCATTGATCGTCCGCAACACGTTCTTCATCAGCCTCCTGAAGATCCTCTTCGTCTTCCCCATGCCGATCCTCTTCGCGCTCCTCCTCAACGAGGTCCGCGTCCTGAAACTCCAGAAGGTCTTCCAGACCGTGAGCTACCTGCCCCATTTCCTCTCCTGGGTGGTCGTGGCGGGACTGGTGCGGGGGCTCCTTGGGGCTTCGGGTCCCGTCAACCAGCTCACCGCGGCGTTCGGCGTGAAGCCCGTCCTCTTCCTTACCAAGGCGGAGTTCTTCGTGCCGATCCTGATCGCCACGGACATCTGGAAGGAGATCGGCTGGGGTTCCATCGTGTACCTGGCGGCGATCGCCGGCATCGAGGTGCAGCTCTACGAGGCCGCCGAGATGGATGGAGCCGGACGGATCCAGAGGATGCTCCACATCACCCTTCCGAGCATCCTGTCCGTCGTGGTCATCCTGTTCCTCCTCCGCGTCGGACAGGTGATGAACGCGGGTTTCGACCAGATCTTCAACCTGTACAACTCCATGGTCTACTCGGTCGGCGACATCATCGACACCTACATCTACCGTGCCGGACTGGAGCAGCTGCGCTACAGCTATGCCACGGCGGTGGGCTTGAGCAAGAATCTGGTCGGCCTGACCTTCCTGTTGCTCACCAATCTCATCGTGCGCCGTCTCGGCGGATCGGGGACACTGTGAAAAAAGGCGCCGGAACCTCCGACCGCATGCTGGAGACCGTGGTCGTCGCGCTCATGTTCGCCTTCTCCGCCACGATCCTGCTGCCCTTCTGGACGATGCTCGTCGATTCCTTCAGCACGCCGGCCTTCTTCCTCAAGGCGCAGGTCAAGCTCTGGCCCCTGGAGGCCTCCCTGGAGGCCTACCGGGAGGTCTTCCGCAACGAGATCATCGCTACGGCCTACGCGAACACTGTCTTCCGGGCGGTCCTCGGCTGCCTTCTCACCGTCTCGACCTGCTTCGCGGCGGCCTATACCCTGTCCCGCAAGGGACTTCCCTTCCGCCGGACCCTCACGGCGCTCATGGTCTTCACGATGTTCTTCGGCGGGGGCCTGATCCCGACCTATCTCTGGTACAAGAACCTCGGGCTCATCAACAACCGGCTCGTGCTCATCCTCCCCTCCATGGCCGTCGCCTACTACATCCTCATCATGAGGAACTTCCTGCAGGCGCTGCCCGTGGAACTCGAGGAATCCGCCTTCATCGACGGCGCTTCGCCCTACCGGGTATTCGCCTCCATCGTGGTGCCTGTCTCCACTCCGGTCCTGGCGACCGTGGCCCTGTGGTCCGCGGTCTTCCACTGGAACGAGTGGTTCGGTGCGCTGATCTACACTCCCAAACGCTCCCTCATCGTGCTCCAGCTCCTGCTGCGCAGGATCCTCATCGAGAACCAGGCATCCGCCATGATGGACCTGCCCGACGGCGCACAGAAGCTTCCCGAGGAGACAGTCAAGGCGGCCACGATGTTCGTCACCATCGGGCCGATCATCCTGGTGTATCCGTTTCTTCAGAAATATTTCGTCAAGGGAATCATGACCGGTTCGGTCAAAGGGTAGGATCAAAGGAGGTTCTGTATGGGAAAGACAGGATTGTGGCTCATTGCCCTTGCGGCGATCGCGCTGGTGGCGGGGCCCGCGGCGGCGGCAGGAAGGTCGGAACAGGCCCCCAAGGCGGGAGCCCGGATGAAGATCTCCTGGCTGGGCATGAACACCAGGGGGGAGCTCCTGCAGAAGAACAGCCCGGTGGAAGCCTACATGGAGAAACGGTTCGACGTGGATTTCGAGCCCTGGTACGACATGGATTACTATCAGACGGAGCAGATCCGGGTCCGCCTGGCAAGCGGCGACATCCCCGACTTCCTGTACTCCCAGGGGAACCTCTCGAGCCTCAAGGACCTCGGCATCATCCGCGAGGTATCCCAGGATGCCCTGCGGAAATACATGCCCAAGGCGACCGCCACGATGCAGAAGCTGGCACCCGAGACTCTCTGGAGCAGGACCACGATCGACGGGAAGAACTGGGGCATCCCCCAGGCCCTGAGCATTTCCGCCGCCGGGCCGATGATCGTCACCAGGGAGGACTGGATGACGGCGGTGGGCGTGACGAAAAAGCCGGAGACCATTGCGGAGCTGGAGAACCTCTACCTTCGTTACAGGAACAATGATCCCGACGGGAACGGAAAGAAGGACACCTATGCGCTCTCGATCTTCAAGTCCCAGAACGAGACCATAATCCGGGAATCCTATTTCTCCCAGGAGTTCGGCGCCTTCGGCGTCACCCTGAACGACTGGACCAAGAAGGGGGATCGGATCGAGTATTCCATGACGAGCGCCGAGTTCAAGGAGGCGCTGAAATTCCTCGCCGAATGGTACCGCAAGGAGATCATCGACCCGGAATTCCTGATGGACCTGCGCAAGGAGACGAACGCCAAGTTCGCCAACGGGAAACTCGGCGCTTACGAGGACTTCTCCTCCTGGACCTCGGAGCAGCCCGGCGGCCCGGTGCATTCCCTCAAGCAGCTGAAGCCCGACATCAAGTACGTCTACATCATCTCCCCCAAGGGCCCGACGGGCAAGCGCGGAACGCCAAACCGCGACGCCTCCTCGACGCCGAGCGTGTTGGGCAAACAGGTGTCCGACGACAAGATGGCCAGGATCCTTGCGATCATCGACACTCTGATCATGGATCCCGAGGTCTACGCCACGGCCTGCTACGGGATCAAGGACCAGCATTGGAAGTACACCCCCCAGGGCTTCGTGGAGGTCCTGCCGCCCTACAACGACGCCAAGGAGCAGTCCAAGATCGGTGTCAACTATTGGAGGTTCCAGACCGTGCACGACGGCAATGAGAAGATCTACATGCCGGAATACCGCTATCCGGCCCACCGCTTCGCGATGGAGAACCAGACGCTCCTTCCGCTGGGATTCCTGCCGACGCTCAACACCGCCATGTCCACCACGGCGCAGAACCTGGCACGACTGGAAAGCGAGTTCTTCCTGAAGGGCCTCACGGGCGCCTTGGACATCGACAAGGAATGGGACGGCTACCTCGCGCGATGGAACGCCGCCGGAGGCGACAAGCTGAGCGCGTTCGTGAACGACCAGTACAAGGCGAGCCTGAAACAGTAGGGTTTTCATGAAGCGATTCCCCGCGTCCGGCTCTGGTGCCGGGCGCGGCTTTTCTGGCACGGAAAAGGAAGCGGCGATGGACATTCGTTTGCAGAAGGCCGTAGCGGTCACGGCGGAATACGACATCCTGGTCTGCGGCGGCGGGCCGGCCGGCCTGGCCGCCGCCCTGGCCGGGCGCCGCGGAGGGCTCAGGACCATGCTCCTGGAGGCGGAAGGGCAGCTGGGCGGCATGGGCACCTCGGGGCTCGTGTCCCATTGGCTGGGCGGCCGCAGCGAAGACTGTCGTCATTGGGTGGTCGGAGGGATCTTCAGGGAACTGGCCGAGGCCGCCGCCGCCGGGGGGATCGCCATCCTGCCGAAGCCGGAGCCTGGTCGGCACCACAGTCCCTTTGGCTGGAATCCCGCGGCCGGAGGCAGCCTCACCGCGGGGGTACCCTTCGATCCTTTTCTCATGGCCCATTTCCTTGAGCGGACGCTGCTGGAAGCCGGCGTGGACATCCTGTACATGACCCGCGTCGTGGACGCGTCCGTGTCGGACGGCCGCCTCACCCACGTGATCCTGCATAACAAGAGCGGATTTTCCGCTCTTGCGGCGCGCCTGTTCGTGGACGCCACCGGGGACGCGGACCTCGCCGCGATGTCCGGCTGCGTGACCCGACTCGGCCGTGACGGGGACGGGCTCATGACGCCGGTCACGCTCCAGGTCCACATGGACGGCATCGACCAGGAAGCGCTCGCCTCCTACATCGACTCCCACGATGCGCCGAGATTCCTCGAGGAGATCGTGAAGCTGCGCGGTCGGGGAGAGTGGCCTTTCGCCTACGACCGCTTCATCTCGGTCCAGATGCTGCGGAAGGGCACTTTCATGGTGAATACGCCGCGGATCACCGGCATCGACGGAACGGACGGAGCCTCCGTGACCCGTGGCCTGATCCAGGGGCGGCGGGAGATCGTGGAGCTTCTCGACATCATGCGCAGGCACCTGCCCGGCTGCGCCGACGCTCGGATCCGGGCCGTGGCCCCGCTTCTCGGCGTGAGGGAGACGCGGCGCATCGAGGGCGGTTTCATGCTGCGCGTCGAGGATCTGGTCGCCGGCACGGAGTTCCCCGACACCGTCGGGTTCTCGGCCTACGGTTGGGACCTCCCGGATCCGCTACGGCCCAGCTGGCAGCCCCTGCACGAGAAGCCTCCGGCCAGGAAACGCGCCATCACGCCGATTCCCTACCGGATCATGCTGCCTATCCCCGTCGGCAACCTCCTCTGCCCCGGACGCGCCGTTTCCGTGGAGCGCGAGGTCCTCGGTCCGCTCCGGGTCCAGGCGCCGTGCATGGCCATGGGGGAGGCGGCGGGAACCGCATGCCTGCTTGCGGCCTCCTCGCCGGTCCCCGCGTTCCCGGACGTGGATGCCGGTGCATTACAGGCGGCGCTCAGGGGCAATGGAGCCGTCGTGGACTACGATCCCGACTGGGAACCGAAGCGGTAGGCCGGTCCCGGTTCCCGGTTTCCATTCCTCCTGGTGGTCCGCCACGGCTTGGGAGGGCCCTTTCCTGGAATCCACATGCTTCTCCAATGCTCACGCGGAGCGCCCGGCCTCCTGGATCCGTCAGAGCAGGGACTGCGGATCCACGTCGATTTCGAGATACAGTCCGGGAGGCGTATGAAACTTCCGCAATGCTTCCCGCGTCCTGCGGTGTAGGACCGAGAAATCCTGCGAACGCAGCAGAAGGTGGTATCTGTGGTTGCGGGCGATGACGGCGATGGGACACTCGGCGGGCCCCAGCACGTCTCCGGAGTTGCCAATGCCCGCCCGGACCAGGACGGCCAGATTCGAGGCCGCCTGCTCCGTTTTCTCCTTGTCCCGTCCGCGCAGGATCAGGCGGATCAGGCGCGTGAACGGGGGAAAACGTAGGAGCTTCCGCGTCGCGAGCTCCGCTTCGTAGAACTCCTCCAGTCTGCCTTCCCGTGCCATGACGATGGCCGGATGCCCGGGACGGTAGGTCTGGATGATCACCTTGCCGTCCGGCAGGGCGCGGCCCGCCCGTCCCGCCACCTGGACCAGCAGGCTGAATGTCCGTTCCGCGGCGCGGAAATCCGGCAACTGGAACCCCGTGTCCGCCATGACGATGCCGACAAGCTTCACGCCGGGGAAATCCAGGCCCTTGGCCACCATCTGTGTGCCCAGGAGCACGTGGATCCTGCCGGCGTGGAAGTCCTCCAGGGTGCCGCGCAGCTCGGTTTTCCTGCGCACGGAATCGGTATCCACGCGGCTCACGGCGAGCGATGGATAGCTCATGCGGACGTCCTCTTCGATGCCCTCGGTCCCGTAGCCCGAATAGCCGACGTCCAGGGAGCCGCAGTCAGGACACTCCGTCATGGGAGAGGCCGTGGCCCCACAGTAGTGGCAGACCATCAGGTTGCGCTCCTTGTGATAGGTCATGGACACGGAACAGTTGCGGCATTGCATTTCGAAGCCGCAGGATCTGCAGTGGAACAGGTAGGAGAAGCCCCTGCGGTTCAGGAACAGGATCGCCTGTCGGCCGGAGCGCACCGTGGCGCTGATCTCCTCCTTCAGCGCCACGGAGAGGGGCCCTTTCTCGCGCTTCATGTCGACCACCTCGATGCGCGGCATCTTGCCGCCTGAAATCCGTTCGGTCAGGGAGAGGCGCGTCAGGGCGCCCTCGCGCATCTTCTGCCAGGCCTCCAGGGACGGCGTGGCGCTCCCCATCACCAGGACCGCTTTGCCGCGTGCGCAGCGCGTCTGGGCCACCTGGCGGGCATGGTAGCGGGGCGTGGAGGAGGACTTGTAGGCGCCGTCCTGCTCCTCGTCCATGAGGATCAGGCCCAGGTCGCCGAAGGGGGCGAACACGGCGCTGCGCGGTCCGATGGCCACGTCCACCTCCCCGTCCCTCACCCGGTGCCATTCGGAAAGGCGCTGTGAAGGGGTGAGGCCGGAGTGGAGCACGGCCAGGCGGTCGCGGAAGACGCCGGAGAAGATCCGCACGGCCTGATGGGTCAGGGAAATCTCCGGCACCAGATAGATCACGCCCCGTCCCCTGGCCACCGTCTCCCGGGCGGCCCTCAGGTACACTTCCGTCTTGCCGGAGCCCGTGACGCCGAACAGGTAGAAACTGCCCTCCCGGACCGCAAGGATCCGGGACAGGGCGTTTTCCTGCTCCGCCGACAGCGTGGGCCGCAGAGGCTCCTCCTCGCCCTCCCCCGCGGAATCCTCCTCCTCCAGTTCGCGTGCCCGCTTGCCTCCGGGGAGCATCGCCGCCAGGGCCTCTCCCAGAGAACAGATGTAGGCTCCGGCCATCCAGCGGGCCAGTTCCAGCGCCGCGACGTCGAACAACGGTTTCGCGTCCATGGCCTTTTCGACCGGCAGGATCTTCTCCAGTCCCGCCGGAGGGGTGTCGGTTTCCGCGACCACGAAACCGGTCATGGGACGGCCGCGGACCGCGGCCTTCACGCGGCACCCGACGGACGCATCGATGCCTTCCGGAAGCCTGTAGGTCAGGGGCGTGCGCAATGGCAGATTGAAGGCGACCTCGACCAGCCTATCCCTGGCCAAGGAACGCCTTCAGTTTCTTCAGGTCTTCCCACACGGGACGGCGCAGGGCAGGATCCCGCAGCACCGCGCTGGGGTGGTAGGTGACGAACACGGGGATTCCACCCATGGCATGCTGCCTGCTGCGCAGCTCCCCTATGGTCGCCTTGCTGTGCAGCAGGGCCTGGGCGGCCACCCGGCCCAGGCAGAGTATGGCGCGCGGGGCGAGTGCCCGGATCTGACGGTCCAGCAGGGGCCGGCAGGCCTCCAGTTCCTCGGCCTGCGGATCCCGGTTCTGGGGCGGCCTGCATTTCAGGCAGTTGGCGATGTAGCAGGACCCGCGCTGCAGCTCGATGGATTGCAGCCATTGGTCCAGGTATTGTCCGGACGCCCCGACGAAGGGCCTGCCGGTCCGGTCCTCCTCCTCGCCTGGGGCTTCCCCGACGAGCATCAGAACCGCGTCCCGCGGACCTTCCCCGGCCACGACCCTTGTACGACCTGCGTGCAAACCGCAAAGCGTGCAGGCGGCCGCTTCCTTCGCCACGGCTTCGAGGTCGTCCGAAGAAACGCCTGACGGCGCCTCCGGGACTGCGCCTGACGGCGCCTCCGGGACTGCGCCTGACGGCGCCTCCGGGACTGCGCCTGACGGCGCCTCCGGGACCACGTCCAGCGAGTCTTGCTCGCCTTCCGCCAAGGCCGGGCGATCCCGTCGGAACCCTCCAGACAGATAGTCGTCCAGAAGATTCAATGCGTCCAGGAGTTCAGATCGCGATACCAGGTTCCCCATGATAGATCACCCTTTCCAGGAACAGGCCGCGCGCGGGAGCCGTCCCGGCCGCGAGGGATCTGTCACGCGCATCGAGGATTCTCCGCATCGCCGCGGCATCCCCGCCGCGTTCCTCCAGCGCCATACAGGTCCCGACGACGGTCCGAACCATCTTCCAGAGAAACGCATTGGCCGCCACCGTATATACGATCTGGGCTCCCTCCGCGTGGAAGGATGAGGCCCTCACGGCCCGGATCCGGCTTCCGCTCGCATCCCCCTCGCTGCAGAAGCTTGTGAAATCATGCTCCCCCACCAGCACCCCCGCCATGGAATCCAGTACGGCCACGTCCGGCCGCCTGCGGAGCCACCAGCAGTGATTGCGCAGGTGGGGCATCCAGACGGGACCGAAAGCCAGGTAGTAGCGGTAGACGCGCAACAGCGCGGAGCGGCGCGCGTGGAAGTCCGGACCGGCCTCGCTGCTTTCCAGCACGCGGGCGTCCCGGGGCAGATGGGCATTGATGGCGTCCCGGAACCTTTCCGCCGGAATCGACGCGCGGTCCGTGCGGAAATGGGCCACCTGACCCGTGGCGTGCACGCCGGAATCCGTCCGGCCTGCGCCCACGACGGCCACGGGATGCCCATGAATCTCCGCCAGGGCGGCTGCCAGGACTCCCTGGACCGTCCGCCCCGCCGCCTGCTCCTGCCATCCCAGGAAATCCGTGCCGTCGTAGGCCAGCGTGAGCCTGATGTTCCGTTCCGTCTCCACCCTCATTGATCCGCGGGCTTTTTCTCGCCCTGCAGCGCCTCCACCTCTTCGCCGATCTTCGCGTAGAGTTCCTTGGCTTTTTCCAAAAGCACCGACGGCTTGCCCTTGGAGGCCTTCCCCATGCCGAAAATCCGGGCCACCATCCGTTTCGAGTTCTCAAGCGTTTGGGCGCGCTTCTCCGGCTGGGAGTCGGAACCGAATCGATAATCCAGGTACCCGGCCAGATAGACCAGGCCGTCGAACCCGTAGTTCTTGTCCAGGTCAGGACCGAACTGGATTCCGCTGTCGATCGGCTCCTCCCCCTTCTGTTCCTTTTCCAGGGCGAGGGTGTAATAGAACCGTGCCTTGCGGTAGAACAGCTTGGCCATGTAGTCGTAGTTGTCGTTGGGAAGCTTCGCGTGCAGATCGCCGCAGAGCCAGGCGGCGCGCAGCGAGGACAGCCCGCTCTTGAACGTGGGGACGGCGCGCTTGTCGCAATGCTCGTAGCTCATGACGGCCAGGAAGTAGCTGGCGGTCCCCTCACGCAGCGTGCGGGGCGCGGAGAAATCCAGCGAGGGGAACACCTTGGAGACCCCCTGCTTCCTTCGGTCCGCGTCCGCGCGGATCTTTTCCACGGCATCCGAGGTGATGGCGGTGAAGTCCTGCGGGTAGGCCGCGAACAGGCAGGAAGGGCACACGCTGACCGGATAGATCAACGGGCAAAGGACGCCGAATTTCTTGGTCGGCTCGTAGATCCGGCGCAGCTCCTCCGACAGGGCTCCCGCAATGAGGCGGCCGCCTCCGCTCATCAGTTCTTCCCTGTAGAACTTCGCGCCGCAGACCGGGCACTGGATGGCGCTCTTGCCGAAGAAGGAGACTTTCTGCTCCGATTCCATGGCCATCCTCACTCCCCCTCGATGATCACCACGGCGAGCGCATTGTCCCTCTCGTGGGACAGGGACAGCACGATGCGCTTGCCGCCATACTCCTGAAATGCGGCCTCCGCGCTTCCGGAGAGCACCATGAACGGCTTCCCGTGGGAATCGTTGAGCACCGCGATGTCCTTCAGGGAGAGGTTGCTCAGGCCGGAGCCCAGGGCCTTGCCGAAGGCCTCCTTGGCTGCGAAACGCGCGGCCAGGGACAGGATGCCGACCTCCCCGCGGGGTAGCGCCGTCTTCAGCTCTTCAGGGTTGAAATAGCGGTCGTAGAGCCCGGAGACCTTGCCCCAACGGCGGATCCGTTCCACGTGCACCACGTCGATTCCAACCCCCAGGATCACGGCCTGCCTCCTATCTGCCGGGGACCACGAACTCCACGCTCAGTTCCCTGGGCGAGAAATCCGACACGGTGATGTTGTCCGGGACCTCGGGCTTGGGATGAAGCGTCTGGGTGCCCTGCCTCCGGACCGTTGAACAATCCAGGATCAGGCGCACCTGCTCAGGCTTCAAGCCCTCCACGGACAGCTGGGACCCCTGGACCTTCACGCTGCCTGAGGGCAGGCTCTCCTTGAGCCGGAAGCCCGACGGAAGGTCGATGCATACGATCTCCACGCCGTCCCACTGCCTGCTGACCAGGGCCTCCTGCACGGAGCCGCGGAACTCCACGCTGGGTTCCCCGGCCAGGCTGATGAGGGGATTGGGAAGATTGACCTTCACCTTCTGCGTGAAGTTTCCCGCCCTGCCCGTCAGGTCGATCTCCTCCGTGGAGAGGGCGCGGATCCCCTGGATGACGCTTTGGGGGCCGCGGACGGCCACCGTTTGGGGCGAGAGGGAATACTGGACCAGTTCGAATCCATACGCCGGAGACCCCTTGATGTCAGGGATCAGGCTGACGGTCTTCTCCACCTTCCGTTCCAGCGTGAAAACGATTTCCTGGGGTTCCACCTTGACCTCCAGGGGTTCCACGCCGACGGCCGTGCCTTTCTTGGCCACCTTCACCTGGGACCGGAAGACCCCCGCGGATTTGTGCCCTTCCAGGCTCACGGAAGCCTCGATGTCCTCCTCGAGGATCGGGAAGATGCTCTCCTCCTCCCCGCGCAGCGTGACGCGGACGCTCTTTGGATAGGAGGCGGCGATGGCGTATCCGGAAGGGACGCTCACGTGCAGGGGAACGCTGATGAACCTTTCGGTCAGCATGTTGATCCTGTGGAACAACAGGAGGATCACGGCCGCCGTCAGGCAGATGATCTTCACCGGCAGGTCGGAAACCAGGCGGGAAGCCGCCTTCTTAAGGCGCATCGACTTCCTCCCGTGCCGGTTCCAGCAGATCGCGCAGGCTTTTCTCCACCTCGGCGAGGCTCAGGTTGTAATGGACGTTTCCGTCATAGGCCAGGGACACGGCACCGGTCTCCTCCGATACGATGACCACCACCGCGTCGGTCTCCTCGGAGAGCCCGAGGGCCGCCCTATGGCGCGTCCCCAGGTCGCTGTGCACGTCGTCGCGCTCAGAAAGGGGCAGGAAACAGCCGGCCGCCACCACCCGGTCTCCGGTGATCACGATCGCCCCGTCGTGAAGGGGCGTTCCCTCATGGAAGAGCGTCAGGATCAGGTTCACGCTGATGTCCGCGTTGACGCGGGTGCCCGTCTGGATGATGTTCTTGATGCCCACGCGGCGGGGAAAGACCATGAGCGCTCCGTAGCGGCGCGAGGAGAGGATCTCCAGGCTGCCCATGAGAACCTGGAGGTTCGACGGTCCTTCCCGTCCCCCGAGACGGAACCATTCATGGCGGCCGATCTGGGTGAAGATCTTTCGCAGCTCCGGCTGGAACACGATGGCGATGGCGATGACCAGGCCGGGCACCATGAGGTTCAGGATCCAGATCAGGGTGTTGAGGTGCAGGAAAAGCGCCACGGCGTAGATGAGAACCATGATCACGGTTCCCTTGAGCAGCTGTACGGCCCGGGTCTGAACGAGGATCTGCCAGCACTTGTACAGGAGGTAGGAGAGCATGAGCACGTCCAGCGTGGGGCGTACGATCTCGCGGAAAACCCATGTATTCAGGATCCAGTCCACTCCGCGCTCCTAGGTCCTGCGGATCGAGTCGATGATCTTCACCATCTCGACCGCGTCGGCCACGTCATGGACGCGTATGATGTCCGCGCCGCCAAGGACCGCCAGCGTGTTGGCCGTGACCGTTCCCGTCAGGCGGTTTTCCACGGGCCGGTCCAGGATCTCCCCGATGAACGACTTGCGGGACAGGCCCACCAGGATGGGGCAATGCAGGGTCTTGAGGGAGGCGAGATCCCGGATGATGCGCAGGTTGTCCTGGACCCGCTTGCCGAACCCGATCCCGGGATCGACGATGATCCTGTCCGCCTCGACGCCGGCCTCCAGGGCGGCGGCGATGGAATCCTTCAGCTCAGAAAGGATCTCTCCGATCGTGTCCCGGTAGGCGGGTTCCCGCTGCATCGTCTTGGGAGTGCCCCGCATATGCATCAGGACCACAGGCACCTTCCGGCAGGCGACAAGACGGGCGAGGCCCGCATCGTGCCTCAGTCCGGATACGTCATTGATGATGTCCACTCCCGAGTCCAGGCCCCGCTCGGCGACCTCCCGCCTGCGGGTGTCGAGGGACAGCATCACGTCGGATTGCTTCCGGATGGCCTGGATGACCGGGATGACCCGGCGGATCTCCTCTTCTTCGCAGACGGGGTCGGAGCCCGGCCGCGTGCTCTCCCCGCCGACGTCGATGATGTCCACGCCGGCCTGTGCCATGGCCTTCACGGTCTCCATGGAATCCTTGATCGACGCATGACGGCTCGACGGGTAGAAGGAATCCGGCGTGCAGTTGAGGATCCCCATCACGTAGGTCTTGCGGCCGAAGTCCAGCACCCGATCCCCCCAGCTCATGGTGCGGCCGCCCTGGGACAGGCAGGCGAGGATCTGGCGCGAGATGGCGTCCAGGCCGAAGGGCTCCCCCTTCAGCCGCACGGCGAGCAGGTACAGGACATGGCGGCTGCCCGTAATGATCAGGTCGGTCTCACGCACTGTGAACTCGCCGGCCTCCTCCTTCATTGCGAGAGCCCCGCCGAAGCCTTCCAGGCTGGATTTCATCAGGTTGGCGGCCCGCGTATCGACGCAGGAGAGCTTGATGGCGCTGTAGAGGCAACGATCCTCCATGTGCTGCGCTTCCTGTCCGTCGACGCCGATGTCACGAAGGTGTTTCCGGAGGTTGATGATGTCTCCGATGTCTATTGGATGGGCCATGGCCTGTGGGGAGCGCGGGGCTGACGAGGTCACGGGGGGATTTTATGGGTGCGGGCAACCCATGTCAAGGAAAAAGGGACGACGGACCCGCCAAACGGGGCATCCGGACTCCGCCTCCCCACCCTGCGGCCTGGCTTGCGGCCTCCACTGTCAGGCAGATGCCCGCGCCGTCCAGGCCGCATTGCGCGAGGAGTTCCCTCCGGCTTGCCTGGGCCAGGAACGAATCCGGGGCGGCCAGGACCCGGAGTGCGGTCCTGGCCCCCGATTCCCGCAGCCTGTGGGACAGTTCCTCTCCCACCCCCCCCCGATGCGTACCTTCCTCGACGCAGAATGCGGCATCGTAGTCTCCGACGACGGAAAGGAGGTTCTCCACGTCGATCGGCTTGATGAAACGGAGGGCGTAGATGTCCGAGGAGATGCCGTCCAGGTCCAGCATGTGCGCGGCGGCGAGGACTTCAGGCAGCAGGCCGCCGACGCAGATCAGGAGTACTTCCGCGCCGTTCCTGCGGACGAAGATGCCCCGGCCCTCCTCCACGGGGGCCGCCAGTTCCGGGAGGTCCGGGCCGCACACGGCCTTGGGATATCGCAGGACGGTGGGACCTTCACGGGAAAGCGCATACTCGAGGAACAACTCCATCTCGGCCCGGCAGGACGGGGCCAGGATGGAAAGGCCAGGAATGCAGCGCAGGAGCGCGATGTCGAGGGTCCCCTGGTGCGTCTCGCCGTCGCCCGCCACGAGGCCCGCACGGTCCACCGCGAAGACCACGGGCAGCCCGGGCAGCGCCACGTCGTGCACGATCTGGTCCACGCCGCGCTGCAGGAAGGTCGAATAGATGCACACGACGGGGCGGAGTCCCGTGGCTGCCAGCCCCGCGGAAAAAGTGACCGCGTGCTCCTCCGTGATGCCCACGTCGAAAACCCGGGAAGGGAACTCCCTCTGCAGGGGCCGCAATCCCGTTCCGTCCACCATGGCTGCTGTGACGGCCACCAGGCGGTCGTCGCGCCCTGCGGCGCGTACCATGGCCGAGGAGAACGCCTCGGAGAACGTCAGTTTGGCGCTCTCCTCGAGTTTTCCGTCAAGAAGGGAGAACGAGCCCACCCCGTGCCATCGGGTCGGGTCCTTCTCCGCCAGAGGGTAGCCCTTCCCCTTGCGGGTGATCACGTGGACCACGACGGGCTTGTCCATGCCGCGGACATTGGTGAGGACGCGGCAGAGCAGGCTGATGTTGTGGCCGTCGATCGGACCGACGTAGTCGAAGCCGAGATCCGCGAAAAGCGTTTCGCGGTAGACGATGGCCTTCATGACCCGCTTCAGCTTGTAGATGCGGGTGAGCATTGGCGAGCCGACCACGGGGAGCTTCGCGACGATCCCGTCAAAGCTGTTGCGGAACAGCCTGTAGGCGCGCGTGGTGGTAAGGCGGCTGAGATACGAGGACAGGGCGCCGACATTGCGGCCGATGGACATCTCATTGTCGTTGAGCACGATGATGAGACCCCGGCCGAGATGGCCGGCATGGTTCAAACCTTCGAAGGACAGACCGCCACCCAGCGATCCGTCCCCGACCACGGCAATGACCTTGCCTTCAATGCCGAGGCGCTCCCGTCCTACAAGAAGACCTAGGGCATAAGAGATGGCCGTGGAGGCGTGACCCGTGTCCGCCGCGTCATGCACGCTTTCGGACCTCTTGGGAAAGCCGCTGAGCCCACCCCGCTTGCGTAAGCTGGGAAAGGCGTCGCGCCGTCCCGTGAGGATCTTGTGGGCATAGCACTGGTGACCGACGTCCCATACGATCCTGTCTCGTGGAGAGTCGAAGACCCTGTGCAGCGCGATGGTCAATTCCACCACGCCCAGGTTGGAGGCCAGATGCCCCCCGTTCGAGCTCACGGACCGTATGATGAGTTCGCGCACCTCGGACGCCAGCTTCGAAAGCTGGCGCTCCGAAAGGCGCTTCACGTCCTCGGGACCTGTGATGCGGTCTAGGATCCGAGACGTCTGTTCCACGTCAGGACCTAGCGAATCCTCTTCTTATGCCGATTTGCGCGGAGCTTCTTCTTCCGCTTGTGGGTGGCCATTTTATGTCGTTTGCGTTTCCTACCGCAGGGCACTGCCGGCACTCCTTTCGCTCTAAACAGAGAGACAACAATACTGGAAAAAGCCCGGTCGCGTCAATGGGCCGAAAGGAGAAATCGTAAGGCCTCATCCGGGACGCGCCTGAAGGTTTTCCGCGGCCGAGAGGAATCCTTCGATCCTCCCGCATAACTCGCCCCGGTCCTCCGCATGAAGCCACCGGACCTCGGGAAGCGCACGGAAAAAGGTCACCTGGCGTTTCGCGTAATTGCGCGAATCCCTCTGGATCGACTCCACCAGTCCGCTCCTGGTAAGGCAGCCGCGGCGCCAGGACAGGAACTCCCTATAACCAATGCCCCGCATGCCGGGATCCCGCTCCGAGAAACCCGCCTCGAGAAGCGCCCGCACCTCGCCCATAAGTCCGTGGCGGAACATCCGTTCCACGCGTTCATCGATGCGCCCGTAGAGATCCCCGCGGTCCCGCTGGAGTCCAAGGACAAGGAACCGATACTCTGGACGCAGGCGCGCCGGCCTGTCGAAGGAAAACAGGGACCTGCCCGTGACCTGCAGCACTTCCAGCGCCCGCAGCACGCGGTAGGTGTCCCCCGGCTGGATCCGCGCACCGGCCACCGGATCCGCGCGGGCCAGCCGCGCCGCGAGGGCGGCCAAGCCTTCCCGCGCGAGTTCTCCCCGCAGGGCTTCACGGACCGCGGGATCGCCGCGCGGCGAACCGGGTAGACCGAACAGGAAGTTCCGCAGGTAGAACCCCGTCCCTCCGGAGACGACGGGCATGCGCCCCCTGCCCCGGATTTCCCGGGCAAGGATGTCGGCCCTCTTCACGAACTCCCCGGCGTTGAATTGTTCCGAAGGCTCCAGGATGTCTATCAGATGATGGGGAAAGGAGGCGCGCAACGACGGTTCCGGCTTGGCGGTACCGATGTCCATGCCACGATAGACCTGCATGGAATCCGCGCTGATGAGCTCGAAACGGCCGTCGAGCACACGGCCCAGCGAGTCGGATTTTCCGACTCCCGTGGGCCCAAGGACCACGATGACAGGGAGGACTGGTGCTGAGAGAAGATCAAGCGTGCCGGCCGACCGGGTCCCGGACATGTCGCGACGCAGTGTGTCGGCGGACGGGCTTCCGGGGGCGTCCTCAGACGGGCTTGCGATACCGAACCTTCTGCGAGAGGATCTGCTTGAGTGCGGTGGACACGACCTTGCCGTGGTTCTGTTCCAGTTCGTCGTCCCCAGCCAGATTGATCTGGATGCCGCGCTTCATGGCCGCACAGGTCATCTCATAGATGTTTCCGTCAAAACCGGTCAGAAGGTCCAAAGGCAATACCACGTGGTTCTCCTTATGAGCTTTAAGACAACATACGCAAGAAACGACAAAGAATCAATGGGGGAAGCTCTTGCGGACGGCATCCACGATCGTCGAGGCAACGCCGACCTGATCCAGCCTTTCCGCGTCGACGACGAGGTCCACGAATCCATACTCGTCCACATCCCAGCCGTAGAGCTTCCAATATCGGTCATGATCCCTCTGGTCCCTGGCCTTGGTCCTCTCCATGGCCGTTTCCAGGGGGAAGCCCTCCCTCAGCGCGATGCGGCCGGCCCGGACTTCCGGACTGGCCTTCAGATACACGCAGAAGGCGCTGCCTTTCAGGAGCCAGATGGCCAGGCGGGAACCGAGGACGCAGCCGCCTTCCCGCGTGAGTTCCACCTGCCTGCGGTCCAGATAGAGATCGTACTGCGTATCCTTCTCCGCCAGGACGCACAGGGCATCGAAGCTCAGGCCCCGGTCCTTGGCCATGTCCTTGAACGTATAGTTGATCACCCGCAGGCCAAGGAGCTGCGCCACCAGACGTGAAGCCGTGGTGTTTCCGCAGCCGCTCTTGCCCGAGATGGCGATGCGCGGTTCATTCGACATTCCGCAGCTGCTCCCGGATTTTCTCCAGCGCATCCTTGCTGGCGATCACGACACGATCGAGCTCCAGGGATCCGCTCTTGGATCCGATCGTATTGACCTCCCGCCCGATTTCCTGGCAGATGAAGTCCAGTTTCTTGCCACAGGCGCTCTCATGGTCCATTGTATCACGAAAACTCCTCATGTGGGCCTTCAGCCGCATCACTTCTTCATTGACGTCCATCTTCACCATGAGGATCGCCGTCTCTGCGAGGATCCTCTGCTCGTCCGTCCCGGAGGATAGAAGCTCGTTCCAACGGGTGCGGAACTCGTTCTTGATCCGTTCCTCAAGGACCGGGATGTGCTTCACCACCTTCTCCACGCCGTCCTCGATGACGGAGAGGCAGGACAGGACGTCCTCCGCGGTCTTCCGGCCTTCCGCGATGCGGCTCGCGTCGAAACGCTCGTATGTCTCCTCAAGCAGGGGCAGCAGCACGAGCCAGAGGGCCTCGGGTTCCGCGCGCTTCCCGGGCTCGAAGATCCCCTCGACGCGCAGCAGATGTGAGAGTCCCACCTTCTCCCGGATTCCCGCGATGCGCCGCAGCTCCTCCAGCGCGGCCTTGGCGGCGCGCGCCTGTACTTCGTCCACGGCGAGTTGCGGGGCGCCCTCGACGAACGTGACCGCCAGGAACAGCTCCACCTTGCCGCGGACCGTGCGCTGCGAGAGATACTCCCGGATGCGCGGTTCCAGGGGCCTGAGGTCGGGAGGGACGGCGATGAACAGGTCGAGGGAACGATTGTTGTAGGACCGCAGTTCCACCCGCGCGTGGATGCGTTCGTCCCTGCGCTCCCCGAAGCCGAATCCCGTCATGCTCTTCATCCCACGCCACCTTCCGCCAGCCGCAACAGCTCCCTGCCCAGCTTCCAGTTGTCCCCGGCGCCAACCGTCACGAACAGGTCCCCGGGCCGCAGCGCGCCGCGCAGGAACCCGACGGCCTCCATCGGTTCCTCGAAGTACCTGACGCACGGATGGCGGCCCTCGACTTCCCGGAACAGGTCCCTGCCCGAAATGTCCCCCGTCGCGGTCTCCCGCGCGGAAGCGTAGATCTTGTGAAGGACCACCATGTCCGCCGCCCCGAAGCAGGAGGCGAAGTCGGAAAGCAGCGTGCGCGTCCGGCTGTACGTGTGGGAGGCGAAGTCGACGACGATGCGCCGGTCCGGATGGAAGGCGCGCAGGCCCTCCAGCGTCGTGCGGATGGCCGTGGGATGATGGCCGTAATCGTCCATGAAAAGCACGCCTCCGGCCTCCCCCACCACCTCGGAGCGTCTTCTCGTTCCCGTGAAAGCGGCCAGGGACCGCCGCGCCGACTCCAGGTCGTCGGAAGGGGTCCTCGATCCTTCCGTCCCGCGGATCAGGCTGCAGAGCGCGAGCGCTCCGGCGGCATTGCCGACGTTGTGCCTTCCGGGCACATGCAGCTTGAACTCTCCGGAGAATCCGTGCAGGGCGAATCGGATCTCCCCGCTTCCCATCTCGATCCCGTCAATGCGGAAATCCCCTTCCGCGGTCTGCCCATAGGGGACCGCCTTCAGGTCATCGCGCCTTTTCAGGATGCGGCGTGCCGCTTCGAGGGCTCCCGCGTCGTCATGGTTGTAGACCAGGGCCCCGTGGAGCGGCAGGGAACGCCCATATTCCTCGAACGCCGCGAGGATGTCCTCCAAGTCCTTGAAGTAGTCCAGGTGCTCGGGTTCGATGCTCGTAATGAGGATCCGTTGCGGGTGGAAGTGGAGGAAATGCCTGCGGTATTCGCAGGTTTCCGCCACGAAGAACCGCTCTCCTCCCGTCCAGGTGCACCGCCCCCCGAAAGCGGGCACCTCCGTTCCAGTGAGGACGGTGGCCGGAGCGTTCCATCCCTTCAGGATCACGCCGCACAGGGCCGTGGTCGTGGACTTGCCGTGCACGCCGCTCACGCCGCTGGAGTCGAAATGACCGGACAGCAACCCGAGCGCCTCGGGATAAACCAGGAGCGGGATGCCCCGTGCCGCAGCCTCGATCAGCTGCGGATTGTCCTCCCTGCGGTATGCCGCCGAATGGACCACCAGGCGCGTTCCGTCCGGAACGTCGGATGGCAGGAATCCCGTGGTGCAACGGATGCCGAGCTTCGAGAGGATGGCATCGGTGTAGAAGGTGTCCGCAACGTCGGTGCCGCTGATGCGCGCACCCCGGGAGAGAAGCACCTCCGCGAGCGCAGTCATTCCCGTCCCCTTGACGCCTACCAAGTGGACGGGGAAACCAGAAAGAGAGACTGGAAGGTCTTTCCATTCCATAGTGGCGAACGTCCGGGATCTTGAGCCGCGCCGGATTCGAACCGGCGACCCACAGCTTAAAAGGCTGTTGCTCTGCCACCTGAGCTAGCGGCCCCTTACAGACGGGAGTGGCATGGCCTTTCCCGGTGCTGGCACTATAGGGAAAGGAGCCGCCTTTGTCAATTCGACCTACAGGCGGAATTCCAAACCGAGCCTCAGATTGTAGGCCGGACGGAGTCCGGGTTCCGTGGACAACTCCGTACCGAACATGGCGACGTTCAGTCGGACATAAGTGAAGTCGACGCCGAATCCCCCGCTGAAATACCCCCGGTAGAACCCTCCCCGAAGGTTCAGGATCTCCAGGAGGGTGAGCTCGATGCCGAGGCCTACGTGCAGCACGGGGTTTGAAGCCGTGGCCGGGTGCGTGAGGAAATCCAGGATGTCGTCGTAGTCCAGAGCGATCTTGATGTCTGTCACATAGCGTTCCAGGAAACCGAGCGAAGGCGTAAAAAGGAGTCCCGCCGACAAGTCGATGGGTACGAGGCCCAAGGTGGTGGTCGGCGTACCGGCATCCAGGAACGACTGCAGGGTCGCGTAGCTGCTGTACAGGGTGGGCGTCCAGAGGTTACGCCCCACGATACCGAGCGAAATCAGGCTGTTCCAGTTCCAGAGAAGCCCCGCGTCGGCTCCGACGCCGACTCCGAGGGTGAACGGTTCCTCCAGAAGGAGGTCCGGGCTGATCGAGGAAAGGACGCTGATGAGATCCAGCGTGGATTTTTCGATGGTCATGTTTCCGCGCAGGAAGGCCTTCAAAAGGATCCCCAGATCGAAGGTGCTCTGCAGGGCCTCCGGAAGCGGAATGCGGAACGAGTAGCCGCCCGCGAAAACGACGTCCTCCTGGATGCCCGCCATGAGCTTCGGGACGGTCCCCGTGGATGTCAGGGTCACGGAGGACGTGTTGAAAAACCCGAAACCCAGCCCTTCCCCCACATAGCCGAAGGCGATCGGACCGAAGAGGCTGCCCGAAGCGTAGAGCTTCTTGAGCAGGTTCTGCACGCTCTCCGTCGTGATCAGATCCGTCGCGCTGGTGCCGCTCAGGGCCTGGACGACAATGTCCGCGATGCTGAACACGGGGCCCGTGAGGTTGACCGTCAGTTCGGATAGGGAGAGTTCCGGTTCCGCGGAGCGGAAACCGGCTGGATTGGTGAACAGGCAGGACAGGCCGTCCGCAAGGGCCACGTGGGGTCCCCCGAAGGCCGCGTCCCGGGCGGAGAGGATTTCGATGCCGGACTCCGAGAAGGAGGCAGTCGACTCGGCTCCCGCATGGAGAACCGGCAGCAGGAAACATACGAAGAGAAGCAGTCCGACCGGCCGTTTGCGCATCCCTGGCTCCTATCTACAGGTATTGGAGCAGATCGGAGAACTGCTCGAGGATCGTCGTCAGGGGATCATCGGCGGCGAGGTCCAGATCCTCGATTCCCTGAAGGACGAAATCGGTCGCCGTCTCGATCTCCTCCGTCGTGAGCGTCGCGATGTTGTCGATATCCCCGTCGGCCGCCTCCAGCAGGAGCCCGAGACCGCCCAGGGCGTAGTCCGTGGCGGTGAGGTCCGCGCCGTTCTCCTTGGCATCCTGTAGATACTGGGCGGCTTCAATGAGAAGGGTCGTGTCGATCGTATCCAGGGCGCTGATGTCCAGGTCCGCAGCCGAGCCCGATGCCAGCGCGGTCAACGCGTCCATCAGGGCGGCAGGCGCTCCTGACAGTTCCATGGCGAGTTGGGAGGCCGTGTACTGCGTGGAGGAATCCGTGCTGCCGGCATCGAGCAGGGCCTTCAGGGCCGCATAGGCGCTTTCCATGGTTGCCGCGTCTCCGGAGGCCAGCGCATCCTGCGCGTACTCCAACTGCTGCTCCGCGGTGAGCGAGGAAGCGGGCCGCTGCAGGAACGTCACGGGGCAGAATGTGAAGACGGCCTCGCATCCGGCAAGAAACAGGACGGCTCCCGTGACCGTAAAAAAGCATAGGAAACGTTTCATCTTCTCCATACTCCACCTCGAGGATCGACATTCTACATGATAATGGAAAAACCGGGAACCCCGCCAAGGGTTCCCGGTTGCATGAAGGACGTGGGTCAGAAGCGGATGGCGAACTCGAACGACATGCCGGAACAGGGCTTGTCGCCGATGTTGGTTCCCAGTTCCCTGGTGTAGACGGCGAAGTTGGCGTCAAGGAAAAGGAGCTTCACGCCCGCTCCCGCGGTGAGGTAACCCTGGTTCAGGCCGGCGCGCGCGCTGAACAGGGAGAGGAGCTTCACCTCGGCTCCAGCATGGAGAAGCTTCCAGGGGCTTTCGCCTTCCTGGATGACGTCGATGATATCCTGACAGTCAACGGACACCATCGGGTCGATGAGGAATCTCAGGCCTCCCAGATCCGGATGGAAGCTCACGCCGCCGCAGATGTCCATGGGAATCACGTAGGTATCCGTGTTTTCGGATCCATCGGGAAGCGTTCCGTCATCGGAAAGGCTCGTATAGATCTGCCCCACGGTGCTGTCGGTATAGGCGAACGTGGTTCCGCCGATGTCCCGCGCCGTCAGCGCGAACGTCAATGGTCCCAGCTTGGCCGTGGCGCCCGCGTCCAGCCCGATTCCCACGCCATGCATGGCGTCCAGCTGCTGGATATCCGTCAGGGCCTTGTCCATGTCCCCGCCGATGATCGTATTGACAAGGGAAAGGGCTTCCGAGTTGTTGAGCGGGGCATGGATGCGGACCATGGGCCTCACATCGCCTCCCACCGTGAACTTGATGCCCAGGAGATCGAACGGGATGGCGAGGCCGCCCACGAACGCGACGGTTGCCGTGGCATACCCGGAGACTCCCAGGATGGTCGGCCCCCAGAAGTAGGAGTCCACCATGGCGACCAGGCCCAATCCCAGCCCGCCGCCCACGAGTCCGATTCCTGCCGAGGCACCGGCACCGAAGCCTCCCGTCGTCACCTGGTCATTGACCACGCCGAGGATCTGGGTCATCAACGCGGATTCGTCCACGGCGTCGGTGTTCAGACTCTGCGCGATCTCATAGACGGCGTCGGGCCTAGAATGGACCCATACCGTCGTCGAGGCCAACGTGAGGGAACCGCCGTCGGCGGCGAATCCCGCGGGGTTGAAAAACAGGGCATTATAGCCATGGGATGCGGCTACGAAAGCGCCGCCCATGGCCATGAACTCCGGGTTCAAGGGGAGGAAAGGTTCCTCGGTATAAGTTTCCGAGAACCCGAAGGCCGCTATCAAAAGAAACGTGATTGCGAAAAGAAGCGTCTTACGCATCATCGATCACCTCGCTTCCTGAGTGTCATCTTAGATATAGCTGTCCAGACTGAGGCCCGCGACCGTGAAAAGCGTCGTAATGCCGGCGTACCCGTCTGCGGTGGAAGAAAGAATGGAGCTGAAGTCCCCCGTGGGCTGCGCATCCGTGTCCGTGGGGTCCTGCAGATAGGCCCAGAGATTCTCCGCGGCGTCTGCCGTGCTCTCACCCTCGCCCTGCCAGAGCCCGATGATGTTGCTCACGACGTAGGAAACCAGCGCCTTCTGCGCCACGTCCCCCATGTTGATCCCGAGGTCTTCCATGCCCTCCGCCGTATCCGTCGTCGAGTCCAGGGTGGATGCCAGGGCCTCATAGGCGGCGTTGGCATCGATGAGGCTCTGGATCAGGGTGGAGAAATCCTCGGCCGTGGCCACTTCCTCAGGAAGGAGACTGTCGATCAGGTCTGTGACATCGGACGAATCGTCCAGTGACAGCCCGCCCGAGGATGAGGTGTCCATGAGCGTGGTGAGCACGTTGGCGACGAGTTCCGTTCCTCCGCTGGTATCGAGGTTCAGGTCCGCGCACAGTACGGCGGCTTCCTGCTTCACCTCATCGCTCGTGCTGTTCGTGTAAAGATCCGTCAGATAGGTCTCGACCTCATCGATGGCATCGGAATCCTTCAGGCCCTCCAGGTAGGCGGCCGAGGCCAGATCCTCGCTCAACTGATCGAGAGTGGCCTGTTGCTGCGTCACCGTCTGGTCTTGTGCCGCCGGATACGTCGTGGTCACGGCGGGCGTCGTGACGCCAAGTTTCGTGAACAAGTTATAATCGAAGAAAGAACCCAGATCACTGCATCCGGAAAACACGACTGCAAGAGCCAGGAACAGGGCGCCGTATTTTAATTTTTTCATCTGGCACCTCCCTTGTGCAAAGATTGGACATACTGATGATATTATAACTCAGCCTCCCCAAAAAAACCAGCTTTTCATTCCTAAGGTTTTCTTTCTGCCCGGCACACGTCGCCCGCTTCCACGATACGCGCCGCAACGAGCTCGCCACGCCGCATCGGGGAGCCGAAAACCATGACCTTCAGGTAATTGGCGCTGAATCCGCTCGCTTCTCCGGCCAGAAGGTCCACCTTTTCCAGAAGCACATCCACGTCCTTCCCTACCCAGCGGGACACGTAGTCCCGGTATTGCCCGACGGAAACGGCCCTGAGATCGGCGGCGCGGTCATCCCGCAGCTTCTCCGCCACTCGTCCGGGCAGGGCGCACGCCGTCGTCCCGGGCCTCGGGGAGAAAGGGAAGACATGGAGGCGGGAGAAATCCAGATCACGGACCAGGGAACGCGTCGCCGCGTGGTCCGCCTCGGTCTCACCAGGGAATCCTGTGATGACATCCGCGGCCAGGAAGGGATCCTGCTTGGCGGAACGGAGCCGTTCCACGAGGTGGGCGACATCCGCCCCGCCGTAGCGGCGGCGCATGCGGGATAGCACCGCGTCGGATCCCGACTGGACGGGAATGTGAAAATGCGCGCAGACCCGGGGATGCCGCACGGCGTCCAGAAGATCCTCGTCGATACGGTCCGGTTCCATGGAGGAAAGGCGAAGCCTGCATCGGGAGGTCCTGGACAGGATCTTTCGCAGGAGGTCAGCAAGCGCCGCGCCACGGCACGAGTAGGCGCAGAGGTTCACTCCCGTCAGAACGATTTCCGCGCAGCCGGCATCCTCCAGGGAGACCGCCCTTTCGACGACGGTTTTCGGTTCCAGGCTGACGGCTGCGCCCCGAGCGAGGGGAACGCGGCAGTAGGCGCAGCGGGCGTCGCAGCCGTCCTGCACCTTCAGCCACGCCCTCGTATGGAAGGAAAGGAAAGAAACCTCGTAACGGAAGGGATCATGGCCAGCGGGCGGATCGGAGAGGAACACGAGGGCCCGGGACGCCGGAGATGTTTCCCCCTCCCCGGATGCAAGGGCCCGCGGAAGCTCCAGGAGGCGGTCCTTGCGGGATTGCGGCACCACAGCGACGTTGGATCCCAACCGGCGCAAGGCCCCGGCCTCCACTTCCGCGGAGCATCCCGTGGCGATGATCAGGGATTCCGGATGGGTCTTGGAAAGGAGCCGGATCACCCTTCGGGCCTTCTGCTCCCCCTGGGACGTGACCGTGCAGGTGTTGACGACGTAGAGGTCCGCGGCGGCCCCGCGTCCGACCACGGCATGCCCCGCTTCCCGGAAGGAGGATGCGATGGCCTCTGTCTCGTATTGGTTCAGCTTGCAGCCGAACGTGTGAAAACCGACGGAAATCAACCCGGCTGCTTTTTGCCCACGCGTTCCTTCCCGCGCTGCGCATCCGTCAGATTGCCGTCCAGCGCGAGGGCCTTGTCGTAGGCCTTAAGGGACCAGTCGTTGTCTCCCGCCATCTCCCGGGCATATCCCAGGCGGGCCCACCAGTCCGCGCGGTTCTGTTCATGGTATACGGCGGTGGAGAACGCGATGTCCGCATTCTGGTATTCACGCAGGAGGATGTAGCATTCGCCCATGAGCCAGTAGACCCGGCCGATCCTCTCCCCCGTGGGAGAGATGGTCACGTACTCGCCGAGGTACTTCAGAGCCTCCTCGACCTGGCCGAGGAACACGAGGGCTTCCCCCACGATCTGACTGCCCCGCTGATCGTAGCGCGAAAACTTCAAGACCTTGCGGCCGGCGTCGAGGGCTTCCTGGTACTTCTTCAGCTTGAGGTAGGACCACCCGAGAACCACGTGGGATTCGATGTTCTGGGGCGTCTCCTGGATCTCCTGCAGGCAGACCGTGACGGCATCTTCGTATTTTCCCACCTTAAAAAGATATACGGCGTCCGGCTTATCCTGCGCAACGACGGGGATCAGGGCGAAAAGGGAAAAAAGGATGGAAATGACCAGGATCCGGGCCTTCATGCGGGATTTCCTTCCGGTTTCTGCTTCTGGTCCTTGGGACCGCCCCCCATGTTGCAGAAGCCATTGAACTTGCAGCCGCTCTCCATCACGAAGTCGGGGCATGTGACGTCCCCGTCCACATGGGCCGTGGAGTAGAGTTCCAGGCGGGAATGGGCCACGATGTCGCCCTTGATCCTGCCCTTGGACGAGATCACATTGGCCTCGATGTGCGCTTCCACGTAGGCCTTTTCTCCCACGTAAAGGGCGCTGGAGGATTTGATCTCCCCTTTGAACTTGCCCTTGATCATCAGCGGTTTCTTGAAGTTCAAGACACCTTCAAAGTCGATGTCCTCAGCGAGGATGGTGTCGATTTCGTGTTCGTCGATTTCTTTGATTCTCACCTCGGGCATTACGGCCGCTCCCTGTATGATTTCATCCTATAGGCGCCATCGCGGCGTGTCAAGGTGCGCCGCCCAGAAGATCCAGGATCTGGCCGGGATGGGCGATCAGGGTGCGCGCTCCGGCCTCCTTCAGTTCCATGGCGCCCCGGAATCCCCAGAGGACCCCGAGGGGAAACATGCCAGCGTTGACCGCGGTCCGCATGTCCGTGTTGGTATCACCGGCATACAGGAAGCGGGAAGGAGGGACGGCCAGAATCCGGCTCACCTCCAGGGCAGCGGCCGGATCCGGTTTCTTCGCCACCCCGGGCCTTGCTCCGAAGACCGCTTGGAACCTCCCCGGCCCGAAGAAACGGTCCACCATCTCCACGGTGAACTCATGCGGCTTGTTGGACAGGACCGCGGCGGCCACGTTCCGGCCCGCGATTCCGTCGAGCAGCTCCCGGATTCCCTCGTAGGGAACGGTCTTCCTGGCCCACCGTTTTCCATACTCGACGCGCATCGCCTCCACGCACGCCCGGACCTCCCCCTCGTCGTCCCGGCGCCCTTGCGGCAGGGCGCGGCGGAAAAGGTTCTCCATGCCGTCGCCTACGAAGACGCGGTAGGAATCCGTCGGATGGGTGGGCAGACCGCGAGCCGCGAGGACGGCGTTGCAGGAATCGGCCAGATCCTCCAGGGTGTCCAGGAGCGTGCCGTCGAGATCGAACAGGATCGCTTCGTACATGGGAAACGGAATATACCACACGGAACGGGAATGCGGTAGGATCGGCCCATGCGCATAGAAGCCCTGGAACTTTCCGCAGTGGCGCAGGAACTGGGCATCGACGGCCAGGAAGAACCCTGGCGGGCCGGGTGGGAGGAATCCGCACGGTCCTGCGGTCAGGCACCGTCCGGATGGATGGAACGGGAACCGATCGAGACCGCCTGTCGGAGCCTTTCCATGTCCCGGGACAATCGTGAGGCATGCCTCGAAGCCCGGGAATGGATCGCCTCATCCCCCGCCCGCATCCGGGCCGCCTGGCACTGCTGGCATTGCATCTTCCTTTCCGTGGACGTCCGGGGCAGGATCGCGGACCGCTGGCCCCGCCTCCCGCAGGCGCCGGCGTCCCTGTTCTACGCCGTGGTCCTCCTCTCCGCCCTTCCGCTGACGGAAGCGAAGCACCGCAGCCTCGGCATCCCACGGGAGACCGCCGCTTCGACAATGCGGGACCTGGAACTGTGGATCGAGGACTTCCGTGCGAAGCATGGCCGGCCCGGATTCGAGCAGACCGATTGGCTGCGGCTCCATTTCACGGGAAGGCTCTACCAGATCGAGCGCCTGCAGTTCGAGATCACGATCAACGCGCATCCATTCCGCGTCCTGAGACGGCGGGGTACGGCGGAGCTCCTGATCCTCGCGGAAAGCGGCCTGGCGATGCGGGCCGACGGATGCTTCGCGGACGCCGACGGCGGCACGGAGGGAAGCGCGGCGTTGACGACGGAACTGGAGGAGGACACGGAAACGCTGACGGGTTTTCCCGTATCCCCCGATGGCCGCCTGGAGCCAACGACAGTGACGTTGCGTCGGGACGACTGGCAGTGCGTTCTGGAAAGGACGGATCCCGTGCTCGGCGTGCATATCCCGGCCGCCGGCCGCTTCCACGGCCCCATGGATCCCGATTCCTGCGCCCGTTCCTTCCGCAATGCGCTCCCTTTCTTTGCGATGCACTTCCCGGAGCACAGATTCCGCGGATTCACGTGCACATCGTGGATCATGGACGGCCAGCTCCAGAGCATCCTGTCCCCGGAGTCCAACATCCTGCGTTTCCAGGAGAGATTCCGCCTGATTCCCGTGCGCGGCGCGACGGACGGCCAGACCATGGAACGGATCTTCGGCGGCCCCGTGTCGGATTGGTCGATCGCGCCGCGTGGAACCAGCCTGCAGAGGGCTGTTGCCGATGCAATCCAGGCCGGAGGACGTTTTCGCTCCGGCGGTGGGCTCATTCCCACGGGATCCTGGAAAGACGACGCGCGGAGTCGATCGTTATAAATCCACCTTTTATAATTTCTTATTGATATTGAAAAATAAAATACCGCCTTCCGTCTCCACAGACATATCCCAAATGCTGGAGTCGAAGGCCGCAAAGGTTTTCCGTATGGATCCGACGGATAGCGGCCGTTCATGCGATCCCTCATCGCCTTGCGGTTGTTGCATGAATGCGGTTCCGAACACTTCTCCATCGCGCTTGACGACCCTGCGGATCTCTTCCACGGTCTTTTCCGGATTCGGAAAGACGTTCAGGCCCATGAGAACCAGGCAGAGATCGATGCAGCTGTCAGGCAGCGGGATGCGCTCCGCGTCGATGCCCCAGAAGGCGGCATTCAGGCTGCCGCCAAGCAGGGATTGCGCATGCTCGAGCATCTGCAGCGATATGTCCAGCCCCACGTAGATCGAAGTCTGCGGAATGAAAGAGCCGGCGGGAAACGCCGTCCCGCATCCGACGTCCAGGATGACCTTTCCGCCGGCCTTGGCCATGAAGCCTTCCAGTTTGCCAGTATAGGTACGCCAGCTGCATCCGAGGCCTTCCACGAGGCGCACGATGGTGTTGTCGTAGGTATCCGACATGGAATCGAAGTTCTTCTGGACGATCTTCTGCTCTTCCGAGATGGGAAACGAAGAAAGGAAGTCGATGATCCCGTTCTTCTGCGGGAAAACCCTTCCACAGCGGGAACAGGTGAAGGACTCTCCATTGCGTGCCAAGCTTTCTCGGCAGCTTGGGCAGAAGGGCGAGAACAGTTGCATGACTCTCATTTTATGGTAAGATGCCGCGATCTGTCAATTTGATCAAAACACGCTCAAGATTGGAATACTTCATGGAGTCCCGATGAGTCTTTCAACGGTTTGCTGGGCAGTCCTTCTTTCCGTCCTGCCGATTTCCGAGTTGCGCGGCGGCATTCCCTATGCCATCTACATGGGAATGGGCGCCATACCGGCGTTCCTGCTCTGCGTCGCGGCCAACTGCCTCGCGGGCCCCGTGACGTTTCTGTTCCTGAACACGGTCCACAAGCTTCTCCTTCATATAGGCGGGTACAGGAAGCTGTTCGAGAAAATCATCGAACGCTCGCGGAAAAAGGTGGCCCCCACCGTGGAAAAGTACGGATACTGGGGCTTGGCCGTCTTCGTGGGCATTCCCCTCCCCTTCACGGGGGCTTATACCGGTGCCCTGGGCGCCTGGATCCTGGGCATGCAGAAACGCAAAGCCTTCCTCTTCATCTGCCTCGGAGTCCTCATGGCCGGCGTCATAGTCACCGTCGTGGCTGCCCTGGGGATCCAGGCACTGTACATTTTCATCAATCCCAATCCTCCCCGCTGAGGACGGATCGCCCATGGAAAACCCATCAGGACTCAATGACAGGCAGATGGAGGCGGTCCACGCCGTTGAAGGCCCCCTCCTGATCCTTGCCGGAGCCGGGTCCGGCAAGACCACTGTCATCACCCGGAGGATCTCCCATATGATCTCCTCCGGGATTCCCGCTCCCTCGATCCTTGCCGTCACGTTCACCAACAAGGCGGCACGGGAGATGCTTCAGAGGGTAAAGACGATGTTTCCCGGCAAGGTACCCATGCCGCACATCTCGACGTTCCATTCCTTTGGGGCCCAGATGCTGCGGGAGTCGATCGAAAGCATCGGATTCAGGAAAAATTTCACGATTTACGATTCCCAGGACCAGATCTCCCTGATCAAGGAGACCGCGAGGGAGATCGGATTGAAGCTTGAAGCCCTGGACCTCGACGGGACGGCCCAGCTGTTTTCCGCTGTGGAGACGGGCCGCACGCCCTGGACGGGTCAGGAAAAACACATCCGGGAACTGTTCGACGAATACAGGAAGAACCTGCAGATCTACAATGCCGTGGATTTCGACGACCTGATCATGCTGCCCATCCGCATCCTCTCCGAAGTGGAGGAAGTGCGTGAGCTGTATCGGAGCAGGTTCCACTACCTGATGGTCGACGAGTTCCAGGACACCTCGGAGGCCCAGTACAGGCTTCTCAAGCTCCTGGGGGAGGGCTGCGGCAACGTCTGCGTCGTGGGCGACGACGACCAGTCCATCTACTCCTGGCGTGGCGCCAACTACGAGAACATCCTCCGTTTCGAGAAGGATTTCCCGGCCTTCAAGGAGATCAAGCTGGAACAGAATTACCGTTCCACCAAGCAGATCCTCCGGGTCGCCAACAGGATCATCGCCAATAATTCCAACCGCAAGGGCAAGGAACTCTGGACGGGGGCACAGGAGGGGGAACCGATAGAGCTCTACATGGCGGAGAGCGAGAGGAAGGAGGCGGAGTTCATCGTCTCCAAGATCCGGGTGCTCAAGATCCGCCACTCCCTGCAGTTCCACGATTTCGGGGTCCTGCTGAGGGCCAACCACCTCACGCGCGCCATTGAAGAGGAGTTCCTCAAGGAAAACATCCCGTATCAGGTGTCGGGAGGCATGAGCTTCTTCGAGCGCAAGGAAGTACGGGACATCCTCTCCTACCTGCGAGTCATCGTGAATCCCGACGACGACGTGAGCCTGCTACGGATCGCCAATACGCCGCGCCGGGGGATCGGCAAGAAGGTGATCGAGAATCTGGTCGCCCTTTCGGCGCAGAAGGAATGCTCCCTGTATTCCGCCATGACAGTCCTGCGGGACAGCGGACAGAAGGAGCTTGACGGAAGCCATTCATCCCAATCGCCCGTCGCCGAGTTCCTTTCGTTGATGGACGATTACCGTGAAAAACTCCAGACGCCCGGCAAGGCGGCGGAAACGGTGAAGGCGCTCGTCGACGAGATCGATTATTGGGGCCACCTGGTGCAGGAGCACAAGGATCAGGATCTGGCCCGCATCAAGCTTTCCAATGTGGAATCCCTGATGGGGTCCGTGGAGGATTACGAGAAGAACCCTGACGTGGTCCACCCGAGCATCCAGGATTATCTCACGCGCGTAAGCCTGGCAAGCAGGGACGATATCGGGGACAAGGACGCCCAGGGCCGCGTGAACCTGTCCACGATCCATGCGGCCAAAGGCCTCGAGTTTCCCGTGGTATTCATCGCCGGAGTGGAGAAGGACATCATCCCCCACGGGAAAGCCCTGGAGGAAAGGGACACGAACGTGGAGGAGGAACGACGCCTCTTCTATGTCGCCGTGACGCGGGCAAAGCAAAAACTCTTCCTGAGCACCTGCGCCACGCGCAGGTTCCGCGGCAAGCCCGTTACGGCCTACCCCTCCCCCTTCCTCGAGGAGATCCCGAAGGAGTCTCTCGTGGTCATCGAAGAGGAGGAAGAGGCGGATACGAGCCAGTCCGCGGACTTCCTCACTGAGATGCGGAAACGATTCCTGGAGTAAAAAATCCCCGACCTTTCGGGTCGGGGATTTTTAGTGCCTACAGGTAGGCCTTCAGGTACTGGCTGCGGGATGGGTGCTGCAGCCTGCGCAGCGCCTTCTTCTCGATCTGCCGGATGCGTTCCTTGGTCAACTTGTACTTGCTCCCGATTTCCTTCAGGGAGAGGGGACGTCTTCCGTTCAGGCCGAAGCGGTACTGGATGATCTCGGACTCCTTCTCGTTCAGGGTCTTCAGGACGTTGTTGATGTCGACCCGCAGAGCGTTTTCCACGGTGTCCGCATCGGGCGACTTGTAGTTCCTGTCCTCCACGAAATCACCGAGGAGGGAGGAATCCCTTTCCGAGTAGACCGGCGTGTCCAGGGAGATCAGCTCCCTGGAGATGTTCAGCAGGTCCTCCACGTGATCCTGGTCAATATCGAGCCTGCGGGCTATTTCCGCGGTCTCGGGTTCCAGGCTGCGCTCGCTCTGGATGTCCTTCTTCACCTTCTCGATCTGCACCAGCTCATTGGCCCGGTTAAGGGGCAGGCGGATCATGCGGGATTTTTCACAGATCGCCTTCAGGATGGCCTGGCGTATCCACCAGACCGCGTAGGAGATGAAGTGGTATCCCTTTTCCACGTCGAAACGGTCAATGGCATTCATGAGGCCTATGTTGCCTTCACTGATCAGATCAGCGAGAGGCAGGCCCTGGTTCTGGTATTTCTTGGCCACATTGACGACGAAGCGAAGGTTGGCCCGTATCAGTTTTTCCTTGGCAAGGTTGTCGCCCTTCTCGGCCGCTCTTGCCAGTCTTTCCTCTTCTTCCCTGGTCAACAGGGGGATCTTATTGATCTCCTTGAGATATAGAGAAAGGACGTTCTCGTCCGACCTGCTGCTGTGCCTCGAGGTGTATTCTTTGACTGCCGTATTGCTCATTGTTCCCCCCACATGTTCATTAATGCAATAATCATGCCAACCCCTGGATAGAGTAGCCTTTCCAACTTATTGTATTACAAGTAATTAATTAGTGTCTTCTGGTGAAACAATCCCAATCTTTCCCGCTTAGGTCAAAAGGAAACACTTTTTAGGAAAAGAAGAAAAAATGCATCAAAATAGACCGAATCGAAGCTCCTCGCTTCCAGGGGTACGTCCGCAACAGGCACGGAACATCCGGCCGCTGCCGCACGGGCAACGATCCGCCGACAGGATGCCACGCTTTTTCTGAAAATCTACGGGAAGGATGGCTTCTTTCCCTGCACTCGGAAGAACAGCCATGGGGAACACGATACGGATGTTGCTGAAGGTCTCATATTTTTCCGCTGCCGTCTTTCCCGCCATGACGCATGTCTTGCGGATGGACCGCCATGCATCGGCGATGATCTCCCGGACCACATCCTCCTCGGCTTCGGAGCAGAAAGCATGCCGATTCTTGGTCCGCAGGTAGCGGGACAATTGCAGGGCCAGGAACGCCTTCCAATCGTCAAGATCCACGGAACCCTGTTTGGCCATTCCGTATCCATTGGTGAAACGATCCGCCATCCTCTTGGAATGGCCGCGCTTCTGGACGCGGCCGCCCGACAGCCAACTCCGCAGGGCCGAATCGCTGCAACCGACCCTTTGGAGGGCGATGCCGGTATAATACAGGATCCGATGCAGCTCCGACGCCTGGCTGGACGGACAGGAGGCCAGGGATCTTTCCAGGGCCTTCAATGCCCCCGCGGCGTCGTGGCGCGCCAGAGAACGTATACCCTGCTCCAATAGCCTGTTCCAATTTTCCATGGCTGGTTCCATTAATATAATTTAACATAGCGATGCAGGCAAATCCGTCAGTCAAGGAAAAACCTGTTGACGACACCGATCCGCTCTCAGTATATTCTTCGCAAAACTGATTGTGAATTCTGCAACGAATCACAAAGCTATCGAGGAGGACCGGTTTATGAAGATCAAACCTCTGGGAGACAGGGTTCTAGTGAAGATGCAGGAGATGGATCAGAAGACCAAGGGCGGCCTTTACATTCCTCAGACTGCTCAGGAAAAGACCCAGGAAGGCATCGTGATCGCTGTAGGCGATGATGAGGCCATCAAGGTGAAGGTCAACGACAAGGTCGTGTACGACAAGTACGCCGGAACCACGATCAAGTTGGACGGGGAGGAACAGCTCATCCTGAAGGCGGCCGACATCCTCGCAAAAATCGAATAGGTCGACGTTCCTCGGGATACGGGCGGGAAGGATGCCTTCCCGCTTTTTTTATGTCCTCTCCAGGACTTCCGCAATTTCCACGCGCAGCCGTTCCGTTGGCAGGATCGCACGCCTGGCCGGAGGCAGGGATTCCAGGAACACTTCCCCGTACGGTTTGTTGGCCAGGCGGGAATCCAGGACAAGCACCACGCCGCCGTCGTCACGGCGCCGCATCAGCCGTCCGAAACCCTGGCGCAGCTTCACCACCGCATCGGGCAGCGACAGCTGGGAGAATGGATTGCCTCCCGCACGGCGCACGGCCTCCATACGCGCCCGAAGCACCGGCTCGGAGGGCACGCGGAACGGAAGCCTGCAGATGACGACCACGGAAAGGGTTTCCCCAGGCGCATCCACCCCCTCCCAGAAGGAGTCGGTGGCGAACAGCACGCTCTCCGTCTGTTCCTTGAATCGCGTGAGGAGGCGCGCCCTGTCCCCGTCGCCCTGTTTGAACACGGGAATGCCCCGCGCATCCATCTCGGGCCGGACCGCCTCGTAGAGTGACAGAAGCGTGGCATAGGAGGTGAAGAGGACCAGCGCCCTTCCGCCGCTTTGCACCAGGGTCTCCCGCAGGAAGCCCGATGCGTACGGCAGGAACCCCGGTTGGTCCGGA
>Ga0153915_10000324_pt1 | contig 43860 bp, 71 predicted proteins | sample Opewatmetagenome_2_FD_107003 | JGI IMG/M metagenome (GOLD analysis project Ga0153915, IMG submission 107003) | Freshwater wetland microbial communities from Ohio, USA - Open water 3 Core 3 Depth 3 metaG | ecosystem: Environmental > Aquatic > Freshwater > Wetlands | place: USA: Ohio, Lake Erie...
GTTTTCGGCAAGAAGCCCCAGCTCTCAAGACCCCCCTGCCATATATTGGCAACTCACGCCAATCGATCACTTTTCAGCGCGTTGCATATTCTATGCGCAAGCTGTACATTGTTAGGTTCATGCGTCCCGCCCTTCGACAGCGGAATTCTATGGTCGAGCGTTGCACCCATTCTATTCGATGTCTTAACCGACAGGTCTACAGGCTCGCCGCATATCTGGCATATTCCCTTATCTCTCTTGTATATATCCGCAAAGCTTACGGGTTCAATGAATATCCCGCGCTTTCGCGATTTCGCTTGAAGCTTTCCATGTCTTTTGGCGCACACGTCCGAACAAAAATATCTTGAGTTAGCCATAAAGTTTGTCGTGTATTCCTTGCCGCACCATTTGCAGGCCTTAGTTATGTGCTCATTTACAATCGCTGCCGCTTTATACTCACTCCAAAACTTTTTTGATCTACGCCTTTCGCGTTCCTTTTTGCATTCATCCGAACAATATTTAGCATTTGGCCTGCCTTCAAATTCTTTGCCGCATACAATGCATGCGGGATTATTGTGCGGCTTCGGGCTGACTGCTATATCAGCAAAGAAACATTCCCTTGAACAATATTTGTTTCTCGTTTTTTCTTTCGGATGATATTCCTTACCGCAATGCTGGCATGTATAAACTATGCTTTTAATTCTTTTACTTTCGCTCATATAACGTCCTCCTAACGTTTCTCCAATCGTGGGCATAAAGAAAGAGCGGTGGAGTTCCGCTCTTGTCGAGTTGCAATCTCTATTCTTCATGCTATTTAAACCTGTTGGCTTAAATCTATTTCTTTCTTCCGTGCACTGTTTCGTGACAGTCCCTGCACAAAGCCATAAGATTGTTTGCGTTCAGCCTATCGCCGCCTTGGTCCAGCGGCTTGATATGATGCACCAATACAGCCGGTGTCAGCAGCCCGCTTCCAAGACAGCGCTCGCACAATGGGGTTCTTGTAAGATACGCTTTGCGCGCCTTAGACCAGACCGCATCATAGCCGCGCTCATTGGCTGGTTCCCTGTTTGCATTGCGTTGCTTCTGTTGCCGTTCCTCATACTCGACCATATGCTCAGGGCAATATCGCTGTGTAGTTAGCCTATTACAACCCGGATGGTTGCAGAAACGTTTCGCCCTGTCAGGCATATCGTTACCTCATTCCGCATAATAAAAGCACCCACATAATAGCGGATGCTTTAAAATTATTTTAATTATCTTGCAAAAGGTATTGACAAGTGTATATACATATGTTATACTATAATCAGAAAGGAGGTTAAACGGTGGCTAAGAAAAAAAGGAAGCCCACCAAATGGCAGATACTAAAAGAGGTACTCGAAATCATAGCCCTGATCATCGGTATCCTCGCAAGTATCAAAACCTTGGTGGACTAAAGGAACGGGGACGCAAGTCCCCTTCCTCCCCTCGCATTATACCCCACCGTAGAAATATGTGCAAGTATGGATTAAGCGCTGCTCTGGTTGTCCTATTTGTTGTCAATCTTTTAGCGCTCTCCCGCAATGGCTTCGATTGGTTGAATGCTCTGGCTGTTATTCTGTGCGGAATTTGCATCCTTTGGGATATTATTGAAAAGTGGGGGCCGAGCCGTGCCAAAAAGTGAAAACCTTGTAATTCGTGTTTCTCCCGAAGTAAAAGGAATCCTCGAGGCAAAAGCTGCCGTTCTCGGTATGAACATGAGTGAATATGTGAGACTGCTCATACTGGAGGATGCCCGCAAAGTCCTTAACGCACCTAAGGAAAATACCCCGTCTGAATAAGGCGGGGGTTTCTTTTTGGCATAACAAAAGAGCCGTCTCTCGACAGCCCTTAACGATAATAGCATAAGCCCTATATCACGTCCTTTTCAACGCTGTTTTCAAATCTTTTTTAATTTCTTTGCAAGCATAAAGAAAAAGCAGCGTCTGGCCTTATAAAATTTATCCTGTTTGTGTCTAGGCACGCCGAGCGAATATCCGCTTATGCCCTGGGTTACGTTTTCAAGCAGATCGTCAAAAAGGCCGTACGCCCCGCACTCTCTGACGGCATATATCAGCGCCTGCTCTATCGCCTCGGTGTCGCCGGACAGCGCGGCTGCGCGTTCTCCCTGCCTGCTAGTTATGTCCGTGGTAGCTCCGCCTCTCGGCATATCGGATATCCGCATGGCCGGCAGCTCATAACAGTCCCGCAGCTGCTCCTTTTTCCGCTGATAGCTCAGACAGAAATAATACAGCTCGCGGTATGTAATTTTATCTATGCCGTATTCATCAAGCTTCAGGTCGCGCTTATTCGGCATAACCCATCCTCCGTCACTTTTCGTTCAATCTCTCAAGCCTTTTCTTCACCGCGTTGCGTTCCTTTTCCATCTGTGCCGCGCTCTTGTAAAACACACACTCAGGGCAGTTCTTATGCAGCAGCGCCGTGCATATCTCCCCTTTCAGGGCGAAGCAATCCGATTTGTCTTTCACGTTATTGCCTCCTTCGGCGGCGCGGTTTTTTCCTTCCGGTTATCCCTGATGATTTGTACGCATTTTTCAATACATTTGTCGCAAATCGCCGCATCTTCGCGTCCTATTATTAAACGCTCTACTTGATTTTCGTTTTTGCCGCAATAATCGCATTTATAGATTTTCATCCTTGCCCTCTCCCTTCTCCCAGTCGCGGCGGTTCCATGCGGTTGTAACTAACTCACCGGTTTTGTCCCCGCACCAATCGAACGTTAGATAACAGCAGCGGATACGTGCATAATCAAAAAATCCGTCATTAAATAATTCTAATTCTGGAACGCGTCCGCAGAACGGGCACGGCTTAAGCTCATTCATCCTTCCCCGCCTCTTTCCGCAGCGCCGCGTCGGCCTCCAGCTCCTTGATGCGTTTTTGCTGTGTTTCTATCAGGTCGGCGGCTTCGTGCATGACTTTTTCTTTACAAGGCAAGTTTCCATTGTCTGCCGGACACCCCTCACAAAAGCCGTTTCCATCGGTTCCGCACTTGCGCAAGGCTTTTACAATCTCGTCATTTGTCATTGTCTGCCTCGCTTTCCTCGTGCAAATGGTCAAGCACCTGACCGCAGTGTTCGCAACGTTTTACCGGGTCGTCGTCTCCCCATCCTGCTACATATCGGCATGTCGGGCATATATAAACCTGTAATGGCTTATCCCGTAAAATCTTAATCGTTTTTGGCGCCTGCAATTCCATGCAGGCGATGGCGGTTTCAAAGTCAAGCCCCTGTTCTGCCGTTATGGTTACGTGCGCTCTGTTCCCATATATCACACGGCATAAACTTTTCAGAGTTTCAATCGCCTTTTTGATCTGCTTCTCGTCCATGCTCAGACCTCCCTTATCTCAATTTTTGCGAATCCGCAAACGTTACAGCCACGGCGATTGCCGCCCATACGTCCTTTGACACACCATAGAAAAAGCCCGGACTTTTCTTTGTGCCTACAATCCCGAAGCGATCTATTAATGCCTGCCTGATGTTTGAATCCTTCGCTTTCGTCGTTCCGCACAGGTTCAACTTCACATCTTTGCGGTATACTTTTTCAGCCTTATAACCGTATGTTTCAGCCTGTTCGATAAACCGGCCTATCCATACGCACGTTTCAAAAACTTCTTTGCCTACCGCCATTCCGTAAGACGCTACCATTTCAACGACAACGGTCAGCGGATCATAAACCACAAAATCAGATACGTTTTCAAGATAAATCCCGGAAATGCTTTCCATCGCCTTTTTATTGTTTTCCTTTGCAAATCTGATCGGCGCTAAATCTTCGCCCAATAATACCCATGCGCTTTCTTCGTTGCCGGGATCCACCGCAAGTATGTAACCCATATTTTCCCTTTCTTTCTGCCGCTGTGCCGATTCGGGCAGGTCGGATATGTTGACGCTCATGCTCTATGCCCCTCTCGCGTCCGTGGACGCGCTCTGCGCCTTGTGCCATGTCCGTATACTGCCATGCCCCTGTTCGCGGCGCTACGTTTAACGGCGTCACCCGCACATGCGTTCTATGCGCTGTCATTGTGTGTGCTCCTCAAATCCTCCGCAGCTTCGCGGAGAATGTCGGCGTTGCGATGATATTCGGCCTGCATGAACGGGTCGCCTGTTATTTTTGCTTTTTCGCGTTCGCGTTTCGCGTAAAATTCAAGCAGATTTATCTTTTCTTCTATGCTGTGCATGTCAATATCCCCTTTCCCGTATCGGAACGAATTTTCCCGGCCCACCGTAAAAGCTGAATTTTATTATTCCTGTGTTGCCGTGCCGGTTCTTGTCGATATAGCAAGTGGATTCTATGCCCTCCCACTCCTGCTGATCTTCCGTGCGTTCTTGAGTATGAAGCAGCATAACAGCGTCGGCGTCCTGTTCCAAAGCCCCACTGTCCCGAAGGTGATACAGCCGGGGACGCTTTCCTTTTTCGTTTTCGCTCTCGCGGTTTAGCTGCGCGAGGCACAGCACGGGGATTCCGAGACGTATAGCCATTTGTTTTAATGAGTTGCTTATGTCTGTGATTTCCTCATACCGTGATTTTTTTCTCTCCGCAGCTTTAATTAGGTTCACATAATCCACAACGACAAGCCTTACGCCCTTGACCTTCCGAGCCATGCTCTCAATCTGCGGCACCGTCGCGCTCGGTCTACGGTTGACCGACACCGGGAGCTTCGCCATGTCTCCGCTTGCTTTCGCCATTTTTGTATAAGCCTCGTCGTTTAGATTTCCCATCAGCAGGTCGTTGTAAGGCACTCCCGTCCTCCGCGCTATGCGTTTCGCCGTTATCTGCCTGACAGACATTTCAAGGCTTACAAACAGCACCGGGAAACCGCGCTCCGCAACGTTATCTGCGATGTGCAGGGCAAAAGTAGTCTTCCCAACCCCCGGCCTCGCCGCCAGTATGTACAGTCCTGAATTCACAAGCCCGATCAGCTTGCCGTCCAGATTTTCAAACCCGGTTTTGACGAACATACTTTCCGGGTTCTGGTCGAATTTGTCCCGGTATTCGTAAAAATCCGTCATGGCTTCCACTCCGTCCGCAAGCTCTCCATGCGCTCCGCTTTCCTGTAGCGCCGTGAATCTGTCAACAGCGTATCCGAGCGGTTCCGTAAAGTCCTGCGCGCTTCCGGCCATTTCCTGCACGGCATACGCAATGTCCCTGACAGCTCGCAACATAGAAGCGTTTTTAACGATCTCCGAGTAGGCCGCTATATTTGCAGCCCTGCTTGTGGCCTCCATGCACTCCAAGACGTATTGTCTGGTTTCCTGCGTGCCGCCAAGCTTTTTCAGTACGGTTACGGGGTCTATGCATTCCCCGGCCTCGCGCATGGCAAGCACAGTCTTGTAAATCTCGCGGTTAAGCTCAACCGTAAAATCGCCAGGAGTTAAGACGGACGCCGCTTGCAGCGCCTCGAAAGGGTTTATAAGTACGGAGCCTATAACGCTGTATTCGGCTTCTAAGTAATCGCTATTCATCGGGTATCGCCACTTCCTGCCCGTTTATGATTTCAATGCGGTATTTCTTCTTTTTCGGCTGATCTGCGGATTCCTCAGCGTAATTCTCATCCAGATAGTCAACGTATCCGCTGTTGAAGAACGTGCTGCCGTACTGCGGCTTGCGCCAGTCGTCGGCTTTCAGGCCGTCAAGATAACGGGAGATACAGCGCAAGATTTCAATTTCTCCGATTGCGTACAGTTTTTTCTTCTGCGTATCGGAAACCTGCCCTTTACCTTTTTTGTTTGGGTATGCCAACCATACGCTTTCAAACAATGCGTTCAAATCGCCTATATTTATATTCTCTTCTATTCTTTTCTCTTCTTTTCTTTTGGGCGGTAACGTTCCCGTAACGTTCCCGTAATCATCCCGTAACGATTCTCCGGGCTTAGGAAGGGTGCTTTTTTGAGGCTTGTTTATTGATTGATGCTTTTTAAAATTAAGTACATGGTAATATTGCTGACCGTCCACTTCGTATAAAGTTATCATTTTCAGCGTCGCGATACTCGCAAGGCCTTTTTCGATGTCCGGCGCTCTAAGGGTGTCGTAAGGAAATACGTCAGCCTTTATCAGCGTGGGATTAGCTCTTCCGTAGCCGTCATCATCAGCGAAATTCCATAAACCAATAAACAATAAGCGCTCAATCGGTTTTAATTGCGCGACCTTTTCATCCCGCCAGAATTCGGGGTCGATCATCCGCTTTCTTGCCATACTCCATCCCCTTTACCATAGCCTTGTCTGCGCTTTTGCTTCATCCGGAAGCTTCATAAAAGTCATCCAGTGCGTTTTACTTGTTCTGCCGCTGATGTGCCCGAAAAGCGGCTCCTGCCCGATAGCCATGATTACTTCCGATGTGGGGACCTGCGTTTCGTTCCACTTGAATATAAGCGTGCCGTATGGTTTAAGCACCCGCATAAGCTCGCTATATCCAAGTCGCAATGTTTCTTGCCAGTTTTTATCAAGGCAACCATATTTAATACCCATGTAACTTTTTTCGCCCGCACGGATTAAGTGAGGCGGATCCCAAATGATTAAATAGAAACTATTATCATCGAACGGCAAAGATGTAAAATCTGCCGTCATGTCAGGATCCACACTAAACCGTCTGGCGTTTCGCCCTTTGCCCACCATACACGGCTCTACATTCCGTTTGTCAATGTACAGACAGGCCGGATTGTGCTTGTCGAACCACATCATGCGACCGCCGCACGTTACGTCCAATATCGGTTGCATTTAATGTCACGCCCTTAAAACAATCTTGTCTGCGCCTTTACGGCCTCCAGCCGTTCCATTGCCGCTTTCCAATAGTCCTTGTCAATCTCAAACCCTATGTAGTCATAGTGCAGATTGTGGCAAGCGATAAGGCTTGACGCGCTGCCGACATGGGTGTCGAGTATTTTGTCGCCGGGGTGGGCAAATAATCTAAGCTGCCATTCATAGAGCTGAACCGGTTTTTCGCATGGATGAAGCTTGTTATGGTAATCTCCTTTAGCCAGTGGATCGCGTTGAAAAATTCTTACATTGGCGTCAAACGATGTCCACGCCAATTCTGCTTCGGCATATGAACGGTTTTTAAATCCAGCGCCCTTATCCCATATCAAGAAGCACCTGGTTGGCCTCAATTCAAAATAATTTCCTCCCCATATGATTTGATTTTTTGATACTCTGAACAATTCGTTAAAATATTGCTTTGGCGGCGGAGATTTATCCCAATTTTTCTTTTCAAAATTGTTGAAACCGCGATAACCAACATTCCCGCCATCCATGCCTATTCCATATGGAGGGTCAACCAAAGCTAAATCTGCCCATTTATCAGGCATGGTTTTCATATATTTCATGCAATCGCCCAAATACAAATGATTCAGTTCAAGCATACCCACCTCAAAACGTCACGCAGGCGGTCAGAACCGCCGCCGCTATCCAGTAAATTCCGCGCTTCCAGTCGCCGCCGACAAAGTAAACGCCTGACGCGCACAGGTCAAGGATTATTAAGATCGTCGGGAATATAAATGGTTTCATATTGCCGCCTTTCCTCCGGGCCGCCGGTCACGGCAAGCGGCCCGCTTTGTCTGTTCTTCCCGATGCCGTGACGGGAACAGGTTAATTAAACCTTTGCAGGCTCTAAAAGCTTAAGTAAATAAATCGGATATTGCTTTGCAATAGCGATTATTTCCGAATCGTCCAATCCGATTGTGTCATAACTGCCGCCAGAACAAACGTCTTTTGCTATATAAATATCTCCGGCAATCGGACTGCCGTGAATATCCGTCTGATAAAGATATGAACCGAAATTATTCACCGGCAGATTTTTCAAAAGGCCGCATTCGTCAACAACCATGCAAAACGGCGCAATTAAACGCTTTGGCTTTACGTGCTCAGGACAATCCCCGAGCAAATCCCAAAAGTCCATATATTTTTTAATATCAATAACCGACACTTCGCCCGATGCTGTAATTTTTATTGATTTCACAATCATTCATCCTTTCAAATCAGGCGGCAAGCGCAGCGGACGCGCCGCCCTTATTAGTCATTGTTACAGCCGTATCGTAATCGCCCCGGCATGTGCGCTGCGCTTAAGGCTGCCGCGTGTGGGGCTGGAGGGATTTAAAATGGAAGCCTGTCGCCGTTGATGTCCGTAATGTCCTCAAAACTGCTTGTGGAAACGTCCGGGACGTTGCCAATCAATTCAAGCTCGGCAATAACGTCTGTTTCGTCGTACCACTTTTCGTTATACTTTCGCTTGTACTTTTTGACTTCCAGAATGTCAACGATTCTGATTTGATCTCCCTCCGAACACTCAAAGCCGCCGTTATTCCAGATTGTGATCTGATCTCCGGCCTTTTCGCCCTTGACCTTGCAAAGAAAGTATTGTCCCTTTGAACTCGTACCGGAATGAACGCCCACGGCGGTAATTGTGTCGCCCTTCTTAACGGTTACGGCCATGCTCTAATCCTCCAAGCTGATTGTGACCTTCTGCGGCATGGGATTCTCTGCGCCGTGAACATCCTCAATATCGTCTGCCGTTTGAAACCCCATCAAAACTTCCGGACATTCGGTACGGGCGAAAAAAGCGGCGGCGCGGTACTTTAACATTTGTTCGGGCATGGTTTTCCACTTGCTGCCGTTTTTGGCGCTCCATCCCTCGTTAAGCGCCATTTTCAGGTTGATTTCCGTGCCGCGTATCGTTTTGCCCGTGCGGATATTTACGGCCTGTAGATAGCAACCGCGCGTCCCGTTGTCCTCGTTGCCGGTCATAATGTACTCGCTGTCGCGGAACTTACCGCATCCGTCAATCAACGCTTTGCACGCCTGCCCTGACCACGACGGCTTGCCCTGTACAATGTATAAATTTTGCATCACAAGTACGGGGGAAACGTCCATACGACTTGCAAGCTCTAAAGCCACAAAGCAGTTGTCCGGGTTCTTTTTGTATGTATCGGGAACCATGCTGCTATTAGCGTAACGCTCCGCAAGACGCGCAATAACCGCCAACGCCTTTGTATTCTGCAATAGATTCTGTGTCATGGGTTGCTGTGCAAGCTGCTCCATCTGCTCCTGCACAACGGCGATTTCTGTGTTTTCAGGCATTTTCATCCTCCTTGATTGCGTAATATATACAGCCTTTTTCCCCGATAGCATTCGCGGCCATTCTGAATTTCCAAGATAGGAACCAACCGCGCGGGGTTATCTTGTTCCACCAGTAAACAAAATCCTGCCTTACCAATTCGTCCAAAGAAAGAATGTGACCGCCCCTGTGATATTTGCGCTTATATGCCACCCTGTACACCTTCTTTTGGTAAAAAACCATCGCAGTTTTGCAACCATACGGGATCATAATTTATGGGCCAGAAAAACCACCCCATTTGTACACCGTGCCGATTAGCGCGTATGTTTAACCTTCGTGCATTCTCCTTGTTCGCATCGTCAAAAAAGTCAAATAGTCCGGTAGAATTTCCGGGATAGTGACAGCAAGAGTGCGCGTCGCCGGGAACGCTTCCGCGATATTTGCATTTATAACAATCGTTCATTCAATCATCCCTCTATCATGTTTCTTTTTAAGTGCCGTGTGAAGCGCAAGGCAGGCGTTCCATTCCGTGGGGTCTATCGCAACAGGATACAGCCGATACTTTCCGGTGTTCATAAGCTGCAAGCAATATAACCTTGTCGCCGCAAGCTTTCCGTTGACAATCCGCAAATGACTGTAAGCATTTAGCTGTGCCTTAACAAGCGGCTTATGGACGCTCTGCATGGCTTTCAGGTCAATAATGCTTTCCTCTCCGTCTACCAATCCGCAGAAATCAGGCGTTCCGGCTATGCCGCGCTCCGTGTCCGCAAGCGGCTTTTCAATGTCCGTAAACTCGCATTTATGTTCTTTTAGAAATTGCATAAATGCCCGAACGTACGGCACTATATTTTCGTCGCACTCGATTTTCCCGTATTTGTAGAGCGCCTCACAAGCCTTGTGTGCGTCGCGTCCACGGTCTGCCGCGTTGTCAAGCTTGTACTGGTTGATATCGTCGTATTCCTCTCGGCTCAAAAAGCGGATGACCTCCGAAACGCTGTCCTGCTTAATCCCGTCGACCTCGTAAATATGGTCGTTATCATAAAAAATCAGCTGTGCGATTTTATATCACTCCCCCGTGTCTATTTCGCAATAGTCGCCGCTGTAGTACCAACTGTCCAGATCGTGCCGCTTCATATCAATTTCGGTAACAAGCGTGACCGCGCGGACAAGCGAAAGCGCGTCGATCCGGTCTTTAATGTACTCCCGGCATTCTGCCTCGGTTATATTTTTTGACATATGCGCAAACCGGCAGTTTTTACATATCGCCTGACCTGTTTTTATTCTGCGTGTGTACTTGCCGGTTACTTGACGACCGCACTCACAGCACAATAGCGATTGCACAGGCTCCGCGTCGGGCGGGTAAATGTGCCTGAAAATGTACTCTATGCCTGCCACTTGACAACGCCGCCTTTCTGCGCTTATAATTGTGGTGACAATTATCCACCGCTATACTTCTTTCCCAAACAAAATTGTCGGGGGAAAACTTTCGATTTCAAGAACCGTTGCGCCTTTAAATTCTCCCGTATAACCCCTCGGACATTTAATGATTTTATGCTCGGCGTTAAGTTCAAACCAATCCCATGAGATGCTTGTGGATGCCCCACACTTTGAAACGGACGTAACAATGCGGATTTTATCCTTGGCCCTATTAATCGTTACATCTCCAAACATGCGCCTAAAATCGCTATAGCGAATATTTAACCAGCCCATACTTGACCTCCTCTTTAAAATCTGTTATTATTGTGGTGATGTATTTTCGCTTGCGCTGTGACTGTTGGTAGCGGTCGCGGCGCTTTCTTCATTTCTCAACCTGCACCCGTTGTCGCAGCCGGTGCAGGTGTTGTGCGGTCTGGTCATAATCGCCTCACTTAAAAAACCGATGCCCGCCGATGGTCATAACGTATGTAGCGTGCGTCTCATGCCATTTTCCCTCACACAGGGCAGGGCTGTAAAAATAATAGATATTCTCGTCCGTAACCCTCTCGCCCCTGTCAAATACCGCGCTCACCGCCTCCCTGACGCTCTCTGTCGGCTCTTTTCTCGCCATGGTGTATTTGTACTCGGTGAGCACATCGACCGGGCTTATCCCGTCCCTGACAGCGGCGTCCAGGATGCATTGACACACGGCAAGCTGGCCTTCATAACACTCAGCCCCCGCCTCACTCATGACGGTTTGCTCAATCTCAGACCGGTCGGCATCGGAGAGTATGTAATAGATATCCGGCGTTGACTGAGAGAGGTTAGGACTTGGCACCGCTATCACCACTGCGGACGGCTCCGGTGTGGGTGTGGGCGTCGGCTCATACTCTGTCTTGGCCTCTGCGTCCATCGTCCCGGCAAGCAGACAGGCGAGCAGCACGGCGGTTGCGGGGATGCTGAGGACGAGGGCGAGGCGGTCACGTCTTTTTCGTTTGTTCATCCTTCCGTTTCGCCTCCTTCAAAATCGCGGCATACAGCGCCTGATACCCGTCTCGTGACCGTATATGCCTTACCCGCTTGCCGGTCTTCCGGCTTGCCGCGCTCACAGCGCCACCGCCAGTATGATCAGCGCGAGGGATACCGCGCACGCGATCACGAGCGCCCAGCCGGCGGAAGTCAGGGGTGATGTGTTGCGTTTCATGGACTTACCTCCTTACAAAAATAGCCAAATAATAATAATCGGTATCCAAAATGCCGTCATTACCGCGTACGTAACGCCTAGGCTCTCAGACATGCGGTCAGTGAGCTTCTTCATTGTCGGTACCCTCCCTCAACACAGCTTCAAGCAGGGTTTCCGGCTCTCCGTCCTCGTCCGCATAATAGCCGGTCACATAATACACATCTGCGTCATGCGTGTGGATCATCCCAATCTCGCGTATAGCTTCATCTACGCTGTCAAACGTGCCGAGTAGGTAATTCCCCGCCTTAAGGTTAATCCCCCACAGCGTACCGGTTTCCGGGTTGAGTACAGGCTCGGTATAAAGTTCCAGGTCTTTCGGGTCAAAATCAAACACCTGATCGCGGTCTTGACTTACAATGATCATTCAAAACACTCCTAAAATTTATTTGGAATCGTTTTGAACTTCCTTCCGGCGCGGCGGGGTTACGCTGATTTGTCCGCGCCCGTTGCAGGCAGTTTGCCGCCCATGGTCAATTCGGATACGTCGAAAAATGCGTCGAGAATGATTTCCTCCGGCACGTCGGCCATAACCGCTTCCGGCGTTCCGCCTGCGCGCGGGTAGGTCACCTTTACCGGGATAAGCATGATTTTCCTCTCCTTTCTTATGTGCTCTTGTCCGCGTCAGGCGGGGCTATTGAATCTTGGCGATATTCGAGATATAATCTCCGCGAAGGGAGGCGTGAAAATGCCAAAAAAGCAATATTACATGCCCGGAGTTGACAAATTGAATCAGCTTGTTGAAACCCCGGTATCTCGGATGAAAACTGAGTCACGGCGCTTTATTGTCAATACCGCAATTACCATTGTTGCCGCTATCGCCGCCATTGTCGCTGCGATCGTCGCCATCATGACTTATGCCAGGATTTAAAGGTTTGCACTTCCCGCACTTGCAATGAAACACGCCGTTTTTATCTCGTCCGCAGTTCAAGCTGTTACTATCGATCAAATATCCTTGAGAAACGGTAGAATTGTTCACGGGCGTTCCTCCTTTCCTGTTATTCGCCGGGGTCGGGCGGCGGGGTTAGGACGCTTAATACCATCCTGCCGTATCTGCAATAGCTGATAAATCCCTCTTTTGGAATCTTTACCCGGCTCCCCATTACGATTACGGGAAAGCCCAGCTTGTCGGGGTCGGTCTGAGCCTGAAGCCGAATAATGCCGTCATCGCATTCAAGGTATGGCGCTATGTCGGTCGCTAACAGCATCCGCTTGTCAAGCTTCTCGAGGTCGTCAAGGGTGGGTTTCATAGTGCCTCCTTAATACTCCACGCCCAGATAGGCGCATATCTGCTTTGCCGCGCTGTCGTTGATTACGTGACCGTTGATTACATTGCAAAGCACTGTGTAATTCAGCCTGAGTATTTGCGCGAGTTCCTTCTTGTTCATGCCCTTATCTACAAGGGACTTTTCGCAATCCTTCGCCCAAACGGATATATTTTTCAAGAAATCACCTCATTTCCCGCCAAATTTTGTAAAAAGGTATTGACTTTCAGTAAAAGCGGAATTATATTAATAGTGTTGTGTATAAATATGTCCCCGCCTCACTTTGTGAAAGCCTCTTTTCACAAGGCGATTTTTCTATACCCAAATTTCAATAACCTTGTGTATATGATTATATCCAAAGATGTTTTGGATGTCAAGTAAGAATCCAAAGATATTTTGGATTCTATTTATTACACAACAAGGAGTAATGTAAATTGGCTAAAACGACAAATGAAAAACCGCGCTTTAACATAACAAAGGTGGAGGAATTAATAATGGGGCACGGCTGGAGTAATTCATATTTCAGCAGTCTATTTGGAAAGTCTGAAACATGGATAACCGATTGGAAACGTAATAAAAGCCTGCCTGATAAAAACGCGCTTGCTGTTATTGCAAACAAGCTTGATACAACCATTGAATATCTGACGGACAAAACGGACGTAAAAAATAAGCCCGACGCACAAAGCGACGAGCTTGATAAAGAGGTATTGGATTTACTTAAACGCGTTCCTGCCGATAAATGGGACGAGGTTGTGCGTTATCTTCGGTTTCAAGTAAACGAATCAGAAAAGCCTTAAAATCCGTTTTTTGGTCTTCCTCCAATTTGAGATATATCCGGTAAGCCTCCTCAATGCTCACGCATACCCCTTCTTTCGTAATCGCGGCGAGTAAGTCAATAATAGAACGTATGTTCTTTTATGTCAAGCGCTATTTTACAATTATAAACAATTTAACCATCCCCTTAGGCAAATAGCGCGGCCCTTCTGGCCGCATATCGTCGGCAACTGGCTGCCATTTTACAGGCCCTGTAGCTTTGCGTCGCCGCCTTTCGGCGGGTTTGCCTTTATTAAATTCAAACACAATAATAATATACAGCCTTGTGGGGCGGAAAACAATAGAAAACAGTAGAAAATTGTCGATGTAAATTTTTGTCGATTTTTTGGTAATAATTATATTTGTAATATTATAATTTAATATTGACATTAATTAAACGCGGCGTTATTATTTTACTGTGATTGTTAGTCATGTTTCAATCACTCTCTTTCGCAAAGGCCCGCCGCTCGTCCGGCGGTCTTTTGCTCAATTACCATTATTTACATAATATTTGCCCGGAGGTATTTATTACCGTTATTTTTAGTCGATATAATAATCGAAAATAAAAATTTCTAAAAGAGAAGGGGACACTAAACCATGAAGACAATGAAAAAATTCAAGGCAGGTCAGCAAGGCTTCACGCTCATAGAGCTGATCGTAGTTATCGCGGTTCTGGCAATTCTGGCGGTGATAATATTACCGAGATTTATGGGCTTTACGGAAAGCGCAAGTGAAAAGGCGGCATTAAGCGATGCGAGAAACGTTCTTACTGCTATGGAGGCGCAACTTGCATCTGATCCTGGTTTGGCACCAGACGATATTGATGGTGCAGATTTAGCGGACTATGTTACTTTAAACGGTGATTTTACAAATAAATCTGCCGGAGATACCGTTTCATTTGAGTATGTTTTAACATCGGGAGGAAAAACATATACAGCATCTGTAATTGATGGAGTTTTGCAACCCGATGTTGCTATTGGCACTGCATCCTAACATGAAAAAGCTATTCATTTCAATATTTATACTGACAATCGTTGACGCTGTATGTACCGCCATAGGCGTGCATCTGGGCGTTGTCGAGGAAGCTAACCCGTTTTTCCAGCGGGTGGTAATGGCTCAGCCGGTTCTCGCCTCGACCGCAGTATGTATCGGCGTGGGCGGCATACTGTATCTGGTCTACAGATTGCGGGATAAGGTCAGGTTTATGGTACCGCTGATGGTTGGCCTGCTGATTGTCAAACTCGTGGTTGTCGGTATACATTTGGAATGGATGGCACAGGTAATATAAAAATAGGCCCCGCTTCATTTGAGGTGGGGCTTTGTGCAAAGGAGGGCTTATGCTTTGCATTAATAAAAAGTGTGCCGCCGAATTGCCGGAGGGCGCGGCCTATTGTCACCGCTGCGGGCGAAAGCAGGACACGCCGAAACGCAAACCCAAAACAAGAGGCAACGGCACAGGCACGGCATATAGACGAGGCGAAACCTGGACGGCGGCGGTTGTTGTTGGAAAGAAAATCGTTGACGGTAAAAAAGTGTTGATAAGGCCGACGCGCGGCGGCTTTGAAACGAAGCGCGACGCATTGGCTTACATTGTTGAGCTGCGAGAACGGCGCGACGGTAAAAAACCCATATCGGTAACACTGGAATCAATGTGGGAAACCTATAAAAAAGGCGCATATAAAAAGCTATCTGCAAACAAGAAGACCGCATATGAGAAAGCCCATGAACGCATGAGCGATATTTTTTTGCGCGACATTACCATACTGACGGTTTCTGATATTCAGGACTGCGTTGATAAAAACGCAAAGACCTTTTACCCGGCGCGGGAAATGAAATCTGTGCTTTCCCACTGTTACCAGCTTGCGGCGGCGCAGCAGATTGTATTGTCCAATCTATCTCGCTTTATTGTTCTTCCACCGCTTGACGCGGAGGAAACGATGCCATTTAACGAAACTGAGCTTAATAACCTGTGGGCTGCATACGGCAAGGGAGATAAAATAGCCGGGTACGCGCTGATTATGATCTACAGCGGCATGATGCCGGGTGAATTGTTTATTGCCAAAAAAGATATGATTGACTGGAGCAATCAATCTATATTGGGTTGCGGACTTAAAACAAAAAAGAGAAAATCAACGCCGATTGTCATAGCTAATTTTATGATGCCGGTGCTTAAAGATTTATGCGACTACGCGCCCGGAGAAATGCTATGCGCATTAGTCCGCGATGATTTTTACGCCGCATTTAAGGTTATGATAAAGCGCTGCGAATGCAGGGAAGGTCTTTCTCCGTACTCCTGCCGTCACACGACGGCCACGGCTTTAGCCCTGGGCAATATAGCGCCGTCCGTTATCCAAGAAATTATGAGGCAGACTAAATTTACCACGACGCAAAAGTATATCCACATCGACACGGCAAAATCACTCGCGGCGGTTAATACGCTCCGGCAGGATAAAGATAAAGAATCGGCCTCTTAAAAGCAGGGGAAAACTGTAGCAATAGCGTAGCAGTAATTTAACTTTTTATAAGGCGGCTCAACTTTTTAATTTTATTTATGTAAAAATAAAAACCCCGGAACCCTTGCACGGCAAGGCATTTCGAGGTTTTTGGCGGAGAAGGAGAGATTTGAACTCTCGCGCCGGTTACCCGGCCTACGCCCTTAGCAGGGGCGAAATTCAATTTTAAAAATGCTGTAATATCAATACCTTGCAGGTTTGTTAAGTAGCAAATGTAGCAATATGTAAGCAGTAGAAAAATAAGCCCCCCCTCCGCCTGAAAGGGCCTTTCCTTCTAAAAATATTTTTATTATTTCCTCCATTTTCTATTGACAATGCGCATAGTCTGATGTATAATGAATATGCAATCAAGATTAAGGGAGGCAACAAAAATGACAACTTTTACATCAGCCGAACAGCTCGAAGAATACCTTACCGATAACTGCGGCGGATACTACGCGGTGCGCGGGCTTAATGGATATAACGCAACGGTAAGCTATAACGACGGCGATGTAGTTGCAAAATCCTTTGATTTATACGATGAGCGCGGCATAGAGTACAACGCTTCAGCCAAAAGGCTTAACGGCACGTCCGGGATTGGTGTCAGCGATATGATGTACAGCGACGAGCTGGAAACGCTGGTTAATAAGGCTAAAAAATACTCAGACGGACGCGTAATCCTTATCCACGGTGTGCAGCGCGAAGATGGGGAAGACAATAACGAGACTATTATTTGCGACGCTACATTTTGCGGAGAAATTAAGTTTTAAAATGAGTAATATCAAAGACATATCTAACCGCCGCTTTGGGCGGCTCGCGGTCAAAGAGCGCACCGACAAAAAAGACAAGCGCAATAATTATTATTGGCGCTGCGAATGCGACTGTGGAAAAACAGTTTTGGTGACAACCGTCAGGCTGCTGTCCAAAAATGTACAATCATGCGGGTGTATGCACGACGCGCTATCTATTATAAGACTGCCGAACGCCCGAGCAAAAATCAGCTTTGTCGACGGCACAAGCGTAAATAATTTGGCATCATCCGCGCTATCGTCTCTTAATAAGTCTGGATGCCGCGGGGTATGCTGGGATCAAAACGCGAATGCATGGAGAGCTTATATAAGTTTTAAAAAACGGCGATATTATCTTGGCCTGCATCATGAACTTAATAGCGCTTGCGATGCCCGCAATAAGGCCGAAAATAATTTGTATGGCAACTTTTTAAACTGGTACGCCGAGACATATCCCGATATGTGGGATAAAATTAAAACAGAGAAGGAATAAAAAATGAAAAAAATCATTAATGGAGCGTTATACAACACGGATACGGCAAAATGCATCGGTGATTGGGATAACGGCCTGTACGGCAATGATTTTGGTTTTGTCCGAGAGCGGCTTTACAGGACAAAAGCGGGTAAGTTTTTTTTACACGGCGAGGGCGGAGGCAATAGTAAATACGGCGAGTGGCATGGCAATTCTGGCGGTCCCGGCGAGGAAATCAGGCCGTACGCGCCGCATGAGGCCCGCGAGTGGGCGGAGGAACATCTTAGCGCCGACGAGTATGCCGCTGAGTTTGGTGAGCCTGAGGAGGCTGCGGACGGGCGCGAAACCCTTAACTTGACTGTTCCGGCAGAACTAAAAAGGCGGTTGGAAAGGTTGCGGAGCGAAAGCGGAAAATCAATCAGCCAGATCATAGTAGACAAATTCGCGGAATAAAAATAAAGCCGGGAGTATTAGCTCCCGGCTTTAATCATCCTCCACCGCTTGATGTGCACCGCGTTTGCCGATCGTCCGATCTCCTGCGCGATACGCCAATCCGGCCAGCTCGGATGTGATAATATTGTCCGCAGATCGTCATTTGAGTAATTATTGCCGTACCTTTTGTACGGCTTTTTTATTTTTGGCACGGCATCAATTTGCCATACCCTTCCGGCCTTGACGCCCTCCGCATATTTTAAGACGGTTGAGCGGTCGACGCCCAGCAGGCGGGCTATGTCGGCAGAGGTATTATAGCGCGGCTTTCCCGCGGAGAAATATAATTGACGCACCAGCCTATCGGATACGTTAAGTTTTTTGGAAATCGTATCGGTGGCGTACCCATGTGCGCGGAGTCTAATGATCCGAGCGTCTCGCGCCTGCCGCTCTACGGGAGACATTGAGCGGTTGGCGTTGAGTTCCGGCAAGGTTTGCCCGGCGAGGTACGCCCGGCATTTTTTGAGCGCCCGATTACGCGCCGCCGCTTGGGAGTTGTTGCGACTCGGATTTCCGCCGGCAACGCGCCGAAGCGCCTCCAGCTCTGCCGGCGTCATATAATTACTGCAGCGCCGAAATATGTCGGATAAATATTGATTATCCTCAGCCTCGGCGTAAGCGTCCGGCGAGGCGATCTGCAGCTTGTCGATACTGCATGTCGGGCGGCATCTCCTTGCGGACCATACCGCTCGGGACACGGCTACAAATGCATAGCTGAAAAATCTGCTCGGATCGCCCCGAAAACTCCGTGTGGCAAGACAGAGGCGCTCGGCGGCAACGTCATAATATTCGCAGGCGGGAAGACTGTATTTTTTGAGTACGGCGTAGATAACGTGATGATTGCTCTCGATCAGCGCGCGCTGGGCGTCGGTAAGCATTGTTAGCGCCGCCTTTCATACTCCTCTTGCGCCCACTCTGCTAAAGGCGGCTTCGCGTCGCGGTATCGGAAGAGTTCAAATTCATTTCCTGCCGTCAGCGCGCACTGTTCCGCGTGTGAGCGTATTGACATAAGGCCGTCGTTTTCCACATGCCAGCCCGGTTCCCGCTGTGGCAGCCGGTGCCGTGCGTGCCATTCCTCCACCGCATAATACATATCCCACGTATAGTTTGGCCTGACGCCCGCGAGCGGCGTGCAAGGCTGCGGTATCAGCGGCGTCCATTTTATGCGAAGTGAAATATTTTTCTTTAACGGCAAAGACATAAGCCTGTCCATCATGACCGACCACTCGTCAAAATCCTCTTGCGTTTCCCACGGGTACCCAATGATCATAAACATTTTAAAGTTGCAGTGCCCGCGGTCTATAAATAGTGAAAAATAATCACGGATCATCTGATCCGTGATTGGCTTATTAACTTTTCGGCGCGTGGATTCCGTCAGCCCGTCTATGCCCACGCGTATCAGGTGATTATTTTTAAGGGGCGGCGGATTCCTTAAAACGGATTCTATGCGCATCGACGAAAATGCGGCCGAATATCCTTTGTCCCCCAGATATTTATACATTTCCGCATAGGCCGGATGACTTGCTTCGTCCGGCGCGTAAAAGTTTATTTTCCGCGTCTTGCCGGTTTCGCAGGCGTCTATCATTTTTTCAAGGTGTTCTCGCTTATACGGGCGATAGGGCAAGCTGTTTCCCAGCTCACAGTAATCGCACCGATAAGGGCATCCGCGGGCCATTTCGATGTACCATGCCGCCGATAGCGTGCCGGGGCGATTAAGATATGGCGGATTGTCCGGCAATGGGCGTTCAATATTTGCACTCGGAACCTTGCGCCCAGGCTCCCAGTCTTTACACATGATCGTTCCGGGCAAAGCAGACAGCGCGCTTATATCGTCCGTATCCTCAATCAGCCGCAGCGCCGCTTTAATCCAAGACTCTCCCTCGCCGATGCAGATCGCGTCTGCATAAGGTATGCATGGGCGCGGGTTGTTTTGCATCGGATGGCCGCCGACGATACGCCACCTTGCCCGCTTCGGTGCGGCGGCAAGGCGCGGAAAATCCGTACAATGATGTACGCTGGCCAGCTCCACATCATACCCGACACGCGGGCCGTCCGCGACGTCAATATGATAACCCGCCAATTCCGCATGATGCCGCACATAAAACGCGCCTATGCTGCCCTTATCCTGTCTTTCGCAAACCTCAAACATGCATATTTTCAACACTCCGCGCACCTCGGCATGTAGCACGTTACCTGATTGCAGGCCTTCCACGCGGGCGGGCGGATCGCGCAGTCGCGGATGACATACCCGCTCAGATCGTGCCCCGCATCCTCGCCAACCGGTAGCGGTCGCATAAGACCGTATTTGTCGCTCCATGTGCTCCAGTCTTCCGGCCACGGCTCAACGATCCAATCCCGGACAGCGCCCCATCCGGCTGCAGGCTTTTTGCCGACGGCGGGTATATATGACAGCAGCTCCCTCACCTTGTCGATCGTCCCGTAACCGTAAAATTCTATGTCGCTCACGGTATGTATGACCTGCGGCATGCGGTAAGCGCGCATCGTTCCCGTGCTTGTGGTGATTTTGCCACCGCCCTCAAGGTATTTTATGTCCTTGTCCCAGTCGGGGCGCTTATTCCAGTATTCGATATGCGTACCGTAATCTTTATAAAACCCTACCGACGCGGCATATCTGTTATTCGGCAACTGCCGAAGCGGCAAGCCGTAATAGCCCGTTGCTTCCTCTTTCTGCTCCCCGGTCAGCACCTTTGGGGCGTATTTTAAAAACCACGCGTGGTATAGGATGCCGTCTAAAAAAAATAAGCCGTCGGCGGAGTTGACGCGGCCGTCGAGCAAGCGGCATGTTACCTTAAACGGTTCGGTCTCCGATCTCATTCACCGACACCGCTTTCCAGCAGGCCGACAAGCGTCTTTTTGTTGCCGTCAAGATACTGCTGATAGAGATTGAGCATCTGTGCGTCATACTGCTCCTTGGCGTCCTTTGCCGGCTCGGCGAGCCGCAAAATTCCGTCCGTTACGTCGATAAACGGCGTACGGGTGCCATCCGCCTCGACAATCCGGATATCGGCATCGACCAGCCCAAAGCCTTTGCCGGACATGCCGCCGAGATACGGCTTCTTCGCCCATTGATGAATGGACGCGACAAGCGCGCCCAACTCCACTTCATTGCAGGTAATATTTAGGCTGTGCCATAACTGCACGCCCGGTATCATACATTCAGCGGTATAGCGCATCTGCGTCGCAGGCTCGTCCTTCTTTTTCTTCTCGTCCGCGTCTCCGTCGAGCAGCTTGAACTCGCGCGCGATATACCTATCTCCCAGCAGGTCCTTGCTGTCGTCCTTGCGCGTAAAGCTGATCTCGTCGGTCATTTTGCGCCAGCTTGTAGCCCGCGCGCCGTAGTCGACGCCGTCGATTCCGTCCGGTATGATGCCGATCGTTTCCGCGCAGACCGGAAAAGCGAAGGTCTGCACGATCTTTCCCGAAAGGATCTGATTGCCGATGCCGCCGCCGAAAATCGACACAAACGGCAGCATGGCGCGCATGGTCTTGGCCTGCTCGACGTCAATCTTTTGATCTCCTGAAATCGCTCCGCCGGAAAAAAGGATATGAAACATCTTTTTTGGCACCTGAATCTCACCCAACCGGTCAAGCAGGTAAGCCGCGCCCGCGTCCCTCCATGCGCCGCGTATGGCATTGCCGGTGTAGACAAATACCTCTACGGGTTTGTCGGAGCAAAGGACGCGGACGGTATTTAAAAACGTCTCCGTACTCTCGCTCTCCCCGATGTGGGAGAGCGGCTGTTTGAGGGTATAAACCGTTTCGATATGATATGTTTTATCCATTTTCTAATCCTCCGTTACCTCAGTAATTTTTGGGTCAAACGGTTTTTCGCGCTCCAAGCGGTCGCGCACCAGTAAAATAATCCGCTGTGTCTGGTCGTAAAGTATATTTACTATTTGTTGCTGTCGCTCCGGGGATGCTTCCGTTATTGATAGCATAAAATCCCGCGGCTCATCGTCCCCCCCGTGAACAAAAATGGAACCGTCTTCAAACTGTACCGCGTTCATGGCCGGATTCCCGCTGCGGCTCCAGTGCGGGTTAATGGCTCCGCACCCCATAAGCGGCTTGAGGGATTTTAAAAAATCGCCAATTCCATCCGCCCGCTTTGCGGCCCGCCGGACAAACCGCTCGATTTGACTCCACATATCATATCCGGACGGACCTCGCTTGATGTCCCGGCTGCGGTAAACTGCGTAGATTAGCAGGGCTCCGGCTGCGGCGTCTTCGTTTTCTGTGTCAAACCCAAATAACGTATAGATTCCTCCTCGTCCATTTTTTGAGCCACGAATAAGCACAATGCAAATATCCGCATTTCCATTGCGGGCCTCAACAGATTGTTTATGCGGTCATAGCAATCTGCCAGCTTAAAGCGGCTTATCTTGTCATATCTGATAGTGCCTCTTGATATCTCATCCTTTGTAAAGCCGATACCCCTGAGGGCTTCGCAGGTATGGATGATATCCGTCGCCATTCCTCTGTTAACCTGTACGCATTCCTCCTCAAAATTGCAAAAATAAATATCGCGGCTATATGAAACGCGGGACTTTATCGCCAAATGCTTCTTTTGCGAAACCGCGACGACCATCACAAACGGCGGTTCGGGCGGGTTTATAAGCCAGTCTCGCATTTCAGCGCGATTGCAAAGGTGAAGCATTTTTTCCGAGACAAACGAATAGCGGAATAGCGAGCACCGGTTTGATTCCATATTCAGCAGCATCGTAAAGGAGCAGGCGGCGCATATATGATCCGATCCGGATTCCTTGTGCAGATGCCAATCCGTATAGTTACCGCCCAGCATTTTAAGCGCAGTTATTCCGCCATGGGATTCCGCGCCGCAGATAAGACACTTGCCGCACCAGGCGGCATTATAATCCCCGTGCGTTGCGGGATCGACAAAATTGCATACCGTCTTCACCGCGCTTCCGGATCCGTCAGAGGTATTGTAAATAATCGGGCGCGGAGTATTTCCCCAAGCCTCGTAAATCAATTGCGTCTGCGTCACATTGGCTTCCCCCTCGTCTGATACGGTATCATACCATTTTTTGTGAAATGTTTCGGCACGAATATTGTCGATGCTCTTTAGGGTATTATGCCGCATATTCCTTCACTGCTTTTGCTATGGCCTCCGCCTCGGCTTTTTGCTCGGCGTAGGTGTCGACATCACAAACGTCCGCCGCGGTCATAAAAGCGTATTCGGTTATCACAGCCGGTATACCATATGTGGCCGCCGTGCGCAGGATGCCGTAATAATCGGCGTTGCCGGAGCTGTTGGCCTTGCGGATAATGCCCCTGATATTCTGGCCGAGCGTTTCAAACTCGGAGAGGATAAACCCCGCGAGTCGGTAAGACTTGTTATCATAAGCGCCCGTCAGGCTGTTTATCTGCGCGCATACCTCCGCGCCGTGCGCCGAAGCCGCCGACGCGCCGTTATGGTGTATGCTGATGACGAGATCAGGCCGCTCCGCCTTAATGACAGCCTGACGCGCGGCGATCGATACGGTTTGATCGTGCGCCGTGCGTGTCATAATTACGGTATGCCCCGCGGCTTCCAGCGCAGTTTTCAGGTAGCCCGCCACGTTCAGGTTTGTCCGGTCTTCACGCTGGCCCGTTGTAGCCACGGCGCCCGGATCGGTACCGCCGTGTCCGGGGTCAATAAGTATCAGCATTACGCCGCCCTCCAATCCTTAACAAGGCTTAAGTAGTACGCCGCCGTGTTCCGCATAGTCCCCGCCGCTTTTGCTTCCGCATACAGCCTGTCGCCTATCTTGGCAAGCTGGAACAGCTCGCGCGCGGCGACGTCCGGCGCGGGAAGAACGACATAGCCCCAGCCGGTACGCACGTCGCAGCCGGTATCGTCTACATCGACGCCATGCGCCTTAAGGTAAGCGTACATCTGCGCGGCGGTAAGCGTATAGCCTGCTTTTGCAAGCATCAGCTCGTTTATAAGCCCCGCCTGCCCCGCGATAAACGGACACGCGCAGGACGTGCCGTTGAATAAGTACGGGTTGCCCTTTGCGTTGGGTATGTACAGGTTGGCAAAGCCCGCAAAATCCACCTCGTCGCTCTCCGACGTGTAGCCCTCCGTGACGACGGAGCCGTTTTCAAGCCTTACCGCGCCTACGCCGAACCAGCACGCCGAGTTCATGAATTTGTTGTACCCGTCGTCCCCGTAGTTGCCGGAGGAGCAAAACAGCGTGCATTTATCAAGAGCCGCGTCGTATGGGGTTTCCTCGCTCTGCTTTGAAGTCGTGGACTGCGATTTGTATACCGCGTCCACGCCTAAGTCTATAAGCTTCTGCGCGTCCGTACCGGCCTTGTCCAGATCGAGCATGACTATTTTACGCTCCGGCATAACCATCCTGTGTATCATGGCGGTCTGGTAGCCGTGCGCGGTAGCCGTTCCCGGGGAGTCCCTGCCGTCCGTTACCATGCCCTCTAGCAAAGGCAGGGTAACATCAAGGTATTCCGGCGTGGCGGACAGGCCGAGCTTGCCGGTGTAGCCTTTATCCCACCACGCCCGTATGCCGCACAGGTCGAGGACGGGGATGTTTTGTTCAAGCGTCGTCATGAAATTCCCTCCAAAGTTGTTACAAACCTTGGAACATAATCTGCGGAGCTGGGTTTGTATGTTATCCACGGTTCATACGGATTAACTGGCTGCGTCGGTACAATCCAAGAATATGTTACAGCCCGTTCTCCGTCCGCTATACCCTGCCTGTACGCTTCCTCTATCAGACTGTCCAGTTTTGCTTTTGTAATCGTCACCTTGTCCGTTTCGTCGGCGTATAAAATAATCGGCTTCATACTTCACCTCACAAGCTGTTTGCGTTTGTCGGACTGTTGATAATTCCCAGCAACGTCAGCATTTCCAGTATTGCCGTGGCAATGCCCTGAAACGTATCCGACGTAATGCCGAGCTTGTCCCACAGCCCAAGCAAGCCAAAGATGGCGATAATCTGAGATACAATAGCCGCCCACATGACGTAGGATTTCCAGCGGGATTGGGTGGTGGTGGTATCTGCGGTTACGGCGACAGTCGTCGCGGTGCTGGATGTAGTTGATTCTGACATAATGATTCTCCTTTTATGTATTAATTTTAGCTTCGACAAGTTCATCAATGCGGTGGTGCGCTGATTTTGAGGATTCCTCGACCGCTACCATCCGCTCTACCAGCCCGTTATGTTTATCGACCTTTTTTTCAAGCTGTTCTATCCGGTAATTGGTCAGCTTGTTTGATATTAAGATTCCGCCGCCCGTGGCAAGAGCGGAACCCACCAGAGAACATACCGCGACGATAACCGTTGCGTCCATGGTTTACAACTCCCTCACAAAACGCAGATTAAATAAATGATACAGATAAGCGCGACCGCCCCGCACACGGCGGCAAGTTTTTGTTCGATGTCGGTCATATGATAAAGCTCCTTTATATATGAAAAAAAGCCGGGCCAATATAATATTTTTTACCATATGTATACGCAAGGTATTGATGCACACTCAAAAGCTCCTCGTCGGACAATACGCGGTTATAATATAATAAACGCGCGAGTTCCATGCCAGTAGGAACAGCTAATGTAGTAAAATCCACTTCTGCCCATTGTTTGCTTCTATTTGTAATTTCCTGGATTCCATAAGTATAGCCGGTGATTCCGGTTGAATTGTCCGCTGCTTTTGCGCAAACAAGTTCAAATCTATCTTCCCGCGATATAGATATATCGTATTGGTTGGCAGCATAGGATGTGGTTCCGGCCCTCCCAAAAATAGAAATAACATTTTTGCCGTCCGAAGTTTCTGTATCTTCCCCGACAACTCCAAATTTTAGAGAAAGCCCGACAGCTCTAAAAAATGATGCATTATACCTGTACCCATCTTCGCGTAGTCTGTAAAGCATAAATACCGTTCTTGCGGCAATTTCGGATAGGCCCAAAGTCGTTGGGAAAAGCACGGAAATTGAATCAGATGCGACAATCCTTTTTTCCCCATTGAGGATTGTTGAATCGCTTTCTAATGTTGCTGCGCCAGACACCTGCGATGAAAGATAAATTTGCAGATTACTAAAATATGCATATACATTTGCATTCGATCCGTACATGGCAATGCTGCCAGCTGAATATGTTGAATTTGTTACTTCTATATCCCATGATGGCGGCTCGCTCGAACCGCTTAACCAGATTTTAGCCTTAATTGCAGTTCCCACAATTTTAAAGCGAATGCTGTACCATGTGCCAGAGGATAGCGTTAACGCCTTTGTACCAAGCGTAGTTAACGAACCGGAAGATGCAGACGAAAGTGTCAACGCAGTAGACGACAACGTGAGTCTGTATCCATTATATGATGTCGTCCCGTGGTCTGTTTGCCTTAAAAACGTTGAACCTGTTAACGTCCCAGTTCCGGATAACTTAATTTGATACGTTATTTCACAATCGGCATACGCCTCGGATGCAGTGTACCGAATAGTTCTGTTGGTGCTCGTTCCAGGGTAATGATATATATTGTTATCGTCGGTAATTGTAAAATAATCTGTACCACTTGTTAACCAGCTCACACTATCTCCGCATTTGACATCTTGTGGATCGTCGCACGAAATACCATTAAGCACATAGCTTGTTATATAGCCACTGCCATCAACCGTAATGTTATCTGTATCTGGGTTGATGTCGAGCTGTAAGCCGTCTTGTATGAGTTCTCCTGGATCAACGTCGCCCCCGCTGGGGAAGCTGCTTATAATCGGCATAACACCCCTCCTAACTTATCAATATAACCGTGATCGGTATGTCCACGGTGGGAAGCGTCCCGTCCGCTGTGACTGTGATTGTATCCGTCCCCTGAGACGTTACGGACATCTGCGCCGCCCTTGCCGCTGTGCGCTGCGCCGCCGTCGCCGACTGAGCCACGCCGACGTTTCCGTTTTTAGTGGAGGTCATGCCTGCGACCGTGACCGCCTGCGTGTACGGGGCCGCCGAACCTACCCAGCTTGCCGCCGCGAGAGTGGCGGAAACGGAGGTGGAGCCGACGCCGCTTAAATCCGTTATGACGACATAGCCGTCAAATGCTGTGTTGGTGTAAATGATTACCTCTCCCGCGTCGGAAACGGTGTAATCCGGCGTTGTGTAATCGTTCGGCGTTCCCGCGTCAAAAACTAAAACGGACAGATATTTGCTTGAAAAGCCCGTCGTCGCCGCCGCGTAGGTTATCGAGTACGGCGCCGAGCTTCCCACCCAGTCGGCAATCAGAAACGCTGCCTGATAAGAGGATGCGCCGGAACCGGAGCCGCCGCTGCCAAGCCCCACCCATATGGCGTTTGTGATATCAACGCTGTTAAACTTCGATGCGTCGGAGCGCATTTTCTGGATTTTATCATCGACGGCCTTGTTGACAAGCTGGGCAAGCGTCATAAGTTCCTCCTATTCCGCAGGGGCATAGCCGTAATAATACGCCGCAAGAGTTGTTGTTATGATCGAGTTGCCGCTTGCGGTAAATTGATGATTTGTCGCCGCTATTCGGTAAATCTCCGATATGGTGCTGCTTTGCTCGATGACCATTATGCAATCTCCAACGTCAAGGTACGGATTGCCGACGGCCTGAAAATCCACGCGCCGCACCTTCGCCCCGCAGTTGACCGCCGTCCGGGCGGCAACGACTGCGCAGGCCGCGCTTGTGGCGGAGGTTTCATCGTTGAGGATAAGCACCTTTTGATTCAGCAAGTTATAATAATCCGCGCTCCCGTACGTCGCGTCGCCGTCGCATACGGCGTTGGCCGAGGTTTTGCCGAGTACGGTAATCGTGCGGTATATGCCGGAATCGTCCAGCTTATACCCCAGCGTGACAATGTCCTTGCCCTGCTCGAAAACCCACGCCGCGTATACATACGACACGTAGACGGTCGCGCCGTCGGCTATGCCGCCTCCGGCTATGCGCGCGATAGTCCACGGGGAATCCTTGTCGCCCTCGACGATGGTATAGTCGGTGTCTTTTGTGTATTCCGTCCCCGTTTCCAACGTCCCCGAATATACGCGTATGGATGCCGTGACAATCGGATACTCGGCAAGTTCCTCCGCTGTCGTATCGTGCAGCGCGACGGATTCATCCGCCGCCTCCGGCTGCCGGTCGGTCGCGTAGTGAAAATGAATCTTGCCGTCGCGGTCGGCGTAATATTCGAAATTGTACAGCTCGCAGAGCTTCTGCATGGCGTCGGCATAGGTTTCATGGACGAAGGATATCATAATTATGTCTGTCTGCGCGTCGCAATCTATATCCGCCGCCGCCCATCCCGCGCGCTCGGCCAGGTCTGTAAAAATGCCGTTGACCGTACCGTTGTAATCGATGGAGCGGTAACCTTCATCGTCCGTTACGGTCTGATCGAGCGCCCATTTCATATAGTCGCGGGCGACGATAGTCAGTGTTTGCGGAAAGGTGCGCATTTCGACGCTGTCAATCAGCCCGGTAAAAACGGTTTCGAGGTTGGAGCCGTAACCGAGTTTAACGGTCATTTCCGCGTTCGGCCAGATAATATTAGCCCAGTCCCCCGTGCTGTCCGGCGCGTAGTAGCCAGCTTTGTTGTCGATAACGACGGTTGCGAGGCCCGCGCCGTTTTTGATCGGCTGGACGCTGACGGAGATCAGCGGCAGGCGCTCCCCGCTCGGCTGCCCGGTTATCGTCACTTCCGCAAGAGGACGGTTCGCGCCGATATGCGCGTTGGAGCGGATCAGAGCCTTTTCGGCGGACGTGTATGCAAGCATGGCTAAGCCTCCACGAATGTTATAGCGGCTTTGATAAGCCCCGGCGCTTCGAGCGTAGGCGCGCCGAGGGATTCGATGTAATGCGATGCGTTTACCGTGTCGTCGTCGTCGAGCGTGCGGCTGGTGCCGTCCTCTTTGTCGTCCATCAGGTCTTCGTAGTCGCCCATGCTGTCGAGCATCAGCGTCCCGCTCACCCTGCGGCGCTTGCGTCCCTGCTGCTGCAATACGCTGCATACCGCGCCGAGGTTGTCCGGGTCGGGCAGCAGCAGGGTTTCCACAAGCTGCGCGGCGGACTGCGACGGGCTCCACGTGCCGTATACGACGGACAGCGCTGTGCTGCCCCATGTGATGGCCATGCCTGTCCGCCTCCTTAATAGTTGGAATTAAAGGATATCGCGGAAGGATACCGCCGCGACTGCTTGGCCATATCCTCCGCGATAAGATCGACGACGCCGACAAGCTCGCCCTTGCTGCTTACGCCCTCGACGCGGATTGTGCCGGTGTGCGTGACGGTCTGGACGCCCGAGGCGACGCCTGTTGCCGCGCCGGTTTCGGCTGCCGGTGTTTTAAATGATTCGTTTAATCCGGAAAGCTCGCTGAAATCGGGCGCGGAGTATGCGGATATGTTCGGCAGCGTCAGGTCTGCCGTATCCTTGGAAAATCTTTTAATTAATTCCTGTAATGCCGGTTCCTGGTCTTCAATGCCCAGCGTATAGCCCTCTCCGACGTTCTGCCCCTTGTCGCGCATGACCGTGGAGGGGGAATTGATACCCAGGTCTTCATCCATGGTGTCTGTCGTTATGCCCGTCAGTACGCTTATGGCGGCGCGCACGGCGGCGGCCTTACTTCTAAGCCCGAGTATGTACCCTTCTACCGTTTCCTGCCCGGCTTCGCGCGCGGCTTCGGACTGATTGAATTCCTCGACGGATTCAATCATGCGCTGGTCGATTGCATCCATGGAGGCGGTAAAATCTGTTTCCATGGTGGCTATTGCAGTTCCAAATGTGGCTTTGCCTTCTTCGACTTTTGCGAAGTTTTCATTGATTTTTGTTATTTGCGTATCGGATGCGCCTGCGAGCGTGGCAAGTATTTGAGCGCTTTCCTCCGACCCGTCCGATAGCTGTTCTATGAGCCCATCGTCAACGCCTTTTTTCATGGCGGCTTTTAAGTTTTTATTGTACTCGGCTATGTAGTCTATCTGGCTTTGCAGGCTTTGAATAAGGCTTTCGGTGCTTTCGCGCCCCGTTTCGTCAAGGTCCTCAAACAATCCCACCTGCTGGGACATGCTGTTGTACGCGGCGTTGTAAGCGTCCTCATAAGCTTTTTGCAAGCTTGCCAGATCTTCCTCAATGGCCGTCTGAGATTCGCCAAGCTTGCTTGTCGCCGCTTCCAACTCGGCGGATTTAGCCGCCGCGTCGGCCTCGGCCTGCGTGGTTTGGGCGAGCTCGTTGTTATAATTGTTCATGATGGCCGTGACTTCCTCTATCGTCATGCCCATGAACGCCGCCGCCGATTCGAGGGTATAGTATCCGCTTTTCATCATGAAAATAATTTGTTGCTCTTTATCGCCCGCGATGGTCTGAGAATAAATAAATTCTCCGATTTCGGCCTCCGCAGTTTGTATAAAATGCGTCCACGCGTCGCCTAAAGCGTCAAGTCCCGCGACCGCTTCTTCGGTCATTATCGCTCCGGATTCCTTAGCCTGCGTCGCGAGGTCGGTAAGAGTTTCCGTTCCCGCTTTAATAATGGGGTTTAACTCTGTTGCGGATTTGCCGAATATTTTCATTGCGAGAGCGTCCCGCTCTGTTTCATTGCCTACATTATTAAGCGCCTCAAAAGCTTCCCACATAACGTCCGACGCGCTTTTTAACGCGCCCGTGGTCGGATCTATGATCGTTACGCCGAGTTTTCGGAACGCTTCCGTATATTCCGCAGTACCGGTGTAGGCCCCATACATAGCTTTGGTAAGCTTTACCTGCGCGTTCGCTATTTCGTCGAGCGATACCCCAAGATCGTCACCGATATACTGCAATTCCTGCAAGCGTTCCGTCGTAAGCCCGGTTTTTGCCGATAACTGCATCAGCTCGTCGGCGGTGTCAAAAGCAGCTTGTCCAAGCTCCTTGATTTTGCTTATTATTGCGCTGAGCGCATCCTTCGCCACTCCTGCCCAAAAAGAGCCCGTAAAGACGTCGCCAAACAAAGAGGTTTTTTCTGCCGCGTCGTCCGTTTCCTTGCCGAATTTATCAAGCCGCTCCGTAACGTCCTTAAGCTCCGCCTCGTTTTTCTTGAATTCGGCGGTCTGATTGTTAATCGCTATCTTCAGCTTGACAGCCTTGTTGCTGTTTTCTCCGGATTCCGCCGATACAAGCTCATACTGCCGCCGCATACCCTCCAGCTTTGTCAGCTGGTCGTCCATGGTATCATTTAAGTATTTTATGCGGGCGTTGAGTCCGTCCGTGTTGTCCTTCCAGTCGGACATGCCCGCCGTCGCGGCCTTAAATTCAGACTGGGTGAGCTTTATGGAATCGTTTAATCCCGCAATGGCGCTGGTGGTGTCGGTAAGGTTTAACTCCCCGAACCCTTTTTCCATCGCTTTCGCGGCGGTCGCCATGTTGCTTTTAAAGTCGGATAAATCGGCTCCGACTTTGACCATCAGGGAACGAATAATGCTGCTCATAATTTTTTCTCCATATGCTCGGATATAATTTCGTTCATATAGTCGGTCATGATGTTTGCTACCTCATCGCGGCTTTCGTCGGCGGCGGGGCGCAAATAGGGATGCTCCTTGACGTTGCCGAAGGTATCTCCGTGTCTTACCACATTGTGACCGAGTTCAAGAGGCACGCCGTGAGCGCCGCCTTTGCCGATGCTTACGCGGGAAAATATTTGCGTAGCGTGACCTTTTTTTCTTCCCGGCCCGACAACCTTTAAGGATTCGTAAAGATCGTTGTCGTCGTTATAGGTGCGGTGTATTTTTGTACGGGCTTTTTTAAGTATGATATTGGCCGCTTCGGTCGACGGCTCTGCAAGTTCAAGGATTGCATCCTCGCCCAGTTCGTTAAAATCCTTCAATAACTCATCGAAGCCGGATATCCCGCAAGTAAATTTAACGCCTACAGCCTCATTCCTGCGCCCGGACTTAACTGTGATTTCCTTTAAAATGTCTTGCCCCTTCATGTGCTATCCCTCCAAGATTTTTCCGCCCATGGACACGCACCAGAGCTTGCAGGCGTTCTGCATCTGCGCATCGGTCATTTCCCGCATGGGCGCGGGTTCGGATTCCGCGTCAACTAAAAATCCTGAAAGCTCCGGCATGCTGCCCCGCCAGCGAACAAAGCGGGCTGTAAACCACGCCTGCGTTACGCGGTCGTTCCGTTCGATTTTGCGGCGTTTTATATGTGCCTTTGACAGCAAATTAAATTCGGCGGGCGTAAGCCCTAAAAAATTTTCTATCGATATCCCCATCTCGGACGCCGTTTTTATATAATTTGTAATATCAAAATATTTTGATTTATATTCCTTGCTTTTAGCAGCGCTTTTGTCAAACGCAGAGGCGGCGGCGTCCCATGCGGCGGCGTGAAAAAACGCGGCGTTCTTTTCTTTTAAAAGAAGTTTTGCCATTTGTTCAAGTGTAAGCTCGGGCGATTCCCGGCGCATCATTAGCCACAATAGCGTTATAGTTCCTTTGGCGTCTCTGTCCGCAAGCTCACAGAGCATTTTCCCCGTATATTGTTCGTATTCAAGAATAACGCCGAATGTAAGCCGCAAATGATATAGGCGGTCTAAAAAAATAATGACGAACGGTTTCATAAAACCTCCCGCAAAAGGGATAGGGGCGGGATTTTACCCGCCCCGCAGATTATGCGGCCAGCACCGCGCAATGGAAGGTATATGTTTTTGAGGCGTATCCGGTTTTGGATATGACGATGACAATGTCCGTGATCGCGGAGGCCGACAGAGTAATAGCGCTTGACGCATTACCGGTCGTGACGGTCTGCGAAGCGCCGTTTGCCGTAATGGTGATAATCTCACCGCTGGTGGCGTCGACGGGCGTAATAATGGTGGAGCTTTCGCCGTGAGTAATGGTCACGACATATTCATATGTGCCTATGGCAAACGAGGGCATCATAAGTACGTCGTTGCTGAAGCCGCAAGCGGACATGCCGGTCACGGCGGTCACGGCGTATACAGGCGTCCCGGCCACTTTGAGCGTTGCGGTAAACGGAACCTGCCCGTCAATCGGCGCGTCGCCTATCATCTTTATGGCCGTAATGAACGCCGTAAAAGTAATAGTAAACGCCGAACTTGGGCCGGTAATGACGACGGTCCTTGAGGTTCTTGCGGCGGCGTCCGTATACATGGCCTGTTGTCCGGTGGTATCCGTCTCGTCGAAATATCCTTCTAGCGTGATGCTTCCGGGGTCGGCAAGTCCCGGCGAAAATTCGCGGACATAGCCGGAGCTGTCGTGTGTGGTTATGTCGTTGCTTTCAATGGATAACTCTGGGGTTCCGACATTTTTCAGCAGCGCCACGTCTACGCCGTTCCAACTGAGTTTTGTGCCTTTTGCAAAAATCATTTTATTCAACTCCTGTTATAGACGATTTCAAATTCCAGGTCGCACGTGCTGACCGTCACGCCGTCGCCCGGGTGCTGGGTATCAAAAAGTTCGTTTACAAGCATGATGTATTGGACAGTTAAGCCGCCCATCGTGCCGACGTAATCGCACAGGGCGGCTTTAATTTGGGCTGCTATGGCTTTGCATTGCGGACGAGTCGGCGCATAGACTGTAAGCTGATAGTTTGGCAGCTCTGTTTTGTTTTGTCCCTGATGCGTATGGATAAAACCTGCGGATATATGTTGATACACAACGGCAGTTTGCGTGGCAAGATTTACGCTTTGCGGTGTTTCGTCGGGATACAGGCGATTGCCGATCAGCGCGGTAAGCCCTATATAGGCAAGCAGATAAGCGGTAAAGGCAGCTTCGATGTCCATCAGACCACCTCCTTCGCGCTAATTTGCAGCTCCGTATGCTTGTTGTCCACGTCGTTGATACTTATGATCGCGTAAGTGCTGTTGCCAAGCTTGATTCGCATTCGGACGTTGATAGCGCTCGTGTACCTAATCTTGAAAACCGCCGAGGTTTCCGCGTTAAGCTTTTGCGCCGCGTAATATTCCCGGCCTCCGGTGGTAATGACGACTGCCCATACTGTTTCGGCGCTTACCCATACCGGTACAGGCGCGTTGTACTCATCGTAAGTTTTCGTTTCGCGCAGGATTGTAATCCGCGTATTGAGTTCTCCCGCTTTAAGCATCAAAACCACCAGCTTTTATACATGCTCAGCAGTGCTTTGACCGCAAATTCGACCTGCCCGCCTACGTTGCCCACAGCCTCTCGGTTTGCGTACCAGTGCCCGATCAGCAGCAGCATTGCCTGCTTGATGCTTTTTGGAATTAAGTTGGACGCGTAATATCCGGTTACAAAGCGCACCTTGACCGGATTAACCGGGTACGCCGTGAAGCTGGGCCAGCTCTCGCCGTATGGCAGGACGATCCGCCCGACGTCGCTGTCCAGGTCGACCAGATAATCCGTATCGGCGGTCATGGTCGTTTCTGTTCCGTCGCTGTCCTTGTACTTGACCGACGTCACGCTTTGCAGAGGCGGGCGCGGCAGTTCAAAAAAATCGCGGCAGGGAAAACGGTCAAGGTAAGCTTCCAGCGTCTGCGTCGCAAGCGCCCTCCCCGTGTAGTCCTCGCAGTATTCGCGCGCCGCCGTGATCAGGGCCTCGATCAGCGTATTCTCCGTCGCATCGCCGGACTTCGTTATAACCTCCGCAGAAAACGCGCAGGCGGCTACGGCGACGGTAGCGGCTACGCGGACGTATTGCTTGCCGCCCGTGTATTCAAGCTCCTGCACGGCGTTGTCGCTCGCCTCCGTGACGGTCGTAAACGCGCCGCCCGCGAAGTCCGTCCATGTGACGTTGTCGTCGGATTCCTGGATTTTTGCCGCTACGCTCCCGCCTGTGCCGCACGCGCCCGCGTTGAGGTTAACAAGCGTTTCCATGCCCAGAACGTCAACCGCCGCCCCGGTAAGTCCGTAGGCGGCGGCGATATTGTGGCTTCCGGGCGCGATGCTTTGGCTGGTCATCGTGTCGTCCGCAAAGGTGCCGGAGGTCAGGCGAAGATGCAGCTTGGCCTCCGCGAGCGTCACCGGCTCCGTCGCGACAGGCGTTATGATTTTGTAGTCTTTCCAGTCGGACATCGCAAGCGCCTCCTTAAGCTATCAGCGTCCAGCCGCTTTCTGTGTCGTAAATCCATTCCCTGCCCGTGTCGCGCTCACGAAACTTGGAGTCGACGCCGACATTTTCAGTCGGTTTCGCGTCGGTTGAAAGTCCGAGGTATAATCTGACGTTTTCCCCCGCCAGACCGATGTTTGCCCTTGCCATTTTGCGGCCTCCTTACAGCGCGTTGATCTGCGCCTGCAGCTTGCCCAGCGCCGTCAATATCGTGTCTGTTTCCGTAATCGCCGTAGCTGTCGCCGTTGACAGGCCGGTCAGAATAGAAGCGTTTATCTGCGCGTCAGTAACGCGGTGTATCGTTCCCCCGGTATTATTGAGGGTTATTCCGCTCGCCGATGCTGCGTCTATATACGCAGTGGCTCCGGTTTTAAGATTAACGACAGTATCAATGCAAAGAGCGCCGCCCATATGCACCTCTGTCCCCGCTTCAAGATTTATGGTTCCGCCATAATTCTCGAATCCTATTAACTCCATGTAGCAATTTGTGAACGTATGAGTTCCTTCAAAATACCCGCCTTGGCAAGATACCACTCCGGTTATGCCTGATAAATCAATGTCCGATGTCCATAGAGTTGTTCCGCCGCTGATTTGTACATATGCGCCCGAAACGGAGCAGGATACCGTCCACTTTCCGGTTGAGACGGAGCAATCAGACATTTCGGCCAAAAACGCTGCCGTATACGTTCCGGTAACAACGCCCGTTGTCTTGAGGTTTTTAAGCCTGAAATGCGGAGCAGAAAGAGTTATCGCCCCGCTCAAAAGCGTTTCGCCATAACCCTCCAAAGTTACAAAGTCCTTATTAACGGCTAATGTTTCTGTGTATGCTGCGCCGGTCGCGATTTTAATGCAAAATCTGTTACTTGAGGTGTTGCCGGTTATGGAATTCATTGCGGCAGTAATTGTTTTGAACGGCAGCACGTAGGTGCCGATTTCCGTGTATGTATCAGTTCGCTTGTTGTCAACGTAGATTACGTTTGTCGCTTGTGAAATCAAACTCAAATCAGCCTTTGCGGCGATTGCAAGGGAAGTTTCTTCCACGCCGTTAATCATCCTCATGCTCACACCGCCTTATGCTTGACTTCGACGCCGTAAGTCCGGTTGCTTGCGTTCGCCCATGCGACAACAAGCTTGTCGCCGTTTTCAAACTGCATCGTACGCTCAGGCGAATAGACAAGATCTGCTGTGCTTGTCATGTCCTGCGTAAAGATAACGGCGTCATATGCGGCCCCGGCGTTGGCGTCCAGCGTTGCGGTAAGGTTTCCCGCGCCGCCCGCCGCGCTGAGATGGACGCGGATTTCTTCGAGCTGCCACGCTCTGCCGGGGTCAACCGTCATAGCGATTGCCCCGGTCGCGGCTGTAGCCCTTGCGGTTCCGGTCATTTTATGTCACCCCTTACGCGGCGACTTCGAGCACTCCGACCACCCCGGCGGTCGTTATGGTCGAGCCAAGCCATGCGGTCGCGGATACACAGCGTACGATAACGGCTGTGTTCGCGGCGACGGCGGATTCAACCGCCGCGCCCGTGCCGCCGTTGATGCCGATTGTGGCGGGTGCGGAACTTCGCAGCTCGTAACCCGTCGCGCCGTTAAGCAGGGTAATAACAAGCCCCGGAACGGGTGCGGGAAGCGTAATGATGTGATTCGCGTCTGTGGCGGTCACAACGACGTGGGTCACGCCAGCCGAAATAGTCCCCGTCCCGGTGCCGTCCGCTGTCGCCGTCCGCGCTTCGGATTTCAGCGCGTAGCCGGATACGTTTCCGGTCACGTCGCCCACAAGATCGCCCTCCGCGCCGGAAGCCGTAAGTTTAAAAATCGTGGTTCCGGTGGCCTTTACAAAAAATTCAAGCAGCCCGGAAACCCATCTGGAATTAAGTAAAGTCATAATTTACCTCCATCCCTTTCGGGTAATGCCCTGGTTGGGCTAAATTTGCGGGGCGGTTGCCCGCCCCTGTTGTCAGGCTATTTCCGTGGGCTGATCGACGCCCTGATATGCGTAGCCGGTCAGGATCGCAACTGCCGAAACCAGCGTAGCGCCGCCGGGCGCCGACCATTTGAGTTCAAGGCAGGAATACCCTTCGCTCAGTTCGTCCGCGTCAAGCTCAATGACGTAGGTGATGTTGTCGTTTGCCGACACGTCAATCCCGGTTGCAGCCGCCGCAAGAGTACGGGGACCAAGCGTGTCGCCCGTCGCGGTCGTCTCCGCATAATAATAAAAATCAATTGCGGTGTCGTTGGTCGGCGTGAAGTCGTCGCATTCCTCGATAGTGATGTTGCCCGCGTCCGCGTTGGTCGTCCCGCAGGTTACAATGATAGAGCAATGCGAAGCGTTGCGCATCGAAAATACGTCGCTGGTCACCGCCCCGGAAATTGACTGAGGCGGCAGGATGTTTACAATATGGGCCTGTTCGGCCAAAACCATTCTAGACATTTATTTTACCTCCTGATTGATTTTATTGGTTAAGCGCGGGTCGCGAGGGTGACAAACGGGGAAAGGGTGCTGCTTCCTTTGTAGGGCGTCAGCGCGGACTTCCACTTCGGCTTGCCGTTTACGCGCATGTTGAATTTAAAAGTCATCTCGTCATAGATGAATTTCACGTGGATGGACGACGCGCCGACAAGGCCGCCCTTGCGCACAAGCGCATACTCGCCAAAGTCGCCAAGGATAATATCTCCGACCGTTCCGAGCGTCGGGCACTGCTCGACCGGAATGATGGGGCGTCCCATCAAGGTGTTGTAAGGGCTGCTTACCAGCCCGTTTGCCGGCATGAACACGGGAACGCCGCCAGTGCCGACAGCCATTGACATGGCGAACAGCTGCGGTTCAATGTCCTGATTGATGTACCACGCGGCGGTCGGGCGGGAACGTCCCCAGCAGCGGGTGTACATTTTGACAATGTTTTCAAACGCGATTGTGGCGGCGGCCTGCCCGGATTCTTTGGCCACGGATACGGTGCCGGCATGACCGATAACGGCGGTGCACTGCGCCGCGCCCGTGCCGCTCAGGATTTCGTCCTGAAGCTTGAAGTTAAATTCCTGCGGCATTGCGTCCATGATAAGCGATTCAAGCGCGGGCGCATCGTTCAGCATACGCTCCGTAACGTAGCACAGCGCTTTCATGTCGGATACGCGGCATTCCCACATGCCGAGCTTCGTCTGGCTGGAAGTCGCGGCGTCAACCTCGCCCTCGCGGTAAGCCCTCAGCCCGCCCCAGCGGGAACCAGTCGCCCGGCTGGATTCCTCGACGTAGGGAACTTCCAGGCTGTCGGAATACTGGCCGATTTCGTAGGAGCTGCACGAGCTGACGATTGGGCTTCCTTCGTAAACCTTTTTCATGATTTCGTTTGAACGGGTGGGCGTGATCAAAAAGCCGCCGTCGGCGGGCACGTTCGCGCTTGCGCCGGATGCGGCGTTCTGGACAAGGCGCGGGTCGATCCTGCCGGAGTTTGTAAAGCGCCCCGTAGGTGAGGCCGCAGCGGCGACGGCAACAAGCATATCGCCGAAGCTCTCAAACCCCTTGTCTTGCTTTTTGGGTTCGCTTTCTGGCTTGAAATCCTTATAGGTTCCGTCCAGATCGCTAACCCTGCTCTGAAATTTCTTGTCCCTGTCGATCGTATCCTCAATTTCGCCGATTGCGGTGTCCAACTTGTCAAAATTGGCCTTTTCGTCGACCGACATATTGCGTTTTTCGGTCTGAATCTTGGCAAGAATATCTTCCTGCTGCTTGATCAGACCGGCTCTTTCCTGCAATTTCTCCTGAATGTTCATCTTGTTTCCTCCTGATACTTGAATTTAGATTTTTTAAGATCGATTTGCTTTTGCAATATAAAAAGCCGGTCGGCGTCCGGCTTATCGCTGGTTTCAGCCTTCTTAAGCTCGTTTTGCTGGACAATCGCCATTTTCGGGGCGTTTTTAAAGGATTTTAGGTCAAATTGCTGCCCGTTGACAGTCAAAATCCGTCCGTTTATGCTTGCGGCTATCTGTTTTTCTTCCTCGATTTCGTCCGCAAACCCGTAATCTTTGGCCTCCTGCGCGGTCATCCACGTTTCGGCGTCAAGCAATTCAATGATTTTTTTATCCTCTTGACCGCTTTTCATGGCATAAACGGGTACCATGGCAGCCTGTATTTTGTCTAATTCGTCTGCGACTTTGCGCAAATCAGCCGCAAACCCCCACACGATTGTCGATGCGTTATGGATCATCATCATGGCGTTGGCTGGCATATAAACCTTATCTCCGGCCATGGCAATCAAGGAAGCTCCGGACGCCGCGATCCCATCGACATAAATGTTTTTTGTGGCCGAATGACGTTTAAGCATTGTATAAATAGCCTGCGAAGCAAAAACATCCCCGCCAGGGCTGTTTATGTAGACATTTAACGTTTTAATATTGCCTAGCGCGTCAAGGTCGGCCTTGAATTGTTTTGGCGTTACTTCATCTTCGTACCACGCTATGCTTGCTATTTCCCCATAAAGCAGCAGCTCCCCGGTTTCCTTGTCCTCGGCCTTATTTCTGAATTCCCATGTTTTCTTCACCTGTTTTCACCTCCGTTTTGTAACGCTGTAATCAAAGCGTCCATTTTTTCTTCAAGGCTGTTTTGCGCAACCTGCTGCCCGCTCACCGGCTCGATGGAATTCACGACGCCGATTTCCCGCATGTTGCCGTTTATCAGCAGTTTGTCGGCCTCCGGCTCATCGCGCGGGTTCATATCGTCAACAGCTCGCCACTCGTTACCGCTGATCACGCCGTCCTGCCGCTTGATATGATTGACGTTTGCCCGCGTCGGCGCGTCGCCTCTCAACAGTTCGTCCATATTCAGGCGGGAAAAAAGCCCCTGCGCCCGGTCGCGCGCCGTTAAGTTCTGCGTGTCTGTGCCAATTTCCCAGCGCTTCACCCAAGGCAGCAAAGTACGTTTGACATATGCCAAATCCTGATGCTCGATATTGGAAAACGTGGCGTGAGACAAATCCTGAATCATGTGGAGCGGCATGCGGTAAATCCGGGCAATTTCTTCTATTTGAAAGCGACGCGTTTCCAAAAACTGCGCTTCGTCCAAGTTCATATTGAGCTTTGTGAACGTCATGCCGTTTTCCAGCACCATGATTTTATGTGCTTTGCCAAGTCCGGCAAATTTATCATCTATTTCTTTTTTCAGCGCGTCCCTGTCTTTTACGGCCTCTGGAGTTGTTATAAAGCCCCCGACATTTGCGCCGTTGGAATAAAACCGCGCGGCGAATTCTTCGGCGGCAAGGCCCAGCCCCACCGCCTCCATCGCCATTTTTACGGGCGAATAGCCGACAAGGCCGTCATAGCCCAGCCCCGGAATGTGAAATATTTCATCCTTTCGAAACGGTATCGGCTTGCCTCTGTCGTTAAATTCGTAATAGACCTCGCCCGTGTCTTTGTCCCGCTTTACGGTCATGTCGAACCAGTCAAGCAGCTTCAGCCCCACAACCTGGCCGCGATTGTTCAGCGTTTTGTAGGCGTAGCCGTTTCCAGACTGCAAAATATGGCTCTGAAAAGTTTCCTCAAAGGTCATGGCGTTCATTTCTCCGTTTGGAGAATTTAAAAGCACATCGTTCAGCGGGTGATCAAAGGCCACGTCGGAGCCTTTCGACTTATTCCGCGGATCCCTCCACCTCCGGATCTCAAACGGAAGCAGCCCGATATCCTCCGATATGATGCGGATGCAGGCATATACCGCCGAGAATTTCATAGCCGATTCTTCGCTTACCTTTACGCCGGTATTGCTTCTCCACCCGCCATAAAAATGCGATTCAAATTCCTTGTCAAAATCGGCCATGGAATAGTTTTTAAAGATCATATTTTTTAATAATCCCATTATTTAAGCCTCCTTGCCGGAAATCCGAACAGGAACAGCCCCGCCCCGCCGATGATGTACGCCGCCGGCGCATAAATCTGATAGACGCCGTAAACGAGCAGTAAAAAACCCGCCGCCATAGCGAGTTCTGACAGTATGTCATAAAGTTTTGCCGATGTATTTTTCATAGCAACCTCAAAAGCAAATTAGCTTATCTCCCGCCGGGCGGGTATCGTAGATGCTGATCTTTTCCAGCCTCGTCGCCGCCGTCGCCGCGTTTATAAGCGCCACAATCGGATCGATGCGGTCGATGCTGCGGTTTTTCATGGCTTTCATATTTTCGTTGCCGTCTGTTGATATAACGACATTGCCAAACGCCCACCTTCCAAGCGGATTATGCGCGTGGGTTATTTTTTTAGAATAAAACAGGCGTTCCAATTCGTTCATGCCGGGCGTGTGTCCCTTCCAGTCCTGCGATATGTCAATAAATTTATTTGATATTTCCGGGTCGAGCAGCTGCTTTAATATTTCCAGGTGCCACGGGTCGGCGCAATAGTGGACGACGTCATACAGCGCTTCATATTCCTCAATTTTTGCCTTTACAAAGCTGTAGTCGATAACGTCTCCCGCCGTGGCCTTTACGAAACCGCCGCGCTCCCATTCGTCATACTTGACGTGGTCGCGGGCGATGCGCTCTTTCATTTTGTTTTCCGGGATAAAGGCGTCTACAAAAAAACGCCAATCGTCAAACCCATCCTGCGGGGGGAATAACGGCGCGGTTCCGGCAAGGTCGACTGTTCGCGCAAGGTCAACGCCGACATAGCAGCGCTTTTTCAGCAGCTCCGAGGGATTCCACTTGCCCTCGGTTTCGTCCCACAGCGTTATCGGCAGCCAGCCGACGCGCTTGAGGGATACCCATTGATTCAGGCGGAGCCAGCGGAATAGCTTTTCATTCGCCGGATTGTTGCGGGCTTTAAGCGCTTCCTGCCGCACCTTGTCGATGTCGATGGAAACGCCCAGCGAAGGATTGATTTTAAACCACAGCCTTTCGTCGTATATGTCGGCGTCCTCCGGCGCGTTGTACATCTTCACATACCAAGTAGGGTCTGAAATCTCGCCGTCGCGAATGCGGCGCGCCTGGTCGTGTATCTCCCAGCCGATAGACTTTTTGTCAGGGTCGTCGCCCGCCGTGGTGATAACCCACCAAAGCGGTTCCTCGCGGGCGGAGCCTGCGCCGAACGTCATGTAATCCCACAAGTCGCGCTTCTGCTGTGCGTGCAGCTCGTCAAATATAACGACGGTCGGATTTATGCCGTGCTTGCTGTACGCCTCTGCGGACAGGACTTTGATATACGTGCCGGTGCTTCGATTGTATATCTCCTTCTTGCTGTCAACGACACGGACGAGCTTTTCAAGCTCCGGGTCCTGCTCGATCATCTGCTTTGCGGCCTTGTAAACTAACGACGCCTGTTCCCGCTCTGCGGCGCAGCAGTATATCTGACCGCCGGGGCCGTCGCAGACAAGATGATAAATCGATATGGCGGCGGTCAGCTCGGTCTTACCGTTTTTCTTCGGGATTTCCAGATATGCATACTGATACTGCCGTCTGCCATTATCCCCGACGGTACCGTAAACATCCCACAGCACATCATGCTGCCAGTCCTGTAAAACAAACGGACGACCGTAAAAGTCGCCCGTAAGATGCAGGAACGATATGAACTCTATGACCTCAAGCGCCCGGTCTTTGTTGATCACTGTGCCTCACTTCGTTTTTTCATAAATGCCGCTATGCCACCGGTCGCCTGTTCTTTCGGCGGACTTTTGGGAATAGAGCGGATGCGGGATGCCGGGTTAAGGAATAGGCGGTCTTCGTATTTTAAAAGCAGCTCCTTGTTTTTGTTCATGGCGCGGAGCGTGTCGCTGATAAGCTCAAAGATTTTCAGCTTTTCCGCGACGTCGGCGCACTCGGCCAGGCTGTCATTAAGCCGCTGCAGGTTGTGCTGCAGGCCGCATGTGTTCGCCACTTCCAGACAATAGCGGTTGATTGTCTGCTCGTCCAGCCCGTCGATGTATGTGATTTTTTTATAAAGCCGCCGCAGCCAGGCGAATACCTTGTGGGCTTCCGGATTATCGCGAACCTGTTTGGATTCGTGAAATGTAAATCCGGTATATAATGCCTGCTCGGCGGCTTTGCGGGTTTCAAGCTGTTCTTTTGTGCGGTGGTCTTTGTTTCCCTCCATCAGGATAAGGCCCACCGGCTTCGAAGGCCTGCCTGCCATGTCAATCGCCTCGCTTATGCGTCATTTTAAATTTTTCCATTGCTTTCCGTCATAAACTCTTATTTTGTAATTCCGAAACATTGTTTGCAAAACCTTGTTTATGCGGTTCCCTCTGCAATACAGCCAGGGATTCATAAAGTATTGCCGCTCTTTTGAATTTTTGCCTCGGTATAAAATATCTTTATCAATAAGCGAATTTAGGGCTTGCGATACCGCGCCTCTGCTTAAAGCGGACAATTCCGCAATTTGATCAAATGTAATCATGTCGCCATTTTCATGCTTTAAACAGCAATCTTCGTAACCGACGTATGGACTTACCGTAAACAATACGGCCTTTTCGTTTGGCGTTAAATCCTTCATCCATTTTTTAAGCTCGGACATATTGCCCTTGTAGAAGTGTTCAATCTTCCACGTTTGAAATTGGCTCAAGTGTTCTATGGATGCTTCGCGGACAATTTTGTCTTTGCCGTGCATTTCATTAACAACTTCTCCGGTGGCGGAGTTCACTACCAATCTATCCAAGCAAAACCTCCATAGGTTCACCAGGTGAACTAACCAAAAATCGCTGTAGCTTTACTGTTGCAAAGGTTTGAACCCTGTTTTTTTGAATTTGGGGCCTCTCGTATTCTGTAATCCGTTTTCGGGTGGTTCATTTTGCGAAAAAATGTTGCGCTGTAA
>Ga0153915_10000325_pt1 | contig 43848 bp, 39 predicted proteins | sample Opewatmetagenome_2_FD_107003 | JGI IMG/M metagenome (GOLD analysis project Ga0153915, IMG submission 107003) | Freshwater wetland microbial communities from Ohio, USA - Open water 3 Core 3 Depth 3 metaG | ecosystem: Environmental > Aquatic > Freshwater > Wetlands | place: USA: Ohio, Lake Erie...
GCCCACGCTGAACTCGACCATCCCGGAGTCTTCGACGATCTGGTAGATGTCCTTCGCTCCGTCCAGGTAGGGCACCAGCCGCTGCTGCTCGGGAGTGAGGGTGACGCCGGCGCCCTCGAGCCGGACCCGGTCCACCTCGAAGATCAGGTCGAAGCTCGGGATCTTCTTCTCGATCAGGCTCCACTCGTCGATCCGCCGGGCCCCCTCGAGCAGCAGGGATTCCGGATTGATCGAGACCAGGAAATCCTGCGCGTCCGGCCGAACCCCGGCCTCGAAGGTGAAGGTGCCGGAGCTCCAGGTGAACAGGAAATAGACCGCCTCCTCGATCTGGAGGCGCATGTAGGCCTCGAGCTCGTGCCTGGCGATCGCGCCCATGGTCACGAGGATCTCGCCCAGCTTGCGGTCGCGCTGCTCCTCCTGGAGCCGGATGGCCTCCTGCAGCTGCGCCGCCGAGATCCGGTTGTTCTTGGCGAGGATGTCGCCCAGGCGGTCACGCCGGTTGACGATCGAGGCGTAGCAGATCCGGCCCTGGTCGAAATAGATGTACCCGAAGTTCTGCCGGTCGGCCACGGCCAGGCAGCCGCTGCGCTTCCCGAACGAGAGCAGCTGGAGCACGTCGGGAAGGCTCGCCTCCTTGAGACTGCCTTTGATCGCCATCAGCGGAGCTCCTCGATGAGCCGGTCGGACGCGTCGGGCCAGTCCCAGACGACCTTCTCCCGGCTTCGCATGCCGGCGAGGGGCGACATCACGCCGCTGGTGCGGCCTCCCGTGGTGCGGCGCACCGGCCCGGCGGGCGTCCCCTCGAGGATGCTGCGCGCCAGCGCCGCGCTGGGGCGGACCTCCTGGGACTCGGCGGCGTTCAGCACCCGCTGCAGGATGCCGTGCAGGCCGCGCACCGAGTCCACGCTGCGGGAAGCCAGGTATTCGGCGAGCTCCGGATCGATTTCCTCGGTTCGGCCGCCGAGCAGGCGCTGCACCAGCGTGAGGCGGATCTCCTTGTCGGGAGGACCGAGCTCGACGACCAGCCCGCCCTCGAGCCGGGTCAGCAGCCGCGTCTCCACCCCCTTCAGCTCCCTGAGCGGCACCGAGGTGGTGAACGCCATCTGGCGTCCCGCCTCCTGCAGCAGGTTGAACAGCCAGAACAGCTCCTCCTGGGTGCGGTCCTTGCCCGCGATGAGATGCACGTCGTCGAGCAGCAGCGCAGTGACCCGGCGGAAACGGGCCCGCCACCAGTTGACCCTATCCTTGTCGATCGCCTTGATGATGTCGTCGACGAAGTCCTGCGCGCTGAGGCAGGCGACGATGGCGCCGGGTCGGGCCGCGAGGGCGTTGCCCAGCGCATGCAGCAGGTGGGTCTTGCCGAGTCCGCTCGCCCCCGAGATGACGAGCGGGTTATAGTGGGTGCCCGGTTGCGCGATGATCTCGCGCACGGCCTGCAGCGCGACCCGGTTGCCTTCGCCCTCGAGGAACTCCTCCAGCAGCCACAGCGGTGACGGACCCGGCGGCGGATGCATGCCCTGCCGCGCCCGGTCGACCTGCCCCCGTGCCGACTCGAGGCTGTCCGGATCCCTGAAGATGCTGTTGCCGGCCAGCGCGGGATCCAGCTCGGCCGCCTCGGCCTCCAGTATTCGGAGCTGTTCCACGTCGTTCACGTACTCCCGCAGCACGTGGTCGGGGTCGACCGGCGCCTCCTCGTCGAGCAGCTGCTGCAGCCGCCGGGTGCGGTAGCCCTCTCCCTCCCAGAGCATGATCGCCTCCGCCACCCGGGTCCGCCACGCCTCCACCTGCTGGGCGACCGAGAGGGACACCTCGGCGAGGAACGAGCCGAATTCGTCCACCGCGGCGGCCGGCGAGGCGCCGGCGGTCGCCGGCTTCCGCGCCGGTCCGAGGAGCGACTCCGCCCGGGCCACGTCTAGCGGCACATCGCTGACGGCCTGGAAGGCGATCAGCCGGTTGAGCGCCCCGATCAGCTCGCGGATGCTCGCGAGGTTCAGCGCCGCCACGGCATCCAGGACCCCCGGTTCGAACCGGGCCCCTCGCTCCTCGGCCTGCCGCCGCAGGATCGCGACCCGGGTCTCGTAGTCCGGCGCGGAGATGTCGATAACGAGCCCGCCCGCGAAGCGCTGGATGAGGCGCTCGTCGAGCGACTCGATCTCGTTGGGCGGGCGGTCGCTCGACAGCACGATCTGCCGCCCGGACGTGAGCATGGTATTGGTGAGCCGCAGGAGCTCGGCCTGCATTTCCCGCCGGTGGGTCAGGAACTGGATGTCGTCCACCAGCAGCAGGTCGACCTCGGTATAGCGCTTCCGGTAGGCCTCGCCCTGGCCGGCGGCGATGGCGGCGTGAAAGGCCTCGACGAAATCGTCGAGCGTGAGATACTCCACCGCCGCCCGGGGGTTGATCACTTCCGCCGCGTGCCCGATCGCCATCAGGAGGTGGGTCTTGCCGAGGCCGGAGCTGGCATAGATGAACAGCGGGTTGTAGACCGAGCCGGGGGATTCGGCCACTGCCCGCGCGGCCGTCACCGCGAGCCGGTTGGCGGCGCCGACCACGTAGGTCTCGAACTTGTAGCGCGGGTTCAGCGAATCGCTCATGCCACCGAGCTCCCTGCGGCCAGCCGCTTGAGCACCTGCTCCGAGGCCGCCTTCAGCGATTCGAACACGCCGATGCCGCGCAGCGCGTCCGCCCCGAAGCTGCGGAAGCCGCGGAAATTCAGCATGTCGTCCATTTCGTCCGTCGTCAGGATGAGATCCTGCGGCAGGTCCTGCTTGTTGTACTGCATCACGACCGGGAACTGCCGGATGTCCACGCCTTGCTGCAGGAGATTGTGCTGCAGGTTCTGCAGGCTCTCGATGTTGTCGTCCTGCCGCCGCGCCTGGCTGTCGGCCACGAAGACCACCCCGTCGGTGCCCTGCAGGACCAGCTTCCGCGTGGAGTTGTAGTAGGCCTGCCCCGGCACGGTGTACAGCTGGAAGCGCGTCGTGAAGCCCGAGATCACGCCCAGGTCGAGTGGCAGGAAATCGAAGAACAGCGTCCGGTCGGTCTGGGTGGCGAGCGACACCATCCGGCCGCGCCGGCTCTCCGGCACCCGCCCGTAGATGTAATGCAGGTTCGAGGTCTTCCCCGAGCGGCCCGGCCCGTAGTACACGATCTTGCACGTGATTTCGCGGGTCGTGAAATTCACCAGAGACATGGTCTTATCGCCCGAAGAGCGTTCGGAGACTCCGGTGGAGCTCGGTCTCGAAATCCGCCGCGAGGACCTTGCGCGGCGGCGGGGTTCGTGGCGCGGCGGTGGCGAGCTCGTCGATCATCCGGTCGAAGAAGTAGCGCACGACGCCGAGCTTGGTCTCCCGCCCGAATACGACCAGGCCGATCCAGCGGCCGGCCGGTACGTCCACCAGCGCGAGGAAGTGTGAGTGGCGCGACCCCTGGTGTACCAGCACCTGGAACTCGGGCCATCCAATCAGGTGCGCGATCTCCTGGGACGACGCCATGATCCCGGCGCCCAGGGCGGCCGCGGACATGACGTCGAGCGAGCGGGCGAAGCCGTGCTGGGCGATGACCTGTCCCGAGCCGGTCATCAGCAGGGTCAGCCGGGCGGCGCTCTCGTTGACGAAGGTCTGCAGCGGTCCGGTCACCCAGGATTCGATCGCGCGCATCAGCCGAGCTGCCCCGCGGCCTGGATGACCTGGAGCCGGGCCAGGCCGACTGGTGTTCCGGCGCCGGCCAGCACCACGAGCAGGAGGTCGGCCGGCCCCGTCGCGAGGAACACGGCCCCGTGCTCCGCGTGAAGCTGGACACAGCGCGGCGCTCCCTGCCCCGCGAGGTCGGTGAGGGAGCCGAGCCGCCCGACCAGGCTCGCGGTGAGCGCCGCGAACGCATCGCCATCCACGTCCTCCATCAGCGAGGCGGCCACGACGACCCCGTCCGCGGCCGAGACGATCATCGCCCCACGCACGCCGCGGATCTGCAGGATCGGCTCGAAGACCGCCGCGAGATCGTCGGTCACCGCACCGCCTCGAGCCAGCGGCGGGCCGAAGCCGCCGCCCGCTCGGCCGTGTACCGGAGCTGGCCGATCGGCTGGTCGCGGTCCTGCATGACGAGGAGACAGGTCTCGGGCGTCGGACGCTCCAGCAGCAGATTGACGTCCTCACATTCGACGATCACCGACTGCCAGGCGCCGAGATCGAGATGATCCGCTGCCCGCGAAGCCTCCCGGCACGCCCCGGCGATCTCCGCGGCCACCTCTTCGCTCCGATCGGTGCCGCCCGGAGCCGTCAGCCGGCCCCCGATGCACAGCCCGCCCGAATCCACCAGCAGACGCGCCCCATCGGCCTCGTCGAAATCGGCGAAGGGTCCGCGCGACGGATCGAACGGGGCCTCGGGCTCGGCGGCCCCGGCCGGCGCGGCAACCGGCCCCACCAGCGCGAGGAGCCTGCTGATGGCCGCCTGCAGACCCTCGTCCTCCGGGGCGGCGGCCGCGGCCGCCGCGAGGTGCTCGAGCGCCCGGGTGTGGTCGCCGGCCCGGTGATACAGGTATCCGATCCCCTTGAGCGCGCCCGGGCTGGTCGGGTCGAGCCGGAGCGCCATGTCCCACTCGTCGAACGCCCGTTCATAGTCGCCGCCATCCGCCAGGATGTGCGCGTAGAGATCGTGCGCCCCCGGATGATGGGGGTAGCGGATCAGGCCGGCGACGGCCACCTTGGCGGCCGCCTGGAGCAGGCCGCGCTGGCGCAGCGCCTCACCCAGCCGCAGGAAGACGAGGCTCGATGGATCGGCGGCGAGTTCCGCGGTCAGGGTGCGGATGTCGTCACTCATGCGCGCTCCTCAATGCCATGTCGATCGTCAGGGCGCACTGGCAGAGCCGGTCCACCATCGGCACCAGCGCCTCCTCCTCCGGCGGCTTCGGGGCGGCCTGCAGCCAACCCTCCCAGGCCTCGGCGGCCTCCGCAAACCGCCCGAGCGCCGCCAGCGCATACCCGAGATACCGCAGCGCCGGGACCGAAGTAGTGTCCAGCTCCGCGGCGCTCCACAGCGCCCGCACGGCGTCGTCGTACCGCCGTGCCGCCAGCAGCGCCCGGCCCAGCGTCTGATGAGCGATGCCCTGGTGCGGATGCGCGGCGACGGCCTTCTCCGCGGCCTGGAGTGAGGTGGGAATGTCCCCGGCGACGAGGCGGGCCTCCGCCTCGCCGACCAGAAAGGCCAGGCCGCCGGCGTCGGGCTCGGGCGGCCGGCGCGCGGGATCGTCCAGCACAATAATCCCGGCGCTCGCCAACCCGAAGACCGTCTTGGCGACGTCGAACTCCGCCCGGCCGAGGGACGCCGCCAAGCCCCGGACGTCGCGCCGCCCGTCCACGACGGCCAGGAGCTCCCACTCGGCGGGCAGCAGATCGAGCGCCCCGGTTCCCTCGCCGTCGGCGACCGGCGCGAACACCGGCACGATGCCGAGATGGGGAATCTTCTTCTGGATCCGCGACCACTCGTCGATCCGCCGGGCCGCCTCCATGAGCAGGAACGAGGTCGGCACCCGGATCAGCGCCTCGGCCGGCAGGTCGGCCACCGGGCGGTCCTCGAAGGAGAAATAGCCCTCCTGCCAGCTCATCAGCTCGAAGACCACCTCCTCCGCCTGGCGCCGCACCTGGGTGGTCAGCTCGCGCGGGCTGACGGCAGCGATCGCCACCAGAATCTCGCCGAGGCGGCGCGTATCGCCGCCCGCCTGCATGCCGCGCGCGCGCGCGAGATCGGACTCCGTCACCTTGCCGGCGCGCAGCAGGACGCTGCCCAGCGGGTGCGGATTGCTGTGGATCACCGCGCCGACCACGTTCCCCTCGTCGAAGTACACGCTTCCCGCGTTCTGCCGGAGTTCGGAGGTGACGCGGAGAATTCCGGTCTTCCGGCTCAGGTCGAGCAGCTGGAAGACGTCGTGGATCCCCAGTTCCTTGAGCGGTCCCTCGATGGCCACGGCTACGCGGTCTCCGTCGCGAAGATGTGCTGGAGATCGCGGGCCGATCGCGCGTGGGTCCGCGCCGCCGTGGCGTACGCCCCCGTCGGCTCGGCGTGGATCGACTCCTCCCACGCCCGGATCGCCTCGGCATACCGGCGCTGCCTCGCGAAGGCGGCCCCCAGATGGAACAGGGCGCCGCCGTGGCGCGGGTCGAACCGCAGCACGCGCTCCAGCGCCTCGATGCCGCGCTCGGGGCGGCCATCCTCGATCAGGCAGCGGCCCAGGAGCAGCAGCCCGTCGAGGTCCCAGGGCTCGACGCTGAGGATGCGCACCAGGGTCTCGATGGCGGCACCCGGACCCTCGGTGCGGAGCAGCAGGTCGGCCAGCGCTAGCGCCGCCTCCATGAAGGTCGGCAGCAGGTCGAGTGCGCGCTCGTAGGCCAGCCGGGCGCCGACCCAGTTCTCCCGGGTGTCCTCGAGCGACCCCAGTTCGAGCCAGACCTGCGCCACGGAGGGATCGAGCTGCAGCGCCGCCTGGTAGGCCTCCACCGCCGCGTCCCGGTCGCCGAGCCGCACGCTGGCCTTCGCCTGGAGCTGCAGCAGGTCGGCCCGGCCCGGCGCTCTCGTCTGCGCCCGCTTCAGCAGCTCCAGCGCGCCCACCGGATTGCCACCCCCCAGGCGGGACCGGGCCGCCGCGACGACGACCTCGAGTTCGTCGGCCCGCTCGGCGAGCAGGGCCTCGGCGGGTCCCATGGCCTCACTCTCCCGGCCCAGCGCGAGCAGGGCGCGGATTTCGCCCAGCCGGGCGTCGCGGTCTCCCGGCTCGAGCAGCAGCGCGTCGCGGTAGCGCTCCAGCGCCTCGCCATGGAGCCCTCGGCGGGAGAACACCTGCCCCAGCAGTGCCAGGATCCGGCCTCGCGGGGCGGCCCGGGTCGCGGCCCGCTCGAGTTCCCCGGCGCCGAGCTCGAGCAGACCCTTCCCGATGTAATCGGCGGCCAGCGCCAGTGGGTCGTCCGATCCGCCCTCCGGTTCCGGCACCGGAGCGCGCGCGGGGACCAGTTCGTCGAAGATCTGGTCGAGAAGCCGGTTGTCGAAGGAGAAATCCTCGCCGACCTCGGCGGCGCTCACGTCCGTCGAGATCTGCGGTACGATCGCGATGTTCGGGTTCTCGAACTGCAGGTCGATCGTCAGCGTGAACTTCTGGGGGATGTAATACGGCTCCAGTTCGAGGGCGCGCTTGGTCTCGCGCAGCGCGCCGTCGAAGTCGCCGAGGTGACTCAGGGTGAAGCTCAGGTTGTAATGCGCTGCGGCGTAGTCCGGATCGGCGTCCACCGCGCGGGAGAACGCATTGCGGGCATCCTCGAACCGCTTGAGCTCCACCAGCACCATGCCCACCCCGTTCCACGCGACGCATTCCATCGGCCGGTCGCCGAGGGCCTGCCGGTAGGCCTCCAGGGCAGACTGGAACCGGCGGCGCTGGAACAACAGCAGCGCGAGATTGAGCCGCGCCGAGCCGAGGTCGTTCTTGATCTGCAGGGCGCGCTGCAGGGTCTCGAGGGCCGCTTCCGGATCCGCATCCTGGGTGTGCAGCACGCCCAGGTTGTTCCAGGCGAGCGCGTACTCCGGGTCGATCTCGATCGCCCTGCGGTAGGACATCTCGGCCTGGTCGCGCAGGCCCGACTGATGAAGGCAGACCGCCCGCTCGTTCCAGATCTTCGGCGAGTCGGGATGCTCCGCCGACAGCTCGTCGTAGAGCGCAAGCGCGGCGGGCAGGTCGCGGCGCAGCAGGTGCAGCTCGGCCATCGCCTGCCGGACCAGGCGACGGTCTTCTCCGGCTTCCAGGGCCAGGCGGTACTCGCGCAGCGCCTCGACGTAGTAACCCTTCTGGCGGAAGGCCAGGCCGAGATTGCAGTGGGCAAGCGCCCCGCCCTCGGTGATGCTGGGCCGCGGGGCGGCGCGCATCGCCCCGCGCCCGGCACGTGCCGTGTCCGGAAGCCGGTCGAGCGACAGGTTGCTCTGGGCCCGGGCGAAGGTCGGATTGAGCGCAATCGCTCGCTTGGTGGCGGCCCGGGCCGCCTCGTGGTCCCCGAGGTCGCCGCAGACGAAGGCAAGCAGGTAATGGGCGTCGGCGTAATCCGGGTTCAGGTCCACCGCCCGCTCCAGGATCCCGCGCGCCTGCTCGTTCAGGCCGCGGTTGTACAGCGCCTCACCGAAATGGAACAGGCTGACGGCACTGCCGGGGTCGAGCTCGACGGCCCGCTGGAAGTGCCGGCAGGCGGCTTCGAGGTCACCCCGCGCCTTTTCCGCCTGTCCCAGCTGGAGGAGACAGGGCAGGTCCTCGGGGTGATGGGCGAGCATCGCCTCGAATTCGGCGATCGCCTCCGCGTGGTTGCCCAGCGAGGCGTGGGTGCGCCCGAGTTCCCAGCGGGCGTCACGATCATCGGCGTCGCAGTGCAGCCGCTCCCGCAGCTCCGCCACCCGGCGGTCGTAATAGCCGTCGGCATGGTAGGCGATCTCGAGGTTTCGCTGCGCGACCTGCATCTTCGGGTCGAGTTCCAGGGCGCGCAGGAACTGCTCAATCGCCTCCGCGATCAGCCCCTTCTGGTAGTAGAGCACGCCAAGATTGTTGTGCGCCCCGGCGTCGGACGGGTCGATGCGGCGGGCGAAGGAACGGATGACGGCGAGATCGCGCTCGGAGAGCGCGGAGGGCGGCACGACGACCTCAGGTCAGGCGGATGGCGTCAAATATGGCCCGCAACGACGCCAGGTCCGGCAGCAGGAGGAAATGCCCATGGATCTGGAGATTCGGGTCATCGAAGAGGAATTCGGTCTCGACACAGAAGACGTAGTCCCGCGCGTTGCCGAAATTCATGGCGGTGGAGGTCAGCACGGCCGCGCTGAGATCGATCGCGAGGCTCGGCACCGACGGCACCAGCATCATGCCCATGAAATCGCTGAGCGCGTTCATGTAGGCGCTGCTCAGGATGTTGCCGACCTCCTTGAGCCCCGACTGCTCCATCGCCTCGAAGCTCGTGGTGGTGCCCGGCGGGCGGTGCAGCAGGATGTCGCACACCAGCCGGGCCGACGGCTCCGGGAAGAGGACCAGGGTCCGGCCCGTGAGGTCGCCCATCATGTGCATCAGGACGGCGGCCACCACCTCGTCCGCCTTCCCGAGGACTTCCGGCACCTCCTCGAGCCGGACGATGTTCACCTGCGGCACCGAGATCATGATGGTCCGGTTGGTCATCTGCGACAGGGCGGTCGCGGCGTGGCCGGCGCCGATGTTGGCCACCTCCCGGAGAGCGTCACGCTGGAGCGCGTGCAGATCGCGAACGTCATCCATGGCAGTTCCTCAGACCAGCGCGGCCGGGTCGAGAATGAGCACCGGCACTCCGTCACCCAGGATCGTGGCCCCGCTGAACACCGGGAGCATGCCCCGGGGACTGTCGAACGCTTCCACCACGATCTCCTGCTGCCCGAGCAGTGCGTCCACCACGAGCGCCGCCCGCCGCCCGCCGACATCGAGTATGATCGTCGGGCGCCGGCCCACCGCCCGCTTGCCCTGGGCGCCGAGCCGCTCGCGCAGGTGCACGGTCGGGATGACCTCGTCGCGCAGCAGCAGCGCCTCGCGACCCTGCACCGCCGTGGCGGCCATCGGATTGAACTCCATCGTCTCCGCCACGCTCATCATCGGCACCGCGTAGCGCTCTTCGCCGACCCGCGCGAGCAGCGCGCGCAGGATCGCAAGCGTCGAGGGTATCCGCAGCGTGAAGGTGGACCCGACGCCCGCCTCCGTCGCCAGGTGGACTGATCCCCCCAGGGTCCGGATGCGGGAAAAGACCGCGTCCATGCCCATGCCCCGACCCGAGACGTCAGTGACGGTTGTCGCGGTCGAGAACCCGGGCCGCGAGAGGATCCTGAGCAGCTGGTCGTCGCTCAGCACGCCCGTGCCCGGCTCGACCAGGCCTTCCTTCAGGGCCCGCTGCAGGATCTGCTCGCGATCGATGCCCTGGCCGTCGTCCTGCACCCGGATCGCCACCACGTTCCGCTCGCGGGATGCGATCAGCCGGATGATCGCCTCCGCGGGCTTGCTGCGTCGCTTGCGCTCGGCCGGCGCCTCGATGCCGTGGTCCACGGCGTTCCGCAGCAGGTGAAGCAGCGGTTCGCCGATCTCGTCGAGCACCGAGCGATCCAGCTCGATCTCCTCGCCCTCGACCTGGAATGCCACCCGCTTGCCGAGCTGCCGGGAGAGGTCCCGCACCACGCGGGGAAACCGGTCGAAGACCTGCCAGACCGGCGTCATGCGGGCCTGGATGATCTCGGTCTGCATCTCGGCGACCACCCGGCTGATCCGCTGGCTCAGGGCCTGGAGGTCGGGCGAGCCGTGCGAGGCCACCAGTTCCGCCAGCCGCCCCTTCGCCACGACCAGCTCGCCGACCTGATTCATGAGCGCATCGAGCCGGCGGAGGTCCACCCGGATCTGCCGGGTGCGGCCGGTCGCGTCCCCCGCCGGCTCCGCGCCCCGCGCGGCGGGCGCGGCCGTTTCGGCGCTGAGCTCGACCGAGGCGACGTCGCCCGCAGTGGCGAGTAACCGGCGAAGCTCCTCGTCCGGAACCTCGCTCTCCAGCCGGAACGAGAACCGCCCGTCGAACTCGTCCTGCTCGAACGCCGCCGGCGCCGGACGGACCGCGGCGACCGTCCCCAGGCTCTCGGCCTTCCGAAGCGCGAGCAGCGCGCGGGCGCCGCGCATCGGAGCGTCCGGCCGGATGGCGATGCTCACAGCCCGGCCCGTGACGCCGACGACGGGCTCCGCGGAACGGGCCGGAATCGCCCAGCTGCCCGTGGGTTGCGTCGCGACCGACGCGTGGTCGAGCTTGCCGATGAGCCCGCTGAACTCGAGCTTCGCGTCGTTGCCCGCGACCGCTTCGCCCGCGCCCGACTCCAGCGCATCGACGATCTGGAAGAGCAGGTCGTGCAGCTCCCGGTTGGCCAAGCCGGGGTCGCTGCGCAGCAGGTCCAGCAGATTTTCGGTACGGTGCGCCAACTCCGTGAGGTTGGCGTAGCCCATGGCCGCCGCCATCCCCTTGAACGTGTGCATCGCCCGGAAGATGCCGACCACCGGCTCGGTGGCCCGGGGATCGCGCTCCCAGTCGAGCAGCAGCTGATTGCAGGCGCCGAGATGGTCCCGGCTTTCAGTCAGAAAGAGCGCGGCGTACCGCGAGAGATCCATCGGGTCAGCCGAGGATGCGCTGGACGGCCTCGAGCACTCGGGACGGCTGGAACGGCTTCACGACGAAATCCTTCGCGCCTGCCTGGACCGCCTCCACGACCAGCGCCTGCTGGCCCATGGCGCTGCACATGAGGATCTTGGCGTCCGGGTCCTCCCTGCAGATTTCGCGGACTGCCTCGATCCCGCCCATGTCGGGCATGACGATGTCCATCGTGACCAGGTCTGGCTTGAGCTGGCGATAACGCTCGACCGCCTCGCGGCCGGTCTCCGCCTCGCCCACGACCTCGAATCCGGCCTGGGACAGGATGTCGCTGATCATGGTCCGCATGAAGATGGCGTCGTCGCAGACGAGCACGGTATGGCTCACTCACCCTCCTTCGTGCCGGGGCAGTCCATCAGGTTCACCCGCTGATCAGCGGCGCCAGCAGCGCGTCGGTGTCCAGCACCACGAACACCCGGGCGCCCTGCCGCCCCACCGCGTTCGCGAGCCGGGGATCTATGCCAGGCAGCGCGGCGCTCGATTCGAGGGCGTCGGGAGACAATTCGAGCAGATCGAGGACCTCGCCGACCTCGAATCCCACGGCCTTCCCGCCGACCTCGATCACCAGGATCGAGCCTTCGGTGCCGGGCTGGATGGCCCGACCGAGCAGCGCGTGGGCATCGACGACGGTGAGCAGCGCCCCCCGGACGTTGACCAGCCCGTCCACCGCAACCGGGGCTCCGGGGATGCGGGTGGCGGGCTGGGCGGGAATGATCTCCCGCACGGCCTCGACCGGCACGGCGCAGGTCAGATCGCCGATCTGGAACACGACGAGGCGAACTCGGGAAGAATCAGCCATGTCCTTTAAAGAAACCAAGATACCGAAGGGTATCCGAATCAGCAACGGGATAATCCGGAGGGACCGCGGCCCTGAGCAGCGGCCGAAGATCAGCCGGCCAGTCGGATCGGAATTCGAGCGGTTCACCGCTCACCGGATGGCGGAAACCGAGGTAGGCGGCATGCAGCGCCTGACGGGAGACCAGCCGCTCGAGCGCCTCCGCTTCCCCTCTCCGGGCGCCGGACATCCGCCGGCTGCCGCCCGCCCCGTAGACCGGGTCGCCGACGAGCGGGTGCCCGATATGCGCCAGGTGGACTCGCACCTGATGGGTGCGCCCGCTGTGCAGCTCGAGACGGAGCAGGTCCGTGAGCGCGAAGCGCGCCACCAGGAACGCGTCAGTGCGGGACGGGCGGCCCTCGTCCAGGATCGCCATGCGCTTGCGGTCCCTCGGATGCCGCGCGATCGGCGCCTCGATCACGGTCGGGCTGTGGTCGAGATGCCCCCACACGAGCCCGGCATAGTGCCGGGTCACCTTGCGCGCCGACAGCGCCGCGCCGAGTCGGCGGTGGGCGATATCGGTCTTCGCCACGACCATGAGGCCCGAGGTGTCGCGGTCGAGCCGGTGCACGATCCCCGGGCGGCCCTCGGCGCCGCCGGAGAGCGTCGTCCCGCGCGCAAGCAGCGCGTTGACGAGGGTGTCCTCCCAATGGCCCGGGGCGGGGTGCACGACCAGCCCGGCGGGCTTGTCGATGATGGCCAGATGCTCGTCCTCGAAGACCACGGTCAGGGCGATGGAGGATGGCTTCAGGGTACGGGGCGGCTCCTGCGGCGGAATGTGGATGTCCACCACGTCGCCGCGCCCGAGCAGCCGGGAGGCGCGCGCCGGGCTGCCGTTGACGCTGACGGCTCCGGCCGCGACCAGCCGCGCCGCGTGGGTTCGGGAGAGATCAAGCTGATCGGCGAGGAAGCGGTCGAGCCGCTCGGTCTGCGGGGAGACGACCGTGATGCTGCGGGGAGGCGGCTGATCGGGCGCGGGCGCCTGGGGCGTGCCGGCGGCGGCGCCGACCCGGTCCCGGCGTCCCGAGCCCGCCTTCACGTGATCGGCGCGGGGGGTGTCGCTGGACGGGCGCGGCCGGCTTCCTCGGCCGCGGCGCGGCGGGCGTCCTCCCGCCAGAGCGAGAGTGCCAGTGCCACGGCCCCGCAGCTCACCGCGATGTCGGCGACGTTGAACGTCGGCCACCGCACGCTGCCCACGCCGATGTCGATGAAGTCGGCAACGCCCTGCGAGCTGCGAATCCGGTCCAGCAGGTTGCCCAGCGCCCCGCCCGAGACCAGGCCGAGCGCCACCTGGCGGAAGAAGTCCCCCGGCGCGCTGGCGCGGGACATTCGGTAGAGCACCACCACGGCGACGACCGCGATGGTAAAGAAGATCCAGCGGGAATAGGGGCCGAGGTGGAGACCGAAGGCGGCGCCGGGGTTGTAGACCAGGCGCAGCTGGAGCCACTCCCCGAGGACGGAGTGCCCGGTCCCGCGGAGCAGCAGCGCCTCCGCGACCAGCTTGGTGACGACGTCGAGACCGACCACGCTCGCCACCATGCTCCAGTAGAGCCGGCGCTCAGCGGCGCTTGCCATCCTCTTCCTTCTCCTTGCACTTGATGCAGAGGCGGGCGTGCGGCAGGGCATCGAGTCGTTCGAAGTTGATCTCCTCCCCGCACTGGTGGCAGCGGCCGAACCGATCGGGGTCCTTGTAAAGGCGGCGGAGCGCCTCGTTCACGTGCCACAGATATCGCCCCTCCTGGGAAGCGAACAGGAACTGCTTTTCCCGTTCCATGGCGTCGGTGCCCTGGTCCGCCATGTGGAACGAGTAGGACGACAGGTCGCCATCGGCTCCCTGCAGGGTGCTGTTGAAGGACTCGTCATAGTAGCCGAGCTCCTTCATCACCCGCCCCCGTTCCTCGAGGAGACGCTTCTCAAAATGGTCGCGCTGCTTCTTGTTCATGCCGTGTCCGTTCCTGGTAGGCCGGCCATGACTTGGCCGACGTTGTGTTCGCGGACCGCGATGGTCACCGGGTGCCCATCGAGATCCAGTTCCTGCTCACGATCTGCCACCTCCAGCGGGGCGCCCCGGCGGAAGCTGCGGGCGAGGGTCTCCCGGCAGATGAATCCCTCGTGCTCCGCCGCGGCCGCCATTACCGGCGCCGGCCCCACGATCGAAAGCTCGATCCGGGTGGCGTAATCGTAGCCGGCATCCTTCCTCAGTCGCTGGACGTGGTGCACGATCTCGCGGGCGAGCCCTTCGCTGACCAGGTCCGGCGTGAGGTGCGGGTCGAGCGCCGTCACGAACGGCCCGTCGCTCTGCACCAGCCAGTCGCTCGTGACCTCGCGCTCGACCGTCACATCCCCCATAAGATAAGTGATCTCCCCACCGTCCAGCGCAAGCGAGGCCGACCCGCCGGACTCCAGGGCGCGCAGCTGCTCGGCCGAAAGCCGGGCGGCGGCCGCCGCGACGGCGGGGGTCTGCTTCCCGTAGCGCTTGCCCAGCGAGCGGAAGTTCGGCCGCGCCTTGAGCCGCACCAGGTCCGCGTCCGACCGGACGACCTGAATGTCCCGCACGTTGACCTCGAGCCGGAGCAGCTCGAGGAGGCTGTCGAACTCCGAGCCGAGTACCCCGGCCGGGACCGCCACCTGCATTTGCGCGAGGGGCTGCCGCACCTTGAGCCCGGCGCCCCGGGCGGCGCGGGCCAGCGAGGCCAGCCGCCGGACGGCGGCCATGGCGGTCTCGAGTGACGGGTTCCGCCCGCCCTCCGCCACGGGGAAGCGGGCCAGATGCACCGACCTGCCGGTGAGCGCCCGGTGGAGCCAGTCGCTCGCGAAGGGGGCCGCCGGCGCGAGCAGCCGGCTGACTGCGGTGAGCGCCTCGTGCAGGGCGGCCACCGCCGCGGGGTCGGCCTCCCGGTCCGGCGCCCAGAACCGGGCGCGGTTGACCCGCACGTACCAGTTGGACAGATCGTCCACCACGAAATCCATCAGGGCGCGCACTCCCGCCGTCACATCGTAGGAGCTCCACGCCTCGTTGACCGCCGCGACCGTGGACTGCAGCCGGCTCCGCAGCCACCGGTCGGAAAGGGTCGGCGCGCCGATGCTGTCGCCTGGTACCCAGCCGCCGGCATAGGAGGCGAAGAAGCTGTAGGTGTGCCGCAGGGTGTTGAGGAAGCCACCGGCCACTTCCGGGATGGTCCGCTGGTCGAATCGCTTCGGCAGCCACACCTGGCTCGAGGCCAGCAGATAGAGCCGGACGGTGTCCGCCCCGAACTCGCGGATGACGTCCCAGGGATTGACGACATTCCCCTTGCTCTTCGACATCTTCTGGCCCTCGGCATCGAGCACCAGTTCGTTGACGATGACGTTGCGATACGCCGGCTTGTCGAACACCGTCGTCGCGATCGCCAGCAGCGAGTAGAACCAGCCGCGGGTCTGGTCGACGCCTTCGCAGATGTAGTCGGCCGGGAAGTGCGCCCGGAACTCCGCCTCATGCTCGAACGGGTAGTGCCATTGCGCGTAGGGCATCGCCCCCGAGTCGAACCAGGTGTCGATCACCTCGGGCGCCCGGCGGAAAGTGCCGCCGCAGGCACAGGGCCAGGCATGGGCATCGATGAACGGCTTGTGGGGGTCGAAATCCGCCGGGAGCGGGCGCCCGATGCACTCCGCCAGGCGGGCGTAGCTACCGATCACCTCGAGGTGCGCGGGGTCCCGGTCGCAGACCCAGACCGGGAGGGGGGTGCCCCAGTAGCGGTCGCGAGAGAGCGCCCAGTCCACATTGTTGGCCAGCCACTCGCCGAAACGGCCCGCGCCGACCTCGGGCGGATGCCAGGCCACCTGCGCGTTCAGCTCGAGCATCCGCTCCTTGACCGCCGAGGTGCGGACGAACCAGGAGTCGCGGGCGTAGTAGATCAGCGGGCTCGCGCAGCGCCAGCAGTGCGGATAGCTGTGCTTGTACTCCTGGGACAGGTGGAACCGCCCGTCCGCCTTCAGCCGGTCGATGATCAGCCGGTTGGTCTCCCTGGCGGTGACGAGCTTTCCATCCAGTTCCGGCCAGGCCGGGACGACGAAGGTGCCGTCGGCCGCCACCGGCCGGACCATCGCCAGGTCGTGCCGCTGCCCCGCCGCGTAGTCGTCGGCCCCGAACGCCGGCGCAAGGTGTACCAGGCCGGAGCCGTCCTCCGCCGTGACGAAATCGGCCGCGATCACCACCCGGCTTGCCTTGTCGCCGGGGAGTTCGACGAACTCGAGCGGCGGCCGGTAGCGCAGACCGACCAGTTCGCTGCCCTTGAAGGTGCGCAGGGCACCCAGCTCCTCGAACGTCGGCGCGCCCTTCTCGGGGCCGGTCGGGAGTCCCGCCCGCGCGGTCGCGAGCATCAGCGTCCGATTTCCCACCCGGTACTCGCCGTAATCGAGGTCGGGATGCACCGCCACCGCGACGTTCGACAGCAGCGTCCATGGAGTCGTCGTCCAGATCAGCAGCTGGCGGCTTGGATCGTCGTCGAGCGGGAAGGTCAGATATACGGAGCTGGTGGTGACCTCCTCGTACCCCAACGCCAGCTCGTGGCTCGACAGGACCGTGCCGCAGCGCGGGCAGTACGGCAGCACCCGGTGCCCCCGGTAGAGCAGCCCCTTCTCGTGGAGGCGGTGCAGCAGCCACCAGACCGATTCGATGTACTGGTTGGTGTAGGTGACGTACGGGTGCTCGTAGTCGAGCCAGTAGCCGATCCGGTCGGAGAGCTGCTCCCAGTCGGCCTTGTAGGTGAAGACGCTCTTCCGGCAGAGCGCGTTGAACTTCTCGACCCCGTACTCCTCGATGGCCTTCTTGCCGTTCAGCTTGAGCTGCTTCTCGACCTCGATCTCGACCGGCAGGCCGTGGGTGTCCCAGCCCGCGATGCGGGTGACCGCGCGCCCCTGCATGGTGCGGTAGCGGCAGATCAGGTCCTTGATCGTGCGCGAAAAAACGTGGTGGATGCCCGGCCGGCCGTTGGCGGTGGGAGGGCCCTCGAAGAAGACGAACGGCTCCCCGTCAGCGGTGGCCTCGAGGGACCGCCGGAAGAGGCCTTCCTGCTTCCAGAGTTCGAGTTGCCGCTGCTCCAGCTCATCGAGCGGGAGCTCCGGCCACGACGCAAACGTCATCGGTCCATTCGCTCCACGAGACTCGTGACCAGCCGGGTGAGCTGGGGCTCGGCCCGGGCCGCGGTCGCGATGATCCGCGTGATATCGGCGGGCTCCAGGGCGTCAGGCAGGCACTGGTCGGTGACGATCGAGATGCCGGCGACCCGCATCCCCGCGTGCACGGCGACGATCACCTCGGGGACGGTCGACATGCCGACGACATCGGCGCCCATGCCGCGCAGCATCCGGTACTCGGCGCGGGTCTCCAGGTTGGGACCCGGCACCGCGACGTACACGCCCTCGCGCAGCTGGATGCCCAGCTCGAGCGCGAGCGCCCGGGCCCGGGCCCGGAGCCCGCGGTCGTACGGCTCCGACATGTCGGGAAAACGGGGGCCCAGCCGGTCGTCGTTCGGTCCGATGAGCGGGTTGTCACCCAGCAGGTTGATATGGTCGGAGATCAGCACCAGGTCGCCGGGTTCCCAGAGCGGATTCATGCCGCCGCAGGCGCCCGAGAGCAGGAGGACCGGCGCGCCGAGGGCGCGCAGCACCCGCACCGGAAAGGTCACCTGCTGCAGGCTGTAGCCCTCGTAGCGGTGGAAGCGGCCCTGCATCGCGACGATCGACTTTCCGCCCAGCCTGCCGAAGATCAGCCGGCCGGCATGGCTTTCGACCGTGGAGAGCGGGAACCCCGGAATGTCCTCGTAGGGAATGACCGTCTCGGCCGCGATCTCCTTCGCGACGCCACCCAGGCCGGTGCCCAGGATGATCGCGACCTCGGGCGTCGCAGCCGTCCGCCCCCGGATGGCGGTAATCGCCGCGCCGATCTGGTCGTAAAGCGGGACGGGCGAGTTCATGCCTGTCGCTTCAGCAGCAGCTCGGTCTGGACCTGCGACATCACCTGGGTGTGCGCCTGGTAGCCCTCGACCTCGCCCAGGTGGCGCTCCAGCAGGGCGCGGAAGTTGGCGAGATAGACCGCGAACTGCCGGTGCAGCGTCTCGCAGCGCTCCCGGAGCATCTGCTCGTCCTGCTGGGCCCGCGCGACCACCCGCATCCCCTCGGCCTTGGCCTCGCGGATCAGGATGTCGGCGTCGTGCTGGGCCTGCGATTTCATTTCCTCACGCAGCTGCTGGGCGGCGACCAGCGCCTCGTTCAGCGCCCGTTCGCGCTCGCGGAACGCCTTGAGCTGCTCCTGGAAATTCTTCAGCCGCTCCTCGAGCTGCGCCCGGTCGCGCATGAGCCGCTCGACCTCGTCCGACAGCCGCATCTTGAACTCTTCGACCTGGTCCCGGTCGTAGCCGCGCATCACCCGGGTGAACTGCTGCGCCCGGATGTCATGTGGGGTCAGCTGGAAGGCTTCGTCCGTCATAGGCCGCGTTCTCCGAAGAGCAGGGTCCCCAGCCGTACCATCGTCGCGCCCTCTTCCACCGCGACGAGATAATCTCCCGACATTCCCATCGACAGCTCGGGCAGCTGGAGCCCGGCCGTCGCCGTCTCATCGCGCAGCTCGCGCAGCCGACGGAAGACGGGGCGCTGAGTCTCGGGATCGTCCGCCAGGGCAGCCATCGTCATCAGCCCTCGCACCTCGATTCCCGGCAGCTCGGCGCAGCGGTCGAGCAGGCGCCGGAGCTCCCCCGGTTCCACCCCGCCCTTCTGCGGCTCCGCCGAGCAGTTCACCTGGATCAGGACCGGCTGGCAGGATGCGCCCCCCGCACGGCGCGAGAGCTCGGCCGCCAGGTCCTCACGATCCACGCTGTGGATGAGGGCGAAGCGTCCGATCGCGTGACGCGCCTTGTTCTTCTGCAGCGTTCCGATCAGATGCCATCGGACGGGTAGCTCCGCGCACTCCTCCTGCTTGGCGAGGGCCTCCTGAACCCGATTCTCGCCGACGTCGGGAAGCCCTGCCCCCAGTGCCGCCCGCACCGCGTCGGGGCCGTGCGTCTTGGTGACCGCCACGATCGTAACCGGGTGGGCCCACCCCCGTACTTCCTGGTGTTCGGCGATCAGCCCGCGAATCCGGGCGACCCGCTCCTCCAGACCCGGATACGCCATAACTGCCAAAGATATTTGAGCTTACGCCCTAAGTGAACCCCTCGGACCGGTCATCTGGGAGCCGCGGGCGCCCCCGGCCTCCGGCCGATTCCCGATCGCCCGCGAAGCCGCGCGATCGCCTCGAGCATGGCGGGATGGGGGGAGAGGGCCGCGGACATCTCGAGATTGCGGATCACCGCGGCAGTATCACCCCGAGTCTCGTAGACCGTCGCGAGCTGGGTGAAGGGGGTGGCGAGAGTGCCTCCGATTCCCCGGCTGGTCGGATCGAGGTCCTCCCGCTGAGGGCCGAGCATGCCGCCGAAGCGGTAGGTCTGCCACAGCAGCCGCTCGGTCTTCGTCACATCGAGGGTGATGCCGGCGGCCCGCCTGGAATCGAAAGCGCGGGAAGTCGTGTCTGGCCGCGCCGGCTGCAGGGTGTAGACGATTCCCTGCTGGACGATATAGTCGTCGAGCCCGTGGAAGTCCCTCCCCGTGGTGATCGACCAGGCGATGGGTCGGCGTCCCAGATTCTGCTGGACCACGCGCAGGACGAGGATGTCGTTGAGGTAGAAGACGGTGCGTGGCGGGTAGGTATGCGTGATCGCTCCGAACCGCACGGCGAGCGGGTCGCCGATCATGGTCGGGACCGCGGCAGCGATCTCGGCGTCGGTCATCGTGTGGAGCGGCCAGTCCGGGCGGATCGCCTGCCCGCCCCGCCAGATCGCCGGCGCGGAAGCTTCGTCGAACGGCCGCACCGGGAGGTCGCGCAGTTGCCGGACATACCAGTCGGTCTGGGCCAGGGCGAGGCAGACGACCGTCACATCCCGCCGGATGCCTGCCACCTCCTGCGCCCACCAGAGCGGAAAGGTGTCGTTGTCTCCGTAGGTGAACAGCACGCCGTAGGGCGGCACGGAGTTCAGCAGATCGTAGGCGAACTCCCCCGGGAGACGGGCGTCGGGCCCGTGGCGGCGCGAGGCCACCGGGAAGTTGAGCAGAAGCGGGGTCAGGGCCACGGCCAGCGCGGCGCCGGGCGCCAGACGCGGGAACCCGGCGAACCGCAGCGCCAGGCGGCGTGCCAGATCCGCCAGCCCCATGCCGGCCCAGACCCCCCACACCACGAAGCTGACCACAAAGAAATAGTCCCGCTCGCGGACCTCGTGCGCGCTCCCGTCGGGGTACCGGTCGTAACCGATGCTGTACCCCGGCTTGAAGTTCATGTAGAGCATCAGCACCAGGCCCGTGGTGAGAAACAGCACGAGCAGCTGCCACCAGCCGGCCCGGTCGGCCTCGCGCTGCAAGAACATACCCCGGACCCCGAGACTGGCGAAGACCAGCGTGAACAGCGTGCGCCAGGGGAGCGTGCCGATCCCGATGGGAATGCCGCCCGGGACCCCGTTCGCCCATTGCCAGTCGAAGTACTGGAAGTAGTTGGCGATCTGGAGGCCGAGCACGGTGAGCGAACGGCCGGGGTTCTCCGCACCGTGAAGCAGCGTCGGGTCGTCCAGCGGCGTGCGTATCAAGTATTGCGCGCGGCGGATTACCGCGAGGAGCGCCTGGAAGTTTTCGGGCGCGGCCTCGTTGATGATCGGATGGAGCCCGGACCGGAGGTACAGATAGAGGTACGTCGTCACACCGATGCTCGAAACGACGAGCGCGGCAGCGGCGAATCCGGCGGCGCCGGACGTCGCGGCGAGCACGGCCGCCCCGCCGAAGCAGATCGCTCCGAACAACATCAGGCCCGTGCTGCCGAGACCGGTGCCGATCAGCAGCGCCCAGGCGCCGGCGACGACCGCCAGCTGCGCCCACTCGGTCCGGCGTCGAGTCCGATCCGCCGCGGGCTCCCCCAGCAGCGTCACCCCGATGAAGGCCACCACGGCGGGGCCGGCGAGCAGGGCCAGAAGATGATTGCCGATCGACAGCCCCGCGAGGTAGAGCACCAGCAGGAGGATCCTCCCGGCCTTTTCCTCCCCCCTCCGCTGGCGCCAGGCGTAGCACAGCCAGCAGACGGCCGCGATGGTCGAGGTGGCGACGGCGTACACCTCGGTTTCGTTCGAATTCTGCCAGTTGGTGAACGTGAACCCCGCCAGGACCGCCGCGGCCAGCGCGCCGCCCGCGCTGAGCAGGGCGCCAGTCCCGCCCGGGACGTCGCGGAACGCGCGGCGGAGCGTCTGATGCGCGATGAGGCAGAAGAACCCGGCTCCGCAGGCGCTGAACAGCGCGCTGAGAAGATTGAGGCGGGCGGCGTATTCGCCGAACGGCAGCAGCGCCCCCCACACATGCGCGATCAGGACGAACAGCGGGGTACCGGGGGGATGGGGGATGCCGAGGATCCTGGCGCTGGCGATGAACTCTCCCGCGTCCCAGAAGGTGACCGAAGGGGCGAGCGAGATCACATAGCCGGCGAGAACCATCGCAGTGGCGACGCCCGCCAGTCGCCAGGCGGGCCGCGGCGGGCCGGACGGTGTCATGCGGTCGCGGGCGCGAGGGCGTCCAGCTCCTGCCGCCCGGCCAGGATCGCCTCGATGATCTCCGGAGTGATCGCGCGATGGATCCGGCCGGCCGCGGCGAGGGAGATGGACGAGCTCTCCTCGGAAACGACGATGACCAGCGCGTCGGTTTCCTCCGAGAGCCCCAGTGCCGCCCGGTGCCGGGTCCCCATGGACTTGTCGGTGATGGTGTGCTGGGTGAGCGGCAGGATGCAGCCGGCGCCGACGATCTGGTCTCCGCGGAGGATCACGGCGCCGTCATGCAGCGGCGAATACGGCGTGAAGATGGTGGTCAGCAGGTCCGCCGAGACCGTCGCCTGCATCGTGGTTCCGGACTCGAGGTAGTCTTGCAGGCTGTTGTCCCGCTCGATCGCGATGATCGCGCCGGTGCCGTTCCGGCTCAGTCGCTCGACCGCCTCGGCCACCTCGCCGGCCACGGCCGAAGTCTTCGACGTCGAGAACGCCCCGAACACCCGCGAGCGGCCCAGCCGGGCGAGCGCGTTGCGGACCTCGGGCTGGAACAGCACCAGCATCGCGAAGGCGCCGTAGGTGAACAGCACGCCCAGGAGATACGTGATCATGGTGAACTTCAGCAGGAAGGCCGCGATATAGATCGCGAGCAGCGCCAGGACCCCGAACACGATCTGCAGGCCGCGGGTGCCCACCAGATAGCGCAGGCCACGGTAGATCACCGCCGCCACCAGCACGATCTCGATGAAGTCGCGCCAGCCGGGAATCAGGAAGCGGAACTGGTCGGGTGCCAGGGGAGACCTCGGTGGGGCTGAAGGGTGAGACGACCTACGGCCGGCCGGCCCGGATGGCGTGGGCCACCATCAGCGCCTCGCGCGCCGCCGCCACATTGTGGACCCGGAACAGCCGCGCCCCGCGCTCGTAGGCGACGACGCACGCGGCCGCGGTGGCGCCGTCGCGTTGCACCACGTCCCTGCCGGTGACGAGGCCGAGGAACCGCTTGCGCGAGGGCCCGACCGCCAGCGGGCGGCCGAGCGGCAGCAGCAGCGCGAGGCCGTCACACAGCTCCAGGCTCTGCTCGGGCGTCTTGGCGAAACCGAACCCGGGATCCAGCACGACCTGCTCCGCGGGTACGCCGCCATCCAGCGCCCTTCCCAGCGCCTGTCGCAGTTCCTGGCGTACGACGGACACGACATCACCACCGTATTCGGCATGATCGTAGGTGGCCATGTCCGACACGCCGCCGCGTGAATGCATGAGCACCACGCCGGCGCCGGTCTCGGCCGCGACCCCGGCCATCGCTGGATCGAGCCGGAACCCCGATACATCGTTGAGGACGGCGGCGCCGGCCCCGAGCGCCGCCCGGGCCACGGCGGACTTCACGGTGTCCACCGACAGGAGCGCCGACGGGTGCCGCCGGGCCACCGCCTCGATCACCGGAATGATCCGCCGGCATTCCTCGTCGGCGTCGACCGGGAGCGGGCGGCCCGGCCGGGTGGACTCGCCGCCGACGTCGAGCAGATCGGCTCCTTCCTGCAGGAGACGGTCGGCCTGGGCTACCGCCGCCTCGAGCCGGGTGAACTGCCCGCCGTCGCTGAAGCTGTCCGGCGTCACGTTGATGATGCCGATGAGTACCGGCCGGTCCACCGCGACCGTCCCGCGGGCGGTCTGCCACCGGGTGGTCGGCTCCGGACCGAGGGCGCCGCCCACCTGAACGGCGAGCTCCGCCAGTTCCGGGGGGACCACCCACGGACGGGCGAGCGCCCCGAACCGCGCGAAGCTGCCGGCGATCAGGGCCCAATCGCCTCCGGTCAGCACATCGAGACCGAGCTTGCCCCCATGCCGCACCAGGGCCTGCAGGGTCTCCGGGTCGGCTGCCGTCACCAGAACGGCGAACGGGCCGATACCGCTGGCAGCGGCATCGGCCCGAACGTCATCCCAACCTCGCGCGAGGAGCGCCTCCCTGACTGCCCGCGGCGAATGGACCGCCAGCGGGGAGACGATCACGCGCCGGCGGGTTCGGCCGAGGGCGCGCCAAGCATCGGAGGCCGGGGGGAGGCCGGCTCGGCTCTGGCCGGCGCCGCCGGCGGTATCGCCGCGGGCGGAGTGACGGTCGGCTTCATCGGCGGCAGCTCCCTGCCCTCGAGCAGCGTCGTGATGTCCTCGTTGTCGAGCGTCTCGCGCTCGAGCAGCGCCGTGGCAATCCGGTCCAGCAGCTCACGATTCTCGCTCAGGATCGAGCGTGCCCGTGCATAGGCCTCGTCGAGCAGGCGCTTCACTTCTTCATCCACCATCTCGGCCGTGCGCTCGGAGATTTCGCGCCGGGACGCGAATTCCCGGCCGAGGAAGATCTCCTGCTCCTTGTCGCCGACGGCCATCATGCCCACCCGCTCGCTCATGCCGAACTGGGTGACCATGCGGCGGGCGACGTTGGTGGCCTGTTCGATGTCGTTGCCGGCGCCGGTCGTCACCTTGTCCGGCCCGAAGACCAGCTCCTCGGCGACCCGGCCGCCAAAGCTGATCGCGAGCCGGCCGATCAGGAACTCCTTGGTCTGGCCGTAGCGGTCCTTCTCGGGCAGCGACGCCATCATGCCGAGTGCCCGGCCCCGCGGAACGATCGTGACCTTGTGGATCGGATCGGAGCCGGGGACCTTGAGCGACACGATCGAATGGCCCGCCTCATGGTACGCGGTCAGCCGGCGGTCCTCGTCGGACAGCTGGAGGCTCCGTCGCTCGACGCCGAGCATGACCTTGTCCTTGGCGTCCTCGAAATCCGACATGTCGACCAGGGTCTTGTTGCGCCGCGCGGCGAGTACGGCCGCCTCGTTGACCAGGTTGGCGAGGTCGGCGCCGGCGAGCCCCGGGGTGCCCTTGGCGAGCACGTCGAGCTTCACGTCCGAAGCGAGGGGGATCTTCCGGGTGTGGACCCGCAGGATCCCTTCCCGCCCGCGTACGTCCGGCGCGTCGACCACGATCTGGCGGTCGAAGCGGCCCGGCCGCAGCAGCGCCGGATCGAGGACGTCCGGCCGGTTGGTGGCGGCGATCAGAATGACGCCCTCGTTCGACTCGAACCCGTCCATCTCGACCAGCAACTGGTTCAGGGTCTGCTCGCGTTCGTCGTGGCCGCCTCCCAGTCCCGCGCCGCGGTGCCGTCCGACCGCATCGATCTCGTCGATGAAGATGATGCAGGGCGCGTGCGCCTTGCCCTGTTCGAACAGGTCGCGGACCCGGCTGGCGCCGACACCCACGAACATCTCGACGAAGTCGGAGCCCGACATCGAGAAGAAGGGCCGGCCAGCCTCGCCCGCTACCGCCTTGGCCAGCAGCGTCTTGCCGGTACCCGGAGGGCCCACGAGCAGCGCGCCCTTCGGGAGCCTGCCGCCCAGCCGGGTGAACTTCTGCGGATCCTTGAGGAACTCGATGATTTCCTGCAGCTCGACCTTGGCCTCATCGGCGCCGGCCACGTCCGCGAAGGTGATCTTGGGCGTGTCGCCCGAGAGCAGCTTCGCCTTGGACTTGCCGAACGAGAAGGCCCGGCTTCCGCCCGCCTGAAGCTGGCGAAGGAGGAAGAGCCAGAGCCCGATAATCACGATCCACGGCAGCGCCGCCAGGATGAAGTTGGCGATGCCGACCTTCGGCTCCTTGGCCGAGATGGGCACACCGCTCTTCTCAAGCTCGCCCAGGAACTGCTCGCTGTTGCTGATCGGGAGCAGCACCGTGAATCCCTTGGCCGCGTGACCGTCCTGGGTCACCGCGGTCCGGAAGTCGCCTTCGATCTGCTTGCCGTCGTAGACGGTCACCGAGGAGACGTTGCCGGCCTCGAGCTGCTTCTTGAAATCGGTGTAGCTGAACTCCTGCGTAGCAGTACGCTGGTGGCTCATCATGTTGAAAAGCGCCACCGCGACCACGGCCACGAGGAGCCACAGCGCGAGATTCTTGCTCAGGTCGCCCCAGTTGGGCCGGGGCGGGCGATTCGGTAGGCGTTCCGCCATTACGTCAGGTCCGCAATAAACGGGAGATGTCGAAATTCCTCGGCGTAGTCGAGCCCGTACCCGACCAGGAAGCCCGAGGGGGCATCGAAACCGACGAACCGGAGCCCGGACGGCGGTTCGGATGCCAGATGTTTGTCCAGCAACGCGCAGATCGCCAGGCTCCTAGGCCGGCGGCCGCCCAGCAGCTCAGTCAGCCGGGCCAGTGTTCTGCCACTATCAATTATATCCTCGACGAGCACAATATGTTTGCCCTCGAGGTCGGTGGCCGGCTCATACAGTAGCCGGACGTTCCCCGACGAGGCGGTGCCCGCCCCGTAGGAGCTGGCCACCATGAAGTCCACCTGGAGCGGCCGCTCGATCCGCCGGACCAGGTCAGCCAGGAAGATGAAGCTTCCCTTGAGCAACCCGATCAGCAGGAGCTCGCCGTCGGGGTAGGCCGCGGTAATCTGGGCGCCCAGCTCGGCCACCCGGCGCGCGATCATCGGCTCATCGAAGACGATGGCTCGGATCTGGCGCCCGCCGGTGCGGCGGGTCAGCTCAGGCGAGGACAGCATCGACCCTCATCGATGGCGACCCGGGCTGCGGAACGAGCGCCCCGGAACGGCAGATTCCGGGAAGCCAGACCACCCGCTCGGCCCGGCTGACGACCGGCCACCCCTGGCGGCGGCGGCGAGGGACCCGGGCCTCCTGGAAGCACCGCACCAGCAGGCGCTGCCCAGGACCCCCGAGCGGATGGATCCGGTCGCCGGCCTGCCACCCCCGAACCGACAGGGACCCGGGGATGAACCACGCCGTCCGGCCATCGCGCCGGTGCTCGCCCGGGGCCTCATCCACCTGCCATCGGAAGCGCCATGGGCCCCAGGCGATTTCGCCCGATTCGCCCCCCAGCGTGAGCGGAGCGGCTTCCCCGCCCTCTACCCCCCGACGTGCCAGGTGAAGCCGCCCGAATGCCTCCTCGGCGAACCACCCGGAGCCGAGGTCGAACCGGGCTCCCCGTTGCGCCGGTCCGAGCGCCTCCAGCACCCGGCTCGCCCGCGACCGGCCCAGGACGCAGCCGGCCCGGCGCGCGGCGGCCATCAGGAGTGCCGCTGCGAGGTTCCGCTCCCAGGTCACCAATGGGGTCGTCGCGACCGAGCAACCATCCGGCTCCGCCTTCCAGCCCAGCTCGGCGAGCTGATCCACCAGTCCATCCCATGCGAGCCGATCCGCCGAAGCCTGTTCGGCCACCCGAAGGAGCCGGGCATCAATCTCGGGGTTGCGCGCCCTCAGCAAGGGGAGCACCTCGCCTCTGATCCAGCTCCGCTGGTGACGAGAATTCCGGTTGGCGGGATCGTCCCACCCCGACAGTCCCCGTTCGTGCAGGTAGCGCGCCAGTTCGGCGCGCCTGAACGGCAGGAGTGGACGCACGATCCGGCCGTTCCGGGCGGCGATTCCCGACAATCCGGCGGGGCCGCTGCCTTCGAGGACCCGCATCAGGACGGTTTCCACCTGGTCGTCGGCGTGGTGGGCGGTGAGGATCAGACCGGCGCCGGCGCGCTCACGCGCCGCCTCGAGCCAGGCATAGCGGGCTGCGCGGGCCGCCGTCTCGCTGGCGCCAGCCCCGAGCTCCAGCCGCCCGAGCAGCACGGGGAGGCCGAAGTCTCGGGCCAATGAGGCAACCCGCTCCGAAACCCCGGCACTGTCGGGATGGATGCCGTGATCGGCGTGGGCGACGATGAGGTCAAGCCCGTGGTTGGACCTGGTCTGGACGAGGAGGTCGAGCAGGGCCACGGAATCGGGCCCCCCGGAGACCGCCACGAGGCTGGTCCCCGGGGCGATCCCCAGGCTCGGAAGGTGGCGCAGGAAGGCGTCGCGCAGCGTCATCCCGGAAAGATAACGCCCGGCCGGCCGGGCCGGCCGCTAGCGCATGACCCGCAACTTGATTCCCTGTTTCTTGCAGAAGGCCTCGGCGTTCTGCAGAATCGTCTTCTTCATGCCCTTGTCGAGCTCCTTTCCCTGCGGGCCCTCCAAGACAAGGAACATCTTCTCCACTCCGCCCCTGAAGGCGAGGCCCTCGAACAGGTGGGCCTCGAGGAGGAGCTTGGCGTCGTCCGTGTCCTTGAGCAGCATGTCCCTGAGACAGCTGGCCGCGAGATCCGCCTTCAACAGGTTGGACGCGAACGCATACACCGCGCCCAGGAGCTGGTAGCTGACTTGATGGTCCGCGGTGACCTTGGCCATGGATCCCGCGGGAAGACTCTTGGCCATCTGGGTGGCCATGTCGCTGGCCTGAAAGGTATCGCCGGCAAAGTAGAGAGCGTCGGTCTTGAGCCGCTCCGAAAGAACCATGAAGCTCTTGCCGTAGAAGGTACAGGCCCCGTGCGGCCGCCGCCCGTAATCCAGCGCGGCGAACAACTGCTTGGCATGCGCGTTGAAATCCGGGTTCTGGGCGACGAACTCCGCCTCTCCCTTGTTGTCGGTACCCGTCTGCTTGAGGCCGCCGGTGGACATCATCCGGCCGATCCCCCCGAACTCCGGCTTGAAGCCGCCGCCGGGGTTCATCATGTAGGAGGGAAATGTGGCCTTCTCGTCCGCATTGTCACGCAGAGTGGCGGGGTTGTTCTTGTCGCCCTTGATGACCATATGGCGTACCTGCTGGCCGCCCGCCCCGGTCCCGAAAGTCTTGATCGCCCGCTCGTACATCTGGGTGTAGGTATCGTAGGGGTTCGGACGAGAAAACCAGTTCTGGGCCTCGAAGTTGATGGTGAGGTTTGCCTGCTGCAGCCGCCGGGTCATGTGCGCGAAACCTGCCATCAAGTCCCCGGACGTGGCCCTGTTGCCCCCCGGAGCGGACTTGAGGGCTTCCAGGGTCTGTGTAATCAGATCGTCCCGGCCGTGGGAGTTGATGTGCTTGAGCTGGGCGCGGACGAAATGGTGCTGGACCACCCTGGCCCCGGCGTGCTGTTCGGCGGCTGACGGGGTCTTGGAGGGGGCAGCTTTCTGCCAAGCAGGACTGGTCATCAGGCGCTCCATGAGGTGCGGGCGGACAGCGGACCGGGAGGGATTCGCATGCTAGAATCACGAAGGCCGAGTGTCAATCCGGCCGGCGGCATCGGTCACCCGTTCAGCGGGCCGGCGGCCTCCGCGGCGTCGAGGATGAATCGCGGAATGTCCGCCGCGAAGCGGGAGCCGTCATCGCCGACGAAGTTGTATTGGCCCTCCATGTGTCCGCTGGCGGACTTGAGCACGCAAAAACTCTGGTATTCGTGCACCTCTCCCCGACCCAGCACGGGCTGCTCGCCCACGACCCCGTCGCCCTCGACCACCACATCCTCACCCGTCGAGTCGTGGATCAGCCAGCGGCGCGAGAGCAGCTGCACGGTCCGTTCGCCGACATTCTCGATCCGCACGAAGTAGGCGAAGACGAACTGGCCCCCGACCGGGTCCGAGCGCTCCGGCACGTAGACCGGCCGCACCGAGACCCGGATACCGTTGCTCAGGCGGTAGAAGAAGGGGCGATTCATGGGACCGGGGGCCGCCCTTAGGGACTGGCCGGCTGGACGCCTTTCTTCGCGAAGTCGCCAGCCTTGACGATCGTGAGCTTCGACGGATCGATGTACTTGCGCATGGCGTCGTTGATGGCCTGGGGGGTCAGTGCCGAGACCCTGTGCTCGAATTCGGCATCCCAGCCCAGCTTCCGATTGAGGTAAAGCCCGTTGCCGAGTGCGCCGGCCAGCTGCGCGTCCTGCGCGCGGCCGACCTGGCGGGATTGCAGCCAGCCGGCGCGGGCCTTTTCGACTTCCTCGGCGGTGAAGCCATCCTTCAGAACGCGGTCGATCTCTTCCTTGAAGGCCGCCTCGAGCCGCTGGGCGTTCTCCGGGGCGTAGATGGCATAGGTCGTGAAGCGCCCGCTCTTGTCGAGCGACGAGGCGCCCAGCCCCGAGCCGACGCCGTAGCTGATCCCTTCCTTCTGCCGGATCCGCACTGCCAGCCGGGAGTTCAGGAATCCGCCGCCCAGCATGTAGTTGCCGAGCACCAGGGCGGGATAGTCATCGTCGTCATCGCGGATCGGGAGATTCATGCCGGCGAGGAAGAACGCGTTGGCCTTGTCCGGCGTCTCGATGGTGATGCTCGTCGCCGCGACGTCCTTGTACTCGGCCGGTACCCGCTCGAACTGCTGGGGGCTGTTCCAGGTGCCGAGGAGGCTGCCCGCGAGCGTCAGGGTCTCCTGGGGGTCGAAATCTCCTACGATGCTCAACTCGCCCGTGCTGGCGCCGTACAGCTCGGCGTAGAACTTCCGCACCTCCTCGACCGTCGCGGCGGTGTAGTCTGCCACCTGTTCCTCGATCGTCGGAGTGTAGCGCGGGTCCCCCTTGGGCCAGGGGTTGAGGTAGCGGCCGAATGCCACGGAAGCGAGCGAGGTCGGCTCCGATTTCTGCTGCTCGAGCCCGGCCAGGTTTTCCTGCTTCAGTTCGTCGAACTCCTTCCCGTCGAGGGCCGGCTCACGCAACACCTCCGCGACGAGCCGCAGGACATCGGGGAAGTTGGGCCGGATCGTCTCGATGCCGACCCGCACCGAGGTCGGACCGCCGAAGATGCTCACCTGGGCCTTGAGCCGGTCGAAGGCGTCCTTGATCTCCTGTCGTGACTTGCTCCTCGTGCCGCGCATCAGCAGATCGGCGGTCAGGTCGCCGATGGCGGCCTTGTTCATCGCGGTCTGCAGACTGCCGAGCCGGAGATTCAGTGTGGCGTTGACGGTCTGGCCCCGGGTACGCTTGGGCAGCAAGGCGACCTTGAGCCCGTTGGCGAGCGTGGTTCGGCTGGTCCGGTTGTCGATGTTGTCCGGCGACGGATCGAACGCCTCGCCCTCCACGCGGGCCGTGTCGCCCCGGTAATCCTTCACGAGCGCGAGCACGTCCGGCGTCGGCGGGATCTCGGCGCGGTCCGGCTTCTCGGTCGGGATGAACTCGCCGAGCGTCATGTTCGAGGGCTTGAGATAGGCCGCCGCGACCCGTTGTACATCGGCGGGAGTCACCGCCTTGATCCGATCGCGGTGGAGGAACATCATCCGCCAGTCGCCGATGGCGGCCCATTCGGTGAGCTGGAGGCCGACCCGGCTCGAGCTGTTCAGCGTAAGCTCGATCTGCTTGAGCAGATTCGTTTTGGCCCGCTCGACCTCCTCGGCCGTCGCCGGGCGGGTCACCACCTCCTCGATCGCCTGCCGCATCGCCAGTTCGGCCGCCTTGAGATCGTCCTCCTTCCGAACCTCGGCGCTGGCGATCAGCGCGTACGGTTCCCGCATCCGGTAGTCGTAGGCCGTCGCGCTGGCCGCCTTCCTGGTCTCGACCAGCGCCTTGTACAGCCGACCCGACGGGGCGCTGCCGAGCACCTGGGTCAGCACCTCGACCGCGGGGAAATCCTCGTGCGATCCCGCGGGCACGTGGAAGGCGGCCATCACCACCTGCACGTCGCCCACCCGGCGGAGCGTGACGCTCCGCTCGCCGTCCTGCGTCGGTTCCACGGTGTAGGTGGGATACAGCAGCATGACGCCGTCCCGCTTCGGTCGAGGAATCCGGCCGAATTTCTGCTCGATCAGCTGCAGCGCCCGCTTTTCGTCGAACTTGCCCGCCACCACCAGCATCGCGTTGTCGGGCTGGTAGTATTTCCGGTAGAACGCCTGCAGACGCTCGATCGGCACGTGCTCGATGTCGGAACGCGCGCCGATCGTCGAATGGCCGTAGTTGTGCCACAGGAACGCCGTGGAGAGGACTCGCTCCTCGAGGACCCCCGAGGGATCGTTCTCGCCCAGCTCGAACTCGTTCCGGACCACGGTGAACTCGGTCTCCAGGTCCTTCTTCGCCACGTAGCTGTTCACCATCCGGTCCGCCTCGAGGTCGAGAGCCCAGACCAGGTTGGTATCGGTCGACGCGAAGGTCTCGAAGTAGTTGGTGCGGTCGAGCCAGGTGGTCCCGTTCGGGGAAGCTCCGTGCTCGGTGAGTTCCTGCGGGATGTTCCTGTGGCGGGGGGTTCCCTTGAACAGCATGTGCTCGAGCAGGTGGGCCATGCCGGTCTCGCCATAGCCCTCATGTCGGGAGCCGACCAGATAGGTGATGTTGACCGTCGTGGTGGGCTTGGACGCATCCGGGAAGAGAAGCACCCGGAGGCCGTTCGGCAGCCGGTATTCCGTGATGCCCTCGACGGTCGGGCCCTTTACCGACTTCACGGCGGCGGCGGCCGGGACAGCCGACCTGGGCTTCGGGGTCGGACCGGCAGGCGCCGGCTGCTGAGCGGCGAGCGGAAGGGACAGGACGAGGAGAAGACCGAGAGCCAGCCGGCGGCGGCCGGGGCGGGTCAGAGTCGGCATGGGTTCCTCAGAGATGGGCGCGGCGGTGGCGCCGATGGCAATGCTCCGGGGCAATTTGCACCACCCCGGAACCGGGAGCAACATGCTGTATTACGAGCGGCCAGCGCGTCGCGTTTCGGGCTCGCGACCGCCCGGGTGCCGCTCCGACGGCTCGACGAGCCGCCGCGAGCGTCGCTACGCGCTCGCCGCCTCCCGCGACTGGGCCGCCGCGCGCTCGCGCCGCCGCACCACCGCGTAGGACAGGATGATGCTGATCTCGTACAGCAGGTAGAGCGGCACCGCCATGGCGATCGTCGTCCATACGAGGTCGCCGGGCGTGAGAAACGCGCCGATGATGACCGACGCTACGATCGCCTCCCGCCGGAAACGGATCAGGAACTGTGGAGTCACCAGCCCCAGTGCCGACAATCCGAGCAGCACGACCGGCAGCTCGAAGGCCACCCCGAATGCGAGCGTGAGACTGAAGGCGAAGCCGAAATAGTCCGAGGCCGTGATCATCGGTTCCAGCCAGCCCATGCCGAAGTCCATGAGCCACGGGATCGCGAGCGGGAGGACCACGAGGAATCCCAGCGCCGCCCCGGACGCAAACAGTGCCACGGCTCCGAAGACCACCGCGATGGCGACCTTCCGCTCCTTCATGTGGAGGGCCGGCGCGATGAACGCCCAGACCTGGTACAGCACCACCGGCAGGGCGAGGAGGATGCCCAGCATCGCCGAGCCCTGCATGATGATCGAGAACGGATCGCCGGGGTGGGTGAAGACCAGCTTGTGCCCGTGCAGGTACGGCGCGACCGGCCGCTCGAGCCAGGCGAGCATGTTGGTGTCGAGCAAGACCACGAACGCTGCCCCGATGCCTACAATGAGCGCTGCCAGCGACCAGATGATCCGCCAGCGCAGCTCCTCGAGGTGATCGAGAAAGGGCATTTCGCCGCTGTCGTGTTTCGCCATGCCGCCTCGGACTCCCCGGTTCGGTACTGCAGGATAATAGCCGGTCCGCGGCGCCGGCGACCGCCTGCGCCCGGTCGATTCTCCTGCCCGGCCACGAAGCAGAAAGCCCCCCCTCCCGGAGGGAGGTGGGGCTTCAGACTACTGGGGTGGGATTCGACGCGGAGCGCGGGGCCCCGACGGCATCCGGGTTCTACCCGCGCCAGGATGTGGTGGGAGACGAACCAGGGACCGGGTCAAGTCTGACATGCGGGCTCTTCGCCAACGCCGCGGGACTGCCCGCTGCTTCCGATCTGAGGAGCCACGCGAGCGCCGAGGGCCGGTCCGTGAATACCTCGGCGCTGAAACCAACGTACGAGAGATAGATCGCAAAGCTGCGGGCCATGATCAGTCCACCCAGACCCGAGGTGACCAGCGCGATCGGCCCGACCCGGCCACGATGGATGGCCATGAGGTGCTCGGCACAGCGCGCGGCGGCCTGGATCCGGTAATCGTCCAGCCGGGTCAGATCGACCAGCACCGCACCGGGGGCCTCGGCACCAGCCAGGAGGTCCGACATCGCGTGCTCGAGATCGTCCAGATCCGCCGGGGACTCGCTTCCCACTGTTGCCAGGCGAGAGTAGGTACCGACGGAGTAGGAGAACATGGCTCACCCAACTGAGGGGGACGCATCCTGCGATGCCCCCGATTGCTCCAGCCAATCACCCGAGATCGAGACCGAGCATTCTTCGCAGCGCGACGATCTTCCGTTTCTCCGGATCCGCTTCGCGCCGACGGCATGTGTTGGTAAATGAATCGTCCGACGGCGACTCGGCCGCGGTGGTGGGGTCGGCAACGAGATCGGGTTCTGCCGGCACCCTCTGCTCCCGCGGATATAATGGAACCAACGTACTGCGCGAAGATGAACCCACGATTAACGGCGCGTCCCCTGATCGACTCGGAGTGCAGGTCGTGTGAAAGGGGCCGCCCCAGGTCGTCGAGGCATGGAATCAGAAGACAGGAATCCCCATAAGCGCTGACGCTTACGCGGGTTATGACGATAGCAGGGGCGGGACTCGACCCGAAGCGCGAGGCCGGCTCTGGTCGCTGCAACGAAGGGAGGCGAATAGCAGGGGTGGGACTCGAACCCACGACCCCGGCATTATGAGTGCCGTGCTCTAACCACCTGAGCTACCCTGCCGGACTGTGGAGAACGAAAGAACGAACGATCCCGAAGCTTCCGGCCGCCGGCTTTCCGGGCGGAAATTCTATCCGGCTCGCCCTCCAAACTCAAGCAGCGCTGGGCACTCGCCCGTCCCTGCTGCCCTCCTACCGGCTCCCTCCGGCCGGTTCCTCCGCCGGCTCCACCAGTCGATACAGGAACTCTCCCTTCCGTATCATCCCGAAATTCTCGCGCGCGATGCGTTCCTGCACCGCGGGGTCCCGCTCCACGGCAAGCTCGACCCTGGCGAGCGAATCGACGGTTCGCTTCAGCACGGCGATGGCCCGGTTCTCCTCCCGCTCCGCGCGGCGGAGAGTGAGCCAGTCCCGGGTGGAGTACTCGCCTCCCTCGATCGCGAAGATGCCCGCCAGGACGATCAACGCCGTCACGACCCAGCGCGTGCGGTTCACAGCGAATAGAGCTCCCGGCCGGGATAGTGGGCGATATCGCCCAGCTCCTCGTCAATCCGGATGAGCTGGTTGTACTTCGCCACCCGGTCGGTGCGGCTGGCACTGCCGGTCTTGATCTGCCCCGCCCCGCAGGCCACGGCCAGATCGGCGATGAAAGTGTCCTCGGTCTCGCCGGAGCGGTGCGAGATGACGACGCCGTAGCCGGTCCTCTTCGCGAGGTCGATGCATTCGAGCGTCTCGGTCAGCGTGCCGATCTGGTTCACCTTCACCAGCACGGCGTTGCCGACCCCCTGCTCGATGCCCCGCCGGAGCCGGCTGACATTGGTCACGAAGATGTCGTCACCCACGAGCTGAACCCGGTCTTCGAGCGCCTCGGTGAGCTGCTTCCAGCCGTCCCAGTCGTCCTCCGCCAGGCCGTCCTCGATGGACACGATCGGATAGCGATCGACCCACTGGCCGTAGAGCTCGACCATCGCCTTGGCGCTGCGGCGGCTGCCGTCGCCCTTCTTGAAGACGTACTCGCCGTCCTGGTACAGCTCCGAGGCGGCGACGTCGACCGCGATCGCCAGGTCCTTGCCCGGCTCGTAGCCCGCGCCGCGGATCGCCTCCATCACGACGTCGAGCGCGGCCTCGTTCGAGGGGAGCATCGGCGCGAAGCCGCCCTCGTCGCCGACCGTCGTCGACAGCTTCATCTTCGTCAGCACCTTCTTGAGCGAGTGAAAGACCTCCACGCCCATCCGGAGCGCCTCGGGGAAGGCATCGGCCCCGATCGGCACGATCATGAACTCCTGCGCGTCCACGTTGTTCGAGGCGTGTGCGCCGCCGTTGAGGATGTTCATCATCGGCACCGGCAGCACCCGGGCGAGCGGGCCGCCGAGATAGCGATAGAGCGGCAGCCCGCAATCCTGCGCGGAGGCGCGCGCCACCGCGAGCGAGACGCTCAGCATCGCGTTTGCGCCCAGGTTGCTCTTGTTCGGCGTCGCGTCGAGGTCGATCATCTCGTAGTCGATCGAGACCTGGTCCTCCGCGGGCATGCCCTCCAGGCGCGGGCCGATCACCTCGTTGACGTTCTGCACCGCCTTCAAGACGCCCTTGCCGGCGTAGCGCCGGGTATCGCCGTCGCGGAGCTCCACCGCCTCGTGCTCCCCGGTGGAAGCGCCGCTCGGAACGGCGGCGCGCCCGGAGGCGCCGCTCGACAGGACGACTTCGGCTTCGACGGTCGGGTTGCCCCGGCTGTCGAGGATTTCGCGACCGTGCACTTCGATGATGGTGGACATGGGATGGAGGTCAGGGGTGAACCAGCCAGGCTCCGAGGGGTCAAACGTAACCGGGCGATGGTAAGCCGTAAACGGCCCGCCGGTGGCCGTCAGTGCTCGATCGCCCCCATCGACAGGATCGCTGCGCGGCAGCGGGCGCTCAGCGCGTCACGGTCCCCGTAGCCCAGGCGGTCGGTCGGGATCGGCCGGCCGATCCGGATGGTGATCGTCCCCGGTCGCATCATCACGGCGCTGCGGGGCAGGATCTCCCGGGAGCCGCTGACGCAGACGGGCACCAGCGGTGCCTGGGCGGCGATCGCCAGCACGAAGCCCCCCTTCTTGAACTCCCGGAGCCGCCCGTCCCGGCTGCGGGTGCCCTCGACGAAGACCACCGCGGAGATCCCCGAGCGCATCACGCGCGCCGCCTCGTCGTAGGCCGCCATGGCCGAGGCGAGGTTCCGCCGATCGATGAACACGTGCCGGGCGACGCGCATGGCGTTGCCCATGATGGGGACCCAGGCGAGCCCCCGCTTGGCCACGAAGCGGATCGAGCCGGGCAGCGTCACCAGCAGCGCCCAGATGTCGACGAAGGAAAGATGGTTGGAGGCGAAGACGTACGGCCGACCCGGCTCGAGCTGCTCGAGCCCCTCGGCATGCACCGTGAGCCGGTTCGCCCGGAGCAGGAAGCTGGCCCAGCGGTAGGGCATCGCGTCGTACACGCCGCCCGGCCGGTACTTCAGCCGGAGCACGCCGGCAGCCATGACGATGAGACCGTAGTAGACCGTCGCGAACAGCAGGGTGAGACCGTATCGCAGCGCTCGGATCATGCGAAATGATCGAACCCGGCCAGCGCGATCGGCGCCCCCTTGAGCCGGAACCGGGCGCCTTCGCCCGCGCCCACCGACCCGATGCGCGTCAGCGGCAACCGGGTATCGCGCTGAAAGCGCGCCGCCTGGCTCTCGTCGAACCCGGCCGGCAGCGTCACCAGCAGCTCGTAGTCCTCGCCACCGAGCGCCGCGAAGGCTCCGATCGGCAGCCCGCGCGCCTGGGCCGCCATGTCGACCCCGGCGAGGACCGGGAGCGCATCGAGGTCGATGTCGAGCCGCGCGCCGGAGGCCGCGGCGAGGTGGCGGGCGTCTCCCGCGAGCCCGTCACTCAGGTCGATCATGGCGGTCGCGCCGTGCGCCGCGAGCCACTTCCCTGCGTCGACCCGCGGCTCCGGGCGCGCAAAGGCGTTGCGGAGCTGCGGCGGCGGGGTGCCGCCCGCCTCCCAGGTGAGCAGCGCAGCGCGCGCCGCGCCGAGCGACCCCGTCACCCAGACGCTGTTACCGGGCCGGGCGCCCGCCCGTGTCACCGGCCGTTCCGCCCGGCCTACCACCGTAACGCTGACGATCCACGTCGGCGCGTTGGACAGATCGCCGCCAAGCACGACGCCACCGGCCGCGACAGTCGCCGCTCCGATGCCCCGCATCAGGTGCTCGATCTCCCTGACCGGTGTGGCCTTCGGAAGGCCGACACCCACCAGCACGCCGATCGGGGTCGCTCCCTCGGCCGCGAGATCGGAGAGCGCTCCGGCGGCGGAACGCCAGCCGATTTCCTCCGTCGAGAGCCAGTCGCGCCGGAAGTGGACCCCCTCGATCGACAGATCGACACTGAGTACGAGGGCACCGGGCGCCTCGGGAAGAATGGCGCAGTCGTCCCCCAGGCTCGCAGCCTGCGGGCCCAGCGCGCGAATGATCTCCCGAATGCGGTCGAATTCCCGCCCCGGGCCGAGATTGAGGTGGGTCATGGCCGGACGGCCTCGAGCCGCCAGCGCACGAGCCCGTGCGCCGTGGCGGTCCAGAGATACTCGCCGTCGATCGCCAGATCGTAGACCTCGCCCGGGAGGTCACCCGGAGCGAAAAGGGGGCGGATCGGAGGAGACGAAAGGCGGACGTAGCCGAAGCCGCGCTCGCCGCCGACGTAGAAGCCGTTCTCGAAGGGCACCAGTGCGCGCAGCTTTCCCAGGGTGCCGGAAAGAAGCGGACCCAGTGTCCAGGCGCCAGATCCGGGGGAGCGCCACAGGAGCCGATCCTGGGTGAGACCGACCAGCGTGTCGCCCAGCCAGGAAAGTGCCACGACCGGCACCTCGAAAGCCCGGTCCCCGGAGAGCCCGGCCGGCTGGCCGAGATCGTTGTCTCCGGGAAGCAGCGCAAAGATCCCGAATGGAGTGCCCACCCATACGGTGTCGCCCGAGCTCTGGACCGCGAGTGCCTGGTCGTGGTAGTCCGGCGCCAGCCGGCTGAACCCTGCCGTATCGAGTGCGGCGACCCCGTGCGCCGTGCCGATGAGGACGCGATTGCCGCGCGCCGCGATCGAGAGCACCCGGCGGTCGGGGACGCCACGCCCCTCATCGAAGGTCTCCACGGCTCCGCCATCGGTCGGGATCCGTGCGACACCGACATCGGTGGCCGCCCACAGGTCCCGGTCCCGTCCCGCGAGCCGGTACACCCGGTGAAACGGCAGTCCCGTTGCCCTGGGTCCCTGCAGCACCCGAAAGGCGGAGAGGTCGGAGGCCACGAAGGTGACCGCGGCGTCCGCCACCGGTGACTCGTCCGTGGCGACCCAGACTCCGCCCGGCGCCGCGAAGACCGCGCCCGCAATCTCTCCGGGGAGCCCGAACGGCATCCGCTCCGGAATCGCGGCGCCCAATGGGAGATGGAGCAGGCCGACGCCCGAGGTGCCGAGAAACCACCCCAGATCTCCGAAGGCGCGGGCAGCCGCGGTGAAGCGGGCGGGACGCATGCGCGGGTCGAGCAGAATTGCGGAGGCATTCGCAGCCAGGGCGGGGGCATCCCGGATCGCGTCGGCGACCGTCGGAGGCCTGAGCGGACGCCTCGGCGCTGCCGAAGGGGTCGCGATCGTGGTGCCCCGGCTTGCCCGCTGCCAGCCGCGCGTGGTGCGAAGGAAGAGTCCGGCGGCGGGCTGGTCGAGATCGAACGCGATGTCGATCACCCGATCGGTGGCGCTGCCGACTTCCCAGAAGACGAGGCGCGGATCGAAGTGGACCCATCCATCCGGGCGTGCCCCCCAGTAGGTCTGATCGAGCGGGTCGACCAGCGCGGCGAACACGTTGTCCAGCGCCCCCGGCGGGCCGTCGAACGGCCCTTCCCAGCGGCGCCACTGGAGGTTCCAGACCAGCAACGTGGCGGGAGAGGTCGCGTAGACCCGCTCACTGGAGGCAGCGACGGAAGTGATATTCGAGAATGGTCCGATCACGGCGCGATCACCGATGCGCCAGTCCCGGGTCTGCGCCGCGATGCTCGCCGTCGTCCCCCGGCCAATCAGCAGGCAGAGGATCAGCGCACGCCGTCCCGGTGCGTGGCGGTGCGGGCCGTGCCGCATCAGTCCTGCAGCGGCCGGTCGAGCTCCACCAGCACCGGAGGCCGCGCCGGCGGCGGCGATTGGCGTCGTGCCGCCCAGGCACGCCAGAGGTCGGGCAGCGCCGAGATGACGTCCATCGGCCGCATCCCTCGCGCGGTGTGCCGCCGGGCCGCGAGATCGCCCGCCCGGCCGAGGACCTGGGACCCCAGTGCGGCCGCGATCTCGGGCTCGAGGCCCTGCGCGAGCAGCGTTCCGATGAATCCGCTGAGCAGGTCGCCGCTGCCACCAGTGGCGAGGCCAGGATTGCCGGCCGCGATGGTCCAGGAGCCCTTCCCGGAGCGCGCCACCACGCTCGGCACGCCCTTCAGCACGACGGTGCAGCCTGATTCACCGGCCGCGGCCTCGGCTGCCACCCACGGATCCAGCTCCAGCGAACTCGCCAGCTGCGGAAACAACGCCCGGAACTCGCCGATGTGCGGGGTAAGCACGATGACGCGGTCCTCGGCCAGCGCGCGGAGCCCGGCCATCTCGCCCTGAAAGGCGATGAGCCCATCGGCGTCGAGTACCGCCGCACGAGCCGTCGAGAGGACGCCGGCGATGAACTCCCTTCGACCCGGGGCGCGCCCGAGACCGGGCCCAACCACCACCGCGTCCGCCCGGGCGAGCAATCCCACCAGAGTTTCCGTCGGCGACTCCTCGAACGACTGGGCGCAGGTCTGGAGGTCCGGCTCGGCGGCGGTCAGTGCGGCAATGGTGGCGGCCGGCGCCACGGCGTGCACCAGTCCCGCGCCGGCGCCGAAGGCGGACCGGCCCGCGAGGCGGAGGGCGCCCGTCATACCCGCGTCGCCGCCCAGCACGACGACCCGGCCCCGATCACCCTTGTACGCCTCGGCTCGGAGCCGCGGCAACCACGCGGCGGCGTGGTCATCGGTCACGAGCTGGGGCCAGGCCGGGAGGGCCGGCGGATGGCCGATGTCCACCACGACGACGTCACCCACCTCCTCCCGGCCCAGGAGGTGACCGCGGCGCAGCCCTCCGAAGGTGATCGAGAGCCCGCTGCGAACCGCGACCTCGTGCACCACACCGGTGCGAAGATCCACCCCGGTCGGTCCGTCGATGGCGATGATCGGAACCGCGAGGTCGTTGAGCCGGCCGATCAGCGCGCCGGTCGGCGGCCGCGGGGCGCCACGTGCCCCGGTACCGAGGATCGCGTCCACCACGAGGCCGACGCCCGGCCACGGCCCATCGTGAGCAACGCAGCGGACCCCCTCGGCCCGCGCGCGCGAGGCCATCCGCTCGGCCAGCGCCGAGCCGGGGCCCGGGAGCGCGGCGACCCAGATCGGCACCTCGAGCCGGTGCAGCGCGCGCGCCAGCACCCAGCCATCACCGCCGTTGTTGCCGGTGCCGCAGGCGACGAGCACGCCCTGGCCGACCGCCTGGGGGAACCGGGCGGCGAGCACCGCTGCGGACGACCGGCCGGCCGTTTCCATCAGGGTGGCGAGTTCGATTCCCGCCGCTTCGGCGCGGCGGTCCCATTCGGCGGATTGTTCGGGGGAGAGGACCGGGATGAACATGATCAGCGGCGGCGGTAGGCAGCGAGCGGGAGCGGATGCCGGTCGGCGCGCCCGCTCACCGTCGCCGCCGGCGGCTCACTTGTAGGACGGCCCGATGGTCCGGCCGATGGAGATTTCGCCGTTGTCGATCCGGAGATTGAAGCCGCACTCGGGGTTGGTGCAGACCCACGCCTTGTACGTTATCGGTGCGCCCTCGCGGCCGTAGTCCGAAAGCGGAATCAGCGTCCCCTGCGAGCACTTCCGGCAGACCGGCCACTCTCTCGCTTCCATGCTTGCTCCCTCACGAGACCCTGCGCGATCCCTCAGGCCCGGGCGATGCCTTCCCACCCGTAGGGCTGGCTGAAGGCGTCGGGGAAGTCGTACACCCCTGCGAAGTCCGCCTCGCGGTCGTTCGGCTGCGTCGAGAGGAGGCCGACCTTGACCAGCGTGAAGACGATGCGGCCGATGTCCTCGGTACTGGTTACGCCCCAGAACGCCAGGACGTCGCGGGCGAGCAGCCCGAAGCACTGCAGGGCGAAGTCCCGGCACGCCCAGGCCAGTTCCTGGCCCGAGACGTGCCGGCGTGCGGTCTGGCGGGTCTGGAGATACTCGATGGCCGCGAGCACGAAGAGATAGGCTCGCTCGTGGTAGCGCGAATCGTGTTCGCGGATGCGCGCCAGCACATCGTCCGCAAACTGGAGCTCGTTCATGCCGGGGACGGCGAGAGGTACCGCATACCCGCGAAACTAGGGAAACCCCCGAACCCGGTCAAGCTCTCTTCGACTGGTAGAGTGGAAACGCCCTGGTGAGCTCTTCCACTTCCCGCTTGACCCGCGCGATGGTCGCGTCGTCCCGCTGCGTCAGGACCTGGTCGATCAGGTGGGCCACCCGCTTCATCTCCGCCGTGCCCATGCCGCGCGACGTCAGCGCCGGGGTGCCGAGCCGGATGCCGCTGGTCACGAAGGGCTTCTGGGGATCGTTCGGGATCGCGTTCTTGTTGACCGTGATCTCGGCGCGCCCGAGCAGCTCCTCGGCGAGCTTGCCGGTGAGATCCTTCGGCCGCAGGTCGACCAGCATCAGGTGCGTATCGGTGCCGCCCGACACGATCGCGAATCCGCGCTCGACCAGCGCGTCGGCCAGGGTCTTGGCGTTCGCGACCACCTGCCGTGCGTACTTCTTGAAGTCGTCGGTCAGCGCCTCGCCGAACGCCACGGCCTTGGCGGCGATGACGTGCTCCAGCGGGCCGCCCTGGGTGCCGGGAAAGACCGACTTGTCGATCGCCTTGGCATATTCGGCAGTGCAGAGGATGAGCCCCGAGCGGGGGCCGCGCAGGGTCTTGTGCGTCGTGCTGGTCACGACCTGGGCGTGTGGCACCGGGGAGGGATAGACCCCACCCGCCACCAGCCCCGCGAAGTGCGCCATGTCCACCAGCAGGAGGGCGCCTACCTCGTCCGCGATGGATCGGAAGGCGGCGAAATCGATGATCCGGGCGTACGCGCTGCCGCCCGCGATGATCAGCTTCGGCTGGTCGCGCCGGGCCTGCACGCGCAGCGCGTCGTAGTCGATGCGGCCGGTCTCCAGGTCCACGCCGTAGTGCACCGCGTGCCAGATCGTGCCGCTGTGATTGACGGCGGCGCCGTGCGACAGGTGGCCGCCGTGCGCGAGCGACATGCCCAGGATCGTCTCGCCCGGCTTGGTGACGGCCATGAAGGCCGCGAAGTTCGCCTGGGCGCCAGAGTGCGGCTGCACATTCGCGTGATCGGCGCCGAAGATCTGCTTCAACCGGTCGATCGCGAGCTGCTCGACCTGGTCGACCACCTCGCAGCCCCCGTAGTAGCGCCGGCCGGGATACCCCTCGGCGTACTTGTTGGTCAGGGGGGTCCCCATCGCATCGATCACGGCACGGCTGGCGAAGTTCTCGCTGGCGATCAGCTCGAGCCCGTGACGCTGGCGGAAGAGCTCCTGGTCGATCAGTCCCGCGACGACTGGGTCGGCCTGCCGCAGCGAGGCATTGTGGTCCAGCTTCATGCGTTCTCCTTTTCGATCTTGGCGACTCGACGGGCGTGACGCCCGCCCTCAAAAGGTGTGTCCAACCACTTGTGAAGGATCTCGACCCCCTCCGCCTCGCTCACGTAGCGCGCGGGAAGGACGAGGACATTGGCGTCGTTGTGCGAGCGCGCCAGCTCGGCGATCTCGGGCGACCAGGCCACGGCGGCTCGTACGCCGTGGTGCCGGTTCGCGGCGTAGGCCATGCCGAGCCCGGTGCCGCAGAGCAGGATGCCGCGTCTTGCCTCGCCCCGTTCCACCTGCTCGGCGACCGGATGCGCGTAGTCCGCGTAATCGGTGGAGTCCGCCGAGTGGGTGCCCAGGTCGAGCGGCTCATACCCCCGGGCGCGCAGCTCGGCGATGAGCCGCTGCTTCAACTCGAAGCCGGCGTGATCGGATCCGATGGGAATCGCTTCGGGCATTGGTGGCCTGCGCACAAAATGTATGAAAATGCAGCCCCGGATTGTAGGGGGGGACCGTTACAGCATGAAGAACCTCTTACGGCCCGAATCCCCGGCGTGCCGCGCCCGCTTCCCGGATGGCGCCCGGCTCAGACCGTCCGGATCATGTTGAGCTTGGCGACCCCCGCGATCCGTTCCTCGGCAATGTGGTCCGCCGCCCGGAAGCTCGGGATTCTCTCCCGGGCCGCGGTGGCAAAGACCGACAGCAGGGTATCGTAGATGTGGGCCGCCTTGCGCTTCGCGCGATCGAGGTCCCACCCCTGCAGCTCGCCGTAGACGTTGATGAGCCCGCCGCCGTTGATGACGTAATCGGGGGCGTAGAGCAGCCCCTGCTTCTCGAGGGCGACGCCATGCCGCTCCTCGGCAAGCTGGTTGTTGGCGCCGCCCGCGATGATCTCCACCTTGAGCCGCTTGAGGGTGTCGTCGTTCACGGTGGCGCCCAAGGCATTCGGCGAGTAGATGTCCGCCTTCTGGTCGTAGATCTCCTCGGGCGAGACCGCCGTCGCGCCCGTCGCGTCGACGACCATCTTGACCTTGGTTGGCTCGATGTCGGTGACGATCAACTTGGCCCCCTCCTGGTGCAGCAGCTGGCAGAGCGCCCGAGCGACGTTGCCGCATCCCTGCACCGCGATCGTCTTGCCGGCGA
>Ga0153915_10000326_pt1 | contig 43787 bp, 30 predicted proteins | sample Opewatmetagenome_2_FD_107003 | JGI IMG/M metagenome (GOLD analysis project Ga0153915, IMG submission 107003) | Freshwater wetland microbial communities from Ohio, USA - Open water 3 Core 3 Depth 3 metaG | ecosystem: Environmental > Aquatic > Freshwater > Wetlands | place: USA: Ohio, Lake Erie...
ATCACGGCGTCGAACACGCCGACAAGTTTTGCCGCCACCGGTCTGCCAGCCGGTCTGAGTGTGGATACGGCCACGGGGGTCGTTTCGGGTACACCCACGGTGGCGGCAACCACTTCGGTGACGATCTCCGCGACGAACTCCGGAGGTACGGGCACGGCAACGCTGACGATCACCATCAGCGCCGCATCGACCGTCTCTGCGCCGGTCATTACGAGCGCGACGACGGCGACAGGCACAGTCGGCACGGCCTTCAGCTATACGATCACGGCTAGCGGATCGCCGACGAGTTTTTCCGCCACCGGACTGCCAGCCGGTCTGAGTGTGGACTCGGCTACGGGGGTTATCTCGGGCACACCGACCACCGCCGGCACCTATTCAGTGGCGATCGGTGCCACCAACGCAGGCGGCACGGGCACAACGACATTGACCATCACGATCAGCGCCGGGGCCTCGACGCCGGAGATCACCAGCGCGACGACGGCGACAGGCACAGTCGGCACGGCCTTCAGCTATACGATCACGGCTAGCGGATCGCCGACCAGCTACAGCGCGAGCGGTCTCCCGAGCACCCTAAGTATCAATACGACCACAGGCGTGATCTCGGGCACACCGACTGCCACGGGCACCTACTCGGTGACCATTGGAGCGACCAACTCGGCCGGCACGGGCACCGCCACGCTCACGCTCACGATTGTGATCCCCATCCCGGTAATCACCAGTGACTCGACCGCGACCGGCGCAATGGGAATGGCGTTTAGCTATACGATCACGGCAACCAACTCGCCGACGAGCTACGGAGCCACCAATCTGCCGACCGGCTTGAGCGTGAGCACGACCACGGGCGTGATTTCCGGGACACCGACAGTCGAGGGTGCAACGGCGGTTACGATCAGCGCGACCAATTCGGTCGGCACCGGCTCGGCCACGCTTACTATCACGATCAAGCCGACCACCGCGACGACCACACTGGCCGGCGACGGCGGTACGGCGGGGAGTTCCGATGGCACGGGCACTGCCGCCCATTTCAACCATCCGTCTGACGTGGCGATGGACAGCAGCAGCAACGTCTATGTCACGGACACCGACAATCACACGATCCGCAAGATCACTTCGGGTGGCGTCGTGACAACCCTGGCCGGCCTCGCGGGTGTATCCGGGAGTACGGACGGGACCGGAAGCGCGGCGCGCTTCAACTACCCGTCGGGAGTCACTATCGACAGCAGCGGCAACCTGTATGTGGCGGATACCGACAACCACACGATCCGCAAGATCACCTCGGCGGGCGTCGTCACGACGGTGGCCGGCGGAGCGGGGATCAGCGGCACAGCGGATGGGACAGGTACAGCTGCCCGCTTCAACTATCCATGCGATCTCGCGGCTGACAGCAGTGGCAATCTCTACGTGGTAGACACGGGGAGCAACACGGTCCGAATGATCAGTTCCTCGGGTACCGTCACGACGGTCGCCGGCGCTGCAGGCAAGACCGGCAGCACCGACGGGACGGGCACCAGTGCTCGATTCTCCTCACCGACGAGCATCGCCGTTGGATCGAGCAGCACGAGTACGAGCGCTGCGCAGATCACGACGATGGCGGAAGCCCTTGATGCCAGCACCGGCACAGTGCTCTACGTTGCCGATACTGATAACAACACGATCCGCAAAATCTCTGCCTCTGGCGCGGTTACGACAGTAGCGGGCACTGCGGGCGTCAGTGGCACATCCGACGGAAGCGGCACCGCGGCTTTATTTAACGCCCCTTCGGGCATCGCGGCTGACAGCTCGGGCTACATCTATGTGGCCGACACGGACAACAACACAATCCGGCGGATCAATTCTGCAGGTACGGTGACGACCCTTGCGGGCACGTCCGGCACAAGCGGCGATTCAGATGGCACGGGTACTGCCTCCACCTTCTCGTCTCCTGCCGGCATCACAGTCGACAGCGATGGCGATCTCTATGTTGCGGACAGCAACAATAACACTGTCCGCATCGTGGCGGCGCTTTCCGCTCCCGAGATTGTCACCAATCCGTCGAGCCTGACAGCGGCGGTGGGAAGCACGGCTACCTTCTCGGTGGTCGCGGCCGGAGTGCCGACTCCGACTTATCAATGGTATAAAGGCACGTCGACGATCAGCGGCGCAACCGCCGCGACCTACACATTGAGCAGTGTGGCGACCAGTGATGCGGGTTCGTATACAGTCACCGTGATCAACACCATGGGGACCGTGACCAGCAGCGCGGCGGTGCTCACCGTCAGCAGCACATCAAGCACAGCCTCTGCAACAACTTCAAGCAAGGGCGGCGGCGCCGTGGAACCCTGGTTTGTTGTCGTCCTTGCGCTTCTCGGAGCGCTGACATGGGTCGGTCGGCGACGGCCCCCGTTTTCGAGGGCAGTGGTTCTCTCACGGGAAACAGACGACCGGAGAACCAGCAAAAGGGACGAAATTTGACGGAATCCGTTCCAACGCCCGGATTCCGTCGAAAAGTAAGGTTGGGTAAAGACGGCCCGGCCCGCAACATGGCCGGGCCGTCTTCTTTGCAGAAAAACGGTTCAAGAGAGAAAAGCCTTCTGCGAGCCCGGGCGAGGCGGGGCGGGGAAAAACGCACGGGGCCGCTGGCGAAGCGGCGGAACGCCGTCAGCGCGGCTGCCTGCCGAGCCCGAAGAGCCCGAACGCCGCGGCGGCGTAGGCGGCACCCAGTACCGCGTCCACCAGGTAATGGTGGTTCAGGTAGACCGCCGCGAACGTCACCGCAATGAACAGCGCAAGGCTGGCCGCCCGCAGCGAGCGCAGGCGCAGGGCGAAGAGCAGCCCGAGGAACGCCGTGGCACAGTGAAGCGACGGGACGGCGCCGAAGACGTTCACGCTTTGCCCGTAGTACTTCACGAACACCGGCGCCCCCACCAGCGCGTCAAACCGCAGGGCGCCCGCCGCCTCGGGCGGCGCGCGGGGCACGATCGCGGCTCCATAATGGTCGAAATACCACGGCGGCGCGGCCGGGTAGACGAAGTAGGTGACATAGCCGGCGAGATACATCGCCAGCAGGGCCCACATCGCGCGCTCCGCCATCGCCTCCCGCCGCCGCATGAAGCTCCACCAGAACGCCGAGACCACGAACGCCGGCACAAAAATCAGGTAAGCGGCGCCGGCCACCGCATCGAGCGCCGGATGCGTGTGCGCCTGCCACCAGGCGGCCGGCGTCACCAGGGCGTCGCCCTGGGAGACGCCGAACCAGCGCAGCTCCCAGGCATGCAGCTCGGCCACGCGGATCCGCCCGCGCCAGGCCTCGGGCCAGAGTCCGTGCAGCTTGTAGCCCAGCAGCAGCAGCCCCAGCGGCAGGAGCAGGCGGAACGTCTTCCACGCGGCACCCTGAATCAAGGCCCGGCGCCACTCCGCGGGCTCGGCTGCGATAGTCTCGGACACGCCGCATATCTGGCGGCCGACGAAACGCTTGTCGAGGTTGCGGTGGCCGCCGGCAGGACGGGCGCGCTCCGCCCCCGCCCGGCGCGCGGCCGCTGGATCCGGTCTGCGGCGGAGCGGAGCAGGAAACCTCAACGGAGCGGATTGCGCCGCCTGGAACCGCCGGAGAAAAGTATGGTCAATCCCGCCGGCACTGATAGTGAAAACCTCGGCGAGGACGGAGTCCGCCGGCGGGCTCCGCCTCTCCGAGAAAACTTCCGGTCCAACCTCCATCATTCTCCGCAATGCAATCCGCACGACGCCTCCCGCTGATCCTTCTCCTCGCCCTGCTGGGCCTTCCGCTGACCGGCTGCGTCGCAGTCGTGGCTGGCGCCGCGGGTGCCGGCACGGTGGCCTGGATCCAGGGCCGGCTCGACAGCGTCATCGACGCGCGATTCGAGACCGTCAAGGGCGCCGCAGGCGCTGCGATCAGCGATCTCCGGCTCAGCAAGATCAGCGAGAAGCAGGACGGGCTGACCGCCGTGTTCGTGGCCCGCACCGCCGACGACACGCGCGTCGAGATCAAGGTCGCCAAGATTGCCGAGAAGGCCACCAAGGTGGAGATCCGCGTCGGGCTCATGGGAGACAAGGCCCTCTCGACCGCCATCCTCGACAAGATCAAGGCCAACCTCTGATCCCGGCGGGCTCCGCGGGCTGAAAAGGCAAGCCTGCGGAATCGGGCGAAAACGGGAAAGCCGGGGATTGGGGCTCCAAGCATGATCCGGCATTGGGCCATGCTCAAGCCCGTGCCTCCATGCAAGATCCCGCGTCGCGCCGCAGCCGCGGATTCGCGCTGCTCATCGCCGTCACCCTCGTCGCCTTCGCGGCGCTGCTCCTGCTCGGTCTTGCCACGCTCACCCGGGTCGAGACCGCGGTGGCGGCCGCAACGCTCCGGGAGGCGCAGGCGCGGCGCAACGCGCTCCTCGCCCTGCGGCTCGCGCTGGGGCAGCTCCAGCGGCATGCCGGCCCGGACCGCCGCGCGACCGCGCGGGCCGATCTGATCTCGGCATCCGTCGCCAACCCGTTCTGGACGGGCGTCTGGGATGCGTCCCCGGCCTCGTCCGGGCCGCTGACGTGGCTCGTGAGCGGCAACGAGATCGAACCGCTTGCGGCGGTCCCGATCGAGCCCGCGGCTGCCGATCCCTCTCCACTCAACGAGTCGGTCTGGCTGCTCCGGGCCTGTGCGGGCTCCGCCTCCCAGCGGATCAAGCTCGTGCGGCAGCCGCTGCGCGCCGCGGGACTTCCGGGGAGAACAGGCGCGGCGGTGACCGGGCACTACGCCTGGTGGGTGGGCGACGAGGGGACGAAGGCCCGGTGCAATCTCGTGAACGCCTATGCGGGCGAAGCGGCCGGTTCCGCCGGGAACAGGGAGGCGTGGACCTCGGCGCAGCAATGCGCGATCGAGAAGATCGAGGGCGGGTTTGCCGCCTATGCGGAGGCGAAGGCTCCGACGCCGGCGGGCGCCGCGATGCGCGAACGGCTCGGCCGCGTCGTCGCGCCGAACCAGTTCCCGGCCGTCGACTCGAGCTTCAAGCTGGCGGATCTCCGGGATCGTGTCCATGACCTCACGACCTTCTCGCTCGGCGTGCTCGCCGACACGCGCAGCGGCGGCCTCCGCCTCGACCTCTCCCGGGGGCTTGAGGCAGGTTCGACCGGGCCCTCGGGCGCCGTGTTTCCGGGAGGGCCCGAATGGGATCTCCTGCGCTCCTTCTACCAGCTCCGGCCGGCCGTGGGCGGGCCGGCGAGCCTGCCTCCGCGCCCGCATGCCCCGCCCCGGCACGGGATCCATCCGGTGGTGGTGCTCGCCCAGATGGTCTGGGGCGGCGACCGCAGCGGGGAAAACTTTCGCCTGCTGCTCCAGCCATCCGTGGTGCTGGGAAATCCCTATGCGGTCGCCCTCGAGGCGGCGGATTACCGGCTCGTCTGGCGCCAGTCGGGGGCCGTGGAGCTCCGGCAGCCGGCTGGCGCGGCCGCGCCAGCCGCGTCGGTGGCGGGGGCTCCGGCGGAGCTTCTCGGCGGGGAGCCGCGGCTCCTGATCCGGAGCGCCGCGTTCCTGCCGGGGGAGGCGAGGCGGTTCACGCTGCCGGCGGCGGGTCCCGCTGCGTATCCGACCGACGGTGACATGGTCCTCGAGGCCGGCGGCGCCGACGGATGGGCCTTTCGCGACCTTGCAGCCTCAGCGGACCTCGCTGCCGCGACGATGGAGGTGAGGGTCGGCGCGGGGCCGGCGGGTTTCGCGCTCAGCCTCGCCGAGGGCGGGGCGCTGCAGGAGATCTCGGAAGGGGCCGGCGCGGCGGTGGAGGCGTCGGGGCCGCCGCCGGTGGCGGGCGCCCCGGTCCGCATCGGCCTGCGGCTCTCGGAGGATGCCGCGAATGCGGCGGACGACTCGAGCGGCCTGCGGTGGATCGCCGATTTCAACCTGCGGGCGCCGGCCATCGGCGGACTTCCGGCCTGGGGGCGCAATCCGCTCTACGGGCCCGCGACCCCTCCCGGAGGGGACGACGGCATGGTCCTGGAAAGCGCGCACGCCTTCTGGGGGCCGAGCCACAGCGAGGCGCTTGGGGGGCGGCGGTTCGCCGCGCTCTTTCAAGTGCCGTGCGCCGATCTCCATTCGCTGGGGCAGCTCCAGCACGCCAATCTCCGGCCGGGGGGCCTCGGATCGGCCTACACCGCCGGCACCGGCTACGCCGACCCCCACACGCCGGACGGCGAACCCGATTTCGTCCACCAGTTGAACGAGGCGCTCTGGGACCGGTATTTCTTTTCGACCGTCCCGGCCGGATCAGGCGAGCCGCTGCCGGCGCCCTCCAACCAGAGGATCGTCCTGTGGCGCCCCCGCGGCGTGCCGCCGCCGGCCGCCGGGGTGCGCGACCTGCGCGCGGCCGCGGCGCATCTTCTCGTCGCCGGGGCGTTCAACGTGAACTCCACCTCGGTTGCGGCCTGGCAGGCGGTGCTCGCATCGTGCAATGGACAGGGGCTCGCGTGGAGCGACCCGGCGACCGGCCAGGCGGGCGAAGCGGTCGCCGGGAGCGCGCTTCTCCGCGGGCCGGTCGCGACCGGGCCCGCGGACGAAGGGTGGAGAGGCTGGAGGGCTCTCTCCGACGCGCAGATCGGCGTGCTCGCGGCCGCCATCGTCGAGCGTGTGCGTGCCCGCGGCCCGTTCCGGTCGCTCGCCGACTTCGTCAACCGCCCGCTCGCGGCGGAGCGGGAGGAGGCGAGGCTCCGGGGGCTGCTGCAGGACGCCCTCGACGCGACGGTCAATCCGCCGGAATCGCTGGCGCCGGCCGCGGGCCTTGCGGCGGCTGTCGGTCCTGCGCCAGCGCTCGCGTGGCCGGCGGCCTCGCAGGGGCATCCCTCGACGCTCGCCCCGGGCTGGATCTCGCAAGCCGACGTGCTCGGCGTCCTGGGGCCCGTGCTGGCGGCGAGGTCCGACACGTTCCTGGTCCGCGCCTACGGCGACCAGACAAATCCGGCGACCGGAGCGGTGGAGGGCCTGGCCTGGTGCGAGGCGGTGGTGCAGCGCGTGCCTGAATACGTCGATCCCGCGGATCCGCCGGAGGCGGCGGCCGGTCTCCGGCCGCTGAATACTGCTTGCGGCCGGCGCTTCCGGATCGTCCATTTCCGCTGGCTGGCGCCGGAGGAGGTGTGAGGCGGTCGCGGGTTTCTTGCCAAGGCCGGTCGCGCCTGCCACAGTGGCCGCGCTTCGCATCCATGGAGAGCACACCATCGTCCCCCCAGGCCGGCATCCGCCCGGCGTCCCCGTCGTGGCAAACGCTGGCAGGGATCGCCCTCCTGCTCGGCGTCGCGACGCTTTTCACCTACAGCAATTCCTTCAGCGCGGGGCTGACCCTCGACAACCGCGTGGTGATCGGGCAGGATCCGCGGCTGAAGGCGTGGACCCTGAACAACCTCCGCCTGATCTTCACCGAGAACTATTGGTGGCCCTCGGCGGCGAGCGACCTTTTCCGTCCGCTGACGACGCTGAGCTACCTGGTCAACTATTCGGTGCTCGGCTGCCGCGACAACCCGGCGGGCTACCATTGGGTGAACTTCATGCTGCACTGGGCCAACGCCTGCCTGGTGCTGGTGGTGCTCAACCGGCTGACCGGCCGGATACGGCTGTCGGGATTTGCGGCGGCGCTCTTCGCCGTGCATCCCGTGAACGTCGAGTCGGTGACCAACATCGTCGGCCGGGCCGACCTTCTCGCGACCCTCTCGATCCTGATCGGCGGCTGGTGCTACCTGCGCTCGGCGGAGTCGGGCGGCTGGCGCCGCATCCTCTGGCTGGCGGGACTCGGGATCGCGGCATGCGCCGGCGTGCTCACGAAGGAAAGCGCGGTGATGATCGTGGTCTTCGTGGGGCTCTACGACCTTCTCTGGCGCCTGCCAAGGCTCGGCGGGACGACCTGGCGCGAGCAGCTCTCGGCGGCGGCCCGCTCGGACATCCCGTGGGGCTGGCTGGCGCTGGTGCCTGCGGTCGTGCTGCTTTTCTGGGCGCGGCACAAGCTGCTCTACACCTCGCCGGTGTATGGCCAGCTGTTCGTGGACAATCCGATCGCGCGCGCGACCCCGATCCAGGGCTTCCTGACGGGGATCAAGGTCATCGGCCGGTACCTGCGGCTGCTGGTGCTGCCGCACACGCTTTCCTGCGACTACTCCTATAATCAGATTCCGCTGTTCGGGGACGGCGCTCCCTGGTGGGAGGATCTCGAGGCCTGGATCGCCCTGGGCGTCGTGGGCGGCCTCCTCTGGGCCGCGGTGCGGCTGTGGCGGACGGCGGCGCCCTTCACCTGGGGCGTGATGTTTTTCTTCATCACGATTCTCCCGACATCGAATCTGTTCTTCCCCATCGGCAGCATCATGGGGGAGCGGTTCCTCTACCTGCCGTCGATCGGCTTCTGCCTGCTGGCGGCGCTGGCGCTCCGCCCGATGGGCGCGGCGCTCGCGCGGCGCTGCATTCCCAACGAGGCGTGGCGGGACCGCGCGGCGCTCGCGCTCCCGGCCGTGGTCGTCGCCGTGTTCGCCCTGCGCGCCCACGTGCGCAATGCCGACTGGCATGACGACATCTCCCTCTGGAAGAGCGCCGTGGCCGCCTGCCCCGACAGCTTCAAGACGCACAAGGGCTACTCCAACGCGCTCTGGGACGCCGGCCGCAACGAGACGGCGATCGACGCCGCGATCGCACGGATCGAGATCGGCCTCGGCGTGCTCGACCAGCGGCCGCTGCCCGAGGAGCGCCGCGACAACACGCTCTTCCACGACCTCGGAATGTACTACCGCATCAAGGGCGAGTTCGTCGCGCGGCGCGGAGACGCGGCCGAGGCCAGGCGGTTCTTCGAGAAGTCCGTCGCCATCCTCTCGCGGGGGCGCGAGGTCGACCGCTGGGTCGACGACGAATCCCACCGGGCGTCGATCAAGCGGGGCCGGCGCCGCGAGGATCTTGCCGACGTGGGCAATCCCAAGATCTACTGGCAGCTGGGCCTCGCCCTCGTGCAGCTGGGCAGATGGAGCGAGGCCGAGGAGGCCGGGCGCTACATCCAGCGCCTCGCGCCAGCCGAGGTGAACGGATACATGCTCGTCGGCGCCGCTCTCTTCCCTGCGGGGCACCCCGACAAGGCGGCCGTGCAGACCATGACAGCGCTTGTACTTCAGCCGCTCAACGAGGAGGCTTGGATCAATCTTGAGCGGTGCTACCGGGCGATGAAGCTGGATCCGGTCCCCATCACCCAGAACGGGAGCGCCCACGGTCTAGACATGTCCAATGCCGTTGTCGGGCACGATCTTGTGGAAGCCTGCGCGATGCTGGTGCGCAACATGGAGGAGGCCCGCCAGATCGAGCAGGCCCGCGCGTTTCGCGCCATGGTGACCACCCAGTACCATGTGCCACCGGAGGCTCTGGGCGACGGCCCTTCGTCACGCCCCCCGGCCCGGCTTTGAAACTTGCCGGCGCCGCCGGCGTCTGAACATGCAGCCGCACGGGGGACGTCCCTCGAAATGACCTGGACTCGACAATCCGGGCCTCGCGGCGTTTAACTCTCAGGACCATGAAGATCGAGCCCCGCCGACCCGCCGACCGCCGCGCCAATCGCGCGTTCACGCTCTTGGAGATCGTCATCGTGATCGCGATCATGGCCCTGCTGATGGGGCTCGTGGTCAGCAATATCGGCAATATTTTCAGCGGCAGCCAGAAAGATGTCGCGAAGCTCTTTGTGACGCAGAGCATGCAGGTGCCGCTCAACGCCTACAAGATCCACATGGGGGACTATCCCTCGACGGCAGAAGGACTCCAGGCGCTCATCTCGGCCCCGCAGAACAAGTCCGACCTCTGGCGAGGGCCCTACCTGCAGGAGAAGAAGATCCCGCTCGATCCCTGGAAGGAGCCCTACCAGTACCGCTTTCCCGGGGTCCATAACAAGGACGGCTACGATCTCTGGTCGAAGGGGCCGGACCATGCCGACGGCACCGAGGACGACATCGGCAATTGGTGATCGCCCCGGGTACCGGCCGCCGGTTGGCGACGCCGCACAGGCTCGAACGCAATGGAGTCGCACACCGAACGCAGGAACGCACGCCGGAGGCCCAGGGTGGAGCATGGCTCCCTGCCGCAGGTGCGGCGGGCGTTCACGCTTCTCGAGATCATCCTCGTCCTGGCGCTGATCGGGCTCATCGGCGGCATGCTGACCGCAGGCGTCACCCGGTTGTCGCGCAACGACCGCCAGACGCCGGAGGAGGTCTTCTGGCAGTCGGTGCGCTCGGCCGAGAAGCTCGCCACGCTCGGGGGGCGCGAGACGATCCTGCGCTTCGATGGCGACAAGAAGGCGCTGGTGTGGAGCGACGGCGTTACGACCGGCTCCATTTCGCTCCCATCCGCCGGCCCCGATGTCTCGGTCCAGTTTCTCCAGTCGGGGAAGGGGAGCCTGATCCTCATCGCGGGGCAGGTCATCGAGACCCAGGAGGTGCCCTGGGTAAGATTCTTCCCCGAGGGCACCTGCACCCCCTTCCACGCCCAGCTGCGCATCGGCGCCAACGCGAAGACGATGGCGATCGACCCGTGGACGTGCGCGCCCGTGCTCGACAAACAGGAGGCCGGGAGATGAGCGCGAAAAGGGAAAGCCGCGGCGCCGCCGCGCGCCGGGCGGGTTTCACACTCATCGAGGTGCTCGTCGCGCTCGCGATCTTCGCCATGGCGGCCGTCGTGCTCGGGGCCACCTACGTCAACGCCCTCAATGCCTACGAGGCCGCCACCCGGCACAACGAGTCCGAGTCCGACCTGCGTTTCGTCCGCGCCATCCTGCTCGCCGAAGCCGATCGTTCCACGGTGGAGGAGGGCGGCGACGTGGACCTCGGCAACAGCAGGCGGGCGCGCTGGCAGGCGGAGATCGCCTCCACGGACACCGTCGATCTCTTCTCCGTGACCTGGACGTGCGAGATCACGGATCCCGCGCGCAAGGCCCCGTACCGCGCGACCAAGACATTCCTGCTTCTCCGGCCAACGTGGTCCGACTCGGTCGAGCGCAGCACGCTGTTGGAGGCGGTGAAGGAGCGGATTCAGGAGATCCAGGGGACGCGATGAGGAAGCCGGCGGACATCCAGGCGGGCGGGCGGGCGGCGTTCACGCTGCTCGAGATGCTGCTCTCGCTCGCGCTGATCGGCCTGCTGCTCGTGGCGATGAACCAGTTCATCTTCTCGATGGGCGAGCTCTTGGGCCGCGGGGCCGACGTCCGCCTGTTCGACCGCCATGTGCGCGCGGTCACGCGCTATGTCCAGCAGACCCTCAACTCGACGGTGATGCCGGCCGCCAAGGGCGTGCAGGCGATCATGGTCGAGGAGCTGAAACTCCCCGACGGTCCGACGGAGGCGCTGGTCGTCTTTGAGCTTCCGGCGGGCAGCCCGGTGCTGCCCTGGCCCGAGGCGCCGCTGCCCGATGTCATCTGCGCCTTCGGCGTGCGGCAGGATCAGGGGCTTATCCTCTACTGGCATTCGAGGATCGAGACCCGGTTCACGGAGGATCCGCCGAGGGCTGCGGCGCTCACGCCGCTGGTGACGGGCATCATCTACGAATATTACGACAGCACCCTGAACAGCTGGCAGACGGCCTCCACGCCCCAGCGCGACAGCAGCGGCGACTGGAAGGTGCCCAGCCGCCTGCGCCTGCGCTTCGCCTACGGGAAACTGACCCGCGAGACGGTCGTCCTCATGCCCACGACGAGCAAGGCGCTGCCTCTTTTCTGACTATGACGCCGTCATATTCCAACGGGGGCCATGAGACCGCGCGGCGCAGGCCGGCGTCGCGGGGATCGGTCATCCTGCTTGTGCTGATGACGCTCCTGCTCACCGCGTTCGCGCTCACGAAGTACCTTGAGAAGACGACGATCGACCTGCTGGCCGACGCGCGCGCGGCCCGCGCGGACCGGCTGCGGTCCGAGGCCTATTCTGCGCTCGAGACGGTCATCGGAGTCCTGAACGAGTTCCGCACGGTCGACAGCGCCCTGCGCAGCCCGACGGAGGGCTGGGGCGCCCCGCTCGAATTCGCCGGCTACACGCCGCCGTCGGGCTTGGAGGTCGAGGTGACGCTCGACGACGAGAGCGGGAAGATCTCGCTGCCCCACGTCGACTACACGATCCTCCGGGACCTGTTCATCCATTTCGGGGAGAAACAAACCGACGCCGAGATGTACGCCGACGCCCTCCTCGTCTGGATGGAGAAGGAGTACGAGCCGACCAACTCGTTCAGCGCCCGGGCCGCCGACTACGAGCGCGAGCAGATCATCCACGACCCTCCGGTCCGCTCGCTGCACAGTTTCGCCGAGCTCGCATCCATCAAGCTGATTCGGGAGAAGTTCTTCGACGAGGAGGGCCATCCCAACGATCTCTGGCGGAAGTTCGTCGACGCCGTGTCCCTCTACGATTTCGGGGCCCCCAACATCAACGCCGCGCGTGAGAGCACGCTGGCTGCGTTCGGCGGCTACGACGACACGAGCATCAAAATGCTCTCGGACTACATCCTCGGGCAGGGCTCCTACATCCGCCAGGGGCCTTCCTATTTCCGCAGCACCAAGGAGGTGGCGGGCATCGTCGGCCAGCAGGTCGTGTCGGCGAAGCTCGGGACGGCCGTCTCCTGCCTGCGGATCACCGTAACGGTCAAGGAGGGCCAGGCGTCCTTTCGTGTGAGCGCGGTGGTGGCGCCTCCCGGCGGGGCCGGAGCGCCGCCAGCCACGCCTTCCACGGCCTCCAGCTCGTCAGAAAGCAGCGCGGCCGGCGTCGACAGCACGTCAACGAACACGAACAGCTCCACCACCACTTCCACCACCACCACCAGCTCGACCACCACGAGCAGCAGCAGCAGCTCGACCCAAACGAGCCTAAATTATCCTTTTACACTGCTCGAAGTTGAAGAGAATGGCGCGACCGCTCAGCCCGCGCCGGCCGCCCAACCCACTTCCGCATGAGTGTCCTGGAAAAACTCAAACAGTCCGCAGCCGCGACCAAGCAAGTCGTGATCCTTTCGGACGCGGCCTTCTTTGTCCGAGTCCTTCCGGTCCCGGCGGCGACGCCTCCGGAGGAGGTCCCGGGGTTCGTCGAGCTGGCGCTCGAGGGACTCTCGCCATTCTCGGTGGCCCAGCTCTGCTACGGCTATTTCCACACTCCCGGCGCCGACCGCGCGCTCGTCTATGCGGCCTACCGCCGGCGGTTCACGGTGGCCGACGCCGAGGTCTGGGCCGAGGCCGATGCGGTGCTTCCCGGGCTCGCGGTCTGCCTCGGGCTGGCTCCGGCCGGGCCCCGGGCGGTTCTCCTGACGGGCGCCGAGGCGGTCACGGCCATCGGCTGGGACGGGCGCAATACGGTGCCCGCGGTCGTTTCGGTCAACCCAGTCGGCGCCGACGCCTCGCCGGAGGAACGTGAGGCCGCGAAAAAGGCGGCCGTCGCGGCGCTCGGCGGCGCGTTTCCGGAGCCGTCGGTCTTCGCGCCTCCCGCCGGGACGGTTTCGAGGGTCGGCGACAACGGCTGCCGGTTCGTCATTGGAGGAGAGCCGGTGAGCTTCGAGAACACGCAGCTCGACACCCTCGACGTGCGCGACAAGGCGGCGCTGGTCGCCCGCCGCCGCGAACGCACCCGCAATCTCAGACTCTGGCAGGCGGCCGCAGGCTGCACCGCCCTGATCGGGCTGGCTCTCCTTCTCCAGATCGGCTTGGCGGGCGGGCGCATCCTGCTGAGGAGCCGCGCCGCCCTGGCGGAGGCCCAGGCGCCGGCGGTGCAGAAGATCGTGACCAAGCACGAGCTCGCGAATCGGATCCAGGAGCTGTCGAACCACCGGCTGATGCCGATTCGGATGCTCGAGATCGTGAACGAGAAGCGGCCGCGCACCATCCAGTTCACAAGCGCGACGACGCGCGGCCTCTACGGGCTCGAGATCCAGGGGCAGACCAATGCGACCCTCGACATCTCCAGCTATCAGGCGGCCCTCAAGGAGCTTCCCGCCTGCGACCACGTCGATCTGGGCCAGACCGCGGATCGCGGCGGCGTCACCCGTTTCACGCTCACCGTCACCTTCCGGCCCGAGGCGCTTCGCCCGCCCCCGTCGTCATGAAATCATTCTTTTTCAGCCGGCTCCTCCGGGAAAAACTGCTGATCACCGCCCTGCTCGGGCTCGCCGCCGCCGTGTGGTTCTCGCACGTCTCGCGCAGCGGACGCCTGTTCCTCGCTGACTGGCGGGCCAATACCACCGTGCTCAAGACACAGCAGCAGTGGATCGACAACAGCGCCCAGATCCAGGTTGCGGCGACCAAGGCGGTCGATCACCTCGATCCGAGCCGGACCTTCAACGGCTCGCGCCTGCTCGGGGAGCTCACCTCGATCGCCGACCAGGTCGGCGTGCGCAGCAACACCTCGGGAGAAAACCTGAGCCCCCAGACCACGGGCCAGTTCTCCGTCAACACGGTGAAGTTCAGCGTCCGCAACGTCGATCTGCCCGCGATCCTGAATTTCCATGCCGAACTCGAAAAGCGGGCGCCGTACATCGGCTTGGAGCAGTTCTCGTTGGTGGCCAACCCGTCCAATCCGACCCTGCTCAGCGCGACGCTGAACGTCTCGTCGGTCGAGATCAACCGCTGAGGGCGGCGGCCTGTGCCGCCGGGTTGCGGCGCTTGAAGGGATCCTGTGGCTGCCGGGGTTATTCCCGGCAACAGGCTTTCCCCATGAACGCATCCCCTATGCCAATCCTCAGCCTCGGAGCGTTGCTCGTATGCAACCTCCTCGCATCGAATCCCAGCGCGGGTCCGCGATGGGATTCATTGAAGATCGTCCAGACGATCGAACCTGCCTTTCCCGCCGCGATGGTGCAGCGGGGCATCACCCAGGGCGAGGCCAGCCTGGCGATCAACACCGGCCCCGACGGCCGCCTCGTCGATCTGCTCGTCGTCAGTTACAGCCGGCCGGAATTCGCCGAAGCGGCCAAGAGCGCGGTCAAGCAGTGGACGTTCGAGCCCGCGCGCCTCGACGGCGAGCCGGTGGGAACGACGGTGGAGATCCGCTTCAGCTTCGAGGCGCACGGCGTCATCGTTTCAATGTCGACGGTCGGCGACGTCCTCGACGCGCAGCTGGCCCGCATCTTCCGCGACGGGTTCTCCTACCAGCCCTGCGGCGCGAGAACCCTGGACAAGCTGCCCGCGCCCGTTGTGTCGGTGACGCCGCGCTACAGCAAGGAGCTGGCCGCCCGCGGAATCAAGGGCCGCGTCAGGATCGAGTTCTATATCGACGAGGACGGCAACGTGAGGCTTCCCGCCACCACGATCACCGACGACAGCATGCTGACCGCGCTCGCCGTCGAGGCGATCAAGCAGTGGAAGTTCTCGCCGCCGACCTCTCGGGGACGGGCGGTGCTGGTGCGGGCCAGCCAGGATTTCGAATTCCGGGAACCGTGAGGAATATCTGAGAAGCCGCGGCAGGCGGCTGAGCCCGGCGCCCGCGCAGGACACGCCTGCGCGGGCGCTCCTGTCCCGGTTTTCTCATCGGGCATGATTCGCGAGAGGGTGAGGCGTCCTTCCGCCACACAGATTTGGATTTGCCGGATTTGATGAGATGACTGATCTTGCCCGCTCGGATGTCTTTCTCAGGCAAGGTGGCTGACCATGCGCCGGCGCGGATCTTCCCTTGGAAGGGGTGGGCCATCGCATGTCTGTTGAGCGCCGCAGCCTGCGGACAGCCGTCGCCGGGGCCGCTCATCGAACATATCACCGATTTCTGGAGACTCCCGGATCGTGACCGCGAGCAGCCGCAGAACGTGCGCTTCGAGGTCACGGTCCGCTATCACGACCCGTTCTGGAAGCTGTTGTGGATGGAATCGGACGGGCGTATCAGCTTCAGCCCCTACGGCGGCGACGGAACCGTCATTGCTCCCGGCCGCCGCCTCCGGATCGAAGGGACAATGACCCCGGCGATCGGGCTCTCGTTCGACAAGGTCAGGGTCATGATGCTGCCGGAGACGGAGGTCGAGGAACCCGCGCTGGTGCCTCGCAGGGAATTGCCCGGATCATCGGCCAACGAGTCGCAAGTGGTGCTCCTGGAGGGCTATTTCAACCGGCAGACCGAGGTGGACTCGAATCACCTCCTGGTCGAGATGACGGTTGGAGGGCAGGTCGTCTACGTGAGGATCCTGCTGACCGGCTCGGAGAAGGTGCCGCAGATGGAGAATGCGCTCGTCCGGGCGAAGGGGGTGATCGTGCCGACCTTCGACCCCTCGGGGAGGCTGACCACGTGGGCGTTGTGGGTCGCCCGGGTGTCGGATCTCGAGATCCTCGGGTGGCTCCGGGAGGATCCGCGGTTCGACCGGCCGAGCCTCGCCGTGGAGAAGCTTGGCACCGTCCTGGAGACGGATCTGGCAAAAGTGACCGGCGTGGTCGTCTCCCAGGAGCCGGGGCGCAGCCTCCTGCTGCGCGACAGCTCGGGCCAGGTTGAGATTCTGGGAGGGCAGACGTATCCGATCGCGACGGGCGAATCGGTGGAGGCCGTCGGATTGCCGCACCGGGAAGGGGTGAAGTGGCAGCTTCGCGGCGGGCTGTACCGCCGTTCCCCGGGCGCGTCCGGCGCGGCGGCTGCCCAGGAGGGGCTCCCGAAACTCCGGCTCGTGGAGCAGGTGCTCGGACTGGGCACCGGGCAGGCCGCGCGCGGCTATCCGGTGCAGCTCTACGGCGTGGTGACCTGGGCCAATCCTCCCGGCACGCCCTTCTTCTTCCTTCAGGACAGCAGCGGGGGCATCTGCGTCACGATCGACCCGCGCACGCAGAAGGTGCCGGCTCACGGAGACGGAATCACGGTCGTCGGGGTCACCACCGCCGGAGGTTACGCCCCGACGGTGGCGGCGAGCAGCCTCGCGGTGAGAGGGGTTCTCGACATTCCGAAAGCCAGCCGCGTGACCCTCGAACAGGCGCTGACCGGAATCGAGGAAGGTCAATGGGTGGAACTGGACGGCTACCTCAGGCAGGTGAGCACCGAGAGCCCGTGGACCCGGCTCGACCTGACGACGGCGGCCGGAGAGTTTTCCGCGGCCCTGCCTTGGAACAAGGATCTGGCGGCGCTGCAGGGATCGATGGTGCGCCTGCGGGGCGTGTGCGCCGCGATCGCCAACGAGCGCCGGCAGTTGATGGGCGTACGGCTGTGGGTGCCCTCGCCTGACTTCGTGCGCGTGGAGGAGCCTGCGCTGGAGGATCCGTTCTCGGTGCCGGTGCAGTCGATCGGCAGCCTGCGGCAGTACACCGCGCTGCGCGTGTTGAGCCGGCGGACCCGGATCAACGGCGTGGTCCTTCTCCATTCGCCCGGGCGCTATCTCTACGTGGAGGACAGAGGCGGGACGATCCAGGTTCTCAGCCAGGGGACGGATGCCCTGCTTCCTGGCGACCGGGTCGATGCGGTGGGCTTTCTGGGGCACGAGGGCAGCCGGGTCGTCCTCCGCGAGTCGGTGTACCGCCGCCTCGGCGCCTCCGTCGAGCCGGCTCCCATGGAACTGGCGGTCCCGGCCGTCATCGATGCCGGATTCGACGGACACCTCGTGAAGGTGGCGGGCACGCTGCTTGACGTCGACATCCGCCAGGGGGATTCGCGCTTCGTGATCCAGTCCGGCTCGGCCGTCTTCGAAGCGCGCCTGGAGCAGCCGAATGTTCCCGCTGGAAGCGGGCAATGGGAGCCCGGATGCCGCCTCGCCCTGACCGGCGTCTATCGGATCGAATACGACGAGTACCGGCGGCTGCGGACGTTCCACGTGCAGCTGCGCACGAAGCGCGACATCGCCGTCCTGAAGCGGCCGCCGATGTGGACCTCGAAGCGGGCGCTCGCGACCGTGAGCGCGCTTGTCGTGGTGCTGCTGTTGGGGGTGGTCTGGGTGGTGACCCTGCGCCGCCGGGTGCGCCGGCAGACGGAGCAGATCCGCGCCCAGCTGAGCCGTGAGGCGCAGCTCGAGGCCGAACTGCAGCGGTCGTCGAGGCTCGAGTCCCTCGGCGTCCTGGCCGGCGGTATCGCGCATGATTTCAACAACCTGCTCACGGTGATCATGGGCAACATCACCCTCGCGCGGATCGACGGCGGGGAGTCGTCGGAGGGCGAGCACTGGCTGCGCGACGCCGAGCAGGGCGTGGTGCGGGCGCGCGACCTGACGCTGCAGCTGCTCACGTTCGCCAAGGGAGGCGATCCCGTGCGCAAGACCGCCGAAATGTCGGAACTCGTCCGCGAGGCGGCGGAGTTCGCGCTCCACGGCGCAAAGGTGCGCTGCGAGTATGACTTTGAGAAGAGTCTCTGGCCGGTGGAAGTGGACAAGGGGCAGATCGGGCGCGTGGTGCACAACATCATCATCAACGCGATCCAATCGATGCCGGAGGGAGGCTCGATCCGCATCGGGCTTTGCAACGCGACGGTGGCGGCGGAGGCGCTGGGCGATCTCCCGGCGGGCCGCTATCTGAAGCTGAGCATCGCCGACACGGGAGCTGGGATCCCGCCGGAGCACCTGTCGAAGATCTTCGATCCGTATTTCACCACCAAACAGCAGGGCACCGGTCTGGGCCTGGCGACCGTGTATTCGATCGTGAGGAAGCACCTCGGTCGCGTGGAGGTGCAGTCGCGGGTGGGCGAGGGGACGGTGTTCAGCATCTGGCTGCCGGCGGCGGAGAAGAAGGCGGAGGTGAGGCCGCCGTCGACGAGCCCGATCCCGCAGGGCGGCGGCCGCGTGCTCGTGATGGACGACGAGGAGGCGATCCGGCGCACGTGCATCGCGCTGCTCAGGTACATGAAGCTGGAGGTCACGGCGGTTCCCGACGGCCAGGCGGCGCTGCGGGAGTACGCCGCGGCGCGTGACGCAGGCCGGCCCTACAGCCTGGTGATCCTCGACCTCACCGTGCCGGGCGGCATGGGCGGCCGCGCCGCGATGGAGCAGCTGCGGCAGATGGACCCCTCGGTGCGCGCGATCGTCTCCAGCGGCTACTCGAGCGACCCGGTGGTCTCGCAGTATCGGGCCTATGGATTCGCCGCCGTGGTGCCCAAGCCCTACACGCTCCCGGAGCTGGAGAAGGTGGTGCGGGCGGTCCTCGGCGGGGCGCTCCCGTAGGGCTTGCCGGCAGGGTGCGCGGTTCGACCTGGCACAAGGCGCTCCTGGGTCGCGGCAGAATCATCTCAAGCAAGGGGCGAAGGTCGCAAAGCGGTCGGGAGACCCTGGTGCTGGAGAGCTACCAGGTGAGCAAGGTGCGCACCAGATACTGCAACAACGACCGGATCAGCGGCGCTCCCAGACCGCGAGCGCTCATGCGCCTGACTGGGCATGATTTTCCTTGCGATTTAACGCTAAATTGATCGAATTGCGCAACTCCACCCCTCTTTCCCCAACATGAAATTCAGCGACGGCGAATGGCTCATGCAGCCGGGCGTCACGGCATTCTACCCGGCCGAGGCCCACGAGATCATCAAGGAGGACGCAGCCCTGCTCGTCCACGCGCCCACGCGCCCCATCCGCCACCGCGGCGACACGCTGGGCGGCCCGCTCCTCACCGTACGCGTCTCCTCGCCCATGGCGGACATCGCCCACGTGCGCATCGAGCATTTCGCGGGAACGCCCGGCGCCGCGCCGCGCATCCCGCTCGCCCCGCTTCCCGCGCCCAAGATCGCGATCGAGGAGGACGCCGACCAGGCGGTCCTCCGTTCAGGCAGCCTCTCTGTCCACGTCAAGAAATCCGGCTGGGATGTCACCTTCCAGGCCGGCGGCCGCGTTCTCACCCGCACCGCCTGGCGCGGCATGGCCTACCTCCAGCACGCCGCGAAAGGCCCGTTCGTCCACGAGCGCCTCCACCTCGGCGTCGGCGAGAACGTCTACGGCCTCGGCGAACGATTCACCGCCTTCGTCAAGAACGGCCAGGTCGTCGAGAACGAGAACAAGGACGGCGGCACCGGCAGCGACCAAGCCTACAAGGCCGTTCCCTTCTACCTCACCAACCGCGGCTATGGCGTGCTCGTCGACGAGACCGGCCCCGTCTCCTTCGAGGTCGGCTCGGAGCGCACCGCGCGCGTCCAGTTCTCCGTCCCCGGCGAAAAGCTCGAATACTTCGTCATCTACGGCCCCACGCCGCGCGACATCCTCCGCAAGCTCACGCAGCTCACCGGCCGCCCGGCCCTCCCCCCGGCCTGGTCCTTCGGCCTGTGGCTGAGCACCTCCTTTACCACCAGCTACGACGAGAAGACCTGCACGGGCTTCCTCGACGGGATGCGGCAGCGCGACCTGCCCGTCCATGTCTTCCACTTCGACTGCTTCTGGATGCGCGAGTTCGCTTGGTGCGACTTCGAGTGGGATCCGCGCACGTTCCCCGACCCGGCCGGGATGCTCGGCCGGCTCCACAAGCGCGGCATGAAGGTCTGCGTGTGGATAAACCCCTACGTCGGCCAGCGCTCTCGGCTCTTTGCCGAGGGCAGCCGCAAGGGCTACTTCATCAGGAAAGCCGGCGGTGGCGTCTGGCAGACCGACCTCTGGCAGCCCGGCATGGCCATCGTCGACTTCACCAACCCGGCCGCCTGCCGCTGGTTCGCCGGCCACCTGAAGCGCCTGATGGCGCTCGGGGTCGACTGCTTCAAGACCGACTTCGGCGAGCGAATCCCCGTCGACGGCGTCGTCTACCACAACGGCGCCGAGCCGCTCGGCATGCACAATCTCTTCCCCGTCCTCTACAACGAATGCGTCTACAAGGCCGTCGAGGAGGTCCGCGGCCGGGGCGACGCCGTGGTGTTCGCGCGCTCGGCCTACGCCTCGAGCCAGCGGTTCCCCATCCACTGGGGCGGCGACTGCTGGTCGACGTTCGAGTCCATGGCCGAGTCGCTGCGCGGAGGCCTTTCGTTCGGACTGAGCGGATTCGGATTCTGGAGCCACGACATCGGCGGCTTCGAGGGTCAGGGCCCCGTCGCCGTCTACAAGCGGTGGATCGCCTTCGGGCTGCTCTCCTCGCACAGCAGGCTGCACGGCTCGTCGACCTACCGCGTGCCGTGGAACTACGACAAGGAGGCATGCGACGTCCTGCGCCGCTTCACCAAGCTCAAGTGCAGCCTGATGCCCTATCTCTACGGCCAGGCCGTCGCGGCGCACACCGAGGGCGTCCCGATGCTCCGCGCCATGCTCGTCGAGTTCCCCGGCGATCCCGCGTCCGACACGCTCGACCGGCAGTACATGCTCGGCGACACGCTGCTCGTCGCCCCCGTCTTCGCCGAAGACGGCTCGGTCGACTACTATCTGCCCGCGGGCCGCTGGACGAGCCTGCTCACCGGCGAGGTGGAGGAGGGCGGCCGCTGGCGCCACGCCATCCACGGCTTCCTCAGCCTGCCGCTCTTCGTCCGGCCCGGATCGGTCCTCCCGGTCGGCGCCGTCGACGACAGGCCCGACTACGATTTCACTGCGGGCGCGACCTTCCGCGTCTACGAACTCGCCGACGGCGCGAAGGTTGTCCGCTCCGTTCCGACGATGCAGGGCGGGCGCGGCCTCGCGATTACCGTGTCCCGCGAGGGTCGGGTGATCACCGCGACCCTCGCCGGCGCGGCGACGGGCTGGCGCCTGCAATTGGTGAACATCGCGGCGGTGCGGTCCGTCAAGGGCGGTGCGGCGTCGGCTGCACCGCTCGGCGTCATGGTCACGCCCGCGCGCGGCGCGCGAACCCTCAAGATCACCCTGCCGGAGGAATCCTGATGCCTGCGAGCCTGTCCGCTCCCTCGAAAGGATCCGGCCGGCCCGCCACCCTGGCGGACGTCGGCCGCGCCGCGGGCGTTTCCGCGATGGCGGCGTCGGCGGTGCTTAATCGCGCGCAGACCTCGGCGCGGATCTCGTCGCCGACCCGGGCGCGGATCCTCGCGGCGGCCGAGCACCTGCACTACCGGCCCAACGCCGCGGCGCGCGCGCTCGCCGAGCGTCGCATGAACACGCTCGGCGTGGCCGCCGTGGTGGTCGGCGGCGAACTCGACCACTACTTTCTCGCCGTGTTCAACGGCGTGCTCGATGCAGCCGCGAAGCAGGGCCAGAACACGACGGTGTTTGCCCTCGCCAACTGGGACCGCGACGCCGTCCGGCTGCCGGAGCTCTGCGACGGCCGCATCGACGGCCTCATCCTGATCGCCCCGACTTTCTCGAAGGTCGTCCCGCGCTTCCTCCCCGAGCACACTCCGTTCGCGGCGCTCCACCCCAACATCCCGATCCCGGGATGCGTGAACATCGAGAGCGCCGAGGAAGCGGGCGCCTTCGAGATGGTGCGCCAGATGATCGCGCGCGGTCACCGCCGGATCATGCATATCTCCGGCAACCGCGGGTTGCTTGGCGCCGAGCGGCGCATCCAGGGCTACCAGCGGGCGCACGCGGCGGCCGGGATCCCCCTCGATCCCGCCCTGCTGATCGACGGGGAATTCTCGTGGCGCAGCGGGCGGCGCGTCCTCCGCCGGTGGCTCAGCCAGTCTGTCGGCCAGCCTTTGCCCGATGCCATCTTCTGCTGCTGCGACGCGAATGCAGTCGGCTGCCTCGAGGCGCTCGCCGAGGCCGGCATCCGCGTGCCGGAGGACGTGTCGCTCGTCGGATTCGACGACACGCTCGCAGCCCGCACCACCGTTCCGCAGCTGACCACCGTCCGCCAGCCGCTGCGCTCCATGGGCGTGCATGCGGTCGAAGCCCTGCTCGCGCAAATCCAGCAGAAGAACGGCGAGGCGCCCCCGGAGGTCCGCGAGACGGTGATCTTCCCCACCGAGACCGTCTGGCGCGCGTCGGCGAGCGCCCCCGCGCAGGTGCGCAGGCTGGTGCCGGCACGATAAGGCGCCGGGGCGTTACGGGCCGGAGACCTCGATCCGGCCGGCCAATCCCCAGCCGCTCACGCGGTCGAGGAGCACCAGCGTCCGCGCACCGGGCTTGACGAGATCGAGGGGAAATTCGAGGCGGTGCCCGCGTCCGCCGTGCCAGAGGTCGTCCCTCCGGAGCGTTTGCGAAAACGGAGGCCCGGCCACCACCTTCCAATCGAGGCGCGCGAACCATTGGGAAGGGGTCAGGCTCGCGTCGTCCGGCGGGAGTCGTTCGATCCCCACCCAGCACCAAACGGAGACTCCGTCCGCCGCTGCAAGCGAGACAGCGCCGGAGGAGTCGGCCGTCACGCGGGCGAGAATGCGTCCGTCGGATCCGCGCAACACGCAGTCGGTCGCCGTATGGGGCCAGGCAATCTCGGCCTGGCCATCCCGCACGTCGCTCCGTGCAGGCGCCGTTGCGCCGGGCCCCGACCATCGGGGCCGGCCGGCTGCGCGGAGGGAGGCGGGAAGTTCGAAGACAAAGCCGGCTTCGAGCGCCGGGCGCGAGAACGCAGCGGGGATCAGCGATTGCTTCTCCCGGACGAGGCGTTCCCGAAGGATCTCGAGGGCGTCGTCCTCGCCGAGGGGAACAGGGGCAGTGGGCACGATCGATTCGCCCAACGCCTGCAGCTCCCAGGGGCCGATCCTTACGCCCAGCCGGAGAGCGGGGCTGCGGCCTGATTCCAACACGGTTCCGGAAGATGCAGGTTGGGCGGGAGGAGAATCCGTGGCTCGTGCGGCAGTCGTCACCGGCCCGTCTGCCGATGGGGACGCCGGTGGCGCCTGGGCGGGGTGAGGGTTGTGAGCCGGGCTCCGTGGCGGCGGCGATGGGCGGCTCGGCGGCTCGGCCGGCGAATTCGATCCTCCGGCTGCGGTCGGCGGCGAATCGGGAGATGGCGGAGCAGCGGGCGAGGCTCCTTCCGAATTTCCGCTAGATGCGGCGGTCTTCGGAGCTTTCGCGGACGGAGCCTTGGTGGTTTTCGCCGACGGCGTCTGCTGCAGGGAAGCGGTTGAGGCCGCGGCATCCTCGGATTCGGCGAGAGAATCGGAATCCAGCGTCTGGGAAGAGGCCGCTACGCCGGCTGTGGAGCGCTTCTTCTTCGTTCGAGTCCCGGGAGGTGTCGAATCCAGGCCGCCGGGCTGGCCTGGGTTGGTGACTGCCGAGGCCGTCGTATCGTCGCCAGGTGCGGCTTGCTTCTCCGGTGATCCGGAGTCGGGAGAGGCCTTGCCGTGCGATGCGCCTGACGGTGATCCGGTGGGACCGCGCAGGGCCGTCGCGGACGGAGAGGAAGAGCCTTCGTCGGGGTCCGAGGCAGGCGCAGGCTCATTCGCCTGGGAATCCTTTTCGGCAGGCTCGGTCGTCCCTTGTGAAGCCGGCTCCGGTGATTTTGATCGCGGAGCTTTCGATTTCGAAAGCGCACCGCCCGCCTTCGGCCGAGCCTCCTTCGACGGCTGGGCGGCAACCGGCACAGCGTGGTCCTGCAGCTCAGGCTCGGTGGGCTCGGTGTCGTTTGTCGGGGAAGTCGCGCGCGGCGTGTACTGCGGTTCAGTGCGTGAAATCCTGTTGCGGGTGCGGCCGGCTTCGGCGGCGGATTTGTCCGCGGTCTGGGTTTCAGAGGCATCCTCACCCGCGGCTTTTCCTACTGGCTCCGGCTTCGGTTCGGTAATTTGGGGATCGACCTCGGCTTTATCCTCAGGTGCCGACTTTGCGGCGCGGTCCACGGGAGCCTTTTCGCTGGAGGGCTTCGGTGTGGCGGTCCTGGCGTTTTTCGAGGGTGCGTCGGTGCTGCGAGCTGAGACGGGGGAGGCTGCTGGGCCGGAGACGCCGCCGTCCGTTCCGGCTTTCGGCGGAGCATCGTTTCTGGGCCGGCTTTGGCGGGAAGCTCCGGGTCCAGGAGTTGCGCCGGATGAAAACGGGCTCGCCGGGGATCCCCCGGCGGATGAGGCGACTGCGACACCGTGTCCGCTGGTGCGGCCGCCCGAGGTGATATCGGCCAGCCTGCCCCCGCCGCGCGATCCCGATTGGGGCTCCGCGGCATTCGCGCCGACTGTGCGGCGGCCCATTGGCACGACGGGACTGTCTTCTTCGGCGATCGATGGCGGGGATCGCCACCAAGCCACCGCAGCCCACACAGCCCCGCCGAGCAGGAGGACGACCGCTGCGGCGATCACGGCGATCCGCCATCGTTTCGACGGCGGAGCTTCGGCGAAGGCGGCGACTGCTTTCCTCGCCGCGGCGGTGGCCGGCGCGAGGACCCGGGCCGCCGAGCGCGGCTTCTCTTTCTTCTTCGCGGCGCGCGACAGCGCAATCGTGAGCGACGTGCTTCGCAGCTCGAGCCCAATCACCGGGCGGTGTTCCACGTTCACGGCGATGCCGTTGACGGGAAAATCGACCCGGTCGGACATCGCGCGGATGCGGTAGCGCCCCGGCGGGACCTTCATCATCCGGAACACGCCGCCGGCTTCGGAACGCGTCTGGGCGACGGTCGCGCCCTTGCCGTTCTCGAGGACGATCTCGAATCCCGAGGCGTCCTTGCCTTCGATGGCGATCGTGCCGCTCACCTCGCATTCGACCATGTCCGGGAAGTAGGGATGCGCCGCGCGGTCGGCTCCCCAGCTGTGCACGCGGGGACCCCGATCGGTGCGGCACACGAACGGGGCGAGCTTGGAATCGTTCTTTTTTGTGAGCCTCGAGACGAAGTCCTTCGTGGCCGAGCGAAGCTCCTTTCCCGCCGTCTCGTCTTCAGCGAATGCGTCTCGCGCCTCGGAAAGAAGCCGTCGGACCTCGGCCAGCTCATCTTGGGTCGGAGGCGGGTTCGAGACGGGTTCCCGCCAGGACCACGCAACGCCCCCATCGTCGGAGCGCCGCTGCGGGGGAAGCAGGATGTCTTGGAAATGGGGCGCAAGCAGATGCCAGAAGTGATAGATCGAGCGGTCCTCCAGGCGGACGATCTCCATCTCGTCTTCGCCGAAGCGTATTTCAGCCGCCGCCTTCCTCTGGTTTCCGGGCGGATTCATTTCTGGGTGTCTCCGGGCTTCTCGCCGGGGCTCGGGAGCGAAGTCGCCAGGCGCCAGCGATAGGTGCGGCCGGCCTCAAGCCGGGCGGTGAACCGACGGGTCGGTTCACCGCCGGAGTCGGATAGGAGAAGGGTTTGCTCGATCACGTAGTCGCCCGCCGGGATGTCGGCCGCGACGGAGGCGAGTGCCGGGATCCGGGAGGTCCACGCGGCCCCGCCACTGCTTGGCGACGCGGTGATCTGCCAGGGATGGCTGCTGAGGTTCACGACGACGAGATGGGCCGTCGACGTTGCGGGCGGCGGCGCGGGGAGAGGAGCGTCCGTCGTTGCGCAGCCGCCGGCGAGCAGAAACGCCGGGATGAGTAGGATCGCCTGGAGGATCCTTCCGGCTGAAGCCGGCAAAACCAACCACCCCCGGCGCGCCATGGGTGCGAGCCGGCCGGGCGCCGCTCGACGCGGCGCCAGCAGAAAGGAGACTGGCATATGCTTCTTAATCGACACACGGCTGCCTTACTCAAGGCAACGGCCGTGCCCCCGCGGATTTGAAGGGCTGGAGCCGCGATGGCGCCCACGAAGAAGCTCGTAAAATCGAGAAAATCCCGCAGATTTCCCTCTGTTTTCTTAAACACCAGAATCGACGGGCGTTTTCCCGCTTGGGATGTAGTGCGACACAGCCGCAGTGGTTGGTTCCCTTCGCCCGGCGAGATTGATCACGCAATTACCCCGACGGAGGAGCTAGCCATGGATAATACGGTCATTGTGGCTCTGATCAGCGCGATTGCGTCGATCCTCACGGCAGTGGTGACGCCTCTTCTGGGGCAACGTGCCACGACAGGCGCGGCGTCGGCCAAGCATCCCCTCCGGTCCAGGCGGACGGCGATTGCGGCCTTCCTTTTCGGGATCCTGGTCGCGGTCGTCGCCGGAGCGACTTTCAGTCTGGTGAGCAAGGGACCTGATACGTCGTTCCAGCAGAACTCGCTCCTGCCGGGCGCGAAGTTCAACGCGATCGCGAGCAACGGGAATATCACCCTGAAGCTGGACGCGGATTTCCCAAAGCTCCCGCCCGATATCCCGATCTACGGCCTTGACGCACCCGGAGGCGGAAACCAGCGGGCGGTGTCTGGACTGACCCTGAAGCAGACGCTCACCTATAAATCGAACCTGAGATCCCGGGAGGGATTCACGATCTGCCAGTTCATGGCAGACAAGCCAGTGAGCCACGACGCAGCCACCGGCATCAGACTGGTTTTGTGGGCACAGGAGGACGATCTCGTCGAGCTTGATCTGAAAGACGAATGGGACATCGAGGAGAAGCCGATGTTGCCCATCCATAGGGGCTGGGGAGCCTACGAGATCCCCTTCAAAGCGTTTGGCAGAGTGAATCGTTCGTCGGTCAAGGAGTTCCACATTGCGTGCACTCCGGGCAAGAACGGAAGGGAGACGAACGTCATCCGGATCGGGATGATCAGCACCTACGAATGAGGAGAGTCTGATCCGGCGGGGCTTGCTGGCGGATCGACCGGGCCGACCGCCGGCTCAAAAACAACGAACGGCTTTTCGACGAAGCTCAGGCGATAGCCGGATTCGAGCGCGTCCAGGAAGACTGGGGGAAAATTGACCTCGCCGTAAAATGTTCCAGCCCCCGGGCTCGAATGAATTCTGATCGCGGCCCATGCGCCGCTTTCCCCTGATCCGGTCCAATCGACGCACACGACCGCCGAGTATCGCCGGGCGGCCAAATCGAGGCGGAAGCGCTCGGCAAGCCCCGGATTGCGTTCCGCGATCAGCCGCAGATTGAAGCTGTCAATCAGCTCCGGTCTCCGGCCCAGGGCAAGGGGCACAATGGGGTTTTCCGAGAGGAGCCGCCGGGTTCCGGCGGGCCCGAGCCTTTGGGCGATGGCGGCGATTCCGCCGCGTGTCGGCCGCCCGCTTCGCTCCAGGAAATGCCTCGTCGAGACCACTCCCGGGATCCAGGTGAGGACGGAGGCGGCGCCGATCGCCGCAGCCGCGAGGAGCGCGGGGCGGCGGGCGGCTCCCCCCGCGACGGCGATGCCGACCAGGCCGGCGGCCGCCGCGAGCAGGTCCGGGAAGTGGTTCCAGTCGGTCCCGGGCGACACGAAAAGAAGCATCGTGCCGAGAAAGGTGGCCGCGAAGTAGATCGCGGGAAGGTCGAGGCGATCCGCGCGCCAGCGGGCGGCAGCGCTGGCAGCCCCGGCCAGGACGAGCACGACGAGGAACGGATCCTGGATCGCCGCGCGCGCGAACCAGAAGGGGAATAACAGCGCGTGGCTCCAGCGCGCCCCACCACTCGCGCAGGCTGCGAACGAGGCCAGCATCCGCCCGCCGCTCAAGGCCTCCGCCGCGGCGAATCCGCCCAGGAAGAGGAGCGCGGTCAGCCCGGCGAGCCGGAGCCCATCGGCCCGCCGGCCCGACAGGGCCAGCCAAAGGACCGCCGTCGCGAGGCACAGCAGGTCGGTGAATTTGGTCAGCGCCGCCCCGGCGAAAAGGAGCGAAGCAAGCAGCAGGGAAAGCCGCGGGATCCGCGGGCGGCCGCAGCAGACGGCGTTCAGACCCCAGAGGCCGAGGCCGGCGGCTAGGATGTCGCCCTTGGCGGAGATCGTCAGCAACTGGTAGGCGATGCTCGCGTGGACGAGCAGCACGCATGGCAGCGCGATGCGCCACGCCACGCCCTGCCGCCGCATCCACCAGAGAGGGGCGGATTCGAAGACGAGCATCGACACGACAGTCACCGCAAGACCGGCCATCCCGGCGTCCAGGCCCATCCTCAGCAGGCCCGCCTGCATCGCAAAGAACAGCGGCATGTAGCGCGTGCCGCCCCAGCCGAGCGGGCCATAGAGGGGCCGGTAGAAGTCGCCGTGTGCGAGGTCGTCGGCGAGCGCCGTCCACGTCCCGCTCGTGGCGTCGAAGGGAAGGCCGCCGGACCAATGCCACAGCATCAGCGAGAGGCCCGTCGCGGCGGAGGCCGCGGCCGCAAGCCAGAGGATGGCGGCGGAGGAGATTCGCGGGACGGTCATCAGGTGCCGGCGTCGGGCGGATCCTCCCGGCGCATGAAGTAAATGTACGGCCGGTGCACGCGGACGATCCGATAGCGTTCGAGAAGGGCAGGGGTGAACCCCTCCCCGAGGGTTCCGAGCTCAATGAACGCCGGCAGGCACTGCCCGATCAGCGGGTCGTCGGGCGATTCGACGTCGCGGGGGAAAATGCCCGGCCAGTTGGAGAGAACGACCGAGCCGAACCGGCCGGCGCGCACCTGCCCGCAGAATTCCGCGTGCAGCACCGGATCGCGCTCCAGCATGATTCGGAAGTTGAACGCGTCGGCGACGAACGGCCGCTCGCCGGCGAGGATCGGGATGAGCGGATTCGTCGCGAGCACCGGGTGGGCGCGCGGCCCGCCGCGGGAGAAATGATCCTGGACGGAGGCCACTTCGGGCCGGTGGAAGCGGCCGAAGAAAGCGCGGATCGAGGGCACCCCGGGGAGCCAGGAGATCGCGATCCCCAGGGCGAACACGCCGAACCCGGTGCCGAGCCAGCCCCGCAGCCGCGGGTGGCGCACATAGGCGAGGGAGATGCCAAGGATGGCCAGTGCATCCAGGTCGAAGAGATGATTCGAGGCGGTGCCCGGGGACGCGAAAATGAAGAGCGTCACGGCCGTCGTCCCGGCCAGCAGGAGCGCGGGGAGCCCTGCGGGATCATCCCGCAGGATCCGTTGCCAGGCGATCAGAGCCGGAACAACCAGGATCCAGAGGAGCGGGTCGCCTCCGAATGCATCTAGAATGCGGAGCGGCAGCTCGGCCGCGGTCGCCCAGCCGATGCCTCCGTCGGCCACCGCCCGGAAGCTCGCGATCATCCGGCCGTCGCTGGCCAGAACGGCGAGCAGGGTGCCAGCGAGCATCAACCCTGCGGATAACCCGGCGAGCGCCGCCGCGCGCCCGCGCCGGCCTCCACGCCAGGACCAGGCGGCGGCCGCCGCCAGTCCGAACACGGTGGTCAGTTTCGTGAGGAACGCCCCGGCGAACGCCGCCGCTGTGGCGGCGAGCCAGGCGAGCCCGCCCCGGCGGGACCAGCGGACGGCCGCCGCCACTCCGAAAAGGTCGAACGCCACGGCGAGGAAGTCGCCGCGCACGGTCAGCAGCAGCATTTCGACCGAGACGAGCCCGAGCAGGAGGACCGCGGCCGGCCAGGCGATGGACCGGGGAATCCCCAACGTGCGCAGGAGGAATCCGAGGGCGGTGACCATCAGGCCGGCGCTGGTGAGCGTCAGGATCACGCCCGCCGGCAGCGCGCCGATGCCCGCCTTCATGAGGAGGCCGTGCAGCACGATGAAGAGCGGCATATAGCGCGTGCCGCCGAAACCGAGGGCGCCCTGCAGCGGGCGGTAGAGGGCGCCGTGCGCGAAGTCGTCGGCGAGCGCGATCCACACGCCGCTCGTGTTGGTGTCGGGCATCGCGCCCGGCCAGTACCACGTGACAAGCGCGACGGCCTGGCCGACCGACAGCGCGGCAGCGATCCAGAGGAGGACGAGCGAAGGCCGGGTGCGGCGCATGGTCAGGCGCTCCTGTTTCCGCGGAGGCCGCGCGCCAGGCCGGCCGGGGAGGGCGGCGAACACAAGGTTGATTTGCGCCGGGGTTCCTTCATTTAACAAACCCGATCGCCGGTGAGGCTGCGTGCCGCGGCAACCGCGAGCAACGCCAAACGCATGCCCCCATCAAGCGAGCCAAGTCCGTGGTGGAAATCGACCGGCCCCCTGCTCGCCCTCCTCGTCCACGCCGTCTACTTCCTCGTCCTGTGTCCGCTGCATTTCTCGACGGAGGAATGGGGGCGGATCCGCGACCGGGTGCGCGACGTCTCGTCGACGAGCCAGTGGACCTCCTCGATCATGCAGGAGAGGGGATACTGGGGGCTCGTGATCTGGTACTTCGACATCCACGAGGAGGTGGATCTCTATCACCGCTACGCGCAGCTCGCCCTGCGGGGCGTCGACGTCACCCAGCCGGCGGCCGCTCCCGCCCAGGGCCGGCTCGCTCCCTACCGCGACGTGCCGGTCGAGTATCAGCCCGGAGCGCTGCTGTTCCTTCTCCCCCCCGCGCTGTTCGCATCGTCGGGCGACGGCTATCTGCATGGCTTCGTCATCTGGTGCTTCGTGCTGTACCTGGCGGCGTTGCTGGCCGGGATGCATGCCGCGGGCGGCGGGCCGCCCACGGCGGCCGAAGCGGGCCGGACGCTCTGGTGGTCGGTGCGTTTCCTCTTCTATTTCGGCGGCATCGTCTCGGCGCGGTTCGACCACGCGGTGGCGGCGGTCTGCGTCGCCGGCCTGTGGCTCTTCGGCCGCGCCCTGCGGCGTCCGGAGGCGCCGGGAGCGTTCGCGGCTTTCGGAGCCCTTGCCGCCGCGGGAGTGATGGTGAAGATCGTGCCCGGGGTGCTCATCCCGGCCGGGGTGCTTTGCCTGCTGTGCGGGGAACGCCGCTGGCGGGCGGCGCTCGCGGTGCTGGGCGGATTCGCCGTGACGCTCACCGTCCTCCACGCCGCTTTTGCGGCCTGCTGGGGACAGGGCTACCTGCAGAGCTACACCTACCACATGGCGCGCGGCATCCAGATGGAGAGCACCTATGCGGGGATCCTGATGGCCCTGCATGGCGCGGGACATCCGCTCGCGGTCGTCAAGAGTTTCGGGTCCTACAACCTGATGACGTCCCACGCGCGCTGGCTCCTGCCGCTGGCCCCTGTGCTGCTGCTCGCGCTGGCGGGCGCCGTCGCCTGGAGATTCTGGCGCAGAAAAGACGCGCGCGAGACGTCTGCGAGCCCCTTCGCCCTGCTGATGCTCACGATCACCCTGCTGCTGGGATTCGTCCTCACCAACAAGGTCTTCTCGCCGCAATATCTGCTCTGGCTCGCGCCGCTGTTCGCCGTGGCCTGCGGCCGCAGCGAGGCGCTGGAATGGCCCGGTCTGCTCTTCCTCCTCGCCGCCGGGCTCACGCAAGTCATGTTCCCTCACCTCTACCGCCTGGTCGAGGCAATGGATCCGCTGATGATCGTCGTCCTCAACCTGCGGAATCTCACGCTCGCCGTGGCGTTCGCATGGCTGCTCTGGAAGCTGCCCCGCATCCTGCGCGAAGGGCTCGGGCGGTGAGGCCGGGATGCCGGCGGCCGGGCACCGGCCCGGGCGCAATGGCGGTGTTGCCATCCGGCAACCCATGAGGCTCTGATGGACCGGATGGAACCCAACTCCCGGTGGAACGCACGCCGATGGCAGGCCTGGCTGCCTCCGGTCGACCATCCCATCGGACAGCTGGCGCTCATCGCGGTCGCCGCGCGCACCGCGGGGCTGGCGTGGCATTTCTTCGGATACAATCGGTTCGGCCAGCCGCTCATCGCGATGCCGCTGGTCTACTTCCCCGCGGCGGCCGCCGCGCACCTCGCGGTCATCCTCGGCTTCTGCCTGGCGATGCTCCTGCTGTGGCGGTGCGCGGGCAGGGCGCGGGGGGCCGTGGTCGCCGCCGCCGCCGCGGTGCTCGGGGCGATGGTCCTCGTCGGCCAGATCGACTTCGGGGTCCAGCGCTTCTCCGGGCAGCATTTCACGCCGGCGGTTGCCGCCACGTATCTGACGCCGCGGCAGGTCGTCTCCTGGGTGGTCTGGCAGGCGCTCGCGGCCGTCCCCGGATACACGCTGGCCGCGGTTGCGCTCGTGGCAGGCGCCTGGGCCGGCCTCGCCGCGGTGGCCTGGCGGGCCCTCCGATGCGCCGCTGATCCCCGCTGGGACTGGCAGGCGCTGGCCTCCCCTGCGCTGCTGCTCGGCTACCTGGCCTCGGTGCCCTTCCAGCAAAGCGCCACCCACCGCACCATCACGCGGCCGCCCGAGATCAACATCGCCGGAGTCCTGTGCGGATTCGACCGCACGCAGCCGCCCGCGGATCTCTCCCGGCGGCTCGCCCTCCTGCGCGGAATTCCAGGACCGAGGCCGGAAGCCGCCTGGCTCGACGATCGGTTCCCGCTGATCCACAAGCCCACGCCGGCGGCGCCGGACGCAGGGCGGCCGGATGTGATCATGATCCTCGTCGAATCGCTGACGGCGCCCGAGCTCGGCTACGTCGCCCCGTCGAAGCGGCAGCAGACGCCGAATCTCGACGCGCTGGCGGCGCAGAGCGTCGAGTTCCGCAGCTTCGTCGCGAGCGGCTTTCCGACCGCGCCCGCGTTCTTCTCGCTCATGACGGGAACGCCGCCGCACCGCCGGAAGATCATCCCGGCGGAGTTCACCGACCGGACCTTCGACGCGCTCCCGCCGCGGCTCCGCGAGCTGGGTTACCGGTGCATCACCATCTGGGGCGGCGACGTGTCGTTCGGGAACGTGCTCCCGTGGTGCAGCCGGTGGTTCGACGAGGTCGACTGCGCGATCTCCCCCGACCGCATCTTCGGCCCCTGCCGCCGTGGCGACGCGGAGATCGTCCGCGTGCTGATCGAAAAGATCCGCGAGCACGACCGCGCGAATCCCGGGCAGCCTCTTTTCGTCAGCCTGATGACGGCCGGGATGCACGGGCCGTTCACCACGGCCAACCAGTATTTCAGCCGCCCGGAGGACGCCCGCGAGGCGGCTCCGTATGCGGTCGAAGCCCTCACGGACACGGTGGAGAACTACCGGCACATGCTCGTGCTCTTCGACCGGCAGCTGCCGGCGCTGCGGGAGTTTCTCGCGAGCCGGCCGCGCCGCGACAACACCGTGCTGTTCGTGCTGGGCGACCACGCCACGCCGCTCGACGAGCATGCGGATGATGACATCAGGGATTTCCCTCTCGACAGCACGGTGTGGACGACCGCGCTGGTCCAGGGGCCCGAGCGCCTTGTGGGCAGGCCGCGCGTGGAGACCTTCGCTTGCGGGGAGATGGATTTCATGCCGACGGTGCTCCGCCTGGCAGGCGACGCGCGGCCGACGGCCGCGATGGGAGGGGATCTTCTGGCTCCGATTCCCGGGAGCGGGCGCTCGGCGATCGCAGTGCGCGCCGCGGGTTATCGCCTCGACCGCGCGGGCTGGTCGCTCTTTGTCGCGGCCGGGGACCCGGGCCGGTGGTTCGCCCGGCGGTCGTTCCAGGATGGCCGGTTCACCGGCGTCTCCGAGCCCGGCGGACCGTTCACCGAGGCCGATGCGCGCCGCCTCCACGAGAGCGTGCAAACCTGGTCGTGGCTCGTCGAACAGGACCGCGTCTGGCGGCCCGGAGCCGAGAGCGCCGCGCCTCCGCCGCCATGAAGATCGGCCTGGTCTGCGACTGGTACCAGCCGCGCGTCGGCGGCATGGAGGTTCACCTCGAGGCTCTTGCGGCGCGCCTCGCCGCGGCGGGCCACGAGGCGACGGTGATCACGCCGACGGCGGGGCCCGCCGGGAATGCCGGGCCGGTGCGCGTTGTGCGGGTGCCGGGATGGCATTTCCCGTTCCTCGGGGTGATCTGGACGCCCGCGGCCTACCGGCGCCTGAACGCGGCAATCCGGGACGGCGGTTTCGACGTGGTGCACGTGCACAGCAGCATCGGCTCGCCGGCGGGCTACATGGGCCTGCTCTTCGCGCACCGGCTCGGGTGTCCGTCGGTCCTCACTGTCCACTCGCTCTGGGGCCGGTACCGCCTCCTGCCGCGCGTGCTCGAGCTCATTTTCGGATGGACCCGATGGCCGGTGGTTTTCTCGGGGGTAAGCGCGCTCGTGGCCGGCCACATGAGGCCGCTGCTCGGCGGCACGCCGATACCGATCCTGCCGAACGCGGTCGACCCCGGCGAATGGCGCCTCCCGCACCGGGACGGCGGGCCCGGCGTGGTGGTGGTCGCCTGTGCGATGAGGCTCGCGGTGCGGAAACGCGGCCGGGCGCTGCTCGACGTGCTGCCCGGCGTCTTGCGCCGCCTGCCGCCGGATGTGCGGCTGAAGGTGCGGATCGCGGGCGACGGGCCGGCGCGCGCGGCGCTGGAGCGCCGGGCGCGGAGCCTCGGCTTGCGGGAGGTGGTCGAGTTTCTGGGGACGATCGACCGGGAGAACATCAGGGATCTTCTCGCGGGCAGCGACTTCTTCGTTCTTCCGACGGAGCTGGAGGCGTTCGGGATCGCCGCGCTCGAGGCGCGGGCCGCCGGGCTTCCGGTCGTGGCGATGCGCGCGGGCGGCGTGGCCGGGTTCGTCGTCCATGGCGAGAACGGCCTGCTGGCGGGAGACGACCACGAGCTGGGCGATCACCTCGCGCGCCTCGCCTCGGATCGGGAGTTGCGGGAGCGGATCGCCGCGAACAACCGCGCCGCCCCGGTCGAGTTCACCTGGGAGCGGTCGCTGGCGGCCCATCTTCAGGCTTACGAGCGGGCCCGCCTCCTCCGAAGGCCCGCCAGGTCATGACGGCGCCGCCGGCTGCCAGCAGAGGCAGCAGGAGGCACAGGTGCTGGAGCAGCGCGAGCGCGAGCGCCTGCCCGGCGTCCAGGCCGCAGAAACGGTAGGCGAGGAATGCGGCGGCCTCGTATGCGCCGAGGTTGCCCGGCGAGACCGCGACCACCGTCGCGATGTTCACCGCGGCGAGCACGATCACGGCGGCCGTCCACGGCAGCGGGATTCCGGCGGCGCGCTGGACGGCGATGATGGCGGCAAACTCGGCGAGCTTGATCGCGGCGGTCATCGAGAGCCCGGCCCCGAGCACGCGGGGCCGGCGCAGCGCCTCAAGGTGCCTGGCCCAGCGCAGCAGGCCAGGCGGGGCTGGCGCAGCCGAGGCCGGATCGTGGCGCCGGGCGAGCCACCACAGGAGGCAGAGCGCGGCCGCGGCACACGCGCCGAGCGTCCACGCCGCCCCGTGAAGCCACGGCGGGGAGGCCGGGGCGACCGCGCCGGCGAGGATGAGCAGGACGGCCTTTCCCGCGGCTTCACAAAGCTGCTCGAGCGCGACGACGGAGACGGCGACCTCGAGCCCGACGCCGCCCCACCCGGCGAGCAGGCCGAGCCCGAGCGCATGGCCTCCCATCCACGGGAGCGTGTTCATCCCGCACCAGCTGAGGGCGACGACCGACCAGAGCCGACGCCACGCAACGCGGCAGCCGGAGGGAAGCAGCCATTTCCATTGCAGCGCCCAGAAGGCGAGCAGGGACAGGTTGGCCGCCGCTGCGGCGGCGAGCCATCCGGGGGAGGCGTTTCGCGCCACCGCGGCCGCGCGATGCCAGTCGAAGTGCCGGAGCGCCAACGCCGCCAGCGCGGCGCCCGCGACCCAGCCCACGCACCACAGCCAGCGCGCGAAGGCTGGTGAGCGAGCGCTTGAATCTGGCGGGGTTCGCGTTGACATCGCTTCTCAACACTCCGCCGCAAACCGCGGCTCAGCGGGAGAAGTAGACCTTCTTGAGCTGCTCCTCGAAGGTGGCGGAGTGCTTCACGATGTCGATGAACTGCTCCTTGGTGAGGGTGAGCAGCTCGACCGGCTCGAGGGCGCGCACGGTGGCGTTGCGGGGCTCGTCGCGCAGGAGGGCGATCTCGCCGAAGAACTCGCCGGGGCCGAGCTTGGCGACGGTGGTGGTGTGGCCCTGCCTGAGGATCTCGATCTCAACGGTGCCCTTGCGGATGATGTAGAACTTGTCGCCCACCTCGCCCTGGCGGATGATCACGGTCCCGGTGCCGACGTCCTCCTCCTTCACCTTGCCGGCGACGTCGGCGAGGAGGGTGGGCGTGGTGTTCTGGAAGACGGAGCACTTGCGCAGCAGCTTGCAGACGGCCTCGTTCTCGGCGACGGCCACGTCGGACACGACCACGCCGTCGACCATGTTCACGATGCGGTCGGCGACGTCGAGGATGCGGTTGTCGTGGGTGACGATGAGGGCGCTGCAGCCCTTCTGCTTGGCGAGCGCCTGGATCATGTTCACCACATGGCGGCCGGTGACCTTGTCGAGGGCGGCGGTCGGCTCGTCGGCGAGGATGAGTTTGGGGCTGTTGACGAGCGCCCTCCCTATGGCGACGCGCTGGCGCTGGCCGCCGGAGAGGTTCTGCGGCTTGTAGTGGGTGCGCTCGGCGAGCCCGAGGTCGGCGAGGATGGCGGTCGCGAGCCGCGAGGCCTCCTCTCGGGTGTAGTCGTGGAGCTCGGTCGCGAGCCGGACGTTCTCGAAGGCGGTGAGCGATTCGAAGAGATTGTGGGCCTGGAAGATGAAGCCGATGTCGCGGCGGATGCGCACCTGCTCGGCCTTGGAGAGGCCGTTGAGCTCGCGGCCGAGGAACTTGAGGCTGCCCTCCTGGAGGGAGCGAAGCGCCCCGATCAGCGTGAGCAGCGTCGTCTTCCCGGACCCGGAGGGGCCGGTCATGATTACGATCTCGCCCGGGTAGACGGTGAGGTTGTTGTCGAAGAGCACCTGCTTGCGGTTCTCGCCGTGGCCGAACGAGTGGTTGACGCCGCGGATCTCGAGGAGGGGAGGGACGTCCTTCTTCTCGGGGATGACGATCGGCGCGTTAGTGTTGTTGGAGGCCGGCATGGCTGCAGGGGATTCAGAAGACTTCGGCCGGGTCGGCCCTGAGGACCTTCTTCATGGCGATGAACCCGGCGATGACGCACATCAGGACGGTGAGGAAAAGGATGAAGACCGCGCGGCCCGCGGTCATGTACATGAGGATCCGCGTGGTCGCCTGGATCTGGTGGTAGAGCAGCCAGCCGCCGAGGAAGCCCGGGAGGAATCCGAGGATCGAAAGGAGGAGCGACTCCTTGAGGACGATGCCGACCAAGTAGGCATCGGAGAAGCCGATCGCCTTGATCGTGGCGTACTGCGGCATGTGGTCGGTGATCTCGTTGAAGAGAATCTGATAGCAGATGATGACGCCGATCACGAAGCCAATGATCAGGCCGAGCCCGAAGACGGCCCCGGAGGGCGTCGCCCTCACGGTGAAGGCGATCTCGCGGGCCCTCAGCTCCTCAGGGGTGAGAACGGTGACGTCGGCGGGCAGGGCGGCGAGCATGCGCGACTTGACGGCCTGGACGTCGGCGCCCGGCTGCAGGCGGATGAGCCCCAGGGAGAGCCAGGGCGACTTCCCCGCGCCGAGCCAGGTGTTGCTCCCGACGACGAGGTAGCCGTCGCGGGTGAAATTGGGGCCGATGGCGGTCTCGCCGGCGACGCGCAGGGTGCCGTCGCTCGTGGTGAGGTTCTTCCCGGGCGAGGCGGAGCCGTAGATCTCGCGCGAGAGCCTGTCGAACAGCACGGCGCTTCGCAGGTTCAGGCCGTCGGCGCGGGGCGGGAGGCCGGGCGCGTTCAGCGCCCCGGTGCCCGGGGGGAACGCGACGACGGCGATCGTCTTCAGGAGGTCCTCATCGTTCTTGATCGCCGTCTGGCCCTCGTAGAACGGCGTGACCTGGACGACGCGGTCGAACGCGGCCGCCTGCGCCAGGCGCACGGGGTTGAAGCGGTTAGTCTTGTTGAGGTGGGTGCGCTTCGCGCTCAGCAGGACCAGGTCGGCGTTGAGGTGCGGCGGCAGGTTGGCCTGGCTGTCGTTCAGCCCGTTGAAGAACCCAAGCTGCATGAACATGATCAGCACGGAGAACGCCACGCCCGCGACCGACAGCGCTAGCCTCGCCTTCTTGTGGACGAGCATCTTCCAGGCGACGGGTGTTCTTGATCGCGCGGGGCGCATGGCGTCAGAAGAGGTCGGCGGGGTCGGCGTAGCGCACCTTGCGCAGGGCGAGCGCGCCCGACACGACGCACATCGCGGCGGTCAGCAGGAGCACGAAGCCGATCAGCCCTGCGTCGAGGTACATGGGCAGACGGCTCACCCAGCGGCCGACGGTGTAGATGCCCCACGAGATGAGGAGCGCGGGGACGTAGCTCATCACCGCGTAGAGGATGGCCTGCTGGAAGCCCACCTTGTAGACGTAGGTGTCCCGGTAGCCCATGGCCTTGAGCGTGGCGAATTCCTTGAGCTTGTTGGAGATCTCCGTCGCGAGCACCTGGAACAGGATCACCGCGCCGACGAGGAATGCCACGAACACGCCCGCGCGGAACATGATCCCGACGGGCTTCACCGAGATGAAGTACTCTTGCTCCTGGCGGATGAGCGCGTCGCGGCGGAAGACCAGGACGTCGGCCGGAAGCGAGGAGCGCAGCGAGGCGATGACCTCGTCGACCCTGGCGCCGGGCCTGAGCTTGACGAGGCCGAAGCTGACCTGGCGGGCGCTCTCGCGGGCCAGCCCGTAGAAGCTCTCGTTGCTCGTGAGCACGCTGCCCTCCGCAGCGAAGCCCATGCCCAGGTTGAAGAGGGACGTCACCTTCACCTCCGTGCCGTTGACGAGCCCGGAGCGGCCGACGGTCTTGGGGCCGAACTCGGGATGGGACAGGCGGTCGAGCATCGCGGTGTTGGGGTTCGCGAGCGTGCCGAGCTGGTCGCGGATCTCGGGGCGCCGCACGAAGGCCGGGTTCAGGTCGGTGCCGATGAGCATCAGGATGCACGAGGCCTCGGTGGCCGGGTCGGTCCACGAGCCCCGGCTGACGTTGAGCGAGGCGACGGCCGCGACGCCGGGGTCGACTGCGGCCTGGATGAGCCGCGTCTTGTCGATGTGGCCCGCGCTCTCGAGGAAGGTTCGGTATTCGCTCGAGACGAGGATGATGTCGTAGTCGAAGTAGTCGTACAGCAGCGTCGAGGTGATGCGCGCGGTCTTGAGGAACCCGAGCTGCATGAAGATCAGCGTGACGGAAAACGTGATGCCCGCCACGGCGGCCGCCGTGCGCTTGCGGTTCTGGAACGTGTTGCGCCAGGCGAGCGGGACCTTCATGGGACTTTGGCGGCGGCGGACGCGGGAGCCGGGGCCTGCAGGAACAGGGAGATGTTCACCTCGGTGTTGAGGAGGCGGGCGGCGGCGCCGGAGTCGTCCGCCAGGCGGATCTTCACCTTGGCTACCTTCGAGCCCTCGGAGATGATGCGGCCCACCGAGACGACCTCGCCCTTGAGCGCGGCGGGAAGCGCATTGCCGGAGACCGACGCGCGCATGCCTTCCTTCACCTTGAGGATGTCGCCCTCGTAGACATCGGCCCACACGACGATGGCACGGAGGTTGGCGATGCGAACGAGGGCCTGGCCGGCCCCGTCGCCCACGTGGGCGGGCACGTCGAGGACGGTGCCGGCGAACGGCGCCGTCAGCGTGGTGGCGTCGAACCTGGCCTGGGCCTGCGCGGCCTGACGCTCGGCGCGGTCGAGGGCCGCCTGCGTGTCGGTCCGCAGCCGCTCAAGCTCGCGACCGGCGATCCCGAAGGCGAGTTCGGCCTGCGCGGCCTGGTAGCGGCGCTGCTCCATCATCGGAGGCGAGACCGTCTCTCCGTCGAGCTTGCCGAGCCGGTCGAGCCGAGACGCGGTGAGGTCGCGGTCCATCTGCGCCTCCTTGAGCTTGAGCTCCTGCATCTGGATGGCGAGTGGCCCGGTTTTCCTGAGCGACTGCAGGCTGTCCTGCGCCTGCTGAAGCTCGGCCCGGGCGGCTTCGCGGCCGCGGAGGACAACAAGCGGGGCGCCCTCGGCCACCTCGTCGCCGGGCTTGACCAGCACCTGGGCGACCGTATCGGCGCCCGGCCCGCCGAGGGTGACGATGCCCGAATCGGGCATGATCCGGCCGAGCGCGCCGATCTTCTCTTCGGCGGCCCCGCTCCGGCCGGGGAGCAGGACGGAGAACGTTGCGAGAGCGATGACGACGGCTGGGATTCTATTCATGGCGGGCGGAATCACGGGGTGGCGGTGGGGAAGGGGAGTTCGGTGAGGCTGTCCAGGCGGAAGACGGCCTGGTGGTCGTCCATGGACGTGAGGGTCCCGGTGTACAGCCGGATCAGGGCAAGGGCGATGGCGTACTGGTCGTGGGTGCTGTTCTGCAGCTGCAGCGCCGAGACGTACCGGTCCTCGACGTCGATCACGTCGGTGAGCGTGGCCTCGCCGATGCGGAGGTTGGCGTTCACCTGCTCGACGGCGCGGCGGTAGTTCTCGACGGCGCGGGTGGCGAGCGCGTACTGGGACGAGGTCCGCTTCAGCAGCTCGATGGCGTTGAGCACGCCGGCCGTCACATCGGTGCCGGCCAGCGCCGCGGAGAACCTGGCCTGCTCGGCCACGGCCTTCTGGGAAAGATAGGAGCCGCGGGCGGCGTTGTTGGCCATGGGCCAATCGAGGGTCACCGTCGTCAGGGCGTTCGCGCCGACGATGTTGTTGCTCACCGCGAACGCGGGCCGCATCCGGTCGGAGCGGGTGTCCATGCCCGCGTAGCCCACCTGCACGCTGGCATCGAGCTTCGGCTTCAGGTTGTTGCGGGCCTGCTCGAGCAGCGCAGCCTGGGCGTCGGCGTTGAGCCCGGCCGCAAGATAGTCGGCCCGGCGCGCGAGCGCCTCATGGGAGTATTTCTCACGCATGGCGGAGGTGAAGGACTCGGCGCCCAGGACGGCGGGAAACTCGCCCGCGGGCAGCGGGGGTGAGAGCAGTTGCCGGGAAGTGTAGCCCATGGCCTGCCCGAGGGCCTGCCGGCTCTGGTAATAGGCGAGCTCGGCGCTCTCCCGGCTGGCCTGCTCGACCGCGAGCCGCGCCCGCGCCTGGTCCAGCGTGCTGTGGTCGAGCTCGCCGCCGTTGGCGAATGTCTGCACGACCTTGAAGATCTCCTGCGCCCTTTTTTCCGCCGCGTCGGCGATCGCCACGTCGCGCGCCGCCGTCAGGCAGTTCCAGTAGGCCGCGGCCGTCTGGTAGACGAGCTGTTCGACGGTGTACTGGGTCGCATACTCCTGGGCCTTCAGCCCGAGCTTGGCCGCCATCTCGGTCGCGCCGGCGTGCTTCGTCCCGAACCCGCGCAGCAGCGGCACCTTGAGCGTCACCGACACGTTGGCCTGGCTCACCGGGGCGTACTGGCTGTAGTTGTCCTTGTAGTCGACCGCGGTGACCGACTGCGTCACGCTGAGGCCCGACCGGAACATTCTCCCGAGCCCGATCGTGTAGGTGGTGGTGTCCTCGGTCTTCGCATGCAGGAACGGCGCCGACCTGCCGGTCGGCGCGCGGTCGACCTGGGTCGCCCAGTAGGCGCCGAGATCCCAGTCGAACTGGCCCGAGGCGGTCTGCAGAGTGCCGCGGCTCTGCGTGACCTTGGAGCGCGTGACCTGGACGCCGAGCTGGTTGGCCAACGTGTTCTGCACGGCGTCGGCGAGGGAGACGGTGGCGGCGGGCTCCTCGGCGCGAGACGCCGGGGCGCACAACAGGCCGCTGAAGACCGTCAGCAAAACACAACGGGAAATCGATTTAGAGAACATGAAATTGGCTGGTTTCATGCGAATGACGGAGAACGGGGTACGCTGGGCTGGAGTGCATCATGGCATTCCTTTGGCGGAGTCGGGTCAACGGCTTAATGCTTTGGGGAGGGGAGCCACATCGCACAGGCGCTGGAACGATGCGCCGCGCCCCCGCCACCAGAGGATCACGCCCCGGACGGCGGCCAGCGCGGGCTCGCCGGTTCTGAAGCGGCAGTCGATCCGGAGCCGTTCGCGGCGGAGGTCGACGAATTCCCATGGGTGCACGAAGAGCACGACCGGCTCGCGCAACGACGCCATCCACGGCTGCCGGATCCAGCCGGGAAGGCGGAGGACCGAGGATGTAACCGAAACGGGGATACGCCGAAGCCCCGCAGGAACCGGGCCCGGACGCTGGCAGGGGCCCCTTTTGTAGACGGCCTGCGAAGAGTCGGTGCGGATGCCCGCCGCGGCGAGCAGCGGCAGATGCTCCGGGGTAAATCTCAGGTAGGGGGCGCGGAACGAGGACACCTCGGCGAACCTCCTGAGCGCGTCGAGCGAGGCGCGGAGCTCCGCGGCAGCCTCGGCAGCCGTGAGCATCGAGAAATCGCGGTGCGTATCGCCGTGGCAGCCGAGTTCATGCCCCGCCGCCACCAGGCGGCTGATGACCGCGGGGAATCGGCGGGCGACATCCCCGGTCGCGAAGATGGTCGCGGGCACCGCCAAATCGGCGAGCAGGTCGATGAGCCGCGGCAGGCCCTGTTCCATCCCGCGGAACGTCCCCAGGTACGGGGGGCAGTCCTGCTCCGCATCGACCGTGAAGCACACGACGGGGCGGTCGGCGGCGTTCATGGCGCGGCGGGGGCGGGGTCGAACTCGCGCCGGTAGACGCGGTGGCACTTGTCCCAGCGGGCGCCGAAGCGCGTCATGTCGCCCGTGGTGTTGATGTTGGAGGCAACGACCTGGACGATCTCCGCTCGGTCCATGTCGAGCGCGCTCAGCGTCCGGATCAGCGAGGCGAAAAGGACGAGGTTGGCCCCGCCCCTGCGGTGCCCGGGGACGACGCCGAGGCCGATGATGTTGCACTGCCGCGAGGCGCGCAGGCTCCGCAGCAGGTGCCACCAGCCGAACGGCAGGAGGCGGCCCCGGGCGCGCCTGAGCCCCGGCGTGATGTCGCGGATGCCGAGCAGGAAGCCGTGCAGCTCCTCGCCGCGGAAGAGCACCTTCATCGCCGACGGCTCCGCCAGCGTGATCATGTCCTCCGCAAGCTTCTCATACTCCTCAGGAGACATCGGGAAGAAATCCGGCACGGTCCCGAAGGCCTCCAGATAGGTGTCGAAGGACCGCGACACCCATTCCCACATCTCCTTCTTCGTCCGGTAGCCGCGCACGGTGTAGCCCCAGCGCGCCGCCGCCTGGTCGGCCTGGGCCATGAGGTCGGCGGGGACTTTGAAGCTCCGGTCGAAATAACCCGAGAGATAGTCGGTGTGGGAGGCGAAGCCGGCCGCCTCCACCAGCCTCTCGTAGTAGGGAAAATGCCACGGCACGTTGACCGTCCCCTCGTGCTCGAAGCCGCGGACTAGGATTCCCGGAGGATCGGGCTGGGTGAATCCGATCGGGCCGAGCATCCGGCGGCACCCGCGCGACCGGGCCCAGTCCTCGGCTGCGGTGAAGAGCGCGGCGGAGACGGCGGAGTCGTCGACCGACTCGAACCAGTAGAAGAACGCGGTGTCGTTGTGATGCTTCTCGTTGTAGAAAC
>Ga0153915_10000327_pt1 | contig 43586 bp, 42 predicted proteins | sample Opewatmetagenome_2_FD_107003 | JGI IMG/M metagenome (GOLD analysis project Ga0153915, IMG submission 107003) | Freshwater wetland microbial communities from Ohio, USA - Open water 3 Core 3 Depth 3 metaG | ecosystem: Environmental > Aquatic > Freshwater > Wetlands | place: USA: Ohio, Lake Erie...
ATAAACAGACGAGATCGATTGTCTAGCAGAATCCTGATTCGCAGTAGACAAAACTGGCAAGTTACCAGTCATTTGGCACTGAATCTCAGTGCTGTTTTTATATCGGTCAAAGCGACAGAATCATAACCATACTCTCCATTTACTCGCACGAGATACCCGAGCAATCAAGGGAGGCGACGAAAATCCCGAAGAAAGAGGAACCAGAAGAGGACGTCGAGGAACCAGACTACGAGGAATTCGAAGGCGAAGCACCGAAGGAAGCCGTCGGCGAGGCACCAGATACTGGAACAAGCGTGACAGGTCTTGACATGACCGATCTTCCGGGGGTTGGTCCTGCGATTGCCAAGCGCCTCTCTGAATCAGGTTATAGAAGTGTCGAAGCAATTGCTGTCGCATCTCCTCCTGAGCTGGCCGCAGCAGGCTCAATAGGCGAGACCACCGCAACGAAGATTATCAAAGCAGCAAGAGAGATGCTAGACATCGGATTCGAGACTGCTGACTTGTTGTTGGAACGAAGAAGAAACGCAGGTCGAATTACGAGCGGTTCCAAAGCGCTTGACGATTTGCTGGGTGGAGGTATCGAGACCCAAGGCATTACTGAAATGTATGGTTCATTCAGGTCCGGGAAAACGCAAATCGCCCACCAGCTCGCCGTGAATGTCCAACTTCCTCCCGACAAAGGAGGGTTGGGCGGAACTGCGATTTATGTTGACACTGAAGGCACTTTCAGACCCGAACGTCTTGTCGACATGTCAGAGGCTCTGGGTCTAAACATAGAGACAGTCCTGAAGAACGTAGTGTGGGCACGGGCCTACAACTCTGACCATCAAATACTATTGTGTGACCAAGCCATGGAAATGGCTCAAGAGAAGAACGCAAAGCTCTTGGTACTAGATTCAGCAACCAGTCACTTCAGAGCGGAATACACCGGACGAGGCACTCTCGCTCCGAGACAACAGAAACTGAACAAGCACCTGCACCATCTGCAGAGGGGTGCAGAAATCAACAACATGGCAGTGTACATCACGAATCAGGTAATGGCGCGTCCAGATGCCTTCTTCGGAGACCCAACCACCCCGGTAGGTGGCCACGTCTTGGCGCACGTCCCACAGGTCCGCTGTTACATCAGGAAGTCGAAGGGTGAGCGAAGAATCTGCCGGCTAGTTGATTCGCCAAACCTGCCCGAAGGCGAAGCTATCTTCACAGTTGTGAAAGATGGTATCAGAGACATATAGCGCCTCGTGAACTTGCTGACCGCTTGAAGACACAGCCATCCAGACGTCACGTGAAGTGAGCTTCATCCAATATAGACGCCACGTCGAGGCACCATTTTTGGAACATCTCAGGCCGAGACGGGTATTGGGCATACGCCTTGCTGACCATCTTCATGAGGCTTGCCGCCCTCTGAAGTTTGATTAATAGACCAGGCCGCCCCACAGACCTTCCCACTCTACGCAGTTTGTCGACCAGACCAAGAGACAGGCCATCGCCCCGGTTGGCACGCATAAGATCCTCTGGTTCCAAGACGCGCTTCTCAAAGCCGAAATCGATGTCTTCATCGCCTACATCCTGAAGGAATCTGCGAAAGATTTCAAGTGATGCAAGACGCTTTCCGAAGTCTCTCAGATAGGCTGTGTTGTATTGCCACAGTCCTCTTGCTGATGTGTCCTCTCTCGCTATCGCCTGCTTGGCGATTTCCCCAAGAATCACTCCCGCACGCATGCCTGCTCCTATTCCTCCGCCGTGAATGGGATTCACTTGGAGCGCCGAATCACCAACAAAGGCAATGCCGTCAGCAACCAAGCTCATTAGTGGACGCCGGACCGGCACTGCACCACCAGCACTCTCGATCACATCACTTCCACGAAGAACCTCATAGCGCTCTTTGAAGCTCGAAAGATACGACTTGGGAGAGGATTTGCCTTCCCCGCCGGTTACCCCGACCCCCACATTCACTTCTTCTGGTCCCCGTGGGAAAAGCCAAGCATAACCTGAGGGCGCGATTCTTCTTCCTAGGAATACTCGAGCGACATTCGGCTCAGGAAGCGGCTCTCTGAGATGCAGAATCTCACGTTGACAAAGGGCAATGTCATTCTTGTCGACTTGCTTCTCGACGAGCGGGTGATCAACCTTCGTCCTGACCACTCCGGCAAGACCAGATGCATCGACCACAAGTTTCGCCTGGACTGCTCTTGTCTCGCCCGTTTCCTTGGCCTTGTATTTCACACCGACAACTTGTCCATCTTTGAGTGTAGGACCGGTCACATGACACTCCGGAAGGAAAGTCACTCCGGCCCGAATCGCTTCATTGAGTAGGCGCTGGCCAAAGTTCAGCCGATGCAGGATCCAGCCATCGAATTCCTTCCAACCCCTGACCTTCATTTCGTTGGTTATTCCTGGCGGGTATATGTCAGCACCATGGATTGTGTTTAGTATCTCTGCTTCTTGCGGGTAATCAATCCCGGTGGCATCGAAGTGTGACCTACTTACCTCATCACCACAAACCTTCTGCCCGACGAGTTGTCTTGGCTTTCTGTCGAGCATAATGGTCGCGAGACCCATCTCCGCGCATCGGCGAGCAGCAGAACATCCCGCGGACCCGGCACCAACTACTGCAACATCAACGGTCGAGTTCATTGTTGGATGAGTAGAATACAGTCGCAATATAAACCCCGACCTAGGGACAGAAGACTTTGTTTGTCTGAGACGGTGCCAGAACTGACTGGTTCCGGGCCTTAGGCGACATTTCCAGATTGCGTCTTCTAGACATGTTTGAATTCAACAATCACAACGGACACAATGGTGACGATGACTATGAGAGCAATTACGGGTGGCATCCAGTTCAGAAACACCGTAAAATAATGCAGTATCGTATTCGGGTCGAATGCAATTATCAACAGGTCTCCAGAGATGAACACGAAGCCATAGACTGCAAATATGGGATAGAGCACAGGCCCCCCGGTAATAACAAGCAGCAGGACGATTACAGCTAGCTTGCTTTTAGTAGGATCCAAGATTCGGAGAGGAATGAGCTCCTCATCACTGAAACGGAAGTAGTAGCTAATGAGGAATGATGGCATCTTGAGTCTAATGAGCTCAAGCACTTGGATTCCGAGCTGAAGTGACAGCAGCATGATTGTATGAACGATCATGTACGCTAGAAGAATCGTGTTCAACAACGGTTGTGGCATCTGGTAGACGTTGATGGCTTGGATTAGACCAATTAATACGCAAAAGTTCACAAAGAACAAGCCAATGTGACTAAAGACGCCTTTGACATACTGAGTATGTTTGGCCGTTGCTGTCATCACTTACACCTGCCAGAGAGCTAGGTCGTCTTGGGCGGTCTTGTTGCGTGAATACTAGATTGCGCGGAATCGATGGAACTGGCCGGTCCCAGTTCGCGCTGCTTTTCCATGGAGCGCATCACCAAATCCGTGAACATCCTGTTGATGTTCTCGCCGGTCTTGGCTGATGTCTCATAGTGCAAGACATCAAGCCACCTCTTAACCATTAGCCCAGCTTCGGGCGGCACAAGTCGGTCTGGCCTATCGATTTTGTTCGCAACAACAGCAACTACTGCATTGGGGCAGACTGTAATGAACTTAGTAAACCATTCACCGACGTCTAAGAATGTCTGCGGCCTTGTCACATCGTAGACGATAACAGCCATCGACGCACCGGCCATGTACCTACGTCTCAACTCGTTATAGGTAGGCTGGCCGGCAAGGTCCCAAAGCACTATTCTTGCGCTAATCTTAGACCCGTTAGGTCCCTGTACTTCCACGCTTTTCAGCGCGAAAGTGGTGCCGATGGTTGCTATGTAGCGCTCGCTGAAACTGTCTTCTGTGTATCTCTTGATACAACTAGTCTTTCCCACGGCACCGTCACCTAGGGCAACGAGTTTGAACATGTGGGAAACAGGCTCAGAAGACAAGTTCTATACTTCCTATAGCGTATGCTAGGTGGTCACACCTACGGCAGAACGCCATTTAACGGTTCTAGAAAAACCATATTGGTATATCTGGGACTTATCCCCTAACTGTCGGACAAATCCTTTTCTTCAGAATATCATCCCATGGTGTCATTCAGGTACAGTGATGAGCGCATATGGCTGAGCAGTTCCTAAGTCGATTGTCACAGATTGAAGCAAGTATTGCCACACTGGGTGAAACCCTAAAACGCATGATCACAATCCTCACGTCAGTGACAGAGATAAAGTCAGAACTAAAAGTAACCAAGCAGGAGATACTCGACGCCCTGAGCAAACAAGCCCAGACCCGTGCTCCCGCAGCAACTGACGAAACGAGTAGCGTCGTCAGAGAAGAGTTCAAGCGACTTGAAAGCTCGTTAACGGAGGCAATAGAGCGACTCAGGGACGAGGTTGCCCAGTCCATTCAAAACATACAGGTCGGCGCTCCGGTGTACGAGGCAGAACCCGCCGTTGCGACTGTTGGTGCTTCACCCGCAGCCAGCAAAGTGCCTGCGGACAGGGCCATGCAGGTGGCAGATATCCTCCAAAGCATTATCAAGTCCCTCAAGATGGGTTGCCTCGCTGGCGATGTTGCCCAGACGCTGGCTGACTCGAAGACTGATATCATGAAGATTGTACCTAGTGACCCCATAATGGTCAAGATTGATCGATGGATTGGAATGGTCGCAGGATATCCGAAGAGAAACGAACTTCAGGCCAAGGACATACTCAAACTCAAGCAGGAAATCAAAGCCGAAATTGCGAAATACCAGCCGGCCTAGGCAGTAGGAACGCCCTTGGCAAACAGCTTCAGAGTAGCCACCACCCGCAAGACATCGGTTGAGGTGACAATTCCAATAATGTCGTCACCTTCGATTACGGGTATGTGCCTCTTTCCGGTTTGATGCATCAACGCTATTGCTTGTCCAAGGTCGGCGTCAGGACTAATCGTCACGACAGGACTGCTCATTATGTCTTCCAATGTCAGGCGATGGTATACACCCTCGGACATCAATTGCGCTGCGATGATGTCTTTCTGAGTGACTAGACCCACCAAGACATCGTTCTTAGTGACAATCACACTCCCTACATCTTCAACTGCCATTATCTTTGCAGCTTCAACGACAGGGGTGGCTGCGTCTGCAGTGACAATCACAGAGGTCATGAATTCTTTGACGCGCATCCTAATGCCTCTCGCGAGTGATTATCATGAAGCACGACTCATATTCTTGGTGAATGTTCTGAAATCACCTTTGCCAATACAATCTGCGCCATCCGTGTGAAGACATCTGAGACTGCAGTACCCACTTTTGCGGATGTCTCGAAATAGTCAGATTGGAACCAGTTCTTGAGCATTAGTCCAGGCTGCGGAGGAACCATCCTCTTGGACTCCAGGTCTATCTTGTTCGCGCATATCACGACAGGTGCATCAGAACAGACTTCACGGAATGATTCAAACCATGTGTTCATTGCCATGAATGTTTCGGGGCGCGTCACGTCGTACACGATAACAGCTCCCGCAGAACCTTTCATGAACTGTCTTCTCAGTTCTCTATAAGTCGACTGCCCGCCCATATCCCAGATGACAAGACGCACAGGCCTAGAAACTCCGGAGTTGTCGATCACCTTCACGTCCTTGGTTGCGAAAGTACTGCCTATTGTCTGCTTGTACTCATCATCGAAATTGTTCTCGGTGAATCGACGGAGCAGCGATGACTTGCCTACGGATGCCTCGCCCAGAAGGACGATTCTGAACTTGTGACCTTCGAAAGAGGAGTCGTCTGTAGCACTCTCTCTTCCAGTCCACCCCGCTTTCTCGGTCATTCGGCATCTACTCCTAGTTCATCTAGCATTCTAGTGTGACGAACACCGCTCGCCTGTGGCCTTATATCTTTTCTCCGGTCAGAAGGTCTTGCTACCACCACTATCATCCGTAGGTATTGCGATAACGGATCAACCCGCCCATCGTGGTACGGCATCAGGGCAGCGAGAACTCGAAAGCCGCTGTTGGGTTTCCTATCCCGAACCGACTAAGCACCTCTGGTGACACCTCGCCGAACGAGCCAATTCGCGCCTGACCGAGTAGAATGTCAGCACTTCGTCCCTCTACAAACGAGGGGTTCCTTGCTGAGACAAACTTGAACTTGCCATCGAGGCCCAGATTCCTTAGCACAAATGTGAGTTCTGCAATTACGTTCGTGATGTTGACACGACCGTCTGACACCAGTCCGCACACCGAAGTCCTTTGCGTAGATTGAGTTTCCGACCTTTCGTCAGGAATCACCACGTCGCCCACTTCGAATACTCTCTGGGGGCAGTCAGCATGCTGGTTCTGACTCGTGAAGTCAAGGAGAGCGGGGAGGAGAGAATTGCGAAGAACCGAGTAATCGATACTCTTTGGATTGCCTGTCGTAACAAGCTGGTTGTCTCGCATCATCTTGGAGTTCATGACGTCGGGTGAACTCATCACGTAAGTCATTACCTCCTGATAACCAGATCCCACCATCAAATCGCGAGCCTTGTTCTTGAATCGAGTTTTCGGAAGGAGCCGACCAGTTGTTGTGGTGACAGGCATGGTGGGTTGTATCTTGTCAAAACCATAGCCGATGGCTACGTCTTCCATCACATCGACAGGATGGAGTATATCCGTCCTAAACGGAGGGATTCCGACTGCAACTTTTCCCTTGCTTAATACTCTAGCTCCATAGCACATCTTCTTGAGGCAATCAACAACATCTTGGTCTTTGAGCACCAACCCTGTTAACTGTACGACCTCATCAGTTGTCAGTATCATTTTACTGGGCGTCAAATCAGGTGTTTCAGTCTCTGTCCCGTCGGGGTAGACGACTGTCACGGATTCGATTTTGCCGCCCCTATCAGCGAGCGACGTGAGAACAATGTTGAGCGCTTGATCCACACACGATTTCTGGGTCCCCGTGACTTCCACGAATAAGTCATGAACGTCCACTGTGATACGTCCCAAGTCGTTGCTGTTGATTACAGGTGGAAGGCTCAGTATGCAGCCCCTTGAGTCCTTCAGCAGGGGCCATTTCTTGAAGCCGGAGATGATGGGACCATAAAGCAGCCCCTTCTCGTGTGTATTGAGGATAGTCGGACCGTCGATTGCAGATTCTTGACCCAAGGGGGCAAACTTGATTGAATCTGGTCTCTCGGGGACGTATAGAATCGGGAACTCTATGTCATTCAATACGTAAAGCCCGATGCTGGCTTTCTTCCGATTTCTTCCGTGAGTCGTTGTAAGTAGCTCTTGAAGATGCATATAGTCCTTCAGCAGATCGTCACTCATTTGAACGCCCTTGACAATGCCACAGGAAATGAATGGTCTGATTCTTTCGAGACCTGATTTGACAACGACTTGCTTTCCAGACTTTCTAACAGAATATGTCTTCAGACGAGTGTCAATGCCTAGGAATGCTCTGATTGCTCTTGCGATTCCTTCGGCTGAGAGCATATCCTGTCTGTCAGGATTGACCTCGACTTCTATGATGTTGCCTTCGAGTTTCTCTATTTCGACTTTCAGAAGGAACAGTGTGTCCTCAAGTTTCTGGGGTGTCAGCTTCTGACCAATCAGCTGGAGCAAGTTGTCCAATCTGCATTCGACTATCACTGCGTTCACCTCACAAAGTACTGTCGACGAAGCCAGCTGAGGTCTTTCGACAGGACTTCCCGAATGTCGGATATCTGCATAGATGCCATGTACAACCTCATGGCACCTATCCCCCAAGCTAGCACAGAATCCTTGATCCCTAGTGGCCGGGTCACCTCAGGTCTAAATATCCCTCCAGGGGCCACTTCGAACCACCCGAGAGTCTCATGTTTGGCGAAGGTCTCAACACTTGGTTCTGTGAAAGGGAATTGTCCCGGCTTGAACTTCAGTTTCTCCACGCCGACTCTTCTGCATATCTCAGTCAGATATCCCATCAAGTCTCGGAGGGTCAGACGCTTGTCCATAATGATACCTTCGCACTGGTCGAACTCTTGCGCGTGTCGCGGGTTTATCTTCTCGGCCCTGAAGTTCCTGTCGACGATGAACATCTTTTGCGGAGACTCCCGATGCTGACTGAGGAACCTCATTGAGACAGGAGTAGTATGAGAGCGCAGGCAAAGCCTAGATGATACCTCACTACTGAACGGCCAATCCCATCCTTTAGACCCCGTGTCGCCTCCATTCTCGTGGACTGCCTTTACTTGCGCGTAGTATCCCTTGTCGAGGATTAGGCCATGGTCGAATGGCTGTGTCACACGAAACTGATCCTGCACATCTCTAGCCACGTGGTCTTGCGGTACAAACAGAACATCATTGTTCCAGAACTCTGTCTCAACATAAGGCCCATACCATTCTGAGAAACCGAGTCCGACGAGAATCTCTCTTAGCCAGTCGGTGAACTCCGCATACGGATGTTTCTTGCCGTAGTTGCAGAACGGAGGCTCGATCTCGACATTATAAGGCTTGAAGGACTTACCTCTCCAAGTACCGCTCGCCAGAATCTCAGGAGAAAGGTCCCCAATCCCTTCGTGCTGCTGTGCCAACAAATCCTGAACAAGCTTCTGGCTTTCACCCCGGACCTGCGACGCATGGCGTTTGATGGTCTTGGGCGTGACCAGAGACCGTTCCGTAGCCTGATCAAGACCCTGCTGAAGATGCGAAGGCACTTGGTCTTGGCCACTCTGAAGAAGACTGAGCACTTCGATGACAGGTGACACGGCCTTGGCAACGAGGGTCTCGAGAACGGAGTCACTGCCGACTCGGTATACCTTAATCCATCCATTCCGCCTAGCCCAGTTAACAGCTATGCCTTTCGACACGGGTGTGAGACCCGCGGCTGCTACTGCCTTCTCCAATTCGCTTTTTCCGCCCAGGTTCTTGACTGCATTGAAGAGCCGTACCTCAGGTAGACCATCCTTCGCATAGCCGCGGCCCTCCTCTGTCAGCGAGAGGACAGTGGACTCTTGGGTGTCGATGGTTACGAGACCTTTCACAGATAGCGACATCAAGATTGAGACAATGCGTGGCTCGCTCTCACCTAATCGCTCAGCAAGCTCAGCCACCGTGACTATCCGGTTTGCCGATATCAGTTCAGCAAGAACTGATCGTTCTCCTTCTGTCAAGTGTTCGCTCATATGTGAACCAGAACCCCAGGCTCCTTTCGCCAGTAGTGCGAGTAGTAAACCCTACCAAGCCTATTCCCAGCTGAGAACAAGTATCCTATGAGACCGCTGTAAATTGGCAGGGCCACATTCCTTTCGCACCCTTGATTTGGGGAGTGTGACAGGCCCTTTTTTAACCTTATCATGCTCGGGACCAAAACACTGGAACTATCTTCAAGATGTATTCGGCATCTGCTCCCCTATTCAGACCATGCAGACCAATCTCCACGGTACATCGCGTAAGTCAGTGGCATAACGTTAAAATAGAGTGCCCCCGCGACCTCTCTATGAGCACTTGGATGCGCCTCCTTGTTCTTCGTGGTTCTGCCATCCGACAAGGCAGGAAGTGGATGTCTATTGATGGTTGACCGGTACCAACTGAAACGTAAACTCGCAGAACTGAAGGCATACAAGGGAAGGCAGAGCTCATTCACAACTCTTACGATTCCTCCAACCAAGGCCCTTGCAGATGTTATTAGCTTCGTGAGGGCAGAGCTTGCTGGATGTGAGAACATCAAGAGCAGAGTCAACAGGAGGAATGTTGCTGACAATCTGACGGCCATTCTCAGTGAGCTAACAAAGCGTCAGTTCTCAGTTCCGCCAAACGGTATTGCCTTCTTCTATGGAATCCAAGAAGCCGAGGGAGGAGGAACGGCTCACGAAATCAGAGAGATCCTTGTGCCTCCGGCCCCCCTCACACAGTTCGTCTACATATGTGGTCGAGAGTTTGTGGTCGATGAGCTCCTGGCAATGACCCAGCCGAAGAGCCTCATTGTCATTGTGCTTATTGAAGGAGGAAAGGTCACCATCGGATACTTGCGCGGCAAGCATATGGAGCTCGTACGAGATGAGGACTACTATATCATCGGGAAAACAAGGGCAGGCGGGCAAAGTGCAAGAAGATACGAACATATCCGAGATGGATTGATGCTTGATTTCTTCAAACATGTGGGTCGCCTATTGAATGAGCTTCTTCTGCCGAATATCACAAACATTGACGCCATCGTCGTCGGTGGCAACACCATTAGGGCTCAGGAGTTCCTAGAAAAAGGCGAACTAGACTACCGTCTTAGACAGAAGGTTGCAGAGACCGTAATCTCGGTGAGCCAGATCGATGAGCTTGGATTGTACGAAGCCATGAAAGAAGCTTCAAGAATCCTGAGAGAGACGGAAATCTACGCGGAACGGCAGGCTTGGGACAGCTTTCTTGAAAACCTGATGAAAGGCTCGTCAACAATCACCTACGGGAAGAATGAAGTCCTAGAAGCCCTCAAAGCGGGTCGGGTACAGAAGCTGTTGATACTCGAAGATAGCCCAGACTTAACAGATAATCTCATGCAGGAAGTCTCCAACTTCGGAACTGAACTGATGGTCTTTTCAAGTCAGACGGAATCAGGAGCACAGCTCCGTGGGTTGGGCGGAATGGCGGCCACGCTACGCTGGTAGTCATTGCTTTGCTTTCTGTTCTCGTGGGACTCTCGGAAGACTACTCAACGTCTTGATGTCGTCCAGCCAGCTTGTCATTTCTCTCACAAGATCCTGAATGTACTCCATGAGAGATTGTTGGTACTTGTGCACGTATTGCTGCTCAAGCTTCCTCTGTCTGGACGCGTAATCGGTTACTCGTTCAGGCAGGCCGGTCGACCACATCCTCAGGACCAGTTCCGCCTTTCGGTCCTCAAGGGCCTTCCGTGCCAGCCGAGCCTTGCCACACTCGCTAAGGAGAGTCTCGGCAGCCTTCTGAGCAGATATTGTAGCTGCCACGAGCTCCTTCACATCTGCCTTTGTATCCTCGTCCCTAGTCGTGTAGTAGACCTCCTTCAGCCGCCTCTTTGATTCGATAACACGTGTAAGGAAGCCTGCTAGTTCATGCATAGTCTCGCTGACACAACTCACCAAGATGACTCTTTTGCTAGGCGGCCGAATATTCGCAATGTCCCGCCTTTCCATGGGGACATCCGGCGCACTTATCTGCCGCGGGAGATGCACGAGGCGATCGGCCCTCATACCATATCTCATCAAGCCTCCGCAGTGCCTTTAGCACTTCTCTTGGATTGTACCTTCTGGAGAACGTACGGCCTTTCCTGCAGGCCGCACATTCTGACGGAATCAGCCTTCTTGCACAGTCAGAGGCATCTCTCTGCTTGCAGTATATGATTAGAAGGAGAGTGGGTTCACAATTGACACCTTTGCTAGCCAATGCCAGTGAGTAGAGTGCGGCCTGAAAGAAATCCTCAGGTCTACCCTTCTTTAGCAAGTGCCGCGTCGGAAACTTCCTTTCAATCAGCAGCTCAAGGGTGGGCGTCTCATCAAAACGGAAAATGGCTTGGTCGAATCGGCCCTTGAAGCTGTGACTCGGACAGTAGACCATCTGTTCTCTCAGCAAGTAATGTTTGTCAGTACATCCTTCTCTAGCTCCGTTTCTGAGAAAGTCGTCGATGCGCTCCTGAACAATCGCAGATTCTCTGAGAATTCGTGTGCACGATCTCGGAAGTCGTCTGTCTGAAGACGAGAGCAGCAAGATAGATGCTCCGGCAGTAAGAAGCAGGAGAATCAGAGTAGCGAGCAGATCGATAGCCACCATTGCCACCACCTCAAGAACATAATCAGTGCAACGAGAGCCAATACAATAAGCAGAAAGGCAAGAACAAAGCGAAGTCCGAGACGCCCTCTGGGCATTCTGTCGTCCGTCTCATGTAACCAAGATCCAACTGAAGCGGCTTTCGTCTGAATCTCACCATGCATTTGTTCCAGGTGGAGGCGATACTCACAGAGGAATTGGATTCTGAGTTGTGTAACGTCTCGCCATTCGTGCTCGGCTCGGGATGATTCTGGAGCGGACAGACAATCAACTCCTGTTTTGTCGTTCGGCGCGAACTCTGAAAAGGGGCACCATACTCGGGCTGTTATTGAGGCCTAGACGTGAGTCCAGTGGCGCTTTGTTTATATTGGACTAACATAGTTGGTAGGTTTAGACAATTACATCCGCCATGTCACGGGCACTGATACGGGTGATAAGATGCCAAGCACTTACGAAGGCGCCACATCCGGCCGGGTACTGGTTTTTGACGAAAGCGACACTGTTCGATTCCCCAAGGCATTCAAGACAGCTTTAGGTACGAGCAAGGGACTAATGGTTCTGGCACACAAGGACCGATTGATCAGAATCTATCCTCTGGAAACGGATGAGGTGAGCTTTCTTTCACTTGAAATCGGAAAGCTAACCAATGACTTTCTGACAAAGCTATCGCAGATATTCAAGAAGTCAGGGCTAGTGGACCTCTTGTACTCAACTGGCGTCTGCCTCCGAGGAACGAAGTGCTTCTATGAGTGTTACTTCTCGCCGAAGCAGCTCTCAATTGGGCTCGACGAACTGCGTAGCTCCCTTAAGGGCCTCGAGGGCGTGAAGAACGTCGTCATAGAGAAAGTCCCGTCGTAGTCACTCCAGTCACATGCAGCATAGACGATTGTGTCCGTATACTTGAACGAGTCCATTACCTCTGGCTCGACCATGCCCGAAAAGAGTGCCTGAGCGAGAGCAAAATGCAGGATTTCTTCCAGATAATAACACAGCTGATACTTCAGGGGTACCTTGGACTCCTCTTGGCCTGTTTCATAATCAACATGATTCCATTCCTCAGCCCAAGCAACATGGTTCTTGCTGGGGTTGCAGCAGTATTGATGCCTTCGATGGTGTGGTTGGCAATTGGGGTCATCGTTGCGGTGGCAGCAACCCTAGCAAAGACAGTACACTATGGAATCGTGCGGTTCTCTCGAAAAGCAATGTCTGAGAGACTGCTGAAATCAGTGGATCTGGAGAAAGCACGAGCAGAAAAATGGGGCGGGCTCGCATTGTTCCTTGCTGCTGCATCACCTTTCCCAGACGACCCAGTCGTTGTCTACACAGCACTCACAAGGTATAGCATTGTCAAGTTTATTCTCACTTATTTCGCAGGCAAAGTCACAGTCACCTCGGCTGGGGCATTAATTGGGTACGTTGCCGGCGGTCTTCTTGAGGGTGCGCCGGTAATCCTAGCGTCCCTTGTACTCACAGCTCTCATAATGGGCTTCCTCCTGAAAAGAAGATACGACAGCAAGGAAGACAAGTCAGGGGACAGTCATAATTCTTAAGTGACAATAGAAGTGATAGGCCACTAGACTCTGGTGAGCTAAATGCCCGGGACCACGCTGATTGAGATAAAGTGCGAAAAGTGCCAGAAGATCTTCGAAGCTCAGATCATTGAGCACATTGACCTGGCAGAAGACGGAAAGATGGCACCCCAAGTCAAGTCGGGGAAGTTGAACCGAGCAGTGTGTCCACAGTGCAAGAAGGTCACATATGTCGATCGCGCTCTGGTGGTGAATTTCGAGCCAGAGAGTCTCATTGTCCTTTTTGATCCGTCAGCCACGACAGCTCAGGCAAAGGAAACATTGAGAAAGGAGTACGATACTCTGATACATTACAATGAAATCTTCGAGGAAGTAGGGAAGGAGACTGAGTTCCGAGTCGTCAGTGAATTGAATGAACTAAGAAAGCTCATTGACAACTATATCGGAAACCATTGGCTTTCCGAATCAGAGCCGCTTCTTCCCAAGTAGGAACTCCTCAACCCAGCGTTCGGCTTGGTGCATTGTTGTGGGTACTGGAGGCTTCTTGAATCCATAAGCAGATATTGACTCAAGAGAACCGCCGATTTCCCTCGTCAGTGCTAGCTTTGAACCTCGTATAGCATCCATCAGTACCTGACCTGCATTGGGGCCGTCTGTTACCTCCATGCGGATGTCAATGGTAATGGGGGCTCCTCCGAACTGCTTCCCAGTGATGTAGAAGTATGACTCTCGACCATTGTTCAGAAAATTGACGTAGTCTGATGACCCGGCGACCATCGGTGCTTCGTACGGAAGGTCCTGACTAATCGCGGCAGTCTTTACCTCACGCTTTCTCATACGGCCACGATAGTGAGAATCGAGTGATTCTGCACCTCCACCAACGTCCAGCTGATAGCTTTTGTCCACGTGAACTCCTCGAGCTACTAGCAGCTGTAGTATGCTACGATGAAGTACAGTCGACCCCATCTGATCCTGGATGTCGTCTCCCACTAGTGGGAGCTTTCTTTCCTTGAACTTCTTGCCCCACTCAGGGTCCGATGCAATAGACACAGGGGTGCCGTTGATGAATGCACAACCGGCCTCCAGACAAGCGTTGGCATAGAAACTGGTGGCCTGCTGAGCGGAGCCCGGTAACAGGCTTATTCCTATTTCTGCACCGGAGTTCTTCAAAGCCTTTACAACATCAACTTCTGGAGCAGGAGAAATCCTGACGAGAGTTCTGAGGTTATCATCAACACCATCAAGCAGAGGCCCTCTTAGGACCTTGACTCCAGTCTTCGGTACCTCGGCGAAGTGGATTACGTTGTTCGGTTCAGCGAATATTGCACCTGCAAGATCGGCACCCACCTTTCGGTCGGTAACGTCGAACGCCGCAACGAACTTGATATCCCTAACGTGGTAACCGGCGAAGTCAGGGTGGCTCAGACCTACGATACCTCCATTGTTCTTGGCATCTTTGTAGTACTGAACCCCTTGAACCAGCGCACTGGCGCAGTTACCTATGCCGAATAGGGCCACCTTGATTCCATCCATTGGCTATACCTCTGGCTCAAATGACATTCTGCTTTGGGCAGAGGGCTTTCCTTTAAAGTTTTATGGATATAGAATAGTTGGCTGTCCAGTGCTCGACCAAGGAGAAGCTATGCACCCGTTCGGCGTTATGGGAGACTGCTGGCAAGCAGAACTGCGACATCGACAACATCAATGCTGCTCCCGCTCAGATCCCTTCCTGCGGCGAGGTTGTGCTCACAGAACGGGCAAGAACTAGCCAAAATTCTAGCTCTGGCGGATTCTGCCGTTCGGACTCGGTCTGCTGCTATTCTTCTTGATAGATCAGGGGCAAACGACCTGAGACCACCACCGGCTCCGCAGCACATGGCTGCCTCTCGACTAGGATCCATCTCGGCCAGCTCCACGCCTGGTATAGACCGAAGGATTTCTCTTGGAGCTTCATAGATTCCGAGTTCGCGCCCCATGTGACACGGGTCGTGATAGGCAATTCTCGTAACTTTCGGGTAACCCTTTGGTCGGAGACGCCCTTCGTTAATTAGCTGTTGTGCATATTCCGTTATGTGCAGGACAGGCGGCAGGTCAATGCCAAACCTTTCAGGGTAGTCTTTCCTCAAGGCTCTCAAACACCCGGCGCAAGACACAACAACTCTCTCCGCACCACTGTCAGTAATGCTCTGGGCAACACTTTGCGCGTTTTCGTTTGCTTCCTTTGTTCGTCCGGTCCTTAGCATCACTGACCCACAGCACGGTTCACTTTCCATGACGGCAAATTCAACTCCTCCGGCTTTCAAGATCCGTGCTGTCGACTTGGCAACGTCAGGCAATCTTAGTCCTGTAGTACAGCCGACATAGTATAGAGTCTTGCCGCGAGTCGGTACCTTGAAACCCATCTGGCGGATCCAGCTTCGCTTAGCTGAGGGCTTCTCCGAATAGGGATTCCCCGTCTGCGCAATCGCTCGGGCAAGAGAATCGCGGATCTCATTTGGAATATCCGCAAATACCTCTCGCACTTTCTCGAGGCAATCCTTCGCATTGAACTCTGCGGCGCATATCTGAGAACAGTTCCCGCAAAGGGTGCAGGTGTAGAGAGACTCCGCATTCTCAGGGGTCCTTTCCAGCTGACCATCAAGAAGAGCAAGAGCAACCTGGACTTTGCCTCTCATGAAGCTGGTCTCAAAGCCGCTCGAGGCCTTCCATACAGGACAGACACCGTTGAACCCTTCGTCTTCGTATACTGCATTGCGGCATATACCACATCTGCGACATTGCAGGAGGTTCTCCCTTAGTTCTTCAATGTCCACACCAGTCATGTCATACCCCTGCCATCACACCCGGGTTCATGATTCCCTTAGGGTCGAGAAGTCTCTTTACGGACTTGACGAACTCGATGTATCGTTCAAGGTCCTTGACGCCATCTACCCAATATGGTGCCAGCTTGAAGGGGACTGCACCCGTCTCATACAAACGAAGGGCAAGTTCTGCGTGTGCCCTTCGCGCCTTTTGTTCTTCCTCTTTGTCAGCAGGATCGAAGAAAATCATGGGGTACAGGTTGTACGAAGAATGGTCGGTCAAGAATCCTGCTGTGTGGCCCAACAGCCCATACTTATCCATGACCTTCCAAATCTCGTCGATGGACTTATGCCAATTGATGGGAGTCTGGTGATGGTAGAGTATCCTCCAGTGCCACCCGTGTGCATATGAGGATCTAGCGAATACCCACATACGGTCTGTCCATTCACCCCGAGGAAGCTCACGTACGCCAATGACTTCACCGCCCAGTTCAGAACAGATGCGTTTCGCCTCCTCGGCATCGCTAATGAGCTGGTCCTCTCTCGTTCGCCCAATAGTCACTGAAACCGTGTAGGCGGGCCATTCGTGTTTAGGTATGCCATACTCATCCCCCAGCATATCCATGAAGAAGTTCAGGATTCGTCCCTCGTAAAGCGTGGCGAACAGAGCGTTGACATCATTGTTTCTAAGTTCAAGCAGGAACCGCTCTGCTTTGGAAGAGTCATCAAACCCATATGTGTTGTAGTCAAAATGATGCATTCGCTTGAATACTTTCAGCGAGACCTTGGTTATGATTCCCAGACTTCCTAAAGAACCGATGAACAAGCCGGTGATATCAGGACCGAAGGCGTACCTCATGAATGGACCAGGAGCATTCGGATTCGCCTCTGACCCGGTCTGGATGATCTCTCCGTTGGGAAGGACGACCTCCAGTCCGAGCACCATTTCTGCAATAGATCCGTAGGTGCTCGAACCAGGACCTGCACCATTAACAGCAACATTTCCAGCCACCGTGCAGACAAGGGAAGATTCGGGATAGATGGGAACCCACAAATCGTTCGGTTTAAGGAATTTGTCAAGCACTCCATAGGTAACCCCAGCTCCGACAGTGACAGACCTGAGGTTCTCATGCAGGGCCATCCTGTCAAGTCGCATAAGCTCGACAACAATGCTGTCAGCCTTCGGAATGACCTCTCCCTGCAGACTTGAACCACCACCCCTGGGAATGACGGTGATTGCTTCATCGTTGGCGAACCTCAGAATCCTAGAGACTTCTTCGGTACTAGCAGGACGGACGACGGCACCCGGCGTCACTGAATCATAACCGGTGGATGCTGATGCCGAGTACGTAAGCAGAACATCTTTGCGAGTCGAAACGTATTCGCTACTGACAATCTCGGCTAGCTGCTTGACAATCCTCTGGTCCGTTTCGAAGACCTCCTCAGAATTCGGTCTAGAAGATATGGCGAATTTTCATCAGGTCGCTCGCGGATCCTTTTACTTTCAGTTTGCGGGTAAGGAGGGCCGCTGCAGCGCTCATCTCTTCCATGAAGAGCTTGCGTATCGTATCGGCGTCGCTCTCAATCCTCATGTCCGGATTATCAATGGCACCTTCGTTCACTGTTATGTTGTTGTTCTTGACGAGAAAGTTGAATTGGCGGCCATCTTTCAGAGTAAGCGATGCTGACCTTTCCCAGCCCTGTATGGCTTCCTTTGTCTTTTCACGCTCAAGTCCGACAATGATTCTCTTTCTCATTACTTCCAGCAAGTCATCAGGCATTTGTTCGTTCTCTCCGATAATAGACGCCGCTGCGCGCCCGTTTTAGTTATTTCCCTTCAGTATGGATGGCCCTTCGACAGTCACCGAATCGGACCCCGAACGGGATACAAAATCGAGCACTACAAGTCCAACAATGTATGGTAGCACAAGACAGTAGGAGAGGTCGGGCGGTCTTTCTCCTTGCCGAGTGGGCGGAACCGGCAATTCACCCCACCAAATCCTCAAGCGTTATTGCGATTTCTATGTCAGTGCGCTTCACAACTTGGACTCATCGCGGGCGTTTACTTCTTTCTGTATTTCCTCACTATCTCGAGAAACTTCCTGACGTTCTCGGTAATGACTTCATAGCGACCGTCTTTGATGGCCTTCGCATCTGCAATCGCACTGCCTACGCCTAGAGCGAACGCCCCTGCTTCAAGCATTGGTCCTGCGGTCTGCAAGTCGACTCCTCCGGTAGGAATCAATGGTATGTGCGGCAGAGGCGCTCGAACAGCTTTGATGTAAGCAGCTCCGCCCAGTTCACCGCATGGAAACACCTTGACAGCATCGGCACCCCATGTATACGCTTGAAGTATCTCTGTCGGAGTCATGGCTCCTGGGAAGCAAGGCTTGGAGTACCTTCTCGCCATCTCTATGAGATCCTTGGAGTACGAAGGAGCCACGATGAACTCGCTGCCCGCCAGAATCGCTCTGCGAGCTGTTTCGGGGTCTAGCACAGTCCCTGTGCCGACAAGCACCTTGTCGCCCACCTTCTCCGTCAGCTTCTGGACAACGTCAGTAGCTCCGGGCACACTAAAGGTCACCTCAATAATGTTGACGCCACCATTGAGGAAGGCATCTGCAACCTTCATCGCAATATCAGCAGATTCTACTCTGATGATTGGGATGAGAGCAGTGTCACGAACGAGCTTCATTGCGTCTTGTTTATCCCACATGATTGATATCGCCTACCTCTGAACACGAAGCCCCTTTCCGCCCTTTGCGAGCGCTTCGACTTCTGACTTGTAGACATATGCTAGGTCACCGGGCACTGAGTGCTTCAATGCGGATAAAGCAGCACCATAGTCGACTGCCTGCTGGATGTCCTTTAGTTCAAGATACCCGTATATAAAACCGGCACTGCATGAATCGCCCGCCCCCAGCCTGTCGACAATCTCAACATCGTATTCTGCACTGGAGTAGATCTTGCCTTTCGAGTAGGCAAAGGCAGACCACTTGTTCAGCCATACCAGTGGAGTCTTGCGAAGTGTTATGAGAACGACTTCGAAACCGAACTTCTCTGCAAGCTTCTTTGCTACGTCCTGGTAGTCTTTGCCTTCTATGCCGTAAACAACCTTCGTGTCTTCTTCAGTCGTAATCAGGATGTCAATCAGTTTCGACGCCGGCTCAGTGAATGCCCGAGCCTGCTCAGGACTCCAGAGTTTGCTTCTGTAGTTGATGTCATAGGACACCTTACAGCCCTGTTCTCGTGCCGTTCTCATGGCTTCTTCTGTTGCCTTTGCACAGGAAGGACTGATAGCAGGGGTTATTCCGCTGGTATGGAAGAGCCTCGTGCCCTTCAGTATCTCTGCCCAGTGAACTTCTCCGGGCTTGATCTTGCTAATGGCAGACTGCTCCCTGTCATAGATTACTCGCTGAGCCCTTGGGGCAGAACCGAACTCCAAAAAGTAAGTCCCACAGCGGCTATTTGCGTCCCATAGGATGTAGGACGTATCGACCCCCTGCTCTCTTGCTTTGTTGCGAATGAAATGACCAATGGAGTTGTCCCCCAGCTTCGTCACATATGCAGTCTTCAAGCCCATTCTCGCACAGGCAACCGCGACATTCATCTCTGCGCCGCCCGCGTTGGCATTGAAGCTATTTGCTTGCTCAATGCGCATGAAGTTGGGAGGCGAGAGTCTCAACATCACCTCTCCGAAAGTGACAACATCGTATCCCATCGAATCACGCTCGCGTGACTTGTTTAACTGAAAGAGACACGCTATCGGTCAATGTTAAACTTGTCGAAGTGTTGCTTTCATCTGCACCCGCTCTAGGCTGAGCCACTGCTGAATTCGGTACGAGCAATCACCTCGTCCTGAACAAACGGATCCAGTTCGATGAAGTAGGCACTATAGCCCGCTACTCTAACAATCAAGTCTCTGTGCTGGAGAGGGTGAACCTTTGCATCCTCAAGCGTCTCTCTCGAGAGAACGTTGAACTGGACGTGCAATCCGCCAAGCTTGAAGTAGGCATCGACTAGTCCTATGAAATTGTCCCGATTGGCCGCAGATGAGAAAACCTGAGGGTTAAACTTCATGTTGTAAAGGGTTCCATTGTAGCATAGACCGTGATCCAGCCGGGCTACGGATTTCATGGCAGCTGTTGGACCGTGAACATCTCTGCTGTGAGCTGGTGAGACTCCATCCGAGAGCATGACTCCGGCACGTCGACCATCGGGTGTAGCGCCCACGGATTCTCCTTGAGGAATGTACATAGACACAGAAAACAGCGCCGCATGATAGGGACCGTTGCGGGTCGTCATCCTGCTCTGCACGGATTCGCAGAATGCCTTTCCGATATCACGAGCAATCAAATCGATACGCTCGATGTCATTGCCGTACTTGTCAGGGTCGTTTTCGAATCGACCCCTCAGTTCCTCAAAGCCCTCATAGTTCTTAGACAGAGCATTCAGGATTTGCTCCATCTTCATCTTCTTGGTTTCGAAGACCTGCTTTCTCAGAACTGATAGCGAATCTGTGGCAATCGCAATGCCAACACCCTGGATTCCTCCCGCGTTGTACTTCGCTCCGCCCTCCTGCATTGTCCGGCCTGTTTCGACACATCCTGCGAGGAGGGATGAGATGAAGGACGTAGGCACGAGCTTTGCGTGGACTTCAGCGGCAACGCGGTCTGCCTTAGTGAGAAGGTCAACGGTATTGTCGAGCTGCTTTCTATACGCAGCCCAAAGCTCGTCGTAACTCTTGAATGAACGAGGATCCCCAGTTTCGACTCCAACCTTCGCACCGGTCTTCGGATCCTTACCATTGTTCAAAGTGATTTCAAGGACCTTGGCAAAGTTGACGAAACCGATGTTGGGCCTCACATCTGCCTTCCCCTCGACTATTGGTTCGACACAACCGAGGATGGAGTAGTCAAAGGCTTCCTCGGCCTCAACGCCCTTCTTCTTCATCATTGGGATTATGATTTCGTCGTTGAACAGACCGGGCATGCCGAGGCCTCTGGATACAACTTCGACAACCTTCAGCTTCGCACTCTTCGGCGTCTTTCTGTGCCAGCGGAATGAGACTGTAGGTTGAGTGACTCTCATATTCATCGTTGCTTCAAGAGCAAGATAGGTGACCTCGTTGCATACGTCATTTCCGCGTCCGTCCTGTCCACCAATCGTCAGGTTCTGGAACATTGGAAACCCGGCGAAAGCAATGCTATAGTACTCGTCTCGAAGTTTAATCAAAGAAGAGAACTTCAACCACAGCATTTCGAGAAGCTCCAGCGCCTGGTCTCTCGTGAGTCTCCCCGACTTGACATCAGCAGCGTAGTACGGGTACAAGTACTGATCAAAGCGACCTGTGGAGATTGAGTGGCCGTTGCCTTCCGTCTGAACAAGAAGCTGGATGAACCAGAAAGACTGCAATGCCTCGTGGAAGCTCAATGCTGGCTTCATTGGCACTCTGCCACATATCCGGGAGATTTCTTGGAGTTCGTTCCTTCTCTGAGGGTCTTTTTCTTCCTTCGCCATCTTTGTCGCAAGGTCGCTGAATCTTCTAGCAAACCGGTCAATAGCATTGATCTCGATCTCAACGGCATTGTAGAAGGAAGTCTTCTCAGGATTGTTTGGAGTCTGTCTTCGCTGCCGTGCCACTTGTTCCAAAACGGATTCGAGACCTGTTTGGATTACCCTCTTGTAATCAACAATAACGTGGCCTATTCCCGTGCCCGGAGCACCTATGGTGAAGAGACCTGCCTGAGATGCTTGCTGAGATTCCTGAGGCATTGTTTGAGCGCAAATCTCAGCTGTGCTTTTGCCTCGCCAGTACTTGAAAACCTCTCGTAGTCTCTCCTTGTCTTCGGACATCAAATCGAACTTCTCTGTCCGCCTCTTATCGAATCTGTCCAACTCCTTCTCAATCCAAGTCCAGCTGTATTCGGGAAAAATCTGGCAGGATCTTGGAGTTGGACCCATGTTGCCAACTATCAGCTCTTCTGGATGAATCTGGGTTGTCATATTGTCCATGACATAGGCGAATGCCTTTGCCATCCTCTCCTTCGTCGGCTCGCCCTCGTGCCGGCGTAGGCACTGTGTGAATAGGTAAGCTCTTTCTGAGGATATGGTCGGGCGGGAGTTCAGCATACGGTCTCGCATCGCCATTGTGCGGGAGGTCATAGGAACGACAGGCGCGTGGAGACTATATATCATTCATCATGTGGTCATCTGCTCTTCTTGAGCAGCTTGGGCAAGTAAGAGTCGAGTCGCCCCAGAGCATCCTGAATTACCTCAGTAGACACTGCATAACACAGTCTCAGGTATCCTTCGCCATATCTGCCGAAACCTGAACCGTGCACCAAGACTACGCCCGTGTCATCAAGAATCTTCACTGCCAAGTCGAAGGATTTCATCTTGTAGGCCGAAACGTCCGGGAAGATGTAGAACGCGCCCCCGGGAGGGTCGACCTTGATACCTTCGATTGACTGGAGACCCTTTGTGATGACGTCTCTTCGCTTTCTGAAAGTATCGAGCATTATCTTAATGCAATCTTGAGGTCCGGTTACTGCGGCCTCAGCAGCTTTCTGCGAAATCGCTGTCGGCATCGACAGAATGTGCTCCTGTATTCTTACCATTGCAGCCACTATTTCCTCCGGACCAATTGCGAATCCGATTCTCCAACCTGTCATGGCGTAGCTCTTAGAGAACGAGAAAAGCGTGATAGTTCGTTCCTTCATCCCGGGCAAAGAACCTATGTTGAGAGGCTTTTCTCCTCCATACCTGAACTTCTCGTAGGCTTCATCAGCAAGCACGAAGATGTTCCTTGCGATTGCCAGCTCTGCTATCTTCTTGAGTTCCGAATTGGAGATTACACCTCCAGTAGGGTTGTTAGGGTAGTTTATGACAAGCAGCTTGGTCTTCCTAGTGATGAGCTTCTCAATGTCTTCAGCACGTACAGCGAAGCCGTTTTCCCTCTTGAGCTGAACAGGCACCGGAACTCCGCCTGAGAGCATAATATGAGCGTAATGGCTGACAAAGCCGGGATCGGGATAGATGACCTCATCGCCCGGATTGACTAGGACAAGATTGGCGAGGAGTAGAGAGCCCATGCCACCGGCAGTACAGATGATTTCCTTCTCGGGATTCGCGTCAATTCCATTCTCCCGTTTGGCTTTCTTCGCAAGAGCTTCCCGAACCTCGATTAGACCGGCGTTGTGCGTGTATTTGGTGTAGCCATCATCTATGGCCTTCTTGGCTGCGACCTTAATAAAATCCGGTGTATCAAAGTCGGGTTGGCCTACTGTTAGGTCGAGGATGTTCGACCGGCCCCGGGCCATGTTGTACATCTTGCGAATCTCGGAAGCGGGTACCAGCTTGGTTCTGTCTGCGAGCACGGCTCATACCAACCTAGAATTGACGTGAGAGCCCGCTTTCAACGCCCTCTTAAAGATACTCGATTGTGATAACTGCAGCGAGTTATGCCGCGACCACTGGTACCTCATTCATTCCATAGCAGTTTTAAGACAGCCGAGAACTCATAGTGCAAAAGACAACCACATGGTGAAGCATTATGACGTCTCCAACCGCAGATGATGTGCGAAGATCGAGTATGGCCACTCTGGCTAGTGCTCACGCAGTGTATGTGGAAGCAGTTCGCAAAGCCGTTGGTCAGAAGGGCTTGGTTGCCATAGGCGAAGCTAATCGGCTTCATGGCCTCGAACTCGGGAAGGCCGGAATCAAGCAAGGCGGTCTTCGCAAGAGCGACTTGAAGTCAATCGTGGAGTTCTTTGTTGGAGCACATCCCTACTTTGGCTTTGAAATTGAGCTTCAGAAGGCAACGGACAAGGAACTCGAGATGAAAGTCACTTACTGCCCGTGGATAGAGACATTCAGGGCCGAGCATGCAGGACAAGATATCTGTGATTGGGTCACGAAGATGGACGAAGGGATTGGCCAAGCAGTTGACCCTAAGGTGAAGATGACTCTGCCGAAATGCATGATGCGCGGCGACGAGTACTGCGTATATCGGTACTCAAAGTAACCACTGTGTGGTTTTGATTTGGAGATAACAATCGATGAGCAAGAGAGCAAGCATTATCGACCGATGCAAGAAGATGTATGTGGCCGCGTTGTCAGATGGCTCGGACGAAATCGGTCTCCGGAACGTCTGCATGGATAGCAGAATCGCACCAGTGACGAAGAACAGGACTGTCATAGGCTTTGCTAGACCGGCCAAGCTTGTGCAGTCCGCCGTGAGGATTCCGTACAACGAGACTCAGCTAGAGGCTTTCATGAAGATAGCCACAGAAGCTAAGAAAGATGACGTGGTGGTCATCCAGATGGCTGGAGCCACAGACTGTTCTGGTTGGGGTCAGATAATGACTAAGATCAGTGCATCCCGTGGGCTGCGCGGGGCTGTTCTGGATGGTACGGTCAGAGACGTGGACGAGACCGACAAGATAGGATTCCCAGTCTTTGCCAGGGGTCGTCATCCGGGAACCATACGGGCACGGCTAGATATCGAATCCATCGGCGAGCCAACAGTGTGCGGGGGTGTTACAGTGCACCCGGGGGATCTCCTCTTCGGAGATGGAGACGGCATTGTTGTGATTCCGGAGAGCAGAATAGAAGAGGTCTTGACAGCAGCTGAACGTGTGGTTGCAACCGACAAATGGTGGGGAAGTATGCTCGACCAAGGCAAGGACCCACAAGAACTTCACAAACAGAAACCAATCCCATAGGCCGCTGCTCTGCCGCAGGTTGCAGGCCAAGGTGATGGGCCTGCTACCATTCTTTCCAAATATAGACAGTAGAGCGTCGCTTCATCGTGGACGCATCAACGGGAATGTTGCTCCGATCCAGGAACATGACGACTCAGGATATGGGATACCTGCCCTTCTTCTCAGCGTAATCATACAGGTACACTATCTTTTCGGGTGTAGAGTCATCCTGAATATTGTGGGCCGGCGCCAGTATGTATCCGCCGCCGGGTGCGAGAGCCTTGAGTCTTCTATCCACTTCCGCTCGGAGGTCGTTCTTTGTACCTTGTGTCGACATGGTGTGCTGAAGATCGATTCCTCCATGGAAAGTAAGCCTGCTGCCGTATTTCTTCTTGAGCTCTGCAGAATCCATGCCCTTTGCGAGAGGCTGAATTGGATTTAGGATGTCAACACCGACCTCTATGAGATCGTTAATCATCGGCTCTATTGCTCCACAGCTGTGATAGAGAATCTTGACATTAGGTGCTCTCCTGTGAATGTCTTGGTATATCCGCATGTGCCTAGGCTTCACCAATCTTCGGTACATGGCCGGACTCATAATAAGCCCATTCTGGTGCCCAAGGTCGTCGCCCACCTGCACAACATCTATGTACTGACCTACCTCGTCGAGGAAGGCACGATTCATCTCCAACGCTAGATTCATGCACTTGTCCATCATGACCTCAGCGAGCTTTGTGTGCTCGACTAGGTCCACGAGGAACTTGTCGAAGCCTCTCATGTAATGAGCACACATCTCAAAGACGCCCCAAGGCCCTCCGACCATTCCGATGACTGCGTAGTCGCCCTTCTCGTGGAGCTGCTTAGCCCATTCGACAACGCCTTCCATCCTTGAGGGGTCGTCAGGGTCCAGCCATTCATACTCCTCTATCTGCTTCATCTCTGTGGCGTCAGCCCAAGGGTAGTGCACGACCTCCCAATATGGGCCAAACCATTTGCCCCTGAAGCCCATCTCGCTATCAGTTGTGCCATCTGGATAGGTCTTCGACTTGAAGGATGATGCCTCCTTCATGTAGACCCGTCTGAAATCCAAATGGAGCCGACGCAGCATTTCCTCCGATATCTTCCAAGAACTCATTATGCCCCATTCTTGAGTCTCAGGGGCTGTAATCTTGAGATAGTCGCGGACATTTGCGTATGCGGCGGGGGTAATCCAGAAGTCGAGTGGAACCCTATCTGACTCCTCATGCTCGACTATCCTGTAGAATCTCTCTCGAGGCTTCATCAATAAGGCCTCACGGAAATCCACTATTAAAAGAGCTGCATGCGAAACAATCCCACGCTTTAACAAGACTATTCCCGCGGATTTAATAATAGGAAGCTCTCCAAGGTCGTCCAGCATTATCCCAAGCATGGAGAGCCTCATCTGGAGCGATATGCGATGGTTGATGTTCCGAAAGTAACCCAGTTGCTCAAACAGGCGGTGGATCCGAAACGCGTCACGGACAGAGATTTTGACATCGTGGCATATAGCAGGGATTTGAGTCCTGCCAGACAGAAGATGGCCACGCATATTGTGATGCCCGAAAGCCGTGAGGAAGTCCGTGGGATTCTTCGAGTTGCATCAGACAACAATGTGCCCGTCTATATACGAGGGGGAGGAACCTCACATTGGGACGCATATCTCCCTCAGGAGCCGGGAATTCTACTCGACATGAGCCTGATGAATCAGATACTCGAAATCAATGATAGGGATTTGACAGCAACCATCCAGCCCAACTGCACTTGGGCGAAACTGGACCAAGAGCTCAGAAAGAAGGGACTGACCTATCTGTGCAGTGAGGCTGGCGGTCCGGCGATGACAATCGGAGGTTCTGTGATGAAGGCCGGCGGCGGACCTCATAGCACTGCCAAGTTCGGGTTTCATGGCAATCAAGACATCATAACCTTGGAGATGGTGCTGCCTAATGGAGACATCGTGGAAACAGGGTCTGCTGCATGGCCATCAGCCGGGAAGTTCAAGCGGCAGTGTGTCGGGCCCGATCTTGCTGGTCTCTTCATAGGAGCAGAAGGGATTCTGGGCATATGCACTGAAATCACCCTAAGGATTCGTCCAGCAACAGATGTCAAGGAAAGAATGGTTGCAGTGATGAAAACCCTTGACGATGTTATTGAACTAGGTCACTTCGTCAACCGCTGTGTGGGTGACGAGTATCTTCAAGGGTTCTACCTCTGGGTGGATCCGAATTCGCCGGAGACTTTCCTAGTAATGATGGATGTATTTGGTTATGAGAGAGAGATAGTCGACTACAGGAAGACGCGCATCCTAGAAAAGATCAAAGAACTTGGGGGAACGCTCGGCGATAGAGCTCCAGCCGATGACTATTACGGCCGAATCCTCACTGGACTGACAGATATTTTCACTGCCGGAGTCTGGCATTTCTTCGGCTCAGGCTCCCTGAGAATCGACGACATAAAATTCCTCTATCGCGTGTGGCGTGAGGAGCTCATAGAGAAAAGGGGGTATAAGAAAGCAGGATTCGGTGGGCAAGTGTTACCCAGAGATTGGTTGGCCTTCATGGTCACCAACTACAGAGAGCCCGCAGAGTGGGAAGAGATCATCAGGATCTCAGATGAGATTAACGAGATTGTCCTGAATGGGCCCGTCGCTCCATACGGTATCGGTGGCCGCGATGGTCTTCGCCCATTCTTAGAAAAAAGAGACACGGGATACTATCGTCTTCTGAAGACGATTAAGAAAGCGGTTGATCCAAAGGACATTCTTCAGCGCGGCATATTCGTCCGAAAGGAGGACTTGATATGAAAATCGAGCAGTATCGTGACATGATCTACGCCTGTGGAAGATGTGAGTTCTGCCGGGGCACAGAGTTCAGTGATAGGTGCCCACAGATTTTCACTCAGAGATGGGAGTCTTCGACAGCTCGAGGACGAATGGCCATCGCTCGCGCCATTCTCGAGGGTAAGCTCGATTATTCAAAAGACCTCAGAGAGCGAGTCTTCGGATGTTTTCTCTGTGGACGGTGCAGAGAGGAGTGCAAGAAGGCCGCCAAGATAGACATCGTTGCGATAACGAAAGCGATGCGTGCCGATTTTGTCGACCGCGGGGTGGGAGCACCGGAAGAAGGGGGCAAGATGACGAGCACCATGGCCCAGAAAGGAAACATCTTTGCCGATTCAACCTCAGAACATACGAAATGGGCCCAGGGCATCAAGTTCCAGAAAGGATCTGGCACCTTGTTCTTCCCTGGTTGTCTCGCCAGCCACAGATTCAAGGAGAAGACTCGCATACTCGTTCAAGTCTTGCAGGCAGCAGGTTACAAGCTCGATTTCCTTGGGGACGACCAGAGATGTTGTGGCACACCGATGTGGGTCACTGGTGATGTTAGGGCGGCCAAGCAATGGGCCCAAGACTATGTCAAGAAGCTGAAGGCACGCGGAGTCAAAGAGATAATCACACCATGCCCAAGCTGCTTCAGAGCGTTCGATGAAGAGTACCCACAGCTCCTTGGGTTGAAAGAACCTCCGTTCAAGGTGAGACATAGCAGTCAAGTGCTTGAGGAGATTGTAGCTCAGAAACGACTTCCGTTGAAGACGAGTGTACCCAAAGTCGTGACATATCACGACCCATGCGAGATCGGTCGCTACAGAGGAATGTACGACCAAGGTCGGAAAGTACTGACAGCGATTCCAGGTGTTCAACTAAAGGAGATGTCTCGTATCCGGGAACAAGCATTCTGTTGCGGTGGTGGGGGAGGCTTGAAGATTATGTATCCCGACTACTCGCAGCAGGTCTCCGAAGAACGGCTAAGAGACGCTCTCCAGACAACAGCCTCTGTGCTTGCCACCATGTGTCCAGCGTGCGAACTGAATCTAACTCATGCGGCGTACAAGACCGATGCTCCGTTGAAAGTAGCAGACGTTGCTGAGATTGTAGCAGTATCGGCAGGGCTGGCAGACAAGGCAATCCTTGAGCCGGACTATATCTCTGATGACTGAGAATTCCCGGATGTGTCACACACAGAGTGCCCGAGCATGCCTTGAACACTCAGACTGTCTAGGCGGCTTGAGATGCGAATGTCGGCAGAGAGAATGTTACCCGCCGACAGCCGCAATCATGAAAACAATGAGGTCTCCGTCAGAGAGTCTCGTCTTTTCGCCCTTACGTGCTACCATATTCATGCCATTAACAATCACTATGGCATCTCTTCTCAGCTGCCTCTTTTCAGGGTCACTGAGGTAAATCCTGAACCTCTGCGGTTGCTCTTCACAAAGCTCGTCAATCAGGTCTCTGACTGTTGCGTCTGGTCTGGTCTGAAGAGGAAACTTGTCATGCTCACTGGACTTTAGCCCCCTCGCCATGAGTTTCACAAAGACCTGAGCCATATCTCTAGGCGCTCCCGCACTGTTGTGTAATGCGTTCTTAAAGTTTATATTAAGCATTTGGTGAGAATTAACACCCCCGTGATGCGCCAAATCATCACTAAGTGATCGGAGAACGAGGCTCAACTCGCCAAGAAGTGCATGTCGCTTGGTGAGAACGAACTGACGGAGATCACCCTCGGGGTCACTGACAAGTGCAATAGCATGAAGTGAATCAGCAGTATCACCTTTGGCCGAAGGTGAAGAAACAGAGATCTGTGGTGTCGCCCAATGGAAGCAAGAGAGCAAAGACGAACCCTCAAGCAATGGCTAGCAGAGAATGCCCGAGTGAAACCAGTCCATTACAAGGATATAGCGGGGGCGCTTCGAAGAGACCCTGCTTCTGTGTCTGCCTCTCTTTCAATCGAGGGGAAGCAGGCCCAGATAGATAAGCGTCCTGCGTACTTCCTAAGAGTTGCCCCCGGCTTGTACCGGTACAACGACATCTGTGAGGGGGCAGTAGATGAAGACCTCATCGCAGAGGTGAGAGACAGGGCGGAGGATTTCAACGCCGCAACACGAAGGGACATGAGAGAAGCCATTGCCGCACTGGATGTCAAGGCATTCGAGAATCTGGCGAAAATAGCTCTGATCAACATTCGCGCTAGGGTCGAGGAGTTGGAGATCGTCGGACGAGACGGAAACACTGTCATGATGAAAATCTCGTGGCGAGATGATGGAGGACGGTCCCCAGTATTGGTATACGCAATTAAGTGTGAACTTGATGAGGAGATTGAGCCAAGTACCATTCTTCAGATTAGGGGAGCTCTCCCCATCTACGAAGCGAACCAAGGAGTATTGATCACAAACGGTCGTGTCAGTGAAGAGGCCCGCAAGGCGGCACTTGGTTATTCGAATCACGACAAGAAAGTGTCAGTTTACCCGATTCATCTGATGGATATAGATATCCTGCTGAACGTTTTACTTGAGAGCAGAACAGGCGTAAGAACAAAGCGGGTCGAAGTCTTGGTCCTAGACACTGATTTCTTCGAGAATCTATAACACAAACAAAGCCTTTCCAATACTGCACTCTGTATCCAAGAACAGAGGGGCAGCTTGAGTGTTTGCGCCTAACCGGTGAGTAGAGAGCGCGGCTTTGATGTTATGGCCTGATGAAGGACCCATTTAGTGCTTTAATCCGCGGTCGGTCCTAAGCTTTAAGTACCAGTAGTTGCACAGACGGGTTCTATCACGGTACTCGAACCATGAGTTCGTGAAAGTAAAAATGGAGAAAACGCGCAAGATGAGCGAAAGCAAACTCCTCTTCGTGCGAGAGAGCTCCGGTCTAGTCAAGGAAGTAAACACAGGGTTCGCCCTGTTGCTTCCCATTGCACTCACGTTGGGTCCGTGGTTCGCCTATGGTGGACCACAGATCTCCACGTGGTTCGCGGGTGCGCATCTGACAGCGATGTTCGCTTTGGGTTCATTCGCTGTATTCTTTGAGGCAATCGCGCTGATGTGCCTGATGCTCTCAATGCCGAGGTCAGGAGCTTCCTACTACTTTACAGGAAGAGGCCTATCACCAATCTTCGGTGTCATGGAAGGTTGGCGAAGCGTAATCACAAACCCTGTCTTCAGAGGAACTGGAAGCTTCCTAGCTGTACAGGTATTCGCAGGAGGACTCTACGTCATGGGCAAAGCGGGCAACGACGCTGGCCTTGTCAGTCTAGCAGCCTTTATGGCCCAGCCAGTGCCTCTGTTCGTATTCGCAGCCGCAACTATCTTCGTGGGGTTCATCTTCGGTTACCTGAGTGTTAAGTGGCTAGGTTGGTTTGTGATTATCCTCGGTATAATCAACATCTTGGCCATCGTGGTCGCTGATGCAGCCCTGCTGAGCACGAATATAGGCGTAGGTGCAACTGGCCAGGCAAACTGGGACGCTGTCTTTGGGGCAGGAAACTATGCGGCCATTCAAGCAGTACCCCTCCCTGCAGGAACAACTCTGGCTAATTGGACGACCTTCAACTGGGGTTCAGTTGGACCAGCCCTCATCCTCACTGTAGGAATGATGTGGCCCTACTTGATCATGCCAGTTGCCGGTGAGGTTGCACAGCCAAGCAGGAACATCCCGCTTAGCAACCTAGGTGGCTGGCTGGGCATAGCTGTATTCTTCATTCTCTCAGGCTATGCAGTCGAAAGCAGCATGGGCGGATTCCTCTACCAGAACAACCTCGCCAACATGGCGGGGGCTGGTGGTGTCTTCCCAGGCTGGGGTAACTTCGCTGCTGTAGCTCTGAGGGGTGGTGCAGCTGGTTGGTTCATAATCCTAAGCCCAATCTATGCAAGCGTCCTTGACTCGCCAAGCAACGCACTGTGGGTGACAAGGCCATTCCACTCAATGGCTATGGACCGGTTCTGTCCTGAGATGTTCGCAAGCGTTCATCCCAAGTACCACGTACCACACATCTCCCTGTACTTCTGGTTGATACTTGCGTTGGGTACACTGACATACGCAACCGTTCTGCAGATATTCTTCGGCACTGCCTTGTCTGCACTCGTGGGTGTCGGATACACCTACGTCTTCATTCGGTGGCAGATGGCCCTCGCTGCAGTAGGACTGCCGTACTACCGCCCAACGCTCTGGGAGCGCAGTGGTGCATGGAAGCTCTTTGGCATTCCACTGATTTCGATCGGTGGAATCATTTCGGGCGCCATATTCTTCTGGGCAATAATCGCCTTTGTACCGACATTGCCCTATGAGGTGGCATTCACGGTCTTCGTTTACCTGTGGGGCCAGCTCATGTACATGTACTATGGTGCCAAGAACAAGGCCAAGGGCATTGAGATGTCCGCAATCTTCGGACAACTCCCACCAGAGTAGAACTATATTCATGAAGAGAGCCTCGTGCTCTCTTCTCTCCTTTTTTTTCATCTTGTTCTGACAAGAGTAGACCAGACTCGATGACCGGCTAGTACAAACTCAAACCCAAAGAGTCCTATTCCTCTGGTTCTTCAAAATCATATATGGGCGGGAATCTGTTTCGGCTAGCCTTACAGCTAAAGGGCTCAAGATTGTCCCAGCTTCTGTGCAACGACGACGGAAATGACCAAGGCCTTATCGCCAAGACCTGCTTCACATCATGTGAGGATCTGTATCTGTTCAGCGCGTCTCGCGCCGCATCAAGAATGGCTTGTCGGGAATCGTCCGCCCAAACCTGCTGTCTGTAGATAAAGGAGTCTTCAAACCACTGGTAAAGGATCTCAACATCATCCAAGTAGATGTTGTTGATAGCCCGCCAAGGCCAGAATGTCGACATCTGTTCAAGCTGCGCACTGGCGCCGTAGAAATCAATCGCCATTCCTTCTAGACAGAAATGGTATGTTGGCCCTATCTCCCTAAGCTTCTCACGTGCTTTGCTCATCGGCGAACTGGGTGACTTGTGCAGCCAGTCCTGCCAGTCACTCTTGATACTGGACAGGACCTGACAGCGGTCCACGATATACTTTACAACCGCGGCTGTGCCGTGATGAGCAAGGCCGGGAATTGATGGTCTGCCGATGTACCTCTCTGCGAGTTCCTTGACAAGGTCTACGTCCTCATACGGAAAGTAAGCCCAAATCTGAAAGTTGGCTGATTGCTCAATGATCAAATACACAAAGAGCATTCCTGCCGTGCCAATGACCTCATAGCCCGCAGGGAGTTCCTCGTCAATCGGCCAGGATTTCTCATCCTTGCAGATACTGACTTTGCAGCAGTCGTATGAGACTACCTCAGGCCATTGAAGGTCAAACATTACCTTGTATGAACGGGTCTTTCTCTCCCGAGGCAGCACAAACCTTGCGCCACCGGCACCAATCATCAGTTCACCGATTGTCTTGCTATACTGGTCCTCTCCCGTGTACTCGAAACCACTTAGCCCCAAATCTCTGGACAATGTGCTTGGGTCACCCATGGAGCATGACAATGTCACTCCGAGGAAAAGATGCTGCTCCAGAGACTGCCCCAGTTGGGTCTACTCTTAAACGATACGGTATGCGATACCTTAAGAAACGTAAACGTTAACTGTGAATCGGGACGGGAGGATTTCCCAGAGGATTGCATAGAATGACTCAGAATTCCAAGGGCAAGAAGGAGCCGAGTGCCAACTACCTTGACAGCTTCGAGTTTGATCCCACCGGCCTAGACATCAAGTGGTGCAAGAACCTGATTAGCACACTGGATGGTTATCGTATTCACAGGTGCTACGATCTTACCTACATTGAGAAAGCAGTGGGACGCGGCGACGTTACGAAGACTTTCATAAAGCAATGGGGAACAATCCGTTCTGTCCTGCACAAGTTCGCCGCACTAGGGCCGGATGTTCCGGGAGTCCAACAATCCATGATGCGGAGGCAATCGGTGCAACTCCTCTCGCTCATTCTCCTAACAATCGCACTTCCTCTGATAGTGATTGTCTGGATATTGCGTGTGGAATACCTCTCATGGTTTACGAACCCATTTACGACAGTGACCCTCGTGCTGTTCATGATTACATTCATCACTTCGGCATTTTACAACCGGAAAATAGCATGGCTGATTTACCATTACGTCGAAGACAATGCGGCTATGTTTGGATATGAGCGCAAACACATCAAGAAGTGGGTTCAGACGCTCATTTACTTCTCATCGAGATTGTTGCGTAAGGACAATCTGAAGCCCGAAAAGAACCTAGTCAAGTTCTGGAACGATGACTATGACGGGATAGTCGTCATGAAAGGTCCGAGCAAATTCAGGAAGCACTACGTTGTGAAGCTGAAGGCGTAGTGAGGCACACTCTGTCCGCTGGGGGGTTCTTCCCCGCCTCCCGGTACAGAAGAGAGTCCAAATCCAGAGCTTATCGTCAACGTCACACCAGATGGCATTACACAAGACTCTCAATTGGCTTGTATGCTATGTCGAAGCCAAAGTGCTTCGGTCCAAGCACCTCAAGACCCCTGGCCTCCCTGAAAACAGGAACACCCTTCATGCCGATCACTGTAACGTTCCGTCCGTTGTCTAGGTCGGTATTGGTAATCGGCTCACCAGACTTTGAATCAATGACCTCGATTATGTCCGGGCTCGTGACCCAAGGTTTGTCGTCAATCCAGGATACATGGTTTTCATTCTTGAAGAAGATTCTCATCTTGCTGCCAGGCTTGAGCCCACTGCCCTTTATTGTCGTTTCGCCCCACATGTACCCTTCCCTGTTCTCCCACTTCTTGGCAACCACTTGGCCCTTGAACAGAATCCAGCCGCCCACGCTTTCTACTATTTTCGCTGCGGCGTCATCCCCTGACTGCCGGCTTTCCCGAATGATTCTGCCAACCTTGTAGCTCTTGGTGAGAGTGCCTGGGATGATTGCACGATGAAAATCGGATCCCTTCACAGGGAAGGCGACATTGCCCACACGCCCCCAAGCGACCTCGCTCAACGCTTTTGATATTCGTTCACCCATTTCGTAGTTGATGATCTTGGTGACTATACTCGTGTTGCCGTACCAATCGATCAATGCTAAGGGGGCCATCGAATAACCGAGCACACAGACCGTGTTCTGACAGATTTCTGGGACTGCTCGGCCAGAGTAGTCTCCGTCAACACAAGGCACACCGTGCTTTACTGCGGCATCAATAGGGGCGGGAGTGTTGACTCCGCCCAGTTCAAAGGGCGCCACAGCAGTAAACTTCACACCCATGTGTTTCTCAAGAATGTCGAGCCCTTGCGCAAGCTCCTTTTCAAACGACGCCCAAGGAAATCTCTTTCTGATTCTCTCAGTCTCAGGAGTGGGTGGTGCAATCGTGCCTGAGTAATATGCGCATGCAACCCAATCATTGTCCCTTACCTTCGCCGTGTCGACTATCTCGATCTTCTTTCCTGCATCGACATGAGGATAGAGCATGTCCAGACCAATCTGTCTCGTGCCTCCACCACCAGTGCCAAAGAATGAGCACCCTGCAGTGAGGTCTTCAACGTCTGTTCTCGTTTTCAGCGTCAGTGCCATGATTAAACACCTTTAAGCTACTTGGAAAGGCGTTTAACAAATGTCCTCTATTTATTCTCGATGGAGCGTACGAACGGGCCGCATACGCGTAGCTACGCCGCCATGCCTGACGTTCACTGGCCTTTCTGCATCAGTCTCGAAAAAAATGAGGGAAGGTGCGCATACACCTTCCAGTTTCATCGCTCCTAAAGCTCAACACGGCCGGCTGAAGCCTTTCCACCGTCGATGTTTATGATCATGCCCTTGAGAATTCCCTCTCTGTACTCGGAGCCAGGATTCACGCAGAGGGTCCTTCCTATATTCTTGAAACCTACAGATTCATGGATGTGGCCGAACATTCCAACAAGAGGCTGATATTTCTCGATGCATGCTCGAACAGACTTGCTGCCGACGGGCCCGGCAAGTTCCATCGCTCCTGCTTTCGAGATGGACAAATCCTTCTTTAGCGTAGGCGCAGTGTCCAGCCCTGAATCAAATGGCGGATCATGGAAGTTGCACAAGAGGTTCGTATAGTCACTGACCCGAGCGAATTCCTCCTCAAGCTTGACCATCAATTGATCATCAGGGCATTCCCTGTATGTATTCCAAGGCGTGCTGCTCACCCACTCCAAGCTGATAAGCGGGTAACCGTGAACGTCCACTACCTTCTTCAATGGATATATGATTCTCGAATGATTCTTGATGACGTCATCGATAACGTAATCGTCATCGTTACCGGGGTTTACTATGATATCAACGTTCTTCGGGATCTTGTCTGCAGCCATGTTAAGCCACTCAGCAACTCGTTCCTTCATCAGTTTCCCAAAGATCTCCTTTACTAGGCTCTCCTTCTCTTTCATCTCTGCGAGCTCGTCAGGAGACACGATATACGGATAGAATCCTTCGTCTTTCGTAAACTTGACAAACTTGTCCAAGTCGCTCTGTTTCTTGAAGGTCTTCTTGCTGCCATGAGGATTTGCGTACCACTGGCCTTCCTTCTCCTTGACAATGGGGTAGATTGCCTTACCTGTCAAGTCACCACACATCATCGCAACGTCAGCCTTGAAGTAACTGGGTGCTACACACATTTTTTCCCACGTCTGCTGGCTTCCGTGAGCGTCTGCTGCTAGAAAGATTCTCACTCATATTTCACCTGTTTGTTATGCGCCTTCTATTCGCGAATGCGTTAAGCTTTTGCGACTGACGCGGTTTAAGAGTTTGGCGGTGTAGCTTAAGGTATCATATCGAGACTCCAACGTACAATTACGGGACTAATTCTCCTGGATGGGCCGGCACACAGAGCCGATATTGCAGGAGCGAAGACTGCCCTAGTCAACTCAGCAATGGCGTTTCAGTATTGACCTAAAGATATTAAAGAGCTAATCGTCACGCCGCAATAAAGTCCTTTGTGATGTTTGACATACGTGAGGAAACCGAATGCCGGGAAAGTACGGTGAGGTCATCGATGACTTCGTCCAGGAAGCCCTAAGGATACATGACGCGGCTGAGCAGAATGGCCTGCCGCTTCGAGTGATGGGAGCCATTGCCTACCGAATCAAATCGCCGCAATACGTGGAATTGCATGAAGCGATGGGTCGAGAGATCACGGACATTGATCTCATTGGCTACTACAAGCAGCAACACAAGATAATCAATCTCTTCCGCGACGACCTAGGATATCAGTACGTGATGCCGGGTTTTATTCGAGCCACAATGATGCGTGACTTGTTCACCAATCCCAAGACAGGTGGCCATGTAGACGTATTCTATGACACGCTTGACTTCAACCACAGAATCGAGTTCAAGAAATCTGACCGTTTGTCCAAGGACAATCCCACCATAGCACTCGGCGATCTCTTCTTGGAGAAGACGCAGATAGTTCAGATTAACGCGAAGGACCTCAAGGACTTGACAATCATGTTCCTTGGGAATGATGTCAGCGAGACCGACGATGAGACGAAAATCAACGGTTCGTATATCACTCATATCATGGGCGATGACTGGGGATTCTACTATACTTGTACAACAAACCTCAAGAAACTGCTCGACTTCGTGCCTACTGTTGGCTTACTGTCTGAAGAGCAGAAGAAGGTGATTGTGTCCCGCATTCAGAAACTTCTGAAAATGATTGAAGATGTTCCGAAGACCGGAGCTTGGAAGAGAAGAGCAACGGTTGGCACTTCCAAACGCTGGTACAAAGTGGTGCAGGACCTGAGTGGCAGACTCGACGCAGAAGAGGAATTGATGAAAGGCCACTGAGAGGGACTACTATGAAACTCACAAAGCAGAATGCATACGACATGCTCACTGGAGTAGGCATACTGGGGACAGGCGGAGGGGGTGATCCCGTCGGATTCGGAAAGCCGTTGGTGGACTGGGATTATGGCAAAGGCAGGGTCTACGAGATAACGGATCCCAAGGACGTCAGAGATGATGCATTCATAGTCTGCGGCGGATACATGGGGTCGGTAAAGGCTTTCACATCGGTAGGTGATATGCTAGAGAAGTGGGAGAAGCGATTCGAACTCTACGAAGTCACGAAGATAACTGAGAAAATGACCGGCAAGAAGGTTAACCATGTCGTCCCATTCGAGCTCGGCGGCCTCAACACAACGGTGATGCTATCGCTGGCGGCTAGAGCCAAGATCACGTCCGTCGATGGCGATGGACTTGGTAGGTCCGCGCCCGAGACGCAGATGATTTCATTCGTTGGTTATGGAATTTCTCTCTGTCCGATGCCAGTGGTTACGAAGGGCGGAAGCGTTGTGATAGTTCAGGAAGCGAGCATACCTGCTCTTGCAGATGAGATTGGCCGATTTGCTGTCGTGCAAGACGGGGGTGCAGGTGCGAACAACCACTACTACCAGACGGGAGCTCAGCTCAAGAAAAGCGTGGTCGCAAACAGTATCTCCAGATCAATACGGCTCGGAGAGGCCATAGGTGACGCCAACGCAAGTCGCAGGAATCCCATTGATGCGTTTCTTGATGTGATGGGTGGTCGCGTATTAACCACAGGTACGATAAAGGAAGTCAAAGGCGAAGATCGTGCCGGGCACTGGCACGTCCTTGTAACAATCAAGCCTGAGGATACCAAGGGCAGATTCCAGATCGTAGTGAAGAACGAGTACATGATGGCGATGTGTGACGACAAGCCAGTAGTCATGTTTCCGGATCTAGTGTGCATGCATGACCCGAAGACCGGTCATGGCATAATGAGCTCTGACCTCAAGGAAGGTCTTAGAGTCACTGTGACCGCTTTGCCTGCTCCTGAGAGAGTTCGCATCGCTGGAAAAACCGAAATTGGACGCAAGGCCTTCGGTCCAGAGAGATATGCGCATCCAGAGTTGCAGTATAAGCCAATGGAAGAGATAATCAAGAATCTTCACTAAGGAGAGCCTGCCCGAAACTGACGGAAACGGCTTTGATTCGGCAGCTCCGGTGAGTGATAAACCTTGAAACGAATTGCTCTCATTGGTGTTACCGGTGTTGACTGGTGGGTTGACCCTAAGAAGAAGAGTTTCGTCCGAGCGGTCACCCCTCCAGGTTTTGTCATCGAGAACCTTCATGCCAGATACGGCACTCACAGCGTTGAGTCGCATTCTGATGAGGCTTACAATGCGCCTTTCATCCTCGAGCAGATTGTAAAGGCGAATAAGGAGGGGATGGACGCCATTGTCATTGATTGCGCCTGCGACCCCATCTTGGAAGCGGCGAGAGAAATCTCCAACATTCCTGTTGTCGGTGTGAGGAAGGCTGCTCTTCATCTAGCTCTGACACTCGGAACCAAGTTCAGTGTTATCACGGTCCAAGGTCAATCGCTTGTCAAATGCATGGAGTGGGGAGTCAGGAAGGAAGGTTTGGACGGCTTCTGCGTCGGGGTTAGATGCCTCAAGATGCCAGTACTCGACATAGCGAAGAAGCCTGAAGAAGCCCAGAGAGAGCTCATGGAGGAATGTCGGCAGGCTGTCAAACAAGACGGCGCTGACGTCATCGTACTGGGGTGCACGGGACTCTCACACGAGATTGACCTTAAACCAATAATCGACGAGGTTGGCGTGCCAGTGATTGATCCTTTCGTAATTGCCGTGAAGACTGCTGCCCTTCTAGTCGATGCAGGTCTCAGCCATAGTAAGGTGGCTTATCCATTCCCGCCTAAGAAGCCCATTGTTGAAGATCCAAGCATCAAGGGGTCTTTCGACAAAGTACTCAAGGACTGAGCCCAAGGCGATGACGCCTATCGTGTCTTAGAAGCCCTAAGGGTAACAGCAACCAGAATGACGGTGATAGCACCATAGATCAGGGTAAGCAGGTACGGCAGGTTCAGACCGAATCCAGCAACCCAGCCTCCAGCTATAGGCCCTGCGAAGAAGCCAACTCCTGCGAGGCTCTCGACCAACCCGGCATGCGCTCCTTTCTCCTCGTCACTCGCGGAGACGATAATGTAGAGAGCTCCGAGATAACTGAAACCTGCTCCTATGCCGCAGAGAACCATCGCAACCATAAGAGACTGCAAGTCGGTCAAGAGAAATATCGGGAACATCGATGCGGTGATGAAGATAGTTCCCGACATGATTGCACTGCCCATCCATTTGTGCGGAAACTTGGAACAAGCTAGGAAAGCGAAAGTCCTTGTCACGTTCCATACCACGAGAAGGTTGCCAAAGGTCTGGGCTCCGTATCCGGGGAGTCCCTGGACATAGGTTGGAAACAGCGAGAGTATCACCGTGGAAACGAATCCAAATAGGGCAAGCGAGAGATAGCTGGCAACGAAACGAGTGCTCGTTTTGAGACTCTTGTGCTCTCCCACTATGCTGGGTTTCGGCTCGGGATATGAACTGGACTTGGACTCGGTAGTTGCTACATCGGCAGTCTTGGCCAGCTGATAGTCTTTCACAGCGAAGCCTATCAAACCCAAGGTGATGATCTCGATTCCCAAGGCGATGTATATGCTCGAAACGTTACCAAAGTTGGTGGCCATATAGGCAAGAACGAATGGACTCATTATCATCCCGGCGCTCCAAGAAGTGGAGAAGTTGCCAAGCACTGCCGCTTGACTTCCGGGACACAATTCAGCTACCATCGCCTCGACTGTTGGATTGAACAGACCAAAGAACAGACCCTCTAGCGCCCTAATCAGTATCAAATGTAGTGGAGCAATGAAGGGCTGCGGGTAGAGCAACAGCAGGCAAATGTACGCGCCAGTCGCAATCATCAGCGACTTCCTTCGTCCAATGCGATCCGAAAGCTTCCCGCCTATGGCAGGGGAGAACATGTACACAATCCCGAAGGAGCCCATCGCCCACCCCATTTCAAACGGTGTGGCCCCCAGTATCCCAGCGTACCATGAAGCGAAGATCTCTGTTATTCCAAGTGAGAACGTTGACAAGAAGGTCGCTGAGTATCCTATTATTCTGACGCGTCTCTTCTGTGGTTCTGAGAGACATTCAGCCTGTGTCCGGCCTTGAGCCTGTGTTCCTGCTGTCATCTGCAATCAGCCCTATTTCAGATTCTTTGCTGTGAAGGGACGTAAGTTGTCTACCGAAGGTGAGGAATCACGTTCTTGGATAGGACCTTCATGGTCTGCTGCAAGTCGACCCCGGGCATTGGAAAGAGAACAGGAGTATTCGCCCCAGCCTCAATGAACTGTCGGAGATACTTGATGCAAGATTCCGTATCGCCGACGACTCCTAGGGTCTGAACCATCTTGTCCGTGATCATATCCTCCACGTCTCTTCCTTCGGTGGCCGCTTTCGTCATGGCTTTTGTGAGATCTGCTGGTACACCAGCATGCTCCATGAGGGGTCCACCAGGTTGAGAGTGTGGCAGATAGAGTTTCATTAGGTTCCGGGCAAGTCTTATCGCTTTGTCAACATCATCATCAATTGCCATGGGAATGTAGGAAACCATCTCGAAGCTATCGAGATTCTTGCCAGCTTTCTTGGCACCCACCTTCACGCGATCCCACGCGAATTTAACATACGATGGCGTGTTGAATATCGATAAGATGGCACCATCACCGATTTCGCCTGCAAGCTCGAGGCCCATCTTACCCTCGAAAGCCAGATAGATTGGAATGGACTTGCGTACCGGATCGAAAATCAGCTTGACATCCTTGGTCTTGAAGAACTCTCCTTCATGCGTCACATTCTGACCAGTCATTATCTTGCGAACGAGTTCGATGCATTCCTTGGTTCTTGACAACGGTTTGTCAACAGCATATCCCATCTGAGACATCCAGTAGGGAACACCAGCGCCCAGACCGAATACTAATCGCTTGTTCGCCATCTCGTCAAGCGCTCCAAATTCCATCGCAATTAGCGCAGGATGACGAGAGTAAGGATTGATCACTCCTAGTCCTATTCTGATACGCTCTGTTGCCATGCTAGCTGCTGCGATGTAGGGTATTCCGCCTCTGAAGAAGTAGTCCTCAGCGAACCATACAGAGCCGAGTCCAGCCTTCTCAGCGCCTTTAGCCAACACGACAGCTTCTTTGACAGGGAACACTCCTGTCATTGCCACACCGAATTCCTTGAACCCTTTCATTCTAACAACACACCAACCGCGAATTGAAGGGTGGATAAATGAGTTACTGAACGACGCACTCAAATGCTTGACTTGTCAATAGAAAAGAAGAGGGAAGAGAATCCCTCTACTTTTTCGGTAGCTTGCCCATCTTACCCAGATAGTCGGCCACGTCCTTAAGCTGGAGCTTCTCAAGCGTCTCTCTATATGGCCAGCTTGTCTTGAGGTCCCACTCATGCAGAGTGTAGTATCTGTCAAGCATGCCATCAAGCTCAGCGCGCGAGTTCATCGCACCCTTTAGAGGACCCGAAGCTGCTCCCTCGTTCATGAGACGCCAAGGCAGATCATCGTGTTGTCGGGTCGCGCCCCTCGTCGTATTGAACGCCTTTTCGAGGTTAACAACCCTCCGACCTGTAAGCATGATGTCTTTCTCAGTCATGGGTATTCCTGTGGCTGCCTCATACAGCCGGGCCATGTTATCCGGGTTCACACCGAATGCCGCCGTCGATGTGAATACACAGAACCCGAGAGCTTCTGTGATTTCATAGCAGTCTTCATGCCAGCGGACAATCTCTGCTCTATAATCGGTGAAGTGAGGAGATGCCCACTTCTTGTCACCCGTCACCTTCTCGATTAATGCTACAGCTTCAGGACTTGAACCGAATTCAGCGAAGGTCTCAGTCATCAAGTGATCATTGCCTCGCGGGTTGACAGCGAACGCAAGGGCGTATGCTTTGGCAGAACGTGTCTCGACATTGGACTGTTCAAGACCCTTCGAATTCATGATGGCCCACTTGTATGAATCCTTGCCGACCCTCTTGGTCGCAATCTTGAGACCATCACCGAGTAGTTCTCCAAGCTTTCCCTTGCGGAATGCGAGAGCCTCAAGCATCTTCAGAAGCTCGGGCAGTTTTCCCCAACCTAGCTCAAGACCGTCGGTATCTGCCTTTGTAAGAACACCTCGCTCATATGATTCTATGGCCCACTGGCATACCCCGCCAGCCGTAATCGTGTCGAGACCCAAGCGGTTGCAGATCTCATTTGCGAGTATCACACCCTCAGTATCGACAACGCAAGGGCCGTTTCCCAGAGCTCCGAAAGTCTCGTACTCTGGACCACCACTTGCGATTCCGGCATGCGGACCTTTGTCAATGGCTGAATATCGGTGACAACCTATTGTGCACCCAAAGCACGCAACTCTCCTCTTGAGGTAGCCCTTCTCCACGAGTGCTTGACCCGTGATTGGGTACACACTCGGAGTGTAGCCTGTTTGCCAATTCCTGCCCGGAAGAGCATGAAGCTCGTTGACCGCTGCGACAGAAGCCGAGGTTCCAAAATCGTGAAGCCCGATTGACCCACTATCTTTGCGTAGAGAATCCCTCATTTCTTTCGCGATTTCCGCGAACTTCTTGGGATCCTTCACCTTGACTACTTTGGTACCCCTAACAGAAATGGCCTTTAGGTTCTTTTTGGCCATTACTGCAGCAGCGCCTCCTCGACCAGCGGCGTGGTAAACAGAGCACTGGATCGAACCAGCTCGCACAAGCCTCTCACCAGCAGGTCCGATGTAGAGGCCTCTTGAGTCTTCACCGTGCTTTTTCTTGAGCCAGAGGTCGGTCTGAATCATGTCCTTACCCCACAAGTCTTTGGCGTCAAGGATGTCCACGTGATCGTCCTCAATGTAGATGTAGGAAGGTTTGACAGCAGCACCGTGCACTACCAAATGATCATAGCCTGCGAACTTCAGCTCCGCCCCCCAATGCCCTCCGGTATTGGTCTTGAGATACATCCCGGTAGTGCATCCAACGGTAGTTACCGATGTTCTGCCAGAGGCAGGAGCGGTCGTGCCGGTCATGGCACCAGGCGCATATATGATTACATTCTTTATATCGTCCCAAGTTATCGTCGGGTCCCGACAATAGTCCCACAGAAT
>Ga0153915_10000328_pt1 | contig 43586 bp, 39 predicted proteins | sample Opewatmetagenome_2_FD_107003 | JGI IMG/M metagenome (GOLD analysis project Ga0153915, IMG submission 107003) | Freshwater wetland microbial communities from Ohio, USA - Open water 3 Core 3 Depth 3 metaG | ecosystem: Environmental > Aquatic > Freshwater > Wetlands | place: USA: Ohio, Lake Erie...
ATCAACAAGAAGACCGGCACATTCAACGGAATGCAGGTCCCGGTCAAGGTCGTTGTCGACGACAAGAAGCAGTTCACGGTGTCGGTGGGTGTACCGCCCACGTCGGCTCTCATCAAGAAAGAGGCCGGTATCGAGAAAGGATCCGGAGAGCCCAACGTCAAGGTGGCAGGAAACCTGCCATTCGAGGCCGCTGTCAGAATTGCCAACATGAAACTCGAAGGCATGCTCTCCTACGAGCTGAAGACCGCAGTACGCGAAGTCATCGGCACGTGTGTCAGCATGGGAGTTACCGTTGACGGCAAGAAAGCCAAAGAGGTTTTCGCCCTCATCGATGCAGGCAAGTACGACAGCGTTCTCGTGAAATAACATGAGAAAACCATAGGAGATCGGCTATCCGCCGGTCGCAGAACTATGGAGGAATCTGATGGTAGACAGGGCAAAGATTTTAGAAGCCGTGAAAACGGCGATTGAGAAAGCGCCTAAACGTAAATTCTCTGAGAGCATCGATATTACCATCAATCTCAAGAATATCGATATGGCGCAGCCGAAGAATCGTATCGACGAGACGATTCTCCTGCCCCACGGGTCCGGCGAGAATGTCGGCATCTGTGTCATCGGGAAGGGAGATATCGTTACCCAGGCCAAAGAGGCCAAAGTCGACCTTATCATCGGCCCTGAAGAAGTTGAACGGCTCGGCGGTGCACCCCGCGAAGCACGGAAAGTTGCCAGTTCATACCGGTACTTCCTTGCGGAGACGGCGGTCATGCCCGGTGTCGGTCGTTATCTGGGTCCCCGGCTCGGTCCGCGGGGCAGGATGCCGATGCCGATTCCGGCACAACAGGACATCCGCCCGATCGTAGAGCGTCTCCGCAACTCGGTGAAGATCAGGACCAAGGACAAGAAACTCTTCTCCACCAAGGTCGGTTCAACCGCGATGACGCCCGAGCAGGTAGCCGAGAACATCGAGGCTATCATGAAGCGTATCGAAGCTGTTCTCGAACAGGGTCCGCTGAACGTCCGCTCCGTCTTTGTGAAGACAACGATGGGCCCCTCCGTGAGGTTGGAATAATGGCGTTATACACCCACCACCTTCCGGCGTGGAAGAAGGACAAGGTCGCCGACATCAAGAAGAACGCGAAAGCGTACAAGCTCATCGGGCTTGTCGACATGTACGGTATCCCCGCACAGCAGGTGCAGCAGATCCGCAGGAACCTCCGCGGCAAGGCTGTCATCCAGGTGACGAGGAACACCCTCATCGAGCACGCGTTGAACGAGATCGGAGGGGACACCAAGAACCTCTCGAAGTTCATCTCCGGTCACTCGGCGCTCATCTTCACGAACGACAACCCCTTCAGGCTCTTCAAGCAGCTCGAGAAGACCAAGACCAAGATGGCGGCAAAGCCCGGTGAGAAAGCACCGGAGGATATCGTCATCCCGGCCGGTCCGACCAGCTTCAAACCGGGCCCGATTGTCGGTGAACTGCAGCAGGCAGGTATCCCGGCAGCAATTGAAGGCGGCAAGGTCAAGATCAGAGAGACCAAGACGGTTGTCAAGAAGGGCGGAGTCATCTCGGCAAAACTCGCCGCGGTGCTCGTCAAGCTCGACATCAAGCCCATGGACGTGGGGCTTGCCCTCCAGGCAGCCTTCCACGAGGGCAGCATCTATGAGCCGTCCGTGCTCTCAGTCGATGAGACCGTCATCCTCGGACAGATCCAGCTCGCAAGCCGGCAGGCACTCGCCCTGTCGCTCGAAGCAGCTATCCCGACGAAGGACTCGATGGAGCCTCTCCTGACGAAAGCTGTCAGGGATGCCCGCGGTCTTGCGATCGAGGCAGCGATCTACGAGAAAGACGTTGTCGATGCGATTATCGGTAAAGCCGAAAGAGAAAGCCAGGTCCTCAAGACCCTGGTAAAATAATATTTGAGATTAAATCACAGGTGATTAACGATGGAGTATATCTACGCAGCACTTCTCCTCCACAAGGCAGGCAAGAAGGTCGATGAGAACGGCGTCAAGGCAGTCCTTACCGCCGCAGGTGTAGCAGCAAACGAATCAAGGATCAAGGCACTCGTTGCAGCACTCGAGGGCGTCAACATTGAGGACGCAATCAAGGCAGCAGCAGCAGCCCCGGTCGCCGTTGCAGCAGCAGCACCCGCAGCAGCACATGCAGCACCCGCCAAGGCAGAGCACAAGGAAGAAGACAAGAAGGCAGAAGAAGAGAGCGGCATGGCAGGGCTCGGTGCCCTGTTCGGCTAATCCTTTCTTCTTTTCTCTTCTCTAATCAGTGTGTGCGATTCCGTTTTGGTATTCCGGGACGATCTTTTCTGATGGTAATTTCCCCCTTGGAGACCGGGCAGGTTTTTTTGTACTGGGTTGAACAATCCCGGTATTACGCCCGAGCCGGACATCTACCCTCCCGTTGCCTCAAAATAGCAGGAACTATCCGGGCTTGCGGCACGGTACGGCGCATCGCAGATCCGCCTTTTTGGACCGGTTGCCCGTCATCCTGCGGATGAAATGAGCGAAATCGATCTCCTTGTTGAACCTGGACGCACACTCTTTGATCCCGGTGGCCGTTCTTATGACCGTGAGCAGCGTTCTGGGAACCACGTGGATGTCTGTACGGCGAACCTTCTCTGCGATCAGGTAAAAATCAGGTTCTTTCGGAGACGATTTCTCTGTGAGGGACGACCCGCTGCGCTTTTGCGATCTGGCAGGTTGTGGAGGTCGATCCTCTCCGCTGAAGAACGAGATCGAGAGGAGTCTTAAAAAAAAGTGTTATGGCGGTTCTTACTGCTTGAACAGCACACTTATTCGTGCAAGTGCTGTCTATCCCACAACCTTGTTACCATTCAGCACGTTCGCTTCGGTCACGGTGATGTATTTCGTCGTACCAACAATATGGTAGGGCCCGGTTGCCCGGACATCTGACGTGCTCCCTTCTGTTGCATACGGGACGACAAATTCGCCCCCGGTGCTCTCCTGCCGGTACACAAAGTTCCGGCCGGTGTTCGTGACAAGAGTGAGTTCAATGGTGCCCTCACCGGGAATATGGGCGCCGTTGACGTATTCAAAGACCTTCACGAGCCGGATATCCGGAAGGGCGCTGCCTTGTGCGGTCCCGTACAACTGCATGGAAATGTTGGTCGGTGATTCGTGGACGAGCCGGTAGTGGGTCAGTGCCGGCACTTTCTTCACCGGCTGGTAGGGCACGCTGGAATAGAGGTCAGCATACGTTGCTCCGGCCGATAGGGTGGCTCCTTCGGGAGATACAGCGATGGTCTCCTGCGAGACATTCACGGTCTGCGTTCCGGTGATCACCCGTGCCAGCCCGCCAACCCCTGCGGTTGTACCAGTGTCCGGGATACTTCGTATGGTGTATCGGGTGTACTGTGCGGTGTCGGGAAGGACGAACGACCCGTCAAACACCTGGAGCCGGACGATCATGCTCTGGAAATAGTCATCACCAAGCAGGTGGGTTTTTGTCATCCCCGACGAACCCGGGTCCTCAACGAAGAACCACCGGAGGTAGGGAGAAATCTCATCGGTGTTTGTCACCCAGGGGATAAGCGATGGAAAGGTGTCGGTGGCCGTGCCAAGATCGGTGGCAACGTACCGTCCCCCGAGATTCGTGAGGATGGCATTTGCTGCGGACTCGTTCTCGTTCAGGTAGAATGCTGCTGCGCCCTGTGTTCCTGAAAGGTGATCCTGGAACGGGTTGGTGATGGGGAGGCGTTTGGCAAAGAACGTGATCCGGTGTCCCTCCTCCCATGGGGCCAGGATCCCGTACGATCCGTTGGGATAGGTGAACGTCTCTCGGTCATATGTCCCGAAGTAATCAACGTCGGGTAACGCGGTTGAGTTCTCCATCCAGCCCAACGTTTCCGTCCAGTCTCCGGGAATTTCGTTGGCCGGTGTATTTGCCACATAAGCATAATCCTGCACGGCTGATATGGCAAAGACAAGGAGCGCAAGGATGATGATACCTGCAAACGTGATTCCTTTGAGTGCAGTTCCCGGCCGGACTCCTTCTGATGCCCGGGCACTCTTCTTAGTTTTCCGGTCCTTTTTTCCGGTATCTCTCTTTCCGTCATCCTGTGCAGGGTTGCCGGACAAACAAGAGAGCCATGGTGAGAGCGACGCTTCCACGGCATCCCACGACCATTTCAGGGATTCTGTTACACCAATCGCTGTCAGGAGTGCGACGGGGACGGTCAGGTAGAGAAGGAACCGCTGGTGCGGGATGGTCACCAACAGCATCACAACAAACCACGTGAGGAGGAAGATGTGTTCACCCTGACGCCGTTTCACTGCATACCATGCCAGGATGATCAGACCACCTGCCATGAGAATGAGGGCGAGATTGAAGGTCTCGTATGCCCCGGTAAAAGACCAAGGCTGGGTCTCCCTTACCGCTACAGAGAATGCAGATGAGCCAAAGACGAGGGAGAATGCCTGGTCCCGGATGGTCTGGAGAATCGGGAGAAACTGGAGCAGCGCAGCCCCGCCAATGACGATTCCGGCGAGAGAGAGACCATAATGCATCTTGTTATTCCGGCATGCCCGGGCAAGACCATACAAGAGTACCGTCTCGGCCAGGAGACCGAGCATCACGTACAGGTGACCTGCTGAATAGGTGGTTAGGGAAAGGCCGTCTGCAGGGAACCCGAACAGGGCCACCAGGATCGCAATACCTGCGAACAATACGCCATTGGTCAGGAGGAGGTATTCGGATTGCTGACTGGCAACGTAATCAACGATGTACTGGATGAACATATAGATGCCGATGACCAGCAGGGCAAGCATGACTGTGGGGGACGTGAGGTACCCGAGGAAATACAGGATCGCGGCAAGGCAGGAAAGCAGAACGGGGATGTACAGGGATTTCGCGTGTTCACGATCAACCGGAGTCGTCCGGGCAGATGCCAGCGCAGAGATATAGGCTAGGAAGAAGAGCGCGACGAAAAATGTCTCGGCACTGTTGTGATCCATCCAGCCATAGGAAGAGAAGTAAAAATACGTGTATGAGATCACGGAGACAAAGCCGGCCGCCACCAGCCCGGCCTTCCAGTCCCGGATCTGTTTGCCTAGATGGTAGGTTACAGGCACCATCAGGGCGGCAAGAAGCGGGGCAACCCATCCGGCAATATTGACGATATCTGCACGGGACGACGCGCCGAACACTGTACAAAGGACCACGGCAAGGAAGGGGAAGAGGGGTCCCCAGTCAATGGTCTTCCCGGCGGGATACGCGGTCATTGGATCGAACCAGTTGTACTGGGGGAAATGTGCCACCATCACCTCGACCTGACGCAGGGTGTACCAGATATCAGACCCGCTGCTGTACAGGAATCCCTGGTTCGGTATGAATAGCGCCGGGATCATCCTCAATACGAGCGCCAGTGCTGAAAAGAAAAGGAGCGCGGAAACGATGAGGAGGGTCTGGTGTTTCCTGTTCGTGAGAAGATCCATTGTCACTGTCCTGTCTGTTTTATCTGATATCCGGAGATATCACGGGAAAATATTATGAATATTGCGAAACCCGCGGAGGCCGGTCATGATCGCAGGTACACCGCACTCTTCACGTCGTTTAAGGTCATTCCTGGGGTGAGGCTGCCGGCATACATGATCTCGATCGCTTTCTGGTCGGCATAGGTAAGGTTGGTGTTCGTGGTCTGCCCTGAGGAGAAAACGCTGTCTTGGTACATGTCCGAGTCACCGACAAATCCCAGCTCGTAGAAGAGAGTACGCATGAGTGTATAATTGCGCACATCGCCTTTCAGGTTCGCGTCAATGTAGATCGTTCCCTTTGAGATCTTTGCCACTGCCGTGTCGTTTATATTGAACTCCCGGGTAGTCCTGTCTTCTGAAGTATTGATGGCGATTCCGCTCATCCCGCTCTCCGGAATGAACTTGATGGTGATATCCCCGGTGGATCCCTGTTTGATCTGTTCGGAGATCTGGTTGGTCTTCGACATGTTGTTGAACACCCGGGCCGCGTTCTCTAGGAGCAGGGCATCGGAATCGTGGTTTCCGTTAACGGAAATAACGATGCGGCCGTTGTTCTTTGTGGGATCCCATCGTGAGAGATATGCATTGCCTGCACCGAAAGCCAGGTCCAGGAAATGCAGCCGGAGATCATCTGAAGAAATTTCCAGGGTCCTCTCTGCTACTGGGGTAATGGTTACTGCTCCGGATGGTGCCGGCCCGGCGCCGGTCGGGGCTGTACCTGTCGGGCTGTTGTTCTGGATTGCCGGCGGGGTTGATCCAGGGGACTCAGAGCCCATGGGGTTGCCGCCCGGGATCATGTCAGATGCCGGCCAACCGAGAATGATCCAGGCAAAACCAATGGCTATGATGATGATCCCGACGAGAATAAGCGCCCAGCCCGATTTCATATACTATAAAATCATCGCCACGGATGTTAAGCCTTGTTTTTTCCCCGGGTTCACTCCCTGTATCAGATCGGCATGCCGGTGTAGATATTATGCTTGGTGGATATGATCTTCACGCGGATCTGCCCTGCAGTCTTCGGGCAGTTGTATACCGATACCACCCGGTTATTGGCAACACCGAGCATCTCGCCATGGATCCAGCCCGGTGCCCGGATCTCAACAGTCACCTTCTCGCCTTTTGCAAGGGTGAGCGGGACGAACTGGCGCCGCACCGTGCCAAAGTCCCGTTCCGCATCCAGCCGGAGGACGAGGCCGGACTCTTTCTCCCACTCCTTGATGCTCCGGTTGAAGAACTGCCACCAGCTCTGCGCCTTCACGCCTTTTGGCGACCTGCCGTACCGGTAACGCTCGAATTTCTGGATGCCGAGCGGGGGAAAGCGTTTACCCGCCCCGATCTCCTGCGCGAACCGGATCAATTTTAGAATTTCGGCGTCATTGATCCCCGGTATATAGACCGGGGCAATGAGGAGATCGATCCGGCTCTCTGCCACCGCGCGTGCCGCATCAGTCACCTGTCCGATATCAAACCAGTCTACGCCGGACAGTGTACGGGCAATAGCCGGATCCATGGCGTGGATCGAGAGGTTGATCCGGTCAAGCCCGGCGGATTCGAGCGCCGCGATCTTTGCGGCATCGAGCAGGGTGCCGTTGGTCTGGAGTGAGATGGTGCTCACGCAATCGATCCCGCGGATGGCTGCTACCAGTTCCGGGAGCCGGTGGTACATGAGGGGCTCGCCCGGTGAATCAATGTGGCATTCGACACCCTCTCCCTTGAACCGGGCGATCTCATCCACCGCGGAAAGGAGGTATTCCATTTCCACCTCGTAACTGGTGGCCCGGGTCGTGGACTTTGGCCCGGCATCCACGGAGCAGAACGGGCAGTTGATGTTACATCCGCAGCTTGGGCGCACCTGCAGGATGTTCGTGCCCCGGTCAATGATGCCAAAATAGAGGGAACCGAGAAGGGGTATCTGCGACTCTTCGGTGATCTGGATGTGGGTCATGAAAGAATGTGGCCACCCATCCCCTCAGGGGCTCTCGCTACGGAGCCGGTATCCAATCCACTCGCCCCGGTCGGGGACCGGTGCCGGGCTCTCGATGTGTAAAAAGACAAACTCGAACGCTTCCTGGTCCACGACACTCCTGCCGCTCTCCTGGCAGTACTGTACGAATGCATCGTACATCGCCGGGAACGGCACATGCGCCCCTGGGTCTGCGATGAGGATATCTTCGTGGAACCGCCAGATGCCCTCGAACTCAATGTCATCGTCCAGGAGGGGTTTTGCCAGGATCTGGTCCACGGCCTCTGCCGCGTCCTGTTTTTTGGATACCCGCTGGAGTTCCCGGTAATAATCGGCAACAAGGGTGAGTCCCTGGCGCAGGTCGTTTAGGTTCTGCTCAAGGTTTTTTATCTTCTTCTCTGTAGGGTTGACTGGGTCTGCCGGCGCCATTACTCGTGCATCACTCTTTCTTTTAGGGTATTATAAGGTCTGCGATAAAAGAACGGGGGATTTTGGATGAGTCTCCGCGATCAGATCCGACGGGACCGCAGCATCCCTGCGTACACGCACTGGCCATATGAGACGCAGCCGTCGCCAAGCGGGTAATCCCGGTTCGTGATGCACGTCAGGCCCTGCGCGATAACTTCCCTCTCGATGGTGGTGCGGATCACGTGATTGTACGCGACCCCGCCGCTGATCGCAATGATCTCCCTGGCGTCCCTGCGGGCGGCACGGATTGCCATCTGTGCAATTCCCCGAGCAAGGTTGTACTGGAACGATGCGGCAATATCCCGGATTGCCTGGTGGTTCCCGGGTGCAGCGCTCATCTTCAGCAGTGCGGTCTCTATGAGCGCCCGGCTGGAGAGGGTCTCGCAGCCGTCCCGTGCGGTGAAGGTGAGATCCCAGGTTTCCGCTGTTCCTGCGGCCGCCGCGGATTCGAGTTTCATTGCCGGTTCGCCGTCGTATGTCCGCTCCCGGCAGATGCCGAGCAGGGCCGCGGCAGCGTCGAGCACCCGGCCGGTGCTCGTTGTCTGCGTCACATTGAAACCTGTCGCGAGCTGTTTCTCCAGCACGCCCAGTTCCACGTCCGACCAGCCACGGGAGGCAAGGAGCGAGCGGACGCGGTCATCCGGAAGGATGCCGTACAGCATCCGCTCCGGAAATTTTGTTGCAAGATCTCCCCCGGGCATTGCCACCGGTTCGAGACGGGCGACCCGTTTGAGGTCAGGTACCTGCCCGGAGAAGATCTCGCTGCCCCAGACCGTGCCGTCGTCCCCATATCCCACCCCGTCGATGGCGATACCGATGCAGGGCCCCGTAGTGGCTGCGGCGATGTGGGCCCGGTGGTGCTGGACGGGAATCAGTTCAAGGCCGTGCTCTGATGCGATCTCCTTTGCAAAGCGCGTGGAGAGGAACTGCGGGTGGAGGTCGTGGGCGATCACATCGAACTTTGCCCCGAGGATCCGCTGGAGGTTCCGGACGGTCTCTTCGAGATATTCAAGCGTTGCGGGATTCCTCACGTTTCCCACGTGGGGCGAGGTGACCGCAAAACCGTTCCGGTAGATGGTCGCGTTCGCGTTCAGTTCCGGGCCCACGCCGAGGATGCAGTGTTCCCCGAGATCGATGGCAGTCCGCTTCGGTGCGATCCCGCGGGAGAGCCGGATGATGTACCCGTCCCGCATCACCGAATCGTCGCACCGGTTGACGATCTTCCGGTTGTGCGTTAAGAAGAAGTCGGCATCGCGGTTCAGCTTTGCCATCGCAACGTCGATAGCCGTGATCATCGGGTAGCCGGGCATGTTCGCGCTCGTCATGATCAGGAGCGGGTGCTTAAGGTGTGAGAAGAGGAGGTGGTGGAGGCCGGTGTAGGGGAGCATGCAGCCGATGGTGTGCAGGTTGCTGATCGTTGCATGGGCAGTAGGGTCGCGTTTGTTGAGCACTGCGATAGGGTGGACGGGACCTTCGAGAACCTGCCGATCTTCCGGTGAGACAACGGCCATCCGGCCGAGCTGGTCCGGCCTCACCATGATCGCGAAGGGCTGCTCGATCCGGCCGAGCCGGTGCTTGAGTTTGTCTGCTGATTCCTCTATGCACGCGAGGTGGAACCCGCCGATCCCCCGCATTGCAAGGATGAACCCGTCATCGAGAAGCCTTGCCGCCTCCTCAACGGGGTCGGCGCATTCGACGGCATGCCCGAGATTATCGAAGAGGGAGAGTTCCGGCCCGCAGGAGGCGCAGGCAATCGTCTGTGCATGGTGGCGCCGGGAGTGCGGGTCGGCATATTCCGCTGCGCAGGCAGGACACATCGGGAACTCCGCCATTGTGGTCCGCTCGCGGTCATAGGGAATTTTGCCAATGATGCTGTACCGCGGCCCGCAGTTGACGCAGGAGGTGGCCCAGTAATTCTTGTACCTGCCGCCTTTTGTGGAGAGATCCCGGATGCACTCATCGCAGATCGCAATGTCGGGCGGGATCATGCCGGAGAACGAACCGGTGCCGCTCGCGAGGATTGTAAACCCGTCCGGGATCTCCGCATCGGTATCTGAACATTCCACGGAGTCGATACGGGCAAGGGGCGGCCCGCGGGAGACGGCGGCAAGGAATTCATTAAAACGCGCACCGCGTGCAAAGATCTCCACTTCACTGCCGAGATTTTTCACCGTGCCGGCGATTCCGAAACCGGCTGCCTGCGCATACACGAACGGGCGGAACCCGACACCCTGGACAATTCCCCGGACCGTAATTCTGCCTTTCTGCATGATGCTGTCGCAAAAATTTATTGATGCTCGCGGGGATATATGTATAGGGTTTTCACCGTGCCGGGCCATATTCGCATCGTCAATGATCCAGTAGAGCTGGTCCCTCTCCTGATGACATTCAACGACCCTACTTTCAAGAAGGTCTATGAACTCCTGAACAAATCCTGGCTGACCGAGGCCGAGATCCGGGCCAACATCACCGAGGATACCGTGCCGCTCTGCCTCCAGGTGCTCAAGAAGGGCAACCTTGTCGAGGAGCAGTGGCGGATGCCGAAGCCCGGCTCAAAGCCCGAGAAGGAATTCCGGGCAACCTATAATAAGTTCCGGGCAAACTTCCAGTGCAACCTGTCAGACCTTTCCGATATCCTGTACATCTCGCTCTCGAATGACGAGAATCTCAGGAACGTGGTAGAGCAGATCGAGGGCGAACTGATGAAGGGCAACAGTTCCATCAACGATCTCTCCCGGAAATTCAACGTCAGTCCAATCTTCATCAAAGGCCTCGCCAAACGGATCACCCATCTGGATGTGAAGGGACAGGGGCTGGTGCTGCTTGACGCAGGGCACTAAAGATCCCCTCTATTCTATTCTTCGCAGCAAGCGCGAGGTCTCGCGCCTCCAGATCCTGGTCGAGATAGCCGAACACCAGCCGGCGGTCAGGCAACAGGAGATCGCCGAGAAACTGGGCGTGACCCCGCAGGCTATCTCCGAGTATATCCGCGAGCTCGTGGACGAGGGCATGGTCTCCGCGAGCGGGCGGGGCAACTACGAGGTGACGAAGTCCGGCATCGAATGGGTGCTGGCAAACGCCGAGTCGCTCGAATCCTATGCACGGCATATCCGGCGCGATATCATCCAGCAGGTCTCGGTCTGGGCAGCAATCGCCGCCGAGAATCTCAAGGCCGGTGATGAGGTCGGCGTATACATGAAGGACGGGTTTCTCTACGCGGCAAAGAACCCGACCGCGGCAACCGGTACGGCGGTTGCGGATGCAAAGAAGGACGAGGACATCGGGATAGCGCGCCTGAACGGGATCATCGAGCACCACGAAGGCACCATTCATGTCTGCAAGGTCCCCCGCATCCAGCACGGCGGCTCGCGCAAGGTGCGGCAAAGAGACCTGCTGGAGGTCACAAAAAAGGCCGGTTTTGTTGCGGCGGTCGGCCTTGAGGCCTTCATTGCCCTGAAAGCAGCGGGGAGGAAGCCCGATATGTTCTTTGGCGCCCGGGAGGGCGTGATCGAGGCGGCCTTCCACGGGATCGACTGTGCGATTGTGGTCGTGGACGAGGAGTTTACGGATTTCTTGAAAAGGCTCGAAGGCGTGGGGCTCTCGTATGTGATCCACGACCTGATCGCTCCCTGAAGGCACCATGAAGATCATTGTCCAGCCCCAGAAAGGTGACAGTTACAAGCTGCTCTTTTACGATGGCAGGAACGTGCGGGGAGCCGGTTTTGTCGAGCTCCAGGACACCCCCCGGGGTCCCCGGCCCACGAAGTACCGGGTGAAGTGGGGGGCAAAGAAGGATTACCGGCATACTCCCTCAAAGGACCTGATCGCGAACTTCCGCGAGGCGGATGTGCGGCTGACAAAGCGGGATCACCGGTTCGAGACGTTCCTCGAGGCTTTCCAGGTAAAGACGGGGACGGTCGATGCCTGCCGCATGTGCCTGCTCGACGAGAAGTTCACCCCGCTTGACGGCACCAACACGGTGCAGTTCGGCAAGAACGAGAAGATCTGCCTTGACTGCGCCCGGCGCGAGCTGCGGCGGGAAGTCTCGCATCTTGGCCGTCTCGGTCGGGATGGGATCTCCCATCTCGAACAGCTGCTCCTTGAGTTCCGGAACCTTGACCGGGTGCTTGCAACCCTCAATCCTGAGAAGATGACGATCGGGGCGGCCCTCTTCGACAAGCTCGAAGCCCACCCGGTGATGACAACCGCCCCCCTGGAGGAACTGCCCCTGCCGCGGCAGTTCATTGATGCCTGTGGGGTGAAGCAGCTGATGCCTGCCCAGCAGCTGGCTGTTGAGGCAGGGCTGCTGTACGGGAAAGATCTGCTCGTGGTTGCGGCAACCGCGAGCGGCAAGACCTTCATCGGCGAGATGGCCGGGATGAAGAACTATCTCGAAGGCCGGGGCAGGACGCTCTTCCTGGTTCCGCTGGTTGCACTCGCAAACCAGAAGTACGAGCGGTTCACGGAACGGTACGGGAAGTTTGCCCGGACCGGCCTGCTGACCGGTGTGAGCCGGCTGAACCTGCCCGAGACCCGGAAGGTCGGGGACCGGAACCCGCAGGCGCCGATCATTGTCGGTACCTATGAAGGGGTGGACAACATGATCCGGTGCGGGCAGAGGATGGCCAATATCGCCACGGTCGTGATCGATGAGGTGCAGATGCTGGAGGATCCGGAGCGGGGCCACCGGCTCGACGGGATGATCGCCCGGCTGAAGTACCTGGCCCCGCAGGCCCAGTATCTCTACCTCTCGGCTACCATCGGGTCGCCGAAGGTGCTCGCGAAGAAACTGAACTGCACGCTCGTCCAGTACGCGGACCGGCCGGTCGGCCTTGAACGCTACCTCCTTTTCGTGGAGCGCAAGCAGAAGATCCCGACGATCAAGCAGATGACGACCGAGGAGTACAAGCGGACCTCCTCGAAGGGCTTCCGGGGCCAGACGATCATCTTCACCAATGCCCGGGTCCGGTGCCATACGATCGCCGATGCACTCGGTATGCGGGCTGCCGCTTACCATGCGGGCCTGAGCTCGGTGGAGCGCCGTGACGTGGAGACACGGTTCTCGCAGGGGAAGCTGATGGCCGTTGTCACCACCGCGGCGCTCGGGGCCGGGGTTGACTTCCCGGCATCGCAGGTGATCTTCGATGCCCTGGCCATGGGCCGGGACTGGCTCTCGGTGCAGGAGTTCAACCAGATGGCGGGCCGGGCCGGCCGGCCGGACTACCATGACCTTGGCCGGGTCGTGATCCTCGCCGAGCCCGGCGGCAGTTACTCCCGCGAGAACCCGGGGACCGAAGAGGAGATCGCGATCCGTCTCCTCAAGGGTGAGATGGAGGAGGTGGCGCCGGAGCACAACTTCGAGCAGAGCTCGGAGGAGTACGTGGCCAATGCGGTTGCCTGCGGTGGCGAGGAGGCGGACCTCAACCGGATCAATACCACGATGGTCGGGAGCATGGAGCCGGTGCTGCCGGATCTCGTTGCGAACAAGCTTGTGGAGAAGCACGGTACAAGACTCGTGATGACGCCGCTGGCCCGGGTCATGGCAGAGCACTTCATCGGCATGGAGCGGCTGCTGGAGATCGTCCGGCTCACCAGGAAGATGGAAGACCCGGTGGAGATCATCGCGGAACTGGAGAGCTGGGATCTCGAGAAAGAGACCAAGCCGGACCCGGTAAAGCCAAAGGAGCCCAAACCCGGGAAACCATCCGCTCGCAGGCACCGGTAATGCGGGATTCAAGGCCTGTTTTAACACTTGTTTTTACTATCTGGCGTTGTTAATCGTGATTCAGTAATCCAATAATTTATTATTGAGTACGCTCCATGGATGACTATGGAGACCCCGGAGGAGCAGGAGATCCAGATAACGGAGGATATCAGGTACCTTACCCGTACCCTGACGCCTGACAACATCGATGCGGAGGTCATGTTTGCGAAGAACCGGGGGATCCGGTCCTGTACGCCCCCCTTTGATTCCTCTCATATCAATGATACAAAAGTCAGCGAACGGCTGAAACGGGTACAGCCGCCGGAAGAGTGAACCGGGTGGCAATTTCCCCCATCATTTTTGAAAAAAAAAATTGTTGAACTACCGGTGAATCTTTATTTTCCTAGAGACCGGCATACCCAGAGATCATAGATCGGGTCGGCCGGATTTTCGGTGACTTCAACCTGTCTTCCGAGTTCCTCGCCCCAGCTTTTGATGAGCAGGGCCTCGGGTTCTGTGCCTACCGTGATGAGTGTCTCACGCGATACCGCAAAGAGCTGGCTGATGATCTGCTGCCACATATCCTGCGAGAACGAGTTGATCTCGCCCATCATGATCCCGATCCCCTTCGGGACTGGCTCGATATACGCAGATGTCTTCATGGCATCGATCCACATCGTCTCCTCCGGGAGGAGTCGGCCGGTGGAGAGTCCGAGGGAGAGGAGTGCGTCATCGTTGTCATACGAGAGCGGGGTAAACCCGAGGTCCCGGAGGACGAGCGAACCGACACCGGACCCGCAGCAGGCATCGATGCACGTCTCACCGGAGCCTGCGTCCCAGAATCCGCTGATCAGGTTTGTGAGGATGCCCCGGCGCCTGGGATTGAGATCCTCAATAGCCGGTGGGACTTCCGCTTTGAGGGCAAGGCTGTAGTATTCCCGAACTGCTGCTGCCCAGACCGCCCGGTCTTCCTGGTAGATCTCTCCGTTCAGGTTCTCGAACTTCTCGATGAGGAGCGCAGTAGGGTTCCGGGAGAGGAACGATCCGGTGATCCAGCAGTCGCCGTTCCTGAACGCAAGGGCCAGGGGGTCTTCCTTCTCGTCCAGCAGGAGCCGGCCCTCATCCCCGCCAGCAAGGGTCAGGGTATCGTTATACCGGGGGTCGGGGAGCACCGAGAACTGCGGCTCCACGAAGACCACCTCGTCGACGCCAAGGATCTCTGCGACCTTCATGCGCCGGCACCCCCCCGCTCGATCCGGAGACCGTGCGGCGCCTCGATCGTCCCGTCGACTTTTGCATCCTCGTGGAGCACGATCGACTTCGCTTTTACGTCGCCGAGGATATGTGCCCCTCTCTTCACGTAAACGGTTGAACCGCTCTCCACGTTGCCGTGGACCGTGACGCCGTCGACCACGGTGATCTGGTTCCTGGCCCGGAGGCTCCCGAAGATCACGGTGTTCTGCTGGACATCGATGGAACCCGCCCGGATGTTCCCGTGCAGCCGGCAGCCCTTGCCGATCTTCATCGAGGAGGGGACCGAGAAGAGCTTCATGTTCAGCTTCGAACGGGCGGGGATCATGAGCGGGATCTCCCGCTTCTCCTCGTCTTCCGAGAAGAGGTCGTCGAGGATACGGTCGAGTTCCTTCTCGTTCTCGATGTGCATGAGGGTCATTAGGTAGATGATGATGAACATGAAGACCGGCATCGGGTTCCGTATCGCGATCTCCCCTTTTGCCTCGAACCCGTCGCGGATCTCGACCTTCTCACCGATGTCGAGCGCTCCTGCAACCGAGAGCTTGCCGTTGATCTTCACCCCCTCGCCAATATAGGCATCCTGTTTTGCGATCACGTCACTGCCGATCTCGCACCAGTTCCCGATCCGCGTGTCGCCGTTCGCCCAGACATACTCGCGGATCTTCGAGGATTCGCCTACGAATACGTCGTTGCCCCGGAGTCCGTAATCGATCTGGCAGAACTCACCGACCACGATGTCATGCGAGGTCTTGATGCTGTGCTCCTGCAACTCAGTCCCGTCGGGAAGCAGGCAGTGCTTGTGCCAGTCTTGTACGGATCGTTCTTTCATGCATCACCAGGGAGCCGTATTCAGGCACCGAACTTATGGGATTTGTTGATAAGGTCGAGAGCAATCGGGAGAAGATCGACTCCCCGGATCCGGCAGAGCCCGCCTTGTGCGCAACTGAATTCATCGTAGCGGACCACATCGTCCACCCGGACCCCCTCGCCCCGGATCAGGACGGGGACCGGGTCGGCGGAATGGTCCTTGATGCAGACCGGTGTCGAGTGGTCGCCGGTGATGATGATGATCGTGTCCTTTAAGCCCAGCAGGGGTTCGAGGAGCGGGTCGATCTTCTCGATGAATGATTTCTTCTGCTCGGCCAGACCGTCATGGCCTGACTCGTCGGCGCCCTTGATGTTCATGAGCACGAAGTCTTTTGTCCTGAGCTCGTTCACTGCTGCCGCGACCTTGCCGGCGATATTGCTGTTCTGGGAGCCGGTGATACCCGGTACCTCGACGTGCGGGAGACCGACTGCTTTACCGATCCCGGTGATGAGGCTTGCCGCCGAGATGACCGATCCCGACATCTCGTATTTCTTCTGGAAGGGCTCGAAGTCCCCCATCTCCCCGGCGCCCCGCATCAGGACAATGTTGGCCGGGTTCTGCCCCTGCTTCACACGATCCTTGTTGATGGCGTGCTCGAAGAGGATCTTTGTGGACTGCTTCACGAACTCGTTGCAGACCGTGGCGGTCTTATCCTCCCTCTCTCCCTTCCGTATTGCAGTGATGGTGAGGGGAGCAACACCCTCCTTCTTCGGGTCGTTCGATGAGACGCAGTGGCTCAGGCCATCCCCGCTGAGGGCAAGGGCAGCCCGGTGGCCGGCACCGGAGCGGAAGATGAACTCAACGCCGAATTTCGAGAGGTCGACGCCGTCCTGTATCGCCTGCGAGAGGGCTGCCGTGTCGTGGATCCGGCCTGCCCGTCGGTCAGTGACCAGGCCCTGCGGGGAGAGGGTCGCGTAGTTACAGCGGAACCCGATCATTCCCGCTTTCATGTCGATGCCGGAACCAACGCATTCGAGCGGGCCCCGGCCGGTATAATACTTGTACGGGTCATAGCCGAGCAGGGCGAGGTGGGCGGTATCGGAACCCGGGCGGATGCCGGGGGCGATGGTGTCCATGATCCCGCAGATCCCTTCGGCAGCGAGTTTGTCAAGGACGGGTTTTCTTGCCGCGGAGAGCGGCGTTCCCCCCCGGAGCGCCGGGCAGGGGCGGTCGGAGATCCCGTCAAGAACAATGAAGAGGATTTTACGTGCGGTCATTCGTATGGAATGGTAGGGCGGGAGGGGTAATTAGACTCGCGGTTGGAATGCGGGGGGAAAAGGACGGTTATTGTGGTGGATTATCCGGAAAACCCCGGCCACTCCCGGTCACTACAGGCACTCCGGCATTGAGCGATACTTCGATGAACGGGAGATTGTCGATGTCCGGGATCGTGCAGGTGACCGGTACTGGCATGCACCATGTTTGTACACCGCCAGACCCCCGCTCCCCCGGAGCCAGAACAATCCCCCCAGTCATCCCGTAAAACTGCATGAATCCGGCTCGAAAATGGGAGGGGCTTGGGGGGGTAGGGCGGTGTACTTTGATATTTTACCGCCCGTGACCAACAGGTCCGGGAGAAAATTTCCGACAGTCTTAACCTGAATCACATTGGTTTGTTCACACGGGAAGTACACCGCCCGACACTCGCTGCACGGGTGCAACATAAGCCCGGGAGCGTTGGTATATCGAAATGTTTTCTACCGAGTAAAAAAAATTCAACCACCCCTTCGACCCCTGCTCGCATTTTTTCAGGCAGGGTTTGGTTGATCGCCTGCCGCATTCACGTCGAAGATTGAAAAATATTGTAGGTTGTACAACCGATTGTAGGTTAATTATCCTACAATCGCCTCACGAACTTACACCCTTTGATCGCGATCAAAAATTTCAGACAGGGTCCGGCCTGTCCCGCACCAGGTACACCAAGTACTACACCGCTCACGCAGTCTTCTTCTCATCCGGCACGATTGCCGAGAGCACGACCGTTACGAGGGAAAGCACAATGCCTGCTACCATCGTGATGTGGAACCCGTCCAGAAACGTTGCGGGATCGAGATCCGTGAACGCGACAACTGCACCGGTATCCATGGTTGCGAAGGTGAAGAGTGCTGCATAGATCGCTGTCCCGAGCACGCCGCCGAAATAGATGGCAGTCACCATCAGCGAGGATCCGGTGCCTTCCTCGCCCCTGGGTGCGCTCTCGATGATCCTGCTCGCAGCCGGCCCGGCTGCGATCCCGAATGCCACCCCCATCACGATGAGCCCGGCAAGCAGGGGAACGATCCCGGATCCCGGCGAGATGAACGCGAATATGGCACTGTAGAGAACAACAAACCCGCAGGCTGCCACTGCAAATGCCCGCCGTCCGTATCGGTCTGACCACTTACCAAACGGGATACTGAGGATGGCAATCACCGCGGGCGGGATCAGGAGGCACAGACCGCTTGTCATAAGATCGAAGTGCATCTCCATCGTGAGATAGAATGGGAGGAGGTACAGGACTCCCATGAAGATGACATTCACCAGCAGGTATGCAGTCGTCACCGATGTGAACTGCCATCCTGAAAAGATCCTTATGTTCACAAAAGGTTCCGGGATCGCCAGTTCCCGGGCAACAAACAGCCCCGAGCAGAGCAGGCATACTATCCCGCAGATGAGGATCAGCGGATCCGATACACCGCGGGCTGCCCCTTCTTCCAATACAAAGGTACAGAAGACCATGGCGCCAAAGAGCAGGACAGCCCCCGGGTAGTCGAAGGATGACGTGCGGTCTCCCATGCCCGGCTCATCTGCCGGGATCACCCGGGCTGCAAAGAGGATCCCGATGATGCCGATCGGTATGTTGACCAGGAAAATCCAGTGCCACGAGAGGTGCTGGGTGAGGATTCCCCCTATTGCCGGCCCGGCGGCGAACCCGATGGAAGCGGTTGCAGCGATAACGCCAAGGGCAGTACCGAGCATCTCTTTCGGAAGGTACCGGATACAGAGCAGCGGGGCAACGGCGGCGATCATCGCCGCCCCGATACCCTGTACGATCCGTGCAGCGAGCAGGGTGTCGAGCGACGGGGCGATCCCGCAGGCAGCAGAACTGATGGTGAAGATGATGAACCCGAGGAGGAACAGTCTCTTGGCAAGCCCCCGGTCTGCGAGTTTCCCGAAGACAAGGAGGAGCCCGGCCATCATCAGCAGGTAGGTGATGATCACCCACGCGATCGTCCCGGTGTCCGTACTGAAGTACGTGGCCATGGTCGGGAGCGCCACGTTCACGATGGATCCATCGATGCCGTCCATCACTACGCCGAGCGCTACTGCTCCGAGCAGGAGTTTCTGGCGCAGGGGATCCATGATGACGGTGGACATGAGCTACAGTATAGAGCGGGAGATTTCATTAACGTTCGGAATACCGGATCCGTACGGGGCCTGATGGCAGGCTCTTAAAAAAAGGGATTAGGTCGTGTCGACCGGTGCTGCTACCGGTTCGACCTTGGACTTGGTGATCTCGACCCTGCGGGTCGGGTAGATCGTCTTGACTGCCTTGAAGAGATCGCGCGAGATCTCGCCAGAAACGATCCCGTTCAGGAGCGTGGTTAAGTCCCATGCGCCTGACTGTGCTGCAACGGCCTGGATAATTGCGTTCCGGATCGCGTGCTCCTGAGAGATGTTGGCACGGGCGAACGTGTACGTGCAGATCGTCAGACGGACTTTCTTGCCATCCTTGGTGACGACGAGGACGATGGTGTCGATGCGGGAGCTCCGGCGCTTCACGAGCGAGCGGAGATAGTCGCGGGTCACTTCGTGGCCAACGAACTCGGTATATGCCGAATCACCGGTCACGTTCTCGATCTTAAAGCTCATCTTCATGTACTGCTTGGCGTAATCGTTGGTGATCTCGCCGAGCGTTGCGTGCATGATGCGGCCCACAACGCTCTCAGCATCGTTTGCAATGGTATCGCCGATGTACACCTTGCCGAGGGTGTCGGGGGTGTGCACCTTGTACCAGCTCTTGGCCTTCCAGCCTTCAACTCTTCTTCCTACCTGTTTCTTCTTTGCCATAGTATCACCTGTTGGATTTCCCGTGCAGAGAACATGCGTCCTCCGCCACTGCCAGGTTCATCAGATAATCGTCCACGGATTCGATGACCGATCGGAGCTGTGTACCCGCGATGGTCGTGACCACCCGGTCGCCCTCTGCCCGCGTCTCCATGCTGCGGAGGTTGTCGGGCGAGAGTGCCGGGGCAACGCAGGCAGCATCCTGGTGCAGGGTCGTGATAGTGCCTTCGATCTGCATCATGCTGCAAGCGCCTCCTGCCAGCCTTTCGCGAATGCGCCGATCTGGTCGCAGGGAATGGTTGCCCCTGCCCGGAGGTTGTGCCCCCCACCGCTTCCCCCGCAGGCTGCCGCGATCTCCCGGACCTTTGGCCCGAGTTCAACGGTGCTGCTCAAGGGAGAGCGGACCGAGATCCGGCACATGCTGCCGCTCTTTGCGTACACGAGTACCGGGCCTTCTGCCGGGATGTCCCGGGAGAGGATGTCGGCAACGTCGCTTGCAACGGTTGCGTCCTGCACCTCGTATACCCCGGGTACTCCCTCATGCGGGCGGGCGGATTTGACTGCGCCTATCACCCGGACGCGGTGCTGCCGTGCGATCTCCCATGCACGATCGATGTCGTGCGATGAGCGCAGGCAGAGCGTTGCGCCGATGTCGCCGTTGCCGGTCTTGCCGCAGGCGTCGATGACCGCGGCGAGGGCATGGGCATCTTCTATCACCTCGCGCTGGAGGTGGAAGGTGTCGCCGTAGATGCCTTCAAGACCGGCAAGGGTTGCTTTCGGTGCCGCTTCGAGTACAATGCGGGAGACCAGGGTATCGAGCCGGAGCGGCTCCTCGCCCTTGGTCTGGTCCCGGGAACTGTCGATGAAATCAGCAACGAGCTGTTCCTCGCCGCTGATTCCATCGAGGTACGGGTGGGTCGCGGTATACCAGCGCTCGATCATGTCCCGGCCCGGGAGTTTTAAGCCACGGTCCGGTACAATGATCCCGTTCGTGATCGCATCGTTGAAGATCTCGAGATTTTTCCCGACAATCTCCTGCCCGTCCCCGATAATGCCGGGTATGACAAGGCCGGCAAGATCGCGGTTGTCGCCCAGTTTCTGGGCCACGTAGTACGCGGTACCTGCCCCGGAGAGCTCGCGATCGCCGTCGATACCGGCAAGGCGCGGGTTTGCGTGGAATTCTCCTGTAAAGAGCGGGAGGTGGTGGTCTACCACCATCGTCGTCTTCGGGAGGTCGGCAATCCCTGCACCGATATCGCAGAGGAGGTATGCACTCTCACCGGTAAGATCCGATGCGCTGACGTCCTGTCGCACCCGGAGCCTGAACCGTATGCCTGCACGGAGCATCGCGTGGCAGAGGATGGCAGCGGCTGCAATGCCGTCTGCGTCGTGGTGCGCTAACACCTCGACAAATTCCTGCCTGCGGATCTGTGCCGCAACGGTCTCAGCTGCGGATTCAAGCGACGGGGACATGATGGACGATTTCCTGACGATTTACCTGGAGAGGAGGATCTCGGCATTCTCCGGCTTGTAGACCCAGCCGGCGGGCAGTTTTCTGCTCGACGTGTAGTATCTCACGAGACGGCGGATCTTGGATTCGACCAGCTGAAGCTGGCGCTTGTTGTGCAGATCCCTCTTGTTCTCGGAGAGGTGCTTCCTGAGGCCAAGGGCCTTGCTCATCAGGTCGCGGAGGTCCTCAGGGATCTCGGTCGCAACCTTGTTCTCGCGAAGAATGGTCCCGATGCGCTTGCCGGTGACAAGCTTAACGTCGGGTACTCCGTGTCGGTCTCTCAGGACCAGTCCAATCTTTGCGCTCGATGCGCCTTCCTTACGGAGATCCAGGATGATCTTGGTGATCGCCTGCGGGTCGGTGTTCGACCACGCGGGAGCCTGTTTCCGGTAGGGGCGGATTGAGCATGACTTGCCCCTTCTGCGGGCGTGCATTCGTGCCATGGTATAGCCTCCTAAATCGACGAACGTAAGTCCAGAAAAGTGCAGTTGCGTTTTGCAGCTACTGACTCTCTGTAATCCCAAAGCCATGTTCAGGCAGTGCGGTGTCGCACGTCGGACTTACATCTGTCAGCACAAGTAAAAGTGCTGGTATACTGTTGGAGGGGAGGGGTAATAAAGGGAACGGGAGAAAATTCCCCCATAATCCCGCCTTCACCGGTCCCCGGTTTCCCTGTCCGGCACCTCTCTTGCCAGGCTCAGCCTGCCAATCAGCAGCCAGCCGAGAAGGCATACCAGCCCGGTCGAGACGTAGATCGCCCCGAGGATAAGGATGAGGTTGTCTGCGTCCAGGGATGCAAGGAGTATTCCGGCACTGCCAAACACGAGGCCGAAACAGTTGATCAGGGCGGACGCGGAACCGGTGTCCTCCCTCTGCTGTTCGAGCATGAGGAATGCGCCGGGAGATCGCACGCAGCTGCCCATCAGCGACGCCGGGAACAGGGTAAGGGTAAAGATCAGGGGTCCTTTGCCGCCAAAGAGGCAGATCAGTGCCCCTCCGGCAAGCATAACGATAAAACAGGAAAGAATGATCGACCTGCGGCCGAATGACCGGGAGAGCCGGAGGTACAGGAGGGGTCCTGAGATCATCGCGATGGCATTGATGGCAAAGTAGTAACTGAACCACTGCTCGGAGAGCCCGAATACGTCTTCGTAGATGTACGAGGAGTCGGCGATGAATGCCAGCGATGCCACGCTCACGAGCGAGAAGACGATCAAAAGCGAGGTGAACCCGGGATTCTTCAGCACGGTACCGAGCCGGCGGACGGACTGTATCATGGTGCCGGTATACCGCGAGGGAATCGTCTCGGTCAGCAGGATACTGCCGATCATGGAGACAACTCCGATGAGGGCAAGCATCCAGAAGAGGCCCCGCCACGAGGTAAAGGGAAGCATGAACGCCCCGATGACCGGGGCAACGGCGGGCGAGATGACAACCATGGACTGGACGATCGCGAGCACCGATTCGCGTCTCCTCCCGTCATACAGGTCCTTGACCATCGCGGTTGCTACTGCGGATGCGGCACTCCCGCCAACGGCCTGGAGGATACGGAAGAGAATCAGGTGCCAGATGTCCCATGACAGGGTACACGCTGCGCTTGCCGCAATGTAGAGGGCGAGGCCGGCAAGCAGGATCGGCCGGCGGCCGTACTTGTCGGAGAGCGGCCCCCAGAAGAGCATCCCGAGACTGAAAAAGACAAAGAAGAGGATGAGGGTCAGGTTCGTGATATCAGCAGAGACACCAAAAAAATCACTCATCCCGGGGAGGGCGGGAAGGTAGAGATCCGTCGACAGCGGGACAAACGCGGAGAGCACCGCGATCAGGAGGATAAGTCCCCGGTTGCCAAGATACTTCTGGGGAACTCTTGGGATCGGGTCATCGTCAGGAACAGTGGTCATCTCCAGGTCTTAACCTGCATCGCAGGCTGATGCAGGGAACTACTTTATCGTTGTCCTGAAACCGATATAGGGTTTCCTTGGATGGGGGGCATGGGTTACCCACGCTTACCCGGTGTGATTCCGTCCTGTAAACCGGTACATCCCTTTCGGCACCGTGATCTCGAACCGTGCACCGAACCCGAACGTTCCGGTCTCGGCAATGGTAATGCCCGTGATCCCGAGGATCTCCTGCGAGAGGAAGAGCCCAAGACCGGTGTTGTGGCCAAATCCCTGCTGGAAGATCTGTGTCTTAATCTCCGGCGGGACGCCCGGCCCGTCATCCTCGCAGGAGATCACGAGCCCATCCCCGGTCTCGCGAGCAGAGAACCTGATCTCCGACAGGTGCTCCCCGCCATACCTGATCGCATTGTCGAGCAGGTTGAAGAAGACCTTTTCAAGGAGCGGGTCGGCAAAGATCTCGAGATCGGAAAATCCGGTATTCACATTCACCTTGCCTGCGATGAGCGAACGCGTAATGCCGGTAATGGTGGCATTCACGTTGTGCCAGACCGGGGTCTGAACGCCCAGTTCCTGGTAATCCCGGGTGAAATTGATCTCCCGGTTGATAATCGCGGCTATCTGCTGTTCCTTGGTGATAAAATCCTTCAGGGTATCGTTGTCTGCATAATCGAGGGAGAGATCGAGATACGTTGCAAGAGCGGTGAGCTGGTTGAGGATGTCGTGCCGGGTGATGGTCGAGAGCAGGTTGAGTTTCTTGTTCACATTGAAGAGGGCATCCTCCGCTTTCTTGCGATCGGTGATATCCGTCGCGATCTCAAGGCGTACGAGCCTGCCGTCGGTCCACCGGATCGCCCGATCCCGGCACTCGTACCATCGTGAGGTTACCCGGTTCTGGTACTCCCAGACCAGCACGTCTGTTGGATTCCCGGTGTCATCCACAAGTTTGTTGTTGGTACAGAAGGAGCATGGCCCGGTCTGCCCGTCCTGGATGGTTTTCCAGCACTCTTTTCCGATAATGTCTCCCCAGACGTGCCGTCCGCGCTGGTTCAGGAAGAGGACCTCGCAGCTCTGCATGTCGGCAACATAGACCAGCGCATCAAGGCTGTCCATGACGGTCCGGAAGCGCACATTCGATGCCTGCACCGCTTCTTCTGCCCGTTTGCGCTTCGTGATGTCCCGAGAGATCCCCATGACGCCGGTGATGGTGTTGTTCCGGTCCCGGATCGGGACAAGGAGGGTGTCCTGCCAGTTCTCACCGGTGGGAAGCGGGAGGCTGCTCTCGATCTTGAGCGGCAGGCCGGTTGAAAGGACGCGTCGGATACTCTCCCTTTGGTGCTCCCCCGTGTCACCTGAGAACAGGGTGGAACGCGGCGTCCCTACGAGTTCTGCCCGGGAATGCCCGACCGAGTCTGCCGCAAACGTGTTGACGTACACGATCCTGTCGTCCCTGTCGATAATGAAGATGAAGTCCCGGGCCGACTCGGCCAGTGTGCGGTACCGCTCTTCGCTCTCAGAAAGCCGCTCCCGGGACTCCGCGAGCTGGGCAAAGACCGGGTCAATTGCCATGGCGAGCTGTGAGATCTCATCCTCCCCGTTTTGTGCTGACGGTACCGTACTATCCCCGGCACTCTTCCTGGCCCTCACCGTCCTGATGATGCTGTTGAGCCGCGAGAGGATGATCCGGTCCACAAAGAGCAGGATACATAGAATGATGAAGACACCGGCCACTGCAAGGCTTGAGAGGAAGGTGACGATACCGGCCATGCCGGTGTTGTAAATATTACGGGGTTCTGACACCCGGAGGTAATACCTGTTGGGAGTGTTTGTGTCATCGAGCGGGACATATCCAGAGATATTCCCGTTGTTATCGGCCCGTATCTCGCCCGGGCGGCCGGATGAGAACCGGGATACAGCACCGGCAAAGGGTGTGCTGTCCTGAAGATCCTCTGAAGGAACGATGGTGATGGTATAGCCTTCCCTCTCGGAGAGGCCTGCAAGGTACCGGTTGTCCAGCCTGCGGACGAGGTGGAGGCTTCCTGTGGCCGGGCCTTCAAAATCATCGGTAAGGATGGGATGGGAAGCCATGAAGACCGGCCCGTTCGTTGTATCGGTGATCGCGACCGTCCCGTTCTCTGCTCCGGTGAAGTTGGTTACCCTGACGATATCCGTGATATCAGCGATAAGTGCATCTGGTACCGGTGAGAGTTCATTCGCCGTGGCATTGTACTGGACGGTGTAGATGAGGTGGCCTGATTTGTCGTAAATGAAGACATAGTCCATCGAGAACCGCGAGAAGAAGTCCGTTCCCATGTTCTGGCCGACCCAGCCCGGATTCTCTCCCTGCGCAAACCGGTAGGTTTCAGTCCAGGCAGAGTAGTCCCGTGCTGTGGAATAGGCGGTTCTCATGTCGATCTCCATTGCTTTCAGCGTGGATCCGACTGCGTGTCCCACCTCATAATTTTCCAGGTGTTGGTAACTGGACTCCATGGAGATGGCAGAAAAGATGGCGACCAGTGCAAATGCTATAGTGAGGGTGATCCCGATACCAAGCAGCAGTTTAGTCCTGAGATCCATTGGCTGGCCTTACCTGAACCGGACAAGTATGAATAGTGTAAATTTAAATATTGGTATTTATATCTGGCGGGGAATTGCATGTCCTGGTGTCCGGCCATGGTTTAAAACCAATGAAAGGAATGATCCTGCTATGAGCCTGCCGCTTGGCACGAGGAATACCTGTATCTCCTGGCGATGCCAAAACGGATGCAGCACATGTGGAGCTGTCACTATGGACAGGAACTATCTTGCACGCTATCTGGAACCCTCGCCAGTCATCGATTACCCTCATCCTGATGTTGCAAAAAAAGCCCGGGATCTTGCCGCAGGCTGCACTTCGGACCGGGAGATCGCGGAATGCTGTTTCCTCTTTGTCCGCGACGAGATCCTCCACAGCTGGGATCACAGGAAGAACCCGGTGACCCTGAAGGCGTCAGACGTGCTCCGGTACCGGACCGGCTTCTGTTATGCCAAGAGTCACCTTCTTGCAGCGCTCCTCCGGGCAAACGGCATTCCCGCAGGGCTCTGTTACCAGCGCCTCGTGTCGGGAGAGTTCGGCCAGCCGTTCTTCCTGCACGGGCTCAACGCGATCTGGCTTGAAGGGTATGGCTGGTACCGGGCCGATGCCCGTGGCCTCAAGCCCGGGCACGATGCGGCGTTCACCCCTCCGGTGGAAGTCCTGCCCTATGTGGCACGGGTGGAAGGCGAGGCGGAACTCCCCGAGATCTGGGCAGAGCCCCTGCCGATCATTGTTGACGGGCTCACCCGGTATTCTGATATCGAAGCGGTGCGCAGACACCTGCCGGACATCGAGGTTGCGAAGATCTGAACCGCGGAGATCAGCATCCCCCACCCTTTTTACCCTCGCAGGAAAAATGCATGGTACCTATGGACAAGATCCCCCTTGAGATGGAGGGCGAGGAATCGGCGATCCGGTTCCGGGACTGCTTCTCGGTCCGTTACCTCCAGTCTGCCGCGGTACTCTGCCGGCTCGGGTACGCTATCGAAGAGGCCGGCCGGGGGAACGGTAGACAATCCCCTGACCTCCTCATCCGTCACGAGGCCTTCATCCTCAACTCGGTCCTGTCAACTGTCGCGTTCCTTGAGTCCACCATCAACGAACTCTATGCCGATGCTGCCGACGATGCCTATTTCTTTGCTGACGAGGAGCACGAGGCGCTGCTCAGGACAATAGGGGAGAAGTGGCGAAACGAGAAGAACTTCGACCGGGCCCCGATGATCAGCAAGTACCAGAAGATCCTCACCATTGCGGGAAGATCACCCTTCGATGAAGGAGATCAGGCGTTTGCAAATGTAAAGACCCTGATCGAGATCCGCAACCACCTCATGCATTACAAGCGGGAGTGGGTGGTGATCCGTGAAGGCGCTGCGGCGGGAGAAGGCGAAGAAACCATGGTGGAAAAGATCGAGAAACTTCTCAGGAAGAAATTTGCTGCCAACCCGTTCGCTGCAAAGAACCAGCCGTTCTTCCCGGATAAGTGCCTTGGGCATGGCTGTGCGGAATGGGCGATCATCAACAGTGTCATCGTGACCGATGAGTTCTACCGGCGCCTTGACCTGCCGGCGCCGTATGAAGGGATCCGGGACGAGCTGGCAACGCGATAGGTTTTCATGTTCCGGCACGATGAACGGAACCTCTCAACAATCCCGCCCCCCTCTTGTGCCAGAACAGGAAATACCGTACTTCGCAAACCGGGGATCTCCCCCTTCTGTGAGAACTTTCCAGAGCGTCTGATCGCTGGAATACTATTAAAAAAGGGGATGGGATCTCTCACTTCTTCCGGCTTTTCTTCGTCTTCTTCTTTGACTCTTCATCTGACATCGACATCAGGTCGATGATATAGGAGCCTTCCTTGCCCACGCTGACAATCCGCTCGTCGGTCTGGGCCATCTTCTCGAGGTTCAGCTCATATGAGCCGGGCGCAACGATCCGGATCGTCTCGACCCGGTCGTACATCTCCACCTGCTTCTTCGCCGGGCCGCCAAGCTCAAGGACTTCCTGCTGGCTCTCCTCTGCTATCTCGTCGATCGTCTTCTCTTCGAGAACGTCCTTGTTGATCTCTGCTTCCTTGACGTAGAGGAACTTCTTGCCGCCGCAGCTCTCGCACCCTTTCAGGATCTCGGTTGACCCGTCCTTGTATTCCCGCCCGCATTTCGTGCACTTGTGCGGCATCGCCCTTCACCCGAAGTACTCGAGCATCGTCTCGTAGAGGTCTTCAACATTCCGGCCTTCGAGCCCCGAGATCGCGACAACGGGGTGCTGGGGAAAGGCGCTGCGGATCCGTGCCGGCGCCGCGTCCGGCAGGTCGATCTTGTTGGCGACAATGATCACCGGCAGGTTCCGGGCCTCGATGATCCCGATCATCATGATATTGACCTGCATGAACGGATCGGTTGTCGAGTCCAGCATGTAGATAACGCCGTCGATATCCTCGCGGAGCCAGTGCATAGCCTCGGCGACACCTTCCGTTGCCTCGCGGGCCCGGATGATCGCCTCATCCTTCTCCATCCCGAACTCCAGGAACTCGTGGTAATCGATCTTGGTCGTGACACCGGGAGTATCGACGATATCCATGACAACGGTGTTCCCGTTCGCACCGGAGATGACGATATCCTCCTTCTTTCGTGCCCTCCGGGTCTCGTGTGGGATCTCACTCACCGGGCCGACCGCGTCACCGGTCCAGTCGCGGGCAATGCGGTTGGCGAGTGTTGTCTTCCCCGCATTCGGGGGACCGTAAATACCGATCCGGGTCCGCTTCTTCTTAAAAAACCGGTTAAGGAAATTGGAAAATTTCTTCTTTACCCTGCCAAAGGTCTGATAAAATATCTTCACTATTCACCTCGATGGGAATGCAATGTGGCCCGGATAATCCCGGCTCAATCGATTCACCATACTGCCTTAGTAATGTATTGAATACGCAGTTTATTATGTTTCTTATCCCTGAAGGTACACTCCCACGCCGGTAAGGGAACGTCGGGCTGCCTGAATATTACTGTCCCGCATGGATTGCCGGCACGGCCACATTGTATTTATACAAGGGGAGGGGAGTATGCTAATTGTAATCATCAGCACAAGCACTTCAAGGAGGTGACTCATGAAAAAGACAAACAACGCAATCCGGGTTGAGACCCATGTCCCCCTCAGGGAAGTGATGAAGAAAGACCCGATCATGATCGGCATTGATGCCACTGCAGCAAAAGCCGCAAAGGCGATGTGCACCGGAGAGGTCGGGAGCGTCATCATCCTCAAAAACATGAAGCCCATCGGCATCGTGACCGAGGAAGACCTTACCTGCAAGGTGGTGGCAAAAGATCTCAAACCGAGCACTGTACCGGTAATCGATATCATGAGCACGCCACTCATTACGGTGAGTGCGGAGAAGACTGTAGTGGACGCTGCCAAGATGATGGTGAAGCATAGGGTAAGGAGGCTTCCGGTCGTCGATACCAATAAGAAAGTTATCGGCATCGTGACCGTGCGGGATCTCCTTACCGTCTCCAACGAGCTCAACGAGCTCCTCACGGATGTTATCGAGATCAACCGCGAGGAGATCGTCGAGCAGGGCGTATGCGACCGCTGCAGCCAGATGTCTGATGACCTTAAGCGGGTGGACAGCGTTTTGCTCTGTCCCCAGTGCCGCGAGGAGGACAATATCAGATGAAGACAGCACAGGATTTCATCGTAGAGATCCCTGTGCTGAAACCAAGTGACCAGATAACCAAGGCACGGCAGATTCTACGAGATGACCGGTTCCGGGAAGTCTATGTCGTGGACGCAAAGAAGAAGCTCCTCGGCTATATCGATATCACGGATGGCCTGCGGGTGACCGCAACCAAATCGAACGTGACTGTGGAGGGATTTGTCCGGGAAGCGCCCGTGGCACATCCCCCCGATGCGATCGAGCAGGTGGCAGGAACGATACGACAGTTCCATACGGACAGCGTGGCAGTAGTCGACGACAGATCGCACGTGGTCGGCGGGGTCCTCATAGCTGACCTCTTCCCGGTGATCATATCGCGGAACGAGCTGCACGGCCCCGTATCCCGGTTCATGTCCCGCAAGATTGTCTCAGCAACACCGGACGATGATATCCAGAAGGTGTACACGATGATCATGGAGAGCGGCTTTGCAGCCTTCCCGGTTGTCGGGAAGAAGCGCCTCGCAGGGATCATCTCCCGGCGCGACCTCATCAGCAGCAGGCGGGTGAGATCGGCACTTGCGCAGCACACCCATACCCCTGTCGGGGACGTGATGACCACGGATGTTGTCACGATCGCCCCGGATGAGCCGATCAGCGCTGCGGCAGAACTGATCGTCCGCCATGATGTCAGCATCCTGCCGGTGGTGGACGGGGAACACCTTGTCGGTGTTGTCAACCGCCACGATGTCCTTACAGCACTCGCATGAAGGCATTACACAGGAAGACACGAGGAAAAACCAGGAATATGCCGGGGCGAAGATGTCCCGGGAACCAAAAGGAAAACACCAGAAACGGAGGGCATTAATGCACCAGAACGGCCGGATTGCCAAACAGGGCGACCGGCTCTTAAAAATGCCAGGGACCCTCGACCGGGGCCCGGTGGAGTTCAAGTCCCATATAGCAGAACAGGCCGGGGAGATCATGGCGATTGCTACCCGCGACGTCGTATCGGCACCGCCGACGCAGAGTATCCTGGCGGCCGTGGAGCAGATGACGAAGTGCGGGTTCCGCCGGCTTCCTATCACCGATGCCGGCACCGGCACGCTGCGGGGGATCATCACCTCGGGGGATATCATCAATTTCATGGGGGGCGGGGACAAGTACAAGCTTGTCGAGGTCAGGCACAACGGCAACCTGATCGCCGCGGTCAATGAACCTGTCCGATCGATCATGACGCAGCAGGTAGAGACGCTTCATACTGACGCCCGCATCCGTGATGCCATTGACGTGATCGTCAGTAAAAAGATCGGCGGGTTGCCGGTGGTTGACAAGGACGGGATCCTTGCCGGGATCGTTACGGAACGCGACGTCCTGGGGGTGCTCGCCGCAGAGCACAGTGCGCTGCGGGTCGAGGACGCGATGAGTTCGGATCTCCGGGTCACCGCCCCGGACTTCCCGATTGCCTCGGTCACCCGCGACCTGACCCGGCACCATTTCCGGCGCTTACCGGTGGTGAGCGATGACGTCCTGTACGGGATTGTCACGGCAACGGATATCATGCGGTATCTCGGGAGCCGCGAAGCCTTCTCCCGCATGACGACCGGCAATGTCGCGGAAGTGACCGGCCTTCCGGTCCGGACGCTTGTGGCAGGCGAGCTCTTCACGACGACCCCCGAGAAGACCATCAACGAGGCGGCCCGGGAGATGCTCACCCGGAACATCGGGGCCCTGCCGGTGATCGAGGATTCGCGCCTGATCGGACTTGTCACCGAGTTCGATCTCGTGCGGGAGTTTGCAGGAGGGTAAGAGCAATGTATGCCCGCGATGTGATGACCGCAACTGTCTTTGTCGTGGATCCGAATGCTACGGTTGCGCATGCCCGGAACCTGATGGTCCGGCACCATATCTCCCGTCTCCCGGTCATGGAAGACGGGAAGCTTGCCGGTATCATCACCAAAAAGGACATCGCCTACCGGATGCGGCAGGCAGAGCCGGCCTGGCGCCGCCGCCCCCTGGACCGGATCCCGGTGGGGGCGCTCATGACGGAGATCCCTCTCGTGGTCGCACCTGACACCAGTGTGCGGGAGATTGCACGGATGTTCGTTGACAAGAACATTAGCAGTGTCCCCGTTGTGGATGAAGGTGTAGTGAGGGGTATCGTGACCAAGACCGATCTGATGAAATCCGCCCTTGTCCGGGCATTGACCTGCCCGGCCGGGGACGTGATGGAGGATGTAGCAACGGTCAGCCGCTACCACTCGCTCGACCACGTGGTCGGCGTGATGCGCGAACGCAATGACAAGGTGCTGGTGACGGACGATGACGGTACCCCTGCCGGTATCATCACCGAGACGAACCTGGCATTCTACGAAGACGAACCAAAGATATCGGGTGTGGTTGAAAAAGACATAGCCATACGAAGACGCGAAACGGCGGACGGGCCGGGCGGGCAGAACCTGATGGTGATCCCCCCGGTAGCCGCAGAAGACCTGATGACGAGTCCCGTGATCACGGTCCACGCGGAGACACTGCTTCCGGACGCCATTGCACTGATGGAGAGACACCATGTCAACAGCCTTGTTGTCATGGACGAGAGCACGATAGTGGGGATACTAAAACGCGACGATATCATAAAGGAAGTGGCGAAATGACAAAAGAAGTTTTTATCAAAGACGTAATGGCAAAGCCCGCAACCATAGCAAAATCAGCCAAGATAACCGAAGCGCTTGATAAGATGCTCGAGTTCGGCCTCGATCCCCTGATCGCCGTCAATAACAACGCGGTGGTCGGCACGGTCTCACGGCAGGCAATCGCAGAGAAGCTGGGGAGCAAGCAGAACTCCAGCCTTGCCCCGACTGCCATCCATGTGGCAAGCGTGGTCGAGGAGGACTTCACCAGTGTCTATCCGGACCAGAACACGAACGTCCTGATACCCCTTCTCCAGAAGTACAAGCTCGTCGTGGTCTACGATGCCGATCACAAGCTCATCGGGCAGGTCTCGGCCGGGGACCTGCTGAAGAAATACCAGCCCGAGGACGGGATGGAGAGCGCGATCGAGAAGGTGCTGACTATCGAGGCAGACGAGCGCGTTGTCCACCTCCGGCGCCGGATGCTGGACGACAACATCAACCGGTTCGTGGTGACGGAGCACGAGAAATACACGGGCATCGTGACCGAGACCGACGTGGCAATCGCCATGCGCGAGTTCCGCAAACAGGTGGACGACAACCACCAGGACCACCGGATCCGGAACCTGCTGGTCAAGGATATCATGAGCTCCCCGCTCATCAGCGTGGAACGGACGGCAAAGGTGGCCGATACCGTTGCCCTGATGCTGAAGAAGAATATCAGTTCTCTCCCGGTGATGGACAAGGGCAAGCTGGCAGGCGTTGTCACCCGGCGCTCGCTTGTCAACGCACTCTGATCCGGGACCCGATCCAATCTCCCTTTTTTATAGTGTTCCGACACCGGAAAATTCCCGGTTCTGGTTGTATGGGCCTATTCCCCCAGTTTAAAAAAGATAATGATTCATCTGGACGCTGTACAGTCCGCCAGGTTATTCCGGTGTGAGCGTTCCCCCGTTCGTCAGGGTATACGTCTTCCCCCCCAGTGCACGGTTGGCCGCAAGGCTTGCATCATAGGTTACCGTGTGGCCATTACCGTTGATGTTGGTGATGCTGGTGCCCGAGATCCCGTCGGTATCGGAAAGACTGGCCAGCTCCGAATCGGCGGTGACGCTCCACGAGCTGGTTGCATCGAGGGTCAGTGCTGCCGAATTGATGGCACCGGTCAGCGATGCGCCGTTCTTCAGGGTTGCGTCAATCGAGCTGATACTGTCGGTGACGAGCGAGCCGGTCAGGGCGGTGTTTTCAGCAGTAAAGGTAACCGTACCGCCGTTGCTCCCGGAGGTGCCCCAGCGGGTTGTTCCCGCTGCGTTGATGAGGGTATCCGAATTGCTGGTGACCTTCACGCTGTCCAGCGTGATCCTGGCATTCGTGTTCGTGACGAAGAATGCCGGGCCGGCTGTTGACGTGTAGGAACCGCCATCCATCGTGAACGTTCCCGTTCCGGCATCGGCATCGCCGGACATGCTCTGGTAGATCATGGTGCCGCCGGTCTTCGCCACCCCGCCGGTCAGCGTGGTGTTCTCAAGGATGATGGAGTTGAAGCCCTCGATGACCGCGGCTTCCGAACCGGTTGCGGTAGCCGTAGCATCCGTAACCGTGATCACACCCGTCGAATATATTGCCGGCGAGTCAGTACCGGAACAGATGATTGTTCCCCGGGTTGCCGTTACGGTGCCGCTGCCGCGGTCCGTTGCAAGGGGTGCACTGTTGGCCCCTGTGGTGTCGATATCGACATCGGTGAGGACCAGGGTGCCGCCGTTCGTTGCCATGACGCCATGGCCCCCGCCACCGGTTGCCTTGATGCTGACCCTGTTCAGGACGATGGTCGACCCGGTACCGGTCGGGAATGCGCCGTTGGCGCCGCTGCCGCTCGTGGTGATACTGCCGCCGTTGATCGTCACTTTTCCCCCGTCAGATGCGAGAACCGCTGCATTGAGGCCGTAGAAACTGCTTGCATCGCTCGACGAGGTCTCGCCGGTTGTTATGATGGTCGGGTTTATCAGGGTGAGGTCGCCGTTGCCGGTGACATAGACCGCTGAGATATCGTTGGTAGACGATGAGTAGGTCTTGCCGGTCTCGCTCGCGGTCCCGCCATCCAGGGTGTAGGTACCGCTGAACGTGTACGATGACGAGCCGGAACTGCTGCCCCCAGGTACCCCGCTGCCCGTCTGGCCTGATCCTTCGGGACCTCCCTGTCCCCTACCACCCGGCGTTGCCCCGCCGGTTCCCATGCCCCCGGAAGACGAGTTGCTCCCGGGCATCATACCCCCCGGGCCCCCCATGCCGTTTGAGGAACTGATGTTTCCTCCCCTGGTTCCCGGTGGAGCCGCACCGGCTCCCCAGTCCCCGAAAGACGAGTTGCTCCCGGGCATCATACCCCCCGGGCCCCCCATGCCGTTTGAGGAGCTGGAGTTACTGCCGGGAGGCATGCCCCCGGGGGGACTGCTGCCGGATGTTGTGCTGGCAGCCACGGCAGCATGGTCCGCAGCAGCGGCATTTCCGGAGGATGCGGTAGTTGACGAGGTGCCGGTGCACCCGGCAAAGGCTGCAACAGCCAGGATCAGAAGTCCTGATACAATGAACCATCTGTTGACTTTCATACGGAAATCATACCTTTTTCATCACCCTGACATCCCGCCGATCTCTTATATTCGTCACATGGGTGACGGTCAAATAATGCATAGATGACGGGATGTATTGAACATATACGTATCATGAATGAATCCCGTCCATCGATCCGTCACGCGTATGTAGTTCTCCCGCCAATATCCCCCTGAGGAGATACCCGTGAGAGACGATGTACTGTTCAGGACCATGACCCGGGAGGAAGCTGGTATGGCGATCGCATGGGCCGCACGTGAGGGATGGAATCCCGGTCGTGCAGATGCTGAATGTTTCTATGCCACTGACCCGGATGGTTTCTTCTGCGCTGAAACGGACGGGAAGATCGTCGGGATGGTCTCGGTGGTCAACTACGATGACCGTATCTCGTTTTACGGTCTCTTCATTGTGGACCCTGCATACCGGGCACAGGGAATCGGGATGCAACTCTACCGATATGCGATGCGCCATGCCGGTTCACGCATTGTGGGTTGCGACGGTGTTGTTGCAATGGTGGAGAAGTACCAGAAGGATGGCGGGCTCTTCCTGCACTACAACAATGCACGGTACGAGGGGACCGGCGGCGGGACGATGCCAGCCGGGCTCGTACCGGCACGGGACGTGGACTTCCGGCTGCTTGCGGACTATGATGCAGCACACTTCCCGGCCCGGCGGGAGCGTTTCCTCCGGTGCTGGGTGCAGCACCCGGGCCATCACGGGCTTGCACTGCTGGATAATGAGGGGAAGATCCTCGGGTACGGCGTACGGCGACCCTGCCAGGCCGGTCACAAGATCGGGCCGCTCTTTGCCCGCAACCGGGCAACCGCAGAACTCATCCTCGACGGGCTCGTGGCAGGTATCCCCGGCGAGCAGTTCTATCTCGATATCCCGGTCCCGAATACGGGTGCTGCCGCTCTCGTGAAGGACCGCTCCATGAACCCGGTCTTCTTCACCGCCCGGCTCTATACCACGCCGGAACCCGTCCCGCTCCCGCTGGATGAGATCTTCGGGGTCACCACGTTCGAGCTCGGTTAAGCCAGGGCAGTATCGGTGGCGGCGTAAGAGGACGTGAATGAACTGTCCGGTACGACAGGCTGGTGCAGTCCGATCATACCCTGCATGAAAACATACTATCGAACAAATAATACCTGACCGGATCCTTTTTTTATTGTCAGCGTAGAGTATTGCATGTCCAAGACGCCGGTACTTCAGGACATCTGTTCTGTCGGGCAGGAACGTGCCTGGTCAGCAGGGATGCCGCATGAAACTCAGGAACCGCACGCTCCTTATCCTCGGTCTGGTCTTCCTCTTTCTTTTCGCTGTGATAGCGGTAGTCTCGTTCAGCATAACCATGGACGGCCTTGACCGGCTTGAATACACCGACATGAACAAGGCTTTCGGCCAGGTGAGATCCGGTATGAACGGGGAGTCCTCACTGCTCCTGAGTACGTCGCAGGACTGGGGATGGTGGGATGAGACCGCCTCCTTTGTCGCCACCAATGACAACGGATATGTCCAGCGGAACCTGAATCCCGAGAGCCTTAAGACGATCAACGTCCCCCTATTTCTGGTCCTTGATCCTGAAGGAAATCTTGTCTATGGCCGGATCAGGTCACCGGATTTCCAGCAGGATCAGATCCTTTCTGAAGAGATCCTTCAGGATATCCGGAACACATCCGCGTTGGTTCACCATACAACGGATGATCCGGGGACGGCCGGTGTGCTGCTTTTACCCGAAGGGCCCATGTTCATCGCATCAACCCCCATCCGTTTTTCTGACAAGAGCGGACCCCCGATGGGAACGCTCATCATGGGGAGGTACGTGGAAAACGGCCCCCTCCAGAGAATCGAAGCCTCTACCGGGTATGTGGTTCTCCTCTCCCGGGAACGGCCGGGTGCAGGGAATGAACAGTTCAGGGCACGGGAATACCAGCTGGATGGCGTACAGACCGTGCTTGTTCCGGATAATGAGAGCACGATAACGGGATACCGCAGCATCGGGGATCTCGCGGGCAGACCCCTTGTCCTCGGGGTCACCATGCAGCGTGATATCTACCGTGCAGGTCTTGCCAATACCTCTACCGACCTCCTTCTCCTTTGTCTCTGGGCGGGTATCACGGCCCTTATTGTGGTCTTCATTATGGATCATATGATTCTCCGGCGCATCGACGCCCTCTCAAACCGTGTCAGAACCCCCGTGGAAAATCCTGATAATGGTGTTCCTGTCCTCGCGGGCAATGACGAACTGGCGGCACTCGAACGCACGATCCTTGCATCCCGGGCGGATCTCCAGATGAGTGAGCGCCAGCTCCGGATATTCATCAATGCCCTGCCGGACCCGGCCGGCCTGTATTCCCGTGATGGAACCATTCTCTTCGCCAACACGGCGCTTGCGGCATTCCTGAACACGCCGGTAGACGAACTACCAGGAACGCATGTCAGCGATCATCAGCCCCGGGACAAACTGGGGAAATACGTTGCACAGGCAGAAGAGGCGATCAGGAAGAAGGCATCTGTCCAGTGCGAGGTTGAGTCCGGTGGGAAGACCCTTCTCATCACCCACTACCCGGTCTTCGACTCCAACGGGGAGGTTATCCAGATCGGGCTCCTGACGTTCGATATCAGCGAACAGAAACGGCTGGAGAATGCCCTCCAGAAAGTCACCAAGAAGGTTGCGCTCCTCAATACGGTGATCTTCAATGATATCCAGAACAAGGTCTTTGTCCAGCGGGGATATCGCGATCTCCTGCGAAAGGAACTCACCGATCCCAGGCATCTTGATCTCTTAAAGAAGCAGGAAGATGCCGGGGCGGGGATCGAGTCCTCGCTTGCGTTTGCCCGGGAGTACAGCGATCTGGGGGTCAATCCCCCCCGGTGGCAACGCGTAACCGAAGTGATGGCGTTTGCGATATCCCACCTTGATTACAGGGCTCTGCAGCGGGACTTCCATCTGGCGGGACTGGAGATCTATGCGGATCCACTGCTGGAGCGGGTCTTCTTCACCCTGGTGGAGAACACGCTCCGGCATAGTCGGCATGCCACGGTCCTGCGGGCAGAGTATACGATCACCGGCAACGGGGCAGTTATCGTTATCGGGGACGATGGTTGCGGTATCCGGGCGGAAAACAAGGAGCGGATATTTGAGAAGGGCACGGGTACAGGAGGAGCAGTCGGGCTCTTCCTCTCGCGCGAGATCCTTTCCATCACCGGGATTACAATACGGGAGACCGGGGAGCCTGGCAAAGGGGCACGGTTCGAGCTGCTGGTGCCGGAGGGGTCGTACCGGGTGAACAGAACCTGAAGCGGATGTGGCAGCGATGCCGGATATCTCCAGTGCGGGGCAGGATACAGGATCTACCGGAATCATCTTTAACCAGAACTGAACAGGATACATATAGTTCATCCCGGTTACTATGAGCACGATTACCGCCCTGTATGTGGATGACGAACCGGATCTCCTGGAGATTGCACGGATATTCCTGGAAAAAACCGGGGATCTGACGATCGATACCTGCTCGTCACCCCTTGATGCCATGGAGAAACTGCGATCCGTACGGTATGATGCCATCATCTCGGATTACCAGATGCCGGAAATGGACGGCATCACCTTTTTAAAAACCGTCCGATCCAATGTGGGCCCGATCCCGTTCATCCTCTTCACCGGCCGGGGCCGCGAGGAGGTTGTCATCCAGGCCATCAACCATGGTGCGGATTTCTATCTCCAGAAGGGTGGTGACCCCAAGGCGCAGTTTGCCGAGCTGGCGCATAAGATCCGCCAGGCAGTCCAGCAGAAACGGGCAGAAGCGAGCATCCACGACCACGAGCGGCGGGAATCGGATATCATCAATTTCCTGCCCGATGCAACGTTTGCCATTGATATGAGCGGGCATATTATCGCGTGGAACCGGGCAATGGAACGGATGACCGGGGTGAATGCCCCTGCCGTGATGGGGAAAGGCGATTATGAATATGCGATCCCGTTTTACCATGAACGTCGCCCGATTCTTATCGATCTTGTCCTCCGGAACGACCCGGCTGATCCACACTACCCGTTTATCAAGCGGGATGGCAAGACCCTCTTCTCCGAGATCACGATCCCCCATTTCAATAACGGCACGGGTGCGGCCCTCTGGTTCACGGCATCCCCGCTCTACGATATGCAAGGCACGGTGGTCGGGGCCATTGAATCGATCCGGGACATCACGGACCAGAAACGGATCGAGGAGGCACTCCGGGAGAGCAAGGAAAAGTTCCGTGAGATGGCAGATCTCCTCCCCCAGATCGTGTACGAGGCGGACTGCCACGGCCTTCTCACCTATGCCAACGCCATTGCGTTCCAGCTGTTCGGGTACACCCGGGAGGATTTTTCCCGGGGGCTTCATATCCCGGACATGATTGTTCCCGAAGAACGGGAGCGGGGAGTACGTGCCATGAGGGATATTCTGGCCGGAAAACCGCTCCCGGCCGGCGGCCAGGAATACCAGGCCCTCCGCAAGGACGGCAGCACGTTCCCTGTCACGATCTATACGGTTCCCATCGTCAGGAATGATCGCATAACCGGGCTCCGTGGAATCATCGTCGATATCTCCAGCAGGCAGCAGGTGGAAGAGCAGCTCAGGGAGAGGGAGCGGTTCCTTACCACCCTCATGAGCCACCTGCCCGGTTTTGTTTACCGGTGCAGGAACGACCGTGACTGGACGATGACCTATATCAGCGAGGGATGCCGGGACCTGACCGGGTATGCACCCGCGGATTTCCTCGTTGACCGGACCATCACCTTCAATGCTCTCATCCACCCGGATCACCGCGAACGGATCTGGCAGAAGTGGCAGACCCTGCTGGGCCGGCTCGAGGTGTTTGAAGATGAGTATCCCATCATCACGAAGAGCGGGGAGACCCGCTGGGTCCAGGAGCGGGGCCAGGGCATCTTTTCCGAGGACCACCGTCTGTTGTTCCTGGAAGGTTTTATCGCGGATGTGACCCGGCGCAGGAGCGTTGAGGAGGCACTGGAGAAGAAGAGCCGGTACTACGAGCTGCTGCTCCACACATCAACGGATGCCATCCATGTCATGGACAAGGACGGGAGACTGCGGGAATGGAACGATGCCTTCCTGTCCCATCTCGGCTATTCTGCGCAGGAAGCGGCGCATCTGACGATAGCGGACTGGGATGTCTCCAGGAAGATCGATCAGTTCGCTCTGTGGATTGCAGGATTGATCCGGGAAGGAGGGATCATTGAGGCCATCCACCGCAGGAAAGACGGCACGCTCAGGGACATGGAGATTACCACGACCGCTGTCACAATTGATGGGGAGAAACTGCTCTATGCCTCGGCACGGGATATCACCGAGCGGAAACGGGTGAACAGAGCTCTTTTCGAGAGTGAAGCCCGGTATCGCAATATTGTTGAATCGTTCGAGGACCTGTATTATGAAACGGATGCGAAGGGGATCATCCGTTTCCTCTCGCCCTCCTGTTATCCCCTCACCGGGTGGACGGTTGCGGAACTGACCGGTAAACCGGTGACGACGGTTTACTCTGATGAGAAATACAGAAACGATCTGACTGTTGCAATACAGGAGACCGGCTACGTGCGGGATTTCGAGATCGTGCTGAATAAACGTGACGGTACTCCTACGCCGGTATCCCTGTCCGCCCACATAATCAGAAATCCCGGCGGCTATCTGGCGGGTATCGCGGGGTCGCTCCGGGACATTACGGACCGGAAACGGGCAGAGGTGGAGATCCAGAGGAGCAGGGAGCAGCTGGCCCTCGTGATCGCGGGGTCCGGTGCCGGGTTCTGGGACTGGAACATTCCGGAAGGCCGTCTCATCATCAACGAACGATGGGCAGAAATTATCGGGCATTCGCTTGCCGATCTGGAGCCGATCTCCGTAAAGACCTGGGAAAAATACTGTCACCCGGATGACCTGAGACGTTCCGAGATCCTGCAGCAGCAGCACTTCACTGGTGAAAACCCGGTGTACGAGTCCGAAGCCCGGATGCTTCACGCTGACGGGCACTGGGTCTGGGTGCTCGACCGGGGAAAAGTCGTTGAATGGGATCACGAACACCGCCCGGTGAGGATGACCGGGACGCATATTGACATTACCCGGATCAAACAGATGGAGAGCGCCCTCCGGCAGGCAAATACGAAACTCAATCTCCTCAACAGCATCACGCGCCACGATATCGTGAACCAGCTGACGTCGCTCAAAGGGTTCCTCGAACTGTCCCGGATGAATCCTGCCGACACCGCTTCCGTGGCGGGGTTCATCGACAAGGAAGAGAGTATTGCCAAAACGATCGAGCGGCAGATCGCCTTTACCCGGTATTACCAGGATATGGGGGTGAAAGATCCTGCGTGGCAGAATGTGGAGGCGAGTGCCCTCGGAGCGGCAGCAGCCCTGCCGATGCGGGGAATCTCCCTGTGCATCGAGCGCTCCGATCTTGAGGTGTACGCGGATCCGCTCTTTGACAAGGTCTTTTATAACCTGATTGACAATGCCCTCCGGTACGGCGGGGACCGGATGACTGCCGTGCGAATCTCCTGCCAGGAGATTGCTGACGGGCTTGTTCTTGTCTGTGAGGATGACGGGGCTGGTATCAGCGATGAGAACAGGAAGCGCCTGTTCGAGCGCGGGTTTGGTAAAAATACCGGTCTCGGGCTGTTCCTTGTCCGTGAGATCCTCAGTATCACCGGTATTACCATCCGGGAGACCGGCACGCCCGGTATCGGGGCCCGGTTCGAGCTGCTGGTGCCCAGAGGATCGTACCGGTTCGCCCGGTTGTGAGCGGGACGTGGTCCGGATTTTTCAGGAACCTGACCGACCGCGAGGGCTCGTACACTTTTACCCCCTCCGACCCCCTCCAGCCCAACGATCCTCATGGATATGCAATTTTACTTCGTAAAACTGGCATTTTTTTCAGGTAAACCTGTAGGGTGGTTGTAGGGGGTCGGACCACTTTTTTGTACAGACAGGGAGCTTTGGGAGTGTGAAAACTTTGAAATTTTACTGTGAGGAATTTCCTGGAAGACCGTTGTTATGCGGATCTGAAATAATGTGCCCGACCCCCTACCTGTCTCATACAGGTTTCATTCTGTCCGTTCATTTGTTGAGGGTTTGGCTGGATAACCTCCTGTACACCTATGATTAAATACACATACATACACAGTATGATTATGGCCACGAAGACTATCAGCATCACCGAAGATGCTTACGAGCGGTTGCGTGCGCTCAAGAAAGACGAGAGAACGAGTTTCTCTGAAGTGATTGTGAAATATTATCCGGTAAAGCGCAGGTTGTCTGATGTACTTGCCGAACTCGGGGATTGTACCGAACTTGCGGACTCGGTGGAAAAAGTCTCCCGGGAGATGCGGACAGCAACGCTGCGTGAGGTAAAGTTCTGATGCCTGTTGCAGATACTTCGTTCCTCATCGACATGATGAGACGGGATCCTGCAGCACTGCGGCGGTATGACGAGTATGAGCGCCAGGATATCGCGCTTTCCACCACTGCGATTACTGCCATGGAACTGTACAAAGGAGCATATGTGTCAGGGAACCGCAGGAACGTGGAGAAAGCAGATACGATCCTGGAATTATTCAACCTGCTTCCGCTCGATGAAACGGTATACCCGGTATTTGGCAGGATCGCTGCGGGGCTCTGCCGTGACGGTAATCCCATCGGGGATTTTGATGAAGCGATTGCAGCTATAACACTGTGTAACGACGGGGAGATCATCACCCGCGACCGGCATTTCGAAAAGATACCGGAACTGAAGGTTATAGCCTACTGACTTCTGTCTCATTGCTATGGGACCAATACCATTTCACTGTATATGTGCTGGACCGGGTGGGCAGTTTTCACGTCGACAGGGCACCCACGGTATTTAGCTGCATTTGGACGCTGAAACGGGGTCCGGGCCAGAATTCAGAAGGTGGTTAACCGGAGGTCACTTTTTGATCCGGAGTTCCGGGACGACTATTGTTCATCCTTGTGATAGAGAGCGAGGAAGACCAGAGTATCCTTGCGCTTATCATACCAGTACGATAACCGGAATGGCGGGATGTAAACTTCCCGGGTCTGTTTGCGGCAATAGCGCATCGGTTTTCCGAGACCCGGGTTCCCAATAATTTTTTTGATCTGGTGCTTCACATGCTCCTTGAGCCGGGCATCGCTGATCTTACGGATTGTCTTTTCAAAGTGCGGGTCGTAAGCAACGATTACCATGAATCCATCTCTTCGATGAAGTCACCTGCGTCTTTCTTAGTGAAGGTACCTTTGGAATATTCTACGAATGCGGCTTCGGTTTTTTCCGCAAACAGGATGTCCTCCCGCAAGGCCGGTTCGATGTCGGTCAGCGGTTTAAGAATGATCCGTTCTCCGTCCCTGATGATCAGGATCTTTTCACCTTCGGGAAGATCGGTTCGCATCGAGGCAGGAATAACAACCTGGCCTTTGGAACTCATACGGGTAATTGCAACATCCATGGCCAATCAGTAAGATATGTCTTACATCATTCCATATGAGTTTTTGTATAATCATACCGGACCCGAAACGGTTGTTGCCTTCATCAGTTCCGGGAGAATCATATACAAAGCTGCACATACTTAGATACAAGGTTCGGTAACGAGTACGCATCGGACTTCATGAGTACCGTGCGATGCGTGAACCTGACGAGATCCCTCCTGCCTCTGGTAGGAAATCTACGCAACGCTTATTACCCCACCCTTACCATATAATAAAGCACCATTCATGGAGCAGCGACTATCCGTTGCGAGTGTCTGAGAAGATGCGAGATTCCTCTGTTGAGGTAGCCAAGCCTGGTATGGCGCAGGTTTGCTAAACCTGTGTCCGAAAGGACTCGGGAGTTCAAATCTCCCCCTCAGCGCTAAAAAGAGACAGTCTCACAA
>Ga0153915_10000329_pt1 | contig 43473 bp, 27 predicted proteins | sample Opewatmetagenome_2_FD_107003 | JGI IMG/M metagenome (GOLD analysis project Ga0153915, IMG submission 107003) | Freshwater wetland microbial communities from Ohio, USA - Open water 3 Core 3 Depth 3 metaG | ecosystem: Environmental > Aquatic > Freshwater > Wetlands | place: USA: Ohio, Lake Erie...
CCGACGCAGGTATTCCCGCGTCCGCCGACGCAGGTATTCCCGCGTCCGCCGACGCAGGTATTCCCGCGTCCGCCGACGCAGGTATTCCCGCGTCCGCCGACGCAGGTATTCCCGCGTCCGCCGCGGAAGAGACGCCCAGGCTCGAATCCGTCGCCGTCGTCGCCCCGGCCCGCGAGGTCGTCATGATCCCGGGTGCCGGGATCCCCGAAGCCGCCGCGGAAGTGCCGCCCGTGCTGGAGTCCGTTTCCCCGGGAGCCGTTCGTCGGGTGGAGCCGGGTGGGGCGTCCACCGTCGCCGCGGCTTCCGAGACGCCGACGGCACCGGAGGAAACATCCTCGACCGCACCCACGCCCGAGGCCGCGGCAGGAACCGCGCCAGGGCCCGCGACGCAGGGACCGACAACGTCCGAAGCGGCACAGGGCCCGTGGCGCCTTGTCGGAATCTCCGCGGGTGCGGCCCCGTTCCTGGCCGTCGGCCCCATCTCCGATTTTACGAAGATCGGCGTATGGTCCACGCTGGCCGTCGATTTCCGCTTCCCCCTGGCCGGTGGAGTCCTGGAAGCGGGAATCCTTTCGGGTTTCTGCTGGTTCAAGGCGAGCGGGGACGTGTCCTCCGCCGATGTCTACCTCGTGCCCATCGGCCCGGACCTGCGCTTCGCGCCGGAGGCCGCCGCGTCGCCCGCCTTCACGTTCCACCTGAGCGGCGGACCTGCGGTCATGACGACGGTCACGTCGTACCTCGGCACGATCGTCGAGGCGGTCCCCTACCTGCTGGGCGGGATCGCCGTGGATTTTTCCCTGGCGCCGTTCTGCAGCCTGCGGATCGAGACCGAGTATGCCGCGTTTTTCGAGGAGTTCAGCCGGCCGATCATGGGCTTTCTGCCCGGCGCCTCCCTTGGTTTCCGGTTCTGAGGAGGGATGCCATGGAACGGGATGGAAACAGGCACGCGATCATCGGTCTTCTTCTCCAAGCGGCGGTCCTCGCAGCCCTGGGATCATGCAACGCGACGGGGCTCACCTCCGTCCTGGACGGTGCCACGGGGAGCGCGGTGAGCATCTCGCCCATGCATGTCGTGGTACCGGTGGGGGAGAAGCTGCTGTTCACGGCCTCCGACGGCGTGTCGCCCTACGCCTTCAGCCTCCTGTCGGGCGGCGGCACCCTGGACTCCTCCACGGGCTCCTACCTGGCCCCGTCGACAACGGGGACGGCCGTCATACGCGTCACCGACGCCGCAGCCTGCACCGCGGACGCGTCCCTGTCGATCGTGGATCCCAGCGCGGTGCCCCTCGGCATCGATCCCGCCGCCTTCACGACGGGCATCGATTCGGAGGCCACCTTCTCCGCGTACGGAGGCATCCCGCCGTACGCGTTTTCCGTCGCCTCCGGGGCCGGGAGCGTCGGATCCACCACGGGCCTTTTCACCGCGTCCACGGCGGCGGGGACCACCGTGGTCCGCGTCACCGACGCGGCGGCGTCCAAGGCGGACGCCACGGTCAACGTGCATTCCGCCGGCGTGGTCCTGGGAATCCGCCCCGCGACGCTCATCCTGAACGTGAGCGGGTCCGCCACCTTCTATCCGGTGGGCGGCGCGTCCCCGTACGCGTTTTCCCTCTCCACCAATGGTTCCGGCGGCACCGTCAACTCCTCCACGGGCGTCTACGTGGCGGGCGCCTCCGCCGGAAGCGACGTCGTGACCGTGACCGACGGGGCCGGATCGACGGTCCAGGCGACGGTCACGGTGCTCCAGCTGGCCACCACCGTGGACTACCGCATCGCCGCGGTCAGCCTTCCGTCCTCCGGGAATGCGGACACGGCGACGGGCGCGGGCACCTTCACGCTTGGCAACTACGGGGTCGGGCCCGGCTCCCAGACGGTGTCCTGGGGCGCCTACCTTTCCAAGGACGCGACGCTTGACAGCGGGGACACGATGGTCACGAGCGGGACCCGCTCCGCCTTGGCGAGCGGTGCCACGGCCACCGTGACCGTCTCGGGGACTTTCCCGGACGTGGCGGCGGGAAGCTGGTCCTGGATCGTGGTGGCGGACTCCTCCGACGACGTGGTGAAGACGAACAACTCCGCCACCGCCGCGCTCACGCTGGGCGCGCGGAACGTCAATTACGCCGTGACGGCCGTGGCGAACACGGGCGCGACGGCCTCCGGCTATGCCCTGTCGGGCAGCTTCACGCTGACCAACAACGGGACCCTGGCCGGGAGCGAACCGGTTCCCTGGACCGCCTACCTTTCCTCCAACGCGACCCTGGAGACCGCATCCGACACCGTGATCGCCTCCGGCAGCCGGACCGCGCTGGCCGCGGGCGGCTCCGCGACGGGGATCGCCTTCAGCGGCACATGGCCTTCCGCGGGCACCTGGTACCTGATCGTGAGCGCGTCGGCCCCGGACGACACGGCTTCAGGCGACAACGTCGGGGCGTCCTCTTCGGTGTCCGTGACGGCGCCGCCTGTGGATTACGTGGTCGACAGCGTGGCCAACTCGGGCACCACGGTCGCCGGCGGCTCCCTGGACGCCACGTTCCGGCTGACCAACGGCGGCACGTACGATGGAACCAAGACCGTGAACTGGTGGGCCTACCTGTCCACGGACGCCACATTGGATACGGCCGCGGACACCCTGGTCGATTCCGGGACCTGGACGGCCCTCACGGCGGGATATGTCCAGCCGGGAATCGCGATCGCCGGCACCTGGCCCGCCGCACCGGCCGCCTGGTATCTGATCGTGAACGCCGGCGCCAATGACGAGACGGATTCCAGCGACAATACCGGGGTGTCTTCCGCGACCGTGACCACCTACTATGCCGTCGACTATTGCGCGGATACGATCTCGATCACCAGCCCCACGGACGGGACCTCGGCCGGTTCCTTGACATGGGCGGGCACCTTCACCATCCGCAACAACGGCGGGTCGGCGGGAGCCTTTGCGGTCGGCTGGACGGCCTATCTGTCCGCGGATACGGCCCTGGACGGCTCGGACACGCTCATCGGCTCGGGAAGCGTGTCCGCCCTGGCCGCGGGCGGCACCACCTCGCCTTCCGTCTCCGGCACGGTGGCCACCTCCGCGGGAACATGGCGTGTCCTGATCCGCGTCGACGCGGCCGACGATGCATACGCCGTCAATGACACCGGCTACGGCGCATCGACGATCGCGATCAACTGACGCGCCGGTCCGCGGCGGGCGGCTTCAGCGGACCAGGATCCGCAGCTTTTCCAGGATGCCCTGCAGCAGGTCCCGGGACCCGGGCGCCGCGCCCGCGAGGAGCCCCTCCGTCGAGGCGTTCCCGCCCTTCGCGATCAGGCGGGCGAGGAGCGTGTACAGGTCCCGCAGGGCCTCCTGCTGGGCCTCGCTCCTCTTCTCCGCCACCAGGGCCTCCAGGTAGTTGTCCATCTTTTCGTAGAGGTCCGGGTAGCGGGTGAGGACCTCCTGGGACAGGAGCACCTGCTGAACCGTGAGCTTGGCTTCCAGGAGCGCGATCAGGGACTTTCGGTCCACCTCCGCACCGCCCGACGAGGCGCCGGCGACGCTGCCGCGCAGGGCCTCCAGGCGCGCGAGGATCCGGGCGCGTTCCCGGGCGTCCTCGTCCAGGGCCGCCAGGCGGTCCCTGGACGAGGAGCTCATCGTGCGCGCCCCGATCTCCTTGAGCTGGGCGAGGAGCGCGTCCACCGAGCCGCGCTCCATCTGCATCCCCTCCAGCGCCTTTCCGTACCGTTCCACCGCCTGCGGGTAGTTTCCCGCGCGGTAGGCGTCCCCGGCGGCGGCCAGGATGCCCGCCGTCTCCTTCCTCTGGCGTTCCGCGAAGATCCGCTCGATTTCCGTGAGCTTCGCCGTGCCCGTCTGCACGGCCGGGATGCGGGCCATGGCGGCGAGGTAGAGGTCCCGCGCCCGCACGTAGTCCTGTTCCTGGAACAGGGCGTCGCCCTGCTGCACGAGGCCCGCCACGGCGGTGATCAGGTTGGCCGAGGCCACCAGGGTCTGGACCGATGCGTCCCCGTCGGTCTTCGTGGCCTTCTGGGAGACCAGCTCCTCCAGGGAGCCGATGAGGAACAGCTCCACCGTGCGGCGGTTTGCGATGCCCGGCAGCGCGGCCACGGAGGCGTCGTCCAGATAGCGGCGCATCTCGGTGAGGATCGCCCTGGCCTGGTCCAGGCGGGATGCCTGGATCTCCTCCCGCGCTTTTCTATAGAAGGAAAGGAGCTGATCCAGCACCATCTGCTCCCTTTCCTCCTGCTTCTTCAGCCTGTCGATCTCCTCGAGGGCCTTGGCCTTGTCCTGCTCCAGGGCCATCTCCTTTTGCCTGTAGCCGGCCTCGAGTTCCGACTGCTTCCTCGAAGCCTCCTCCTGGAGCCTGCTCCTCTCGCCTTGCGCGGCGCTCAGGGACTTCTGGTACTCCGCCTTCAGGCCGTCGATGGTCCGTTCCCGCTCCGCCCTTTCCGATTCCGCCTGTCTGCGCAGCGCCGCGAGGTTGGCGTCCAGGTTGGCCCGGGTGCGGGCCTCCAGCTCGGCCACCTTGCGTTCCACGGCATCCGCCGCGAGGCCTGTATCGGAGAGGCGTTTCCGTTCCGCCTCGAGGGTGCGCGCCAGGTCTTCCTGCAGTTCCTTCTCCCGGGACTGCAGCTTCAGGTCCGCCTCCTGGCGCAGCTTCTCCTTCTCCGCGTCGAAACCGGCCAGCTTCTCGCGGATACCGGCGATCTCCCTGTCCTTGCCCGCCAGCTGCTGCCGGGACTCCTCCTTCATGGTCTCCAGGAGCTTCCCCTCGGCCGTCTGCAGGGCGGGCGCGGGGGCGACGATGGCCTGTTCGTCCCGTTGGGAGAAGAGCAATGCGAGGTAGATCCCGGCCGCCAGGACGGCCACCGCGGCCAGGTTGACCAGCACGGGAAGCAGGGCGCCGCGTTTCCTGGGCGTGAACAGCAGGGTTTCCGGCGTGACGGCCATGCGGCTTTCCGCCAGCACCCCCTCGATCTGGGACATGATCTTCTGCCGGTCCTCCGCGCTGATCTCGCGGTCGTCCTCCATGCCGAGCTCGTCCGGACGGACCAGGCGCAGTCTGGGTTTTTCCTGGCGGTAGTTCTGTGCTTTGGCGAACAGGCTTCTCACGGCTGTGTTTCCGGAGGGATCTCGGTCCCCCCCTTCTCCTATCGGCGACGGGCATCATAACATGGATGGCCCCCCGCGCGAAGGCCCGCCGCCGAACGCCGTTGACCGCCCGGGTCCGGTCGGGGTATCCTGCGGGGCGGTGAACATCCGTCCCAAGATCGTCCTGGTCGTCCTGCCGCTTCTCATCGCCCCGCTGGTGCTCACCGCGGTGTTTTCCGTCACCTCCGCGCGCGCCGGCATCACCGCGGTGGCCACCAGCTTCCTCCAGTTCAAGGCGGAACAGCTGCGCAGCTACGCCGAGGGCCAATGGAACCTCCTCGCCGCCAACGGCCTGGAGAACGATCCCGCCTACGTGGAGGCGTCCCAGGCGGCGCTGGAGACCTTTGCCCGCGGCCTGGTCCGCTCCAGGACGGAACGGATCTTCGCCTTTTCCGCCGAAGGCACCCTGGCCATGAAATCCGGGGAGATCGCGGCCGAACCGGGGGAGGCGGAAGCCCTGGCCGCCCTGGCCCGTTCCGGCACCACGGGCTGGCAGACCTTCCGCCTCGGGGGCGCCGATCGCGTGGCGCACGCCCTGGCCTTCGAGCCCTTCCGCTGGACGCTGTTCGTGAGCGAGGAATCGGCCGCGTTCTACGGCGCGACCAACCGCATCCTGGAGCAGACAGGATGGATCCTGGGGGTGTCCCTGGCCGTCTCCGTGCTCCTCCTGCTCCTGTTCGCGGGCTACCTCACCCGGCCGCTGCGCCAGGTGGTGGACGCCATGACGGCCATCATCTCCACGGGGGACCTTTCCCGCCGGGTGGACGTGCTCTACCGCGACGAGACGGGGCGCCTGGGACACTCCTTCAACCTCATGACCTCCGAGCTGGAGAAGGCCTACGGCGAGATCAAGGGCTACGCCCTGCGGGCCGCCGTCTCCCAGATGAAGGAGCAGAAGATCCGGCACATCTTCCAGAAGTACGTGCCCCGCAGCGTGATCGAGCAGTTCTTCGCCAATCCGGAGAAGATGCTGGTGGGGGAGAACCGGGTGCTGGCGGTGCTTTTCTCCGACATCCGCAGCTTCACCACAATCTCGGAGCGCATGCGCCCCGAGGACCTCGTGGATTCCCTGAACCGCTACTTCTCCCGCATGGTGGACGTGGTCATGAACCGCGGGGGGATCGTGGACAAGTACATCGGGGACGCCGTGATGGCCTTCTTCGGGGCCCCCGTGCACCACGACGACGACGCGCTGCAGTCCGTGCTGTCCGCCCTCGACATGCTGGAATCACTCGCCGACTTCAACCGGTGGCAGGAGGACAAGGGGCGCCAGCCCTTCCGCATCGGCGTCGGGATCAACTACGGGCCGGTGACCGTGGGCAACATCGGCTCGGAGCGCAAGATGGACTACACGGTCATCGGGGACATGGTGAACCTGGCCAGCCGCCTGGAGGGCCTCACCAAAAAGTATCCCGGGGAGGCTCTGCTCGTCTCCGATTCCGTCCATGACGAGGTGAAGACCTCCGTCCCATGCCGCCTCCTGGACCGCGTGGCGGTGAAGGGGCGCAGGACGGGTTCCGCCATCTACGGGGCCCGGCGCACCCTTTCCCCGACGGAGGAGAAGGCCTGGAAGGTCCACGGGGAGGGCGTCGCCCTGTTCTACGAACGCAGGTTCGACGAGGCTTCCGCGCGCTTCCGCGCCGTGCTGGACCTGCTGCCCGGGGACCCCAATGCCGCGAGGTTCCTCGAGCGGTGCGCCGCCTTCCGCGCCGCGCCGCCGCCGGCCGATTGGGACGGCGTGGTGGAGATGAAGGAGAAGTGAGGCGGGGGGACCGGACCGCCGTCCGCAAAAAAGATCCCCCGGTCCGCGGACCCGGGGGATCTGATGTGCGGAAGCGGTACGTTCTACTTCTTGCCCAGGTAGCGGCCGTAGGCGCCGTTGACGATCTTCAGCCACTCGTCCACCTTCATCTTCTTGAGCTGGGCGACGAAGTCGTCGAATTTGGAAAGGGGCTCGATGCCCATGATGAACCGGTTGGCCATCTCGGGCACGAAGGTCTGGTTGATCTCCTGGTAGAACTGGTTGTACTGCGCCAGCTCGTCGGACTTGTACTGGAGCGTGGGGAACGGAGCTTCCACCATGCCGGGCTCGCGGTACAGTTCCCAGGCGCGCACGGTCCAGGGCGCGGTCTTCTGCATGGCCTGGAAGTTGGAGTCCCAGCCGATCATGTAGGGCAGGCAGGTGATGTTGATCCCGTCCTTGATGCGCGCGACCTCCGGATCCAGGCCCTGGGGGTTCTTGGTGATGAGGTCCGTGTACTGGGGGGTTCCGTTGACCAGGGTGTGGTGGACGCCCTCGAGGCCGTACTCGACGAGGACCCCGCCCTCCTTGGTGAAGAAGTAGTTGAGGTACTTCATCGTGGTGTCGGGATACTTGTTCTTGGAGGTGATGGCATTGCGGTAGAACACCAAGCGGCCGGCCATCTGGGTGTCCTTGTAGCGGTCCCCATTGGGGCCCTTCACGGGCGCGATGGGCATCAGCTTGAACTTCGTGTCCAGCTTCTGCAGCGCGGCATTGGGAACGGCAAAACCGCTGGCGGGCCAGCCGTACTGGTAGCCGAGGACATTGCCCGTTGCCTTGGCCAGCCACTGGTCGCGCGTGCAGGTCAGGTAGTCCACGTCCAGGAGGCCGTCCTTGTACAGCTTGGCCAGGTAGGTGAGGCCCTCCTTGTACTTCTGCTCCATGGGTCCGTATTGGATCGTCCCGTCCTTGGCAAGGTACAGGCCCATGTGGGCGCCGAAGGAGTTGATCAGGGGGATGACGCGGTTGCCGTTGATGTCGCCCTGGGCGTTGGTGAAGGGGATCTCGTCCGCCTTCCCGTTGCCGTTGGGATCCTTCTCCTTGAAGGCCTTCAGGACCGCGTACAGGTCGTCCGTCGTTTCGGGGACCTTCAGGCCCAGCTTCTCAAGCCAGTCCACGCGGATGCCCCAGACGGCGCCGATGGCGTTGGAGGAGGAGATGCCGGGGACCGTGTAGATGTTCCCGTCGCCCGCGGTGATCTCCTTGAACAGGTCCATGCGGTACGGGAGCTTGTCGTTGGGCAGCGGGTTCTCGAGGGCCTTGGTGATGTCCGGGCCGTACTTCTTGATCAAGTCCTGTAGGGGGATGAGGGCCCCCTGCATGCCGAACTTGTTGAAGGCCACCGCGTCGCCCCAGCCGACGATGTCGGGCAGGTCCCCTGAGGCCATGATCAGGTTGAACTTGTCGATCGTGTTCTGGATCGGAAGGAGCGTGATGTCCAGGTGGATGTTGGTCCGCTTCTCCAGTTCCTTGTAGACGGGCATGTCATTGCCCACCACGATGCCTGCCCAGTCGTTGGTGAGCATCTTGAGTGTCAGCTTGTCCTTCACGATCGGAAGGCCCCCGGCCGGCGCCGTCGTCACGGCCGCGCCGCTTCCCTTCTTCTCTCCCGATCCGCCGGCCATCACGAAGCTCACGGCCACGGCCAGGAGCAGAAGAACGAGTCCTGCTCTCTTCATAGTAACCTCCTCTTTCGGTCTTGCGGCCCGCTAGGCGGGTCCGTGAAGGCGGGGCGCCGCCCCGCCGTTTCACGCCATCAGCCCTTGATCGCCCCGATCATCACGCCCTTCACGAAGTACTTCTGGAGGAAAGGATAGGCGCAGAGGATGGGCAGGGTGGACACCATGATCGTGGCGTACCGGATGCTCTGGCCGATCATGTCCTGGCCCAGCTGCACGTCCGCCATGATGGTGTTCTGGTCGAACTGGATCAGGATCTTGCGCAGCAGGATCTGCAGCGGATTCTTGTCCGTGTCGTTGATGTACAGCATGGCGTTGAACCAGCTGTTCCAGTGCCCCACGGCGTAGAAGAGGACCATGACCGCGATGACCGGCTTGGACAGGGGGATCATGATGCGCGCCAGGATCCCCAGGTCGTTCTCCCCGTCGATCTTGGCGGCCTCCTCCAGCTCCACGGGGATGCCCTCGAAGAACGTGCGCATGATGATCATGTTCCACGTGCTGATCGCCACGGGCAGCACCACGGCAAGCCTCGTGTTCATCAGGCCCAGGCTCTTTACCAGCAGGTAGGTGGGCACCATGCCGCCCGAGAAGAACATGGTGAAGGCGACGAACATCATGACCTTGCCGCGGCCGCTGAAGTAACGGCGGGACAGCGGGTAGGCCGTGACGGTGGTCAGGAACAGGTTGATCGCGGTGCCCACCACCACGTACCAGATCGTGTTGTAGTAGCTGGTCCAGATCTGCGGATCGCCAAGCACGCGCTTGTAGGAATTGAACTGCAGGCCCACGGGCCATAACCAGACCTCGCCCCGGCCCAGGGCCGTCGGATCGCTCACCGAGGCGCTGATGACGAACACGAACGGGTACAGCGTGGCGACCAGGAACAGCGTGATGATCGTGTAGTCGAAGATCATGAAGGCGCGGTCCCCCGCGCTCATACGGCCCTTCAGCATGGACGCTCCCTTACCATAGGCTGATCTCCCCGACCCGCTTGCTCAGCTGGTTGGCTCCGACGACCAGGGCGAAGTTGATGACCGCCTGGAAGAGGCCCACCGCCGTGCCGAAGCTGAACTCGCCGCTCGCGATGCCCCGTCGGTACACGTAGGTGCTGATCACGTCCGCCGTCTCGTAGGTCGCGGGGTTGTACATCAGGAACACCTTCTCGAATCCCACGTTCAGCATGGAGCCCACGTTGAGGATCAGCAGGATCACGATGGTGGGCAGGATCCCGGGCAGGGAGATGTGCCAGAGCTGGCGGATCTTGCCGGCCCCGTCAACCGTGGCCGCCTCGTAGAGCTGCTGGTCGATGCCGGCCAGGGCCGCCAGGTATACGATGGAGTTCCAACCGGCCGACTGCCAGATGCCGGAGCCGATGTACAGGGGCCGGAACAGGCCCGGCTGGATCATGAAATTCACGGACTTCAGGCCGAAGATGTGGCGGAAGCTGTTGACGATGCCCTGCGTGTCGAAGAAGTTCACAAGCATCCCCACCACGATCACCATGGAGATGAAGTGCGGCAGGTAGCTGATGGTCTGCGCAATCCTCTGGAACCAGCGGTGCCGCACCTCGTTCAGCAGGAGCGCCAGGATGATGGGTGCCGGGAAGGCGAAGAGGATCCCGTAGACGTTGAGCAGGATGGTGTTGCGGATCAAGCGCCAGAAGAACGCGGACTGGAAGAACTGCTTGAACCACAGGAACCCGACCCAGGGACTTTTCATGATCCCCTTGAACGGGGAAAAATCCTTGAAGGAGATGATGAGCCCGTACATGGGCGCGTAGCAGAAGACCAAGTACCAGACGATTCCAGGAACCAGGAGGAGCCAGAGGTACTTTTCCCGCAGGAAGCGGTCCCGGCGGGACGATTTCCCGGTCCTCTTGCGGCGCGGCCCAGGAGCCGCATCCTTCACCATTGAAATCATTTCCTCGGACACCGCAGCAGATTGCGCCATCGGCGGGCACGGGGCAAGGGATGGATGTACTTGGATTGCGGAATCGGGGCAGTACAATCCAGGACAAATGTACGCTCCAGTACTCAATCCGGCCTGGAGTCCCCGCTGTCAAGGAACTCCACGATCTGGTCCATCATCCGTAGTACGTCCATGCGGTGGGTCACGCCCAGCTTGTCATAAATCGTGGAGATGTAGTTGCGCACCGTCTGCTCCGCCACGTTCAGCGTCGCCGCGATCTGCCGGTTGTCCAGCGCCTGCACCATGAGGGAGATGACCTCCCGTTCCCTGTGGGTCAGCGTCCTGAGGTTGGCCACGATCTGCTCGTCCGGCGTGTCCGTCTTCTTGCCGAGGATCAGGGACTGGGAAACCGCGGGGTCGATCTGCAGGATGCCGCCGTTCACCGCGCGTATCGAATTGATCAGCTCCGCCGGCGGCCTGTTCTTCAGCAGGTACCCCACGGCGCCGTGGCGCAGGGAGGCCTTCACGTACTCGTCGTCCGGGAAGGTCGTGAGCATCAGGACCTTCACCTCGGGACGCTGGCGGCCGATCAGGCGGGCCGCCTCCACCCCGTCCATGACGGGCATGCGCACGTCCATCAGCACGATGTCGGGCCGCATCTCCTCCACGGCGCGCACCGCCTCCTGGCCGTCGAATGCCAGTCCCACGATCTGGATGTCGGAGGCGCGCGATTCGATGATGTACTTGATGCTCTCCGCGAACATGCGCTGGTCGTCCACGATCAGCACCCGGATCAACCGTTCTTCCATCGCTTCAGGCCTTTCCCGGGATCCGCGCCTGGACCGCGAATCCGCCGTGCGCGCCGTCGAATGAGACGCCGCCGCCCAGGGCTTCGATGCGTTCCCGCATCCCGCGCAGGCCGATGCCCTCGCGGAACGCGGAAGCCCCCACGCCGTCGTCCCCGATGGCGGCGTGGACGTTGCCGTCCCGCTCCGCGATCTGGACCGTGACGGTTCCCGCCCTGCCGTGGCGGAAGGAGTTGATCAGGGATTCCTGCACCAGGTGGTAGAGGGCGGAATCCAGCGCCTCCCCGTAGCTCCATGCGGCATTGCCCAGCTCGAGGCGCACCTTCACCCCCGTGGCCCTCTCGAAGACGCGGCACATGCGGGTGACGGCACGCAGGCCGCCAGGCGTCTGCGCCTCGTTCGCGCGCAGCCGGTAGAGCGCGTCCCGGATCAGGTCGAGGCCCTCCTGCGCGTTTTCCCGGGCCGTGTTGATGAGGGCGGGCACGCCGAAGGGGTTGCGGCGCATCATGTCCGTGGCCGCCTCCATCATCGCGATGTTGTTGGTCAGGGTGTAGCCGACCACGTCGTGGATGTCCCGCGTGATGCGCTTGCGCTCGTCCTCCATCGCGGTCTCCGCCGCGCTTGCGGCGAAGTCCTGGTACTGCAGGTTGAGCCTCGTCAGCTTCACCGCCGTCTCGTCCAGCCTCGTCTTCTCCCGTGTCACGCGGATCAGCTCCTCGCGGTAGCGGGCCCCCAGGCTCGTGGAGGCGACGAGGAAGAAGCCGAGGAACAGGAAGTCGATCTGGCCGAAGAACGCGTCCCCGGGGGCGATCCCCTGGCCCGCCATGAAGGCGGCCAGGCGGATGCCCAGGGAGGCCAGAAAGACGCCGGAGCCGATGAAGAGGTTCTGCGGAAACGGTTCGTACGCCGCCGTCTCCACGATCAGGCCGCACAGGAGGATGATCTCCACCGGCCGGGAACCCGCCACGAGGGCCATGGTGGCCAGGAACGCGGCGATGCGGAAGCCCAGGGCGACGCGGAAACGGGAGGGGCTCCGGGAGAGGAACTCGCAGGTCGTGGCGATGGCTCCGATGGCGAGGAGGATCAGGACGGAGTCGCGGTCGGTCTCCCCGACGTAGCGGGTGTCCGGGCGGACCAGCGTGTAGGCCAGGGCGCAGACGCACAGCCCGAGCAGGGAGAGGGCAAAGAGGATCCAGTTCATGACGGCCCGCTTCCGTCCCATCGTCCGGCACCATATCACGGGAGGGCGGTGCAGCGGAACCGGCGGCGCCGGTCCCGCTGTCCTTCCTTATTGCAGGATGGCCGGCCTGGCCGGCAATTCGGGCACGAGGCGCAGGGCATTGCCCGAGAAGAGCTTTTCCTTCACTTCCGCGGGCAGGCCCAGGCCCTCGATGAGTTCCATCAGGTTGTTGTCGAAATAATCGCGCGCGTAAAGCATCCTGTCCTGGAACTCGAACAGGAGGTCCTTCGTGAAGGCGAGGTCCCGGCTCAGCGCATTGCAGGCGGATCCCGCCGACATGTCGCAGTACAGGTTGGGGTAGCGGCGGAGCATCGTCACGAGCTTCCCGCCGGGCACGATGGGCCCCTTGGGGTAGGGTTCCTTGTCGTGTTTCCCGTCCGCCGAGACGTGCGCCCAGAAGCCGGGCGCGTGGCCCAGGAACACCGTGTCCGGGCATGCCGCCACGGCCCGTTCCAAGGCCTCCATGCCGCCGCCGTACCACCAGTTGGGCCGGGGATAGCCGCGGCCCGTGTCGAATTCGTAGTCGAGGTGCACCGTCACCGGCAGACCCGCCTTCCCGCACCAGCGGAAGAGGCGCAGGGCGTCCCAGTCGTCGTACATCATGCGCAGCTTCAGCTCCCCGCACACGCGCACCCCGTGGATCTCCTTCATGGCCGCCAGCCTGTCGATGGCGTCCGGTTTCCGCGGGTCCGGCGCGTAGCCCAGCACGAACCTGTCCGGCCGGGCGAGGACGTAGGCGAGGCATGCGGAGAAGGGGATGGGACCGTCGGCCCCGTTGTCCGGCATCTTGGAATTGTAGGATGTGTCGTACTCGTTCCGCGGACACTCCCAGGACAGGAGCCAGGTCCTGTCGATCCCGTAGGCGTCCATGTTGGCCAGGAAGCGCGGGAGGGGGAAGCCGTACCAGTCCGGATGGTTGTGTGCGTCGATGATCATGGTTCCCCCCTCATTTGCGGCAGGCCCTGTCGACCTTGCGGAAGATCTCCACGATGTCCGAGACCTCCCGGGGGCCGTAGCTTTCGTAGACCGTCAGGTTGAACTGCCGTTCGATGGAGCGCAGCGCATTGGGGCAGGGGAACTTCCGGTCCGCGTCGCCCTTGTAGGCGGGGCTGCTCCAGGGCAGGCCGCTCGTGCCGAAGACCGCGTGCCTGGTGAACCAGTCGTAGAGGTGGGGCATGGCGCGGTAGTAGGGGTTGATGGAGAGGCCTTCCGCCGCCAGGGCCTTGCAGTAGGTGTCCTTGTCGCAGGAAAGGCGCTCCAGATTGGCCTCCAGGCGCCACCACCACCAGGACGATTCGGCTCCGGGAAGCTGCGGTGGGATCAGGACGGTCTCCACGTCCCCGAGGCCCCTGGAAATTTCGGCCACCACGGCGCGGCGGCGTTCCACGATCCCGGGCAGCTTCTTGAGCTGGACGCGGCCGATGACGGCGGCCAGGTCGTTCAGGTTGTGGTTCAACGCGGCGATGACGTTCGTGGATCCGGGGGGCAGGCCGAAGGGTTTGCCGCGGTCCGAGGACTGCCTCACCTTCCAGGAACGCTTCTCGTCCTTCGTGAAGACCATGCCGCCCTGGCCGCCGGTGCAGTGATGCTTGCCGAACATCGTGGAGAAGGCGGCCACGTCGGAGGTTGTGCCCACCAGGTTCCCGTGCAGCCGTGCCCCGTGCGCCTGGGCGCAGTCCTCCACCACGGGGATGCCGCGCCGGCGGGCGATCTTCATGATGCCGTCGATGTCCGCCGGTTCCCCGCCGATGTGCGCCACCACGATGGCGGAAGTGCGCGGGCAGATGAGCTCCTCCACCTGCTCGGCGCCCGTGTTGTAGCGGCCCGGGGCGGCGTCGGCCACCATGGGGATGCAGTTCATCAGCGGGATGGGCATCATGCCGCCCGGGTCGGTGATGGGGCCTACGATCACCTCGGTGAACGGCTCCAGGTCCAGGGCGCGCAGGGCCACGTGCACGGCCGTGGAGCCGGAATTGACGGCGTCCGCGTACCCGCCGCCCAGCCACTGGGCGAACTCCCTGCAGTAGGCCTCCTCCTGGGGGCCATTGTAGCCGAAGGCGACGCCCGTGCGGATCGATTCGTCGAACAGCGCATCCACCGCATCCTTCTCCTCGCGGCCCACGTGGCCGCGTTCCGGCCATGGCGACGTGCGCACCTTGGGCCCCCCGTTGAGGGCCAGACCGTTCCATTCCCTGGAATCCATAGCGATTCTCTCCTTTCCTACCCGTCCGTGTATCGGAAGGGGATGAGCAAGGAAGACTCCACGCTCCCCCCAGTCAGGATCCGCTCCATGAGGCGCCAGGCCTCCAGGCCCACCCGCTCCGGCTGGGCCTCCAGCGCGCGGCAGCCCGGTTCCGGCCGCGGGGGCCGCTCCCCGGGGCAGATGGTCACCAGGTCGCAGTCCTCCCCGAACCGCCGCCCCTCGGCGGCCGCCTCCTCGCGGAGGCGCGCGGCGTTCCAGACGCCGTCCACCACGAAGCCGTCGGTGCCGCCTCCGCGAAGCGTTTCCCGGTAGGCCGCCTGGATGTCGGGGAACCCGTCCAGGTCCACGTGGCGGATCTCCGCGCGCTTCTTCCACTGCCGCGCGAGCTCGCCGTGCCGCCTGATGTGGCGCACGTTCGGCTGGCAGTCCTGGCGGTAGCACGCGAAGACGATCCGTTTCCTGCCCCGCTCCAGGAGGTATCCGTAGGCCTGGTCCATGGCGCCCTCGTAGTCCATGGAAACCGCGGGGATGCCGAGGTCGTTCTGGTAGTTCATCGTGAGGCCCGGCTTTCCGAACCGGGCCGCCGCGGCCACGTGCGTCGGATCCGTCCCCGACTGCAGGATGATGAACGCATCCAGATAGCCGCGCGCGAAGCACTGGAGGTATTTCTCCGGATGGTTCTGTCCCAGGTACAGGAAGTGGTACGGCGTCTCCTGGGCGGCGTCCAGGAGGCCCGCGATCATCCGGGAATAGTAGCCGCCGAACTGCGATTCCTGGGACGGCAGGAGCAGCCCGATGATGGACGTCCTGCCCCGGACCAGGCTGGTGGCGGCGAAATCCGGCTGGTAGCCGAGTTCCGCCGCGATCCGTTTCACCCTTTCCCTCGTCTCCCCGCTGAGTTGGATGCCGGGAGCGTCCCTGAGCACGTAAGTGACCGTCGTCTTGCTGACTCCGGCGCGGCGTGCCACTTCGGATCTGGTGATCTTGTCCATACTGACTCGAGTCAGTATATAGAGGCCGAAAAAAATGTCAACCGCGGAGATGGACGTCCCCGCGGGGCGCTTGCTACGCTGGCCCGCTGCGTTTATTCTCCCAACTGCGGAGGGACCATCACATGGCGGATATCCTGGCATCTGGCAAGCGGCTCATGGCCGCCTACGGCGTGGGTCAAGCGGACCGTATCCCGATCGTCTCGCCCATCAGCTGGCACCCGATGCGCGACGTCGACGTGGAGAACCCGGGCGGGTGGCGCGCGGATCCGGAGTTCCGCAAGCTGGCCCGCCTCGTGCAGGAGCACTGCGATCCCTACCCGCCCTACAACCACGTGAAGTACCCCGGCGTCTTCTCCCCCCTGAGCTACCAGCGCTTCCTGGAGGCGCCGGACCGCTACGTGGAGATGCTGCCCGCGGAGCGCGTCCTGCCGCAGCGCACGCGCACCACCTACGTGCTCCACGCACCCAAGGGCGACCTGTTCTGGGCCAAGGAGGAGGACGACGGCATCGAGACGTGGTGGGACGTGAGGAAGCCCGTCGAGAAGCCGGAGGACGTGGACACGCTGCTCAGCGTGCCGTTCGACTTCCCCGAGCCGCCCGACGCGGAGTACGCGCCGTTCCGCGCCCACAGGAAGGAGATGGGACCCTACGCCATCGGCGGCGGCAGCATCAACTCCATGGTCGCCATGCTGGTGGGCGTCATGGACTACGAGATGCTCCTCGAATGGGTGCTCACGGAGCCGAAGCTCGTGAAGCGCCTCGCGGAAGCCTGGATGGAGCGCGTCTGGGCCAAGGTCGACTTCCTCCTCTCCCGCGGCGTGGGCCCGATGTGGCACTTCAATGGCGTGGAGCGCGCTTCCCCTCCCATGATGGGCCGCAGGCAATGGGAGACGCTTGTGGAGCCCTACGACGGGGAGATCATGCGGCGCATCAAGGAGCGCGATCCTTCGGCCCGCATCCACGTCCACTGCCACGGGAAGGTCTCCACGCTCCTGGATTCCTGGATCCGGATGGGCGTGGACTCCATCGATCCCGTGGAGCCCCCGCCCCAGGGCGACATAGAACTCGCGGAAGCGCGTCGGCGCGTCGGGGACCGGTTGACGTTTTTCGGCAACATCGAGTTCTGCTGGATGGACATGGAGACGCCGGAAAAAATCGAGCGCGCCGTGAAGCGCGCCATCGACGAGGGCGGCAAGGAGCGTTTCGTCCTGGACCCGTCGGCCTCCCCGCACGAGGCGCACACGGCGCGGTTCAACGCCAATGCCCTCCGCTACCTGGAAACCGCCCTGGAATACGGGCGGAAGTGAGAACGGGGGCCCTGGCGTCCGTTTCTTGACGGGACGCCGGTTTGGCTCTATGGTTCCCGGCATCGCCGGCACGGTCGGGGTCGCCGGCATGGGAAAGGATGGGACATGGCCAAGGACATCGTCGTCAACATCATCGGGCTGGACACCAGCCACTCGATCGAGTACCCCAGGCGCATGCAGGCGCCGGACTGCGCCCCGGAGCTGAAGGTGCCGGGCCTGCGCGCGGGCCGCTGCCTGCGCTTCGAGACCCCGTTCCAGAACAAGGAAGGCCTGGACAAGAGGCAGAAGCAGCTGGAGGACTGGGGCATCAAGGTCACAGACAGGTTCGAGGAGGCGGTGAAGGACTGCGACGCGCTGATGCTGGAGATCAACGACCCCGCCTACCACCTCGAGTATTTCCAGAAGTGCGCCGGGCTGGGCAAGCCGATCTACCTGGACAAGCCCATGGCGGACACGACCGCCCACGGCAGGGAGATTGCCCGCATCGCGCGGGAGAAGAAGGTGCCCTTCCTTTCCGCTTCCTCCCTGCGCTTCGTGCCCCAGCTCCTGGCCGCATGCGCCGTCATCCCGCAGCCGAGCATGGCATCCGTCTATGGCGCGTTGGGCACGGCGCCCGCCGGAAGCTCCGTGGTCTGGTACGGCGTGCACGCCGCAGAGATGCTCGAGCGCGCCCTGGGCCGCGGCGCCGTCGCCGTGCAGACGAAGAAGGACGCCCTCGGCGTCACCGTCATCGTCCGCTATCCCGACGGGCGGCGCGGCATCGTGGAGCTCAACGAGGGCTCCTGGATCTATGGCGGATGCCTCAGGACCAAGGACAAGGCCGCGCCCTTCGTGGTGGACATGAGCCGGGCCTACACGGACGAGCTCATCGAGGTGCTCAGGTTCTTCCGGGGGGAGACCCCGTCGCTCGCCATCGAGGACACGCTCGAGGTGATGGGGATCCTGGATGCCGCGGAACGCTCGCTCGGCAGCGGCAGGGAGGAGACGCTGTGAAGAAGATCCGGGTTGGTATCATCGGGCAGGGGCGCAGCGGGTTTGCCATCCACGCGCACACGATCACCAAGGTGGTCCCCGACCTGTTCGAGGTGGCGGCCGTGGCGGACCCCATCGAGGAGCGGCGCAGGGAGATGAAGGAGGCGGGGGCGAAGACGTACGCCGACTACAGGGAGATGCTCCGGCAGAAGGACATCGACCTCATCGTGAACTCCACGCCCAGCCACCTGCACGTGCCCGTGAGCATCGAGTGCCTGAAGGCGGGGTTCAACACCCTTTCGGAAAAACCGGCGGCCCGCAGGGCGGCGGACCTGGACAAGGCGGTGGACGCGGCCCGAAAGGCCGGGAAGCTCTATGCCGTCTTCCAGCAGTCGCGCTTCGCCCCGTATTTCCGCAAGGTGCGCGAGGTGATCGACTCCGGAGTCCTCGGCAGGCCCGTGCTGGTGAAGATCGCCTTCAACGGCTTCGGGAGGCGGTGGGACTGGCAGACGCTCCAGGACCACGCCGGGGGCAACCTGCTCAACACGGGGCCCCACCCGCTGGACCAGGCGCTGAACCTGTTCGGCGGCACGGACATGCCCAAGGTCCACTGCCTCATGGACCGCGCGGTGACCTTCGGGGACGCCGAGGACGTCGTCAAGCTGATCCTTTCCGGCCAGGGGCACCCGACCATCGACCTGGAGATCTCCTCGTGCAGCGCGTACAACCCCTACACCTACCAGGTGCACGCCACGCGGGGCGGCCTCACGGGCACCATGGACCACGTCGAGTGGAAGTGGTTCAAGCCGGAGGAGGCGCCCGTCCGGGAGCTGACCGAGGAGCCTCTGTCAGGCCGCGCGTACTGTTCGGAGAACCTCACCTGGCATACGGGGTCCTGGGACTTCCCGAAGGAGGGGCCCCCGCTGTTCGACGTCATGGCCAAGGCGTTCTACGTCGACCTTTACGGCGTCCTCACGGAGGGCAAGCCCCTCGAGGTGCCGGTCGAACAGGTGCGCCGGCAGGTCGCCGTGATCGAGGAGTGCCACAGGCAGAATCCCCTCTCCATGCTGCGTTAAGCCGCAGGCCCACCGCGCGCCACCGCCCGTTCGTGGCGCGCGGGATCCGGTTTCCCGCCGCCGCAATGCGCGTTCTTGCACAACATCCGGACGGCTGGTAGATTGGCCCTAGGAAGGATGCGCCGTGGAAATGAAGGCGGGGCTCATCGAGACGAGGAGCCTGAGCGAACAGGTCTATCAGGTCCTCTGCTCGAGGATCATCGAGGGAAGCATACGCTACGGGGACAGCCTCAACATCAAGCGCATCGCCGAATCGCTGCACGTGAGTTCCATGCCCGTCCGCGAGGCCGTCAAGCGCCTGGAAAACGAGGGTCTGGTCGCCATCAAGCCGCGCAGCACGTGCGTGGTGAAGCCTCCCACGAAGCAGTCCATCCTGAATGCGCTCGAGATGCGGGAGATCCTGGAGCTGTACTGCATCGACAGGATCACCCCCGGGGTCGGGGAGGAGGACGTGGCGCGCCTGCGGTCCATCGTGGAGCGCATGAAGGACGTGGTGGACGGCGCCCCGGCGGAGGAGGGCCCGCGCGGCTATATCGTCCTGGACAGCCAGTTCCATACGGCGGTCTGCAGCCTGGCCCGCAATGAGTACGTGGACAAGGCCTACCGCGAAGTGGGGCTCCACCTCAGCATGCAGTACATCTACGACATCGGCGTGCCGCCGGACAATGCGCGCACCTGCCGGGAGCATCTGGAACTCCTGGATGCCCTGGCGCGCAGATCGCCGGCCGCGCTTTCGTGCATGAAGAAACACCTGCAGCAAAGCCGGCGCAACATCATGGAAGGCCGGCTCTTCGCTTCCCTTTCCTGAGGCCGACGGCGGTCCGTCCCCTATTTCTTCGCTTTCCGCGTGGTCACGTCGAAGATCACGGCGGCTGCGAGCACCGCGCCCCTCATGACGTACTGCAGGGCGATGTCCGTGCCCATCAGGTTCATGCCACTTGTCAGGGACATGTAGACCAGGGCGCCGACGAGGGAGCCGATGACCTTTCCCACGCCGCCCGCCGCGGACACGCCGCCGATGTAGGCGGCCGCGATGGAGTCCAGCTCGAACAGTTCCCCGGCCTTGATGGTGGCCGACTGGAGGCGCGAGGCGAAGAGGATGCCCGAAAGGGCGGTGAGCAGGCCCATGGAACCGAAGACGACGAATGTGATCTTCTTCACGCTGATGCCGGACAGTTCCGCCGCCTCCGGGTTTCCGCCTACCGCGTAGATGTGCCTGCCCAGTACCGTGCGCGTGGAGATGAAATCGTAGATGGCCACCACGACCAGGACCACCACGAGGGTCCAGGAGAGGCCGTTGTATCCGGCAAGGTTCCAGGAGATGACGGCGATGAGCGCCGAAAGGAAGATCATCTTGATGACGAACATGTCGGCGGGGATCACTTCGAACCCGTAGGCCTTCTTGCTCCGGCGGGACTTGATCTGGCCGATGATGGACCAGACGACGGCCGCGGCGCCCAAGAGGAGCGTCAACTTGTGCACCCCGGGAAGGAAGGACGCGCCGACGGGGAGGTCCGGGATGAAGCCGTTGCCGATGGCGTTGAAGATGGGATCCGGGATGACGATGGTCCCCGTCTTCACAGTCACCAGGAGCAGCGCTCCACGGTAGATCAGCCAGCCGGCCAGTGAGGCCACGAAGGAGGGGATCCCCAGCTGCGCCACCAGGAACGCGGTGGCGAGGCCGGCGAGGACACCCAGGACCAGGACGAAGGGGATGGCCACGAAGACTGGGAAATGCCAGTAGACCATCGCGATCGCCGCGATGGCGCCCAGGAACCCGGCCAGGAACCCGACGGACAGGTCGATGTGGCGGATGACGATGACAAGCGTCATGCCCACCGCCAGCACCGCGATGTAGCCGGTCTGGTTGATGAGGTTGGCGATGTTCCGCGAGGAGAGGAACACGCCCTGCGTCGTGATCGTGAAGATCGCCATGATGGCGAACAGGGCGATGTACATTCCATAGTCGCGGACGTTCTGCCGCAGCGCTTTACGCAGGTCCTGGACCGTCACGGTGTTCCTCCTCTAGCTCGTGGCCAGCGTCATGATCTTCTCCTGCGTCGCCTCGCCCACCGGGAGCTCCCCGGCGATCCGGCCCGAGGAGACGACGTAGATCCTGTCGCTCATCCCGAGGATCTCGGGCAGCTCCGAGGAGATCATCACGATGCTCATGCCGCGTTCCACCAGGTCGTTCATGATGGTGTAGATCTCGTACTTGGCCCCCACGTCGATGCCCCGCGTCGGTTCGTCCAGGAACAGAAGGTGCGGCTTCACGAACAGCCACTTGGCCACGGAGACCTTCTGCTGGTTGCCGCCGCTCAGGTTGGAGACGGCCTGTTCCAGGCTGGGCGTGCGGATCCGCAGGGCCGTCTTGTACCCGTCGGCCACCTTCACCTCCGCGTGGTCGTCCATGATGCCGCGGCGGGCGACCTCCGCGAGGTTGGCCAGGGTGATGTTCTGCTTCACGTCCTGGATCAGGATGAGCCCGTTTCCCTTCCTGTCCTCGGTCGCGTAGGCCACGCCGGCGCGGATGGCGTCCTCCGGCCCCCGGAAGTGCTTCCGTTCCCCGCGGACCAGGAGCTCCCCCTCGAGGCGATATCCGTCCGGATTCCCGAAGATGCTGTGGGCCAGCTCCGTGCGGCCGGAGCCCATCAGCCCCGCCAGGCCCACGATCTCCCCGCGGTTCACGCGCAGGTTCACGTCCTTGATGATGGTCCTGCCGAGCTTCGGGGCGTAGGCGCTCCAGTTGCGCACTTCCAGCACGTTTTCATCCGAGCGGTCGTGCCGCCGCGTCGGATAGATGTTGTCGATCGAGCGGCCCACCATGTGCTTGATCAGCACGGGTTCCGATACCTCGCCCTTGGAGGCGTCCAGCGTGCAGATGGTGCTGCCGTCCCGAAGCACGGTGACCCGGTCCGCGATCCGGATGACCTCCCGCAGCTTGTGGGAGATCATGATGCAGGTCACCCCGTGCTCCTTGAGGCCCCGGATGAGGCCCAGGAGGTTGTCGCAGTCGTCCTCGTTCAAGGCGGCCGTGGGCTCGTCGAGGATCAGGAGCTTCACGTCCCGGCTCAAGGCCTTGGCGATCTCCACGAGCTGCTGCTTGCCCACTCCCAGGTCCTTCACCTTCGTGGAGGGGTTCACGGAAAGCCGCACCTTTGAGAGCATCTCCGTGGCGCGCCGGATGGTCTCGTTCCAGTCCACGGTGAAGCCCTTGCGGATCTCATTGCCGAGGAAGATGTTTTCGTAGACCGTCATCTCGGGAACCAGGGCCAGTTCCTGGTAGATGATGGCGATGCCCGCCTTTTCGCTGTCCGCGATGCCGTGGAACGTCTGCGTCTTGCCGGCGAAGAGGATCTCCCCCTCGTAGCTGCCATGGGGGTGGACGCCGCTCAGCACCTTCATCAGGGTGGACTTGCCCGCCCCGTTCTCTCCGACCAGGCAGTGGATTTCCCTCTCCTGCACCCGGAAGCTCACGTCGCTGAGCGCCCGCACCCCGGGGAAAATCTTCGTGATCCCGCGCATTTCCAGAATCGGTGTGTCCATGACGGCTCCCGTGTCGTCGACCGGCGCGGCGGGAGCGCCGCGGCGGATGGAACCGCCGCGGTGCCCGTCCGATCGTCGATTACAGTCCCGTGAAGTCGGAGGCTTTCCAATAGCCGCCGTCGATGAGGATCTTCTTCACGTTGTCCTTGTCCACGGTGATGACCGGGGACTGGATGGCGGGAACGTCCTTCTTCCCGTTGTTGTAGGAGCCCTTGGCCGCGGGCGCCTCGTTCTTCAACAGCGCCACGGACGCCTTGATGGCGTCGTCGACCAGCATGCGCACGTCCTTGAACACGGTCATGGACTGCTTTCCGTCTATGATGTACTGCACGGAGGCCTTCTCGGCGTCCTGCCCGCTGATGTAGTACTTCTTCACGGCCTTGTCGGAGGCAAAGGCGTCCGCGATGGCGCGCGCGGTGCCGTCGTTGGGGGCGCAGATGAAGACCTCGCCCTTCATCTCCGCGGTGGCCACCGTCAGGTTGGCCTGGGCCAGGGTCTTGGCGGTGTTGAAGTCCCAGTTCGTGGTCACCTGACCTATGATCTTGGCCTGTTCCTCGCGCGTCAGCGTGGCCTTGTCCTTGAGCGCCACGGCTTCCTTCGAGTTGCGCACGATGAAGGTGCCGTCGGCGATCTTGGGCTGCAGGACGCTCCAGGCGCCCTGGAAGAAGATGAACGCGTTGTTGTCGGAGGCCGCTCCGGCATACAGGTACAGGTTGTTGCCCTTGCCCTTGGAATGGTCGACCAGATACTGGCCCCAGGCCGCGCCAACCGCGACGCTGTCGAAGGTCACGTAGTAGTCGACGGATGCGGTCTCGCGGATCAACCTGTCATAGGAGACGACCTTCACCTTGGCCTTGTTGGCCGCGTCGGCCGCCGCCGCCGCCGCCGAGGCGTCCTGCGGGCAGATGATGAGGACCTTGATCCCCTTGGTGATCAGGGACTCGACGTTGGCCTTCTCCTTGGCCGAGTCGCCCTGGCTGAAGAGGATCTCCACGGTGTAGCCGGCCGCCTTGAGGGCGTCCTGGAACCGGGTCTGGTCCTGGATCCAGCGGGGCTCGTCCTTGGTGGGAAGCACGATGCCGACCTGGAGCTTGGGCTTGGCCGGCTGGCAACCCATGATCGCGAAGGAAACCGCGATCACGAGCAGCGTGCATATGATGGCGCTGAAACGTTTCATTGGAAACCTCCTGTATTTTAGATGCTTACTTCCAACATCTATAGCTGCAATAACCATGCCAAGGGCGATATGCCATTAGAAAGGTGGAAAATGGCTAATCGTAGCGGAATTCCGAGGCGAATTTGCGTTTTTTGAAATGAGGTTCTTCCGGAATGGTGGTTAGCCACCACCTAGTGGTGCATTACGGCCGTCCTGAAGGCCGAACTTCTGCATACGGTATCGGATGGTGTTCCGCGTGATGCCCAGCTTCCGGGCGGCCTCCGAGACGTTCCCTCCCGAAGAGGCCAGGGCGTCCGCCAGGAGCCTGCGTTCCATGTCCTCCAGGACATTGCCTCCCCGGGAGGCTCCCGGCTCAGCGGCCCTTGACGGTTCCCGCAGCTCCGCGGGAAGGTCCCCCCCGAAGACCGTCTCGCCCGCGCAGAGCACGACGGCGCGTTCGACGACGTTCCTGAGTTCCCTGACGTTCCCGGGCCACGGATAGCTGGAGATCATCTCCAGGGCCTCCCTGGAGAACGCGTGCACGCTCTTGCGCAGCTCCGTGGAGAAGCGCGCGAGGAACGCGTCGGCCAGCACCGGAATGTCCTCCGGTCGTTCGCGCAGGGCGGGGATCCGGATGGTGATCGCGTTGACGCGGTAGAGCAGGTCCTCGCGGAACCTCCCCTCGCGCACGAGGCGCCGCAGGTCGCCGTTGGTGGCGCACACCACGCGGATGTCCACGTGGCGCGGGGAGGCGGTCCCCAGGGGCTCGTAGGTCTTGTTTTCCAGCAGGCGCAGAAGCTTGGGCTGAAGGGACAGGGGCAGGTCCCCGATCTCGTCGAAGAACAGCGTCCCGCCGTCCGCGATGCCCACGCGGCCCGGGAAGTCGCGCACGGCGCCCGTGAAGGCGCCTTTGCGGTAGCCGAACAGCTCGCTTTCCAGGAGGTTTTCCGGCATGGCGGGGCAGTTGACGGACACGAAGGGCTTCCTGTCGAAGTCCCCGGCACGGAAGGCGTGAAGCATCCGCGCGGCGATCTCCTTGCCGGTTCCGCTTTCCCCGGTGAGGAGCACCGGCGTGGAGGCGGGGCCGGCCCTGGCCAGCAGGGAGACGACGCCGCGCATCCTCTCCGAGGCGTAGAGGAACGCGTCATGGTCCCCGTCGACGGCCTCCTTGAGGAACCGGTTCTCCTCCTTGAGCGACTCCATGCGGCAGATGCGCCGGACCAGGGAGAGGAGCACCTCCTTGTCGAACGGCTTGGTGACCACGTCCACGGCGCCCAGCTTCATGGCCTCCACCGCCTTTCCGATGGTGCCGTAGGCCGTGAGGAGCACGAACGGGGTCTCGACGCCCTCCTCATGCAGCCGCCGCAGGAACTCGATGCCGTCCGTGCCCGGCATCTTCATGTCGGAGAGCACGACGTCGAAGCGTTCCCCGCGGCGGACCAGCGCCAGCGCCTCCTCCGCATGTGCCGCGGTCCGCGTCTGGAAGCCCTGGCCCTGGAACAGCATGTCCAGGGCCGCGACCATGTTTTCCTCGTCGTCCACGATCAGGATGCGATGCATCGCCGCCTCCTACAACCGCACGCGGAAGGCCGTGCCCCGGCCCGGCTCGGACTGGAACTCGATGCGGCCGCCGTGGCCCTCCACGATGCGGTGCGCGATGGCGAGGCCCAGGCCGGTGCCTCCGTCCTTGGTGGTGAAGAAGGGACTGAAGATCCTGTTCCGCGTTCCCTCGTCCATTCCCGGGCCGGAGTCCCGGATCTCCACGACGGGCCGGCCGTCCTCGCGGCGCGTTTCGAGCAGCACGGTCTGCCCCGGCGCCGAGGCCTGCAGGGCGTTCATCAGCAGGTTGGAGAACGCCTGCTCGAACAGGCTGGCGTCCAGGGGAACCTCCGGGAGGGCCTCGTCGAACCGGCAACGGAGCTCGATGCCGGGGAACCGGGCGAGGGGCAGCATGTCCGTCACGCGGCCCAGCAGATCCTCCAGGCGGCACGGCTCCTTCTGCATGTGCAGCGGGCGGGCGAAGTCCAGGAAGTGGCTCACCACGGCCCCCAGGGAATCGGTCTCCTTCACGATCATGGAGATCAGCTTCCGCTGCGGTTCCGGGCTTCCGGAGTCGGCGAGCTGGTCCCGCAGCATCTCCGCGGAGACCTTCATGATGCCCAGCGGGTTGCGGATCTGATGCGCCACCCCCGCCACCATCTCCCCCATGGCGGCCATGCGGGAGGAGATCTCCAGTTTTCTCTCCAGTTCCCGTTCCCTCGTGACGTCGGAGAGGACCGCGAGGATCCCGAGCCGATCCCCCTGCGGCGAGAGGAACGGGGAGACGGAGATCGAGAAGGTCCGGGGCATGCCCGCGACCTCCGTGCGGATCTCCCGGAAGTGGATGGGGCTCCGCGCCTGGAGGCTCTCCTCGAGATGGCGGCGCAGTTCCCCGTGCGGGTTGAGGTCCGACAGGGACCCTCCGGCGGCCGCAGCGCCCGCGCCCAAGAAGGCGGCGGCGGCCGGATTGATCGACGTGACGGTGCCGTCGAAGGCGACCGTCAGGATGCCCGAGGTCACGTTGGCGAGGACCAGCGCGTTGTAGCGGCCCAGATCCGCCAGTTCCCTCTCGCGCTGGCGCAGGCTGATCATCATCCCCTCGAAGGCGCGGGCCAGGTCGCCGAACTCGTCCCGGCCGATCCCCTCGATCGGGTGGTCCAGATGCCCGTCGGCGATGCGCCGGATGGCCTCATTGAACAGGCGGAAGGGCTTCTGGAACGCGTAGCGGTAGAGGAGGATGGAGGCGAGGAATCCGGCAGCCAGGACCAGGACGAGAAAGCCGAGGGAGAAACTGCGGTAGCGGGCGAGAAGACGCTGGGAATCCCCCGCGTCGAGGAAGCACCAGGCGTGGAGGCCCGGAGGATTGACGATGGGGAAGTCGGCCGTGAAGTAGCGGCTGCCCGCGATCCCCTCCACGCCGCGCATTCCGTCCCCCCCGGCCTGAAGGGCTTCCGTGAAGCGCGCCACGATGTCGCTGGGCAGGGTACCGCTGGCCACGGCCAGGTCCTTCCAGGAGAGGATGAGCGAGGTACCCACCGTCGATTCGGCCCGGTGGATGAAGAGGGAGTCCAGGTTCAGCCCGATGGCCAGGACGCCGATCAGCGTCGTGTCCCGCATCACGGGCCGCAGCGCCCAGAGATGGATCTGGCCGGAAAACGGCGCGGCGAACAGCGCGGAGCCTTCCCAGTAGCCGCGGACCAGGGAGTTCTCCCGGAACGAGTCGGTGAGCCTCGCGGCCCCGACGGAGGCCAGGATCTCCCCCTGGGCGTCGGTCATGCAGAGCGCGTCCGCCTTCAGGGGCAGCTGCATGAGTGACAGTTCCTGTTGCAGCAGGTTGCGCAGGCCGAAGTCCGCGTAGTCGATGACCTTCTGCCTGCCGGCCAGGAGGTCCGCCTTGATCCGCAGGTCATCCGTCGTGGAATCCATGAAGGATTCCATGGAGCGCACGGAGCGTTCCAGCTGCGTGCGGAAGGACTCGCGGTTGGCCCGGTCGACCAGCACGCTCATGCCCAGGAGGGATACGGCGCCCTGGAAGGCGACGATGAAAAGCGAGACGGCGCTCACCTTGGTGGAGATCTTGATTCGCACGCGGGATTCATACCCCGCATCTTTCCGCGCTTTACGAAGCAAGCGCATCGGCCATGCTAACGGTCGAGGTACGGGGTGTGAATCCCGCATACAACCCGTCCCATGCGGAACCGCGGGGGCCGCGCCTGGGGCCGCGTCCAGGGCCGCGTCCGGGGCCGCGTCCGGGTTCACGGCAGCGCCCCGATGCGCGCCTGCGCATCCGCCAGCGCCTTGTCCGGCGCCACGGTTCCCTGCAGCGCCGCGAAGAGGGACTCCTGTAGAATGAGGCTGATGGTCCGATAGGCCGGATTTCCCGGCCGGTCGTGCACGCCGGCGATCTGCGCTTTTTTCAGGCCGATGTCGGGATCGATCTGGAGGGTCCGCGGCTCGTCCCAGACCTCCTTCCAGACGGACATCTCGGTGAGGTGCCGCCGCTGGAACGCGGGGGCGGCCAGGTACTCGATGAAGCGCCAGGCCTCCTCCTTGCGCGCCGAGTTGGCCGGCACGGCCAGGCCCTGGTAGCCCGACACGGTGGAGGTGGAGGCGGCTGGCTTCACGGAACGGGACACGGGGATCAATGCGGCCTCGAGGCGGGGGCTTCCCGTCCCCGGCCTGGAGATGCGGCCCGTCACGAAGGTCCAGTTGGTCTGGAAGAGCACGTCCCCGGACAGGAACGCATCGGCGGCGAACACCTCATTGCTCTGCAGGGAGTAGGGGTTCATGAGCCCCTCCCGCATCAGGGAAGCCATGAAGCGCAGCGCCCGCACGCAGGCGGGGCCGTCCACCCTGGGCTTCCCGTCCGCGTCCGTCAGGCTCCCGCCGAAGGCGCCGGCCATGAGCGTGAATTCGCAGACCAGGACCTCCTGCCTGTTCCAGGAATCGAGCAGCGGGTATTTCACGAGGCCCGCGTTCTTGGCCGCGCGCGCCATCTCCACCAGGTCCTCCAGCGTTTCAGGGAGGCTCTGGTATCCGGCACGCGCCAGCAGGTCCCGGTTCACGTACAGGAGCTGGATGTTGGCCAGGAACGGATAGGCCCAGAAACGGCCGTCCTTGCGGAAGGGGCGGTGGATCTCCTCCACGGTCCCCGCGGAGATGTCGGCCGCCAGGCGGTCCGGGACCGGGGCCAGGATCCCGCGGGCCACGTAGTCGTCCATCCAGATCAGGTCGGCCAGGACCACGTCGAAATCCGCTCTGCCGGCGGCCGCGGAGGCGTGGATGAGGTCGTAGACCTCCTCGTAGGTGGCGAAGGAGAGCTTCACCTCCCGGCCGGTCTCCTTCCTGTATTCCTCCGCCCTCTCCTGGATGTCCCGGGGCTGGTATCCTGCCTGGACCATGTAGAGCATGCGCAGGTTCTGGCAGGATGCGTCCCCGGCGGCGAGAAGGAGGGAGACGATCAGGAGAAGCACGTTCATTTGCCTGAAGAGTAGCACAGGGGAGGCGGAAAAGAAAGGAAGAGGCCGCGGTCCCGGTCTCCGTCAGCGCCTGTGCGGCGGAATGGCGGGGTCCATCCTCACTTGTCGGACAGGCATTCGAAGCGGCGCGAGTGCTCCTCCCCGTATTCGTCCACGAGGACCAGCACGTGCCTGCCGAGGGAGGGGCGCACTTCCATCTCGTGGCGTTCCACAGTCTCCCCGAGGTATTCCCCGTCCATGTGCCAGAACACGGACGCCTTCCCCTCCCGGTGCGCCGCGCGGAAGACGGTATTGCCGGCCTTTCCGTCCAGGTCCACGGGGACATAGACCTTTCCGCCCTCCTCGGGAAACAGGATTCCCAGGTTGCCGCCCACGCCGGCGTCCGCTTCCATGCCGCGCGGCGGGGGCGGAAGCGGCCGGTAGTCCGGATGGGCGCGCAGGTAGTACCACTCGATCGTCGGCGGGAGCACGAACCAGGAGACGGCCCGGGTCCCCTGGAGGCCGTCGCGCGCCATGACGGCGCGCCGCGTGCCCGTGGGATCCACGTGGACGATGCGGCAATAGGGGCAAAGCGGCGCGTCCAGGCCGCGGGCGGGGGCGGAGTCCTCCAGCGTGTCCTCGCAGTCCATCCCGGCCCGGTAGCCGCTGTGCGCGCAGATGCGCACGGTTTCCAGGTCCCAGTCCGGCCTGGGGAACCACCCCGTGTCCGGGAGCAGGCCGAAGACGTCGAACAGGACGGGGGCGGCCAGGAAGGAACCGCGGATGTCGGGCTTTCCCTCCCCGCTGGCATTGCCCACCCAGACGCCCACCGTGTAGCCGGGCGTGACGCCGATGGCCCATGCATCGCGGTACCCGTAGCTCGTGCCCGTCTTCCATGCGATCCTCTTGGACCCGATGTAGTCGCGCCACGCGCCTTCCTCGCCCGGCCGCTCCACCTCGAGCAGGGCCTGGAGCGTGAGCCAGCAGGCCCCGGGTCCCGGCGTCCCGCCGGCACTTTGCGCCGCGGGTGCCTTCCCGCGTCCCGCCCGCGCTTCCGGCGCGGATTCCGTGAAGCGCGGCGCGAAGAAGGCCGACGAGGCGGAGCCTGCCCCCGGGGCCGAGGGAGCACCCTCTCCGGGTTTCCTCATGGCGGAGCGCGCCAGTCCGGAATACATGCCCGCCAGATCCCAGAGCGTGCCTTCCGCGCCGCCCAGGATGAGCGTGAGGCCGTATTCCGACGGAGGGCGGATCAGCGTGGTCATGCCCATGGCCTTCAGGGCGTCGGCCATCCTGTCGATGCCGAAGGAACGCAGCATCCGCACGGCCGGGACGTTGAGGGAGTGGGCCAGGGCCGTGCGCGCGGGAACGGCGCCGGAGTAGGTCTGGGAGTTGTTCTCCGGCATGAAGCTTCCCATGCGCGTCGGGATGTCCGGGACCAGCTGGCGCGGGAGCAGTTCCCCCGCCTCCAGCATGGAGGCGTAGAGGAACGGCTTCAGGAGGCTTCCCGTGCTCCGTGGGGCGGTCACGACGTCCACGTTGCCCGCCTCCTCCCTGCGTTCCAGTCCCGGGACATTGCCCGCGTAGGCGAGGACTTTTCCCGTCCCGGTCTCCAACACGAGGACCGCGGCGTTCGAGACGCCCCGCTCCCTCCAGTCCTCCCCACGGCGCGCGAGGATGGCGTTCACCTGCCCCTGGAGCCCCAGGTCCAGGGTGCTCCGAACCCGGGAGGGGTAGGCGCCCCGATTGGATGTCCCGGACGACGGTAGTCCGGCGGTCCCGGACGACGGAAATCCAGCGGTTTTCGCCCTTTGGAGCAGGTGCGGCGCGTACTGCGGGATGGCATGGGGGGCCTGCGGCAGCGGTTCCTCCTCAGCCAAGGAGCATGTCGGCCCGTCGAGGAATCCACGGTCGCGCAGCGTGACGAGGAGCCGGTTACGCTTGGCAAGGAGCGCATCACGGTTGCGTCCGGGGTGCATGAGCCCCGGACTGTTGGGCAGCACGGCCAAAAGCGCGCACTCGGCCCAGGAAAGGGAGGAAGCCTCGCGGCCGAACCAGCGCCACGCGGCGGCTTCGAAGCCCACGACATTGCCGCCGAACGGCGCATGGGAGGCGAAGAGGCGCAGGACCTGGACCTTGGAGGCGGACAGCTCCAGCCGCAGCGCCAGCGCCGCCTCGAGCGCCTTTTCCGGCAGGCTCCGGGGGCTGTCCGGCCGCGAGAGGCGGATGACCTGCATGGTGATGGTGCTCGCGCCGCTTCTCACCCTTCCGGCGCGCAGGTTGGACAGGAAGGCCCGGCCCACCGCGAGGGGATCCACGCCCCGGTGCGTCCAGAACCGCTTGTCCTCCGCCGTCACCAGCGCGGCGGCCAGCTTCTGCGGGACCTCTCCGTCGGCGGGGAACCGCCACTGGCCGTCCGACGCCACGGTGGCTCCCAGCAGCCTTCCTTCCCTGTCGAGGAGCACCGTGGAATAGTCCGGGCGGAACAGCGGGGAGGGGAGGCAGAACCTGTACCAGACGAGGAGCGACGCCGCGGCGAGGACGGCGGGTACGAGCGGTAGGTTGCGCCGTTGGAGCGCAGGAGCGGCGCGTGCCCAGGTCCGCGCCGCCGGGCCCCGGGCCCGTGCGATGAGCCCACGGGCCCGGGCGACGAGGCCTCCGGAGCTGCCTCCGGCCACCCCTACTTGTCTCCCAGCCACCGTCCCGGAACGCGGGCGTTGATGGACGGGTCGTACATCGCCTCCACGGAGACGGCCGGCAGGTAGAAGGTGCCGCCATAGGCGGGCGTGACGGGGAACGCGAAGATCCTGCTCTCGCCTCCCGCCAGGCCGAAGTACGTGTACACCCTGTCGTCCCGGATGTCCTGATAGTCGTAGCCGCGCTCGCCTCCGTCCCCCTCTCCGGTCAGGCGGCGTCCTCCGATCTCCCACCCGTCGGGAACCATGAGGTTCAGGGCCAGCTGCTCCAGGGCCAGGTAACGGGACGTGTTGGTCACTGTCACCAGGGCGGTCAGGTCCTGCCCGGGCTGCGCGGACTGCGGGTCCACGTCCATGCCGGTGTCGTCCTGGTAGAGGACCTCCAGCTCCAGTCCATTGGACTGGGCCGTCTCCGTGCCCAGGCGAGGGATGCCGCGCAGGATGAGGCGCGGATAGACGGTCACGTTGCCGTTGTTCGTCACCCGGAGGACCGCCTTCTGTCCCGACGGCACGGCCAGCTCCTCCTGGAACATGGGCGTGGCGAAGCCCGCCTGCTTCTCCGCCTCTCCCGCCCATGAGTAGGACACGGTGATCGGATTGGAGCCCGCGGAAAGCACGGCGAAGCGGCTGAGGGCGATCAACGCGTAGGCCGTGGTCTGCGTGCCGCGGTCCGCCCCCCTGGCGAGGTCCTGGGAGATCCCGCGTGCCAGGGCCTCCGCCTCCTGCATCCGGCCGAGGATCACCAGGGTCTCCAGGATCATCGCGCGGTCCCGCAGGTCGGAGCCGAAGTTGCCCCCGGTTTCCGCGTATTGGTCCACCGTCGTGGAGAGGCCCGCCGTCATGCGCCGCGCCTCGTCCTCGCGGCCCGCCAGCTTGTAGGCCGCCGCCAGGCGCCAGAGCACCGTCGGGGCCAGGTCCTTCGATTCCCGCATGCGGTTCATGGAGGCCGCGTCCGCCTGCCCCGCCAGGGCCAATGTGTAGAGGCGGTAGGCCTGGCGCATGTCGTCTTCCTCGTTCTCGTGCCTCCATGCCTGGGCGCGCGCCTTCTGGTAGGACGCCCATTGCTCGATCATGTTCTGCGGCAGGGCGAAGCCCCGCGCCCTGGCCTCCACGAGGAAATGGCCCGCGTAGGTGGTGGCCCAGTCGTCGGCCGCCGGCTGTCCGGGCCAGTAGGCGAACCCCCCGGTGGAGGTCTGGAAGAGGCGCAGCCTGTCGATGCCCGCCTCGATGTTCTTCTGCACCTCGGCGGCCTTGGGGCCCGAGAGCTTCACGAGCTTTTCCAGGCCGAGTTGGGGGAAGACCGAGCTGGTGGTCTGCTCCACGCAGCCGTGGGGATACTGGATGAGGTAGGCGAGGTTGCGTCCCAGGTCCAGCGGCGGCACGCGGGAGACCTCCAGGGTCGCGGTGTTCGTTCCCGGATAGCCGGGAAGCGTGACCTCCTCGCTCCAGCTGCGGCCCGCGTCCACCACGGCGGAAGCGGTACGGGTCTCCGCCGTGCCCGGGTAGCGGACGGCGATCTCCACGGTCTGCTCCGCCCTGGCCCCTCCGCCTTCCGCGATCACGGTCACGCGGGCCGTGCCCGTGGCGCTTCCCACCTTGAGGCGGAAGTGCGCCATCTTCTCGTCCGGCTTGTCGAAGGCGAGCACCTGCGTCGGGGAACCCGTCACCGAGACGGGGCCCGTCACCGAGACGCGGACCGCCGCGGCCTGGATGGTGTCCGTGGCCGTAAACACGGACACTGGAAGGTCCGCCTCCTCGTCCACGCTGAAGGTGCGCGGCAGGGTGGCCAGCACCATCAGGTCGCTCTTGACTGGCACCTCCTTCTCCGTGACGCCGTAGGCTCCGGCGTGGCCGGCCACGACCATGAGGCGGACGGCCCCCACGTACTGCGGCATGTCCAGCACGTGGACGTTGCTCTGTCCCTTCTTCACCGTCACGGGCCCGAAGAAGCGCACCACGGGCTCGAAGCGGTTGGCCTTGCGGTCCCCGCGCGCCAGTTCGTCCTCGCTGCCTCCGATGGCCAGGAGGTTCTCCAGCTTGCCTGCAAAGGCGCCCGCCACGCTGTCGTAGAGGTCCCAGGAGCGCAGCAGGGCGGCCAGGCGGGTATAGAACGAGTTCCAGGGATCCGGGGCCGAGAAGCGGTTGATCCGCAGCAGCCCCTCGTCCACGACGGCCAGGGTGTAGGTCATCTCCCGGCCTTCCGCCTCGCTCACAGTGATCTCCGTCCTCTTTCCCGGGGAGAAGGCGTCCGCGGACCGCACCACGGGCCGCAGGCGCGTGGCGGGATCCTCCACCAGGACGGGCAGGATCCCGTAGAGGCGGATGGGGAGGTCATTGGCGGTCTGCAGGTGCGGCTGCAGGAAGGTGACGTGCACGTAGGCGTTGGGCGCCATGTCCGCCGTCGCCTCGAAGGTATAGCGGGTGGTCCCCTCCGTCGGGGTCACCCATTCCTTGCGCGCCACCCTTCCCGCGGCCTCCACGACCACCAGGGCGCGGCCCTTCGCGTTGGAGGGGAACGTGACGGACACCTTCTCCCCCACGTCGTACTTTGGCTTGTCAGCCGTCAGCGTGAGCATCGAGGCGCCGCCCTTGTCCGCGGTCGCGCGGCCGGCCCATCCCGGCCAGTCGATATAGATCACCTTGCCCGTGCTGTGGCCGCCCTGGAGGTCCTTCACGCGGATCAGGTAGCGGCCCCAGTCGGGGTACTTCACCTGGAACTTCCACTCCGTGCGGCCATTGACCACCCGCAGGGTGTCCTGTTTGATGGGCGTGAGGGACTGGCCGGAGACGAAGGAGGCGAGGTCCTCCTCCCCCTTCTCCCACCACCAGCGCCAGTTGATCTTCACGATCTCGGCCCGGACCTGGCCCGACAGGGGGACGCCCGCGCCGTCGACCAGAGCGATCTTCACGGTCTGGTCGGTGTCCGTGAGGAGCATGCCGCGGACCGCGTCCCCCTTGGGCACCTGGACGCCCACGTAACGCGGATACGGGTTGAACTCCCGGGCGAACTGCTCCGAGCTGAAGGCGCCGGAGGACTCGAAGACCCGGGCCGCGAAAAGGGCCTGCAGCTTGCCGGGGGCCGTGCCCTGCGCGGTGAGGTCCGCCTCGATGCGGGCCCGGCCTTCGCGGTCCAGGTCCCCCTCGAACAGCGTGGCCTGTTCCGGGCTGAACACGCGCGACGGGTCGTCGAAGACGTAGTCCGTCCAGCGTTCAAAGACGGTGGGAACGCTCGCCAGCTGCACCTTGAGGTCGGCCTTGAGGCCGGAGGCGATGGCGCCGTGCAGCCACAGGGAGGAAAGCACGCCGGAGATCCTGCCGACGGCGAGGCCTCCGGGCCGCGCCGGCACGTCGAAGTCGATCTTGAGGCGGTTGGGCATCACCGTCTCGATACGGAGGGACTTGGAGAAGGTCCTGTCGCCCACCTTCACCCGGGCCTCCCAGGAGCCCGTGGGGGCCTCGGGGTCCGTGGAGAGCGGGAAGGAGTAGAAACCGTCCACCGAGGCGGTCTTCGTGAACCGCTGGGCCACCTGGCCCCGCGGATCGCGCAGCTCCAGGGTGACCGGATGGTCGTCGGGCAGGACGTCCTGCGGATCGTGCAGGACGAAGGTCAGGTGGATCGGGTCGCCGGGCCTCCAGACGCCCCGCTCCCCATAGAGGAAGCCGCGCACGCCCTCCCGGGGCTTGGCGCCCGCCACGTCCAGGTGGCTGACGGCCAGCGCCGAGCCCTCCGTGACCTTCAGGTATCCGGACTGGCCTCCGGCCTCCGCCACGAGGAACGCGGGGGTCTCGGAGGCCCGCAGGGAAGCCATGCCGGAGGCGTCCGTGGTCACGGAGCCGACGACGATCCGCTGGAAGCTCTGCGCGGTGATCTTGACTCCGGCCATGGGCTGGGCGGTCCTGAGGTCGGAGGCGAACACGTACAGGAGCCCCGACGGCTCCGCCTTGGCCATCAGGCCGATGTCGGAGATCAGCACGTTGCGGATGGCCAGGACGTTGCTGTTTACGCCCGGCTGGTAGAAGGCCGGGTGGCACGGGTTCTGGCGGTTCTGGTAGTAGTCCTGCTGATTCTGCGGCTCCCAGTAGTCCCAGTAGGAGGATTCACCCCCGTCCGCCGCGGGCTGGTCCTCCACCAGGGGCGTGCGGGAGTAGTCGACCGGCTCGTCCGGTTCCGCGCAGCGCCAGACCACGTGCGGGGCACGGAAGGAGATGCGCAGCTGGAACATGCCGCCCGGGTTGTCCTTCACCAGGCGCGTGAGGTCCAGGCCGTGGCGGACCCATGCGTTGTGCTGGTCCTCCGTGTACGGAAGGTTCACCACCCGGCGCCACGCCACGGAGCCCACGCGGTACATCTCCCGGGAGTCGGAAAGGTCGTTGACCTGGAGGAACTGCGTCACGTTGTTGCCGTAGACGCGGAAGGCCTCCACGATCACGGCGCGCAGGTTCATGGTCTCGATGGGCACGGTGAGTCCCTGCGTGGTCGGCACGATGGTCCCGGTGCCCGCGAAGCGGACCTGGGGCAGGGAGTTGCCGATGCCCGTGCGCGCCTGCACGGGCACGACGAGGGCCTGGCCGTCCTTGCTGCGGACCCCCGGCTCCACGGTGATCGATTCCTCGCTTCCCCAGGGGCTGAGGCCGTAGACGCGCAGGCGGTTCCTGGCCACGGCGAAGCGCAGCTCCTCCCGGCCCTCCACCCGCACCAGGCCGCGCAGGTCCTGGGCGGGGTCCAGGGCGTCCGAGAAGCCGACCTCGATGCACTGGGTCTCCCCGTCGTCCACGGCCTTCACGCCGAGCACTTCGAACGAGCCCTTCGCGGGAACCGCGAGGGCCCGCGATCCGGACACGGCATTGCCGATGGGCTTGCCGGACCAGCTGACCTCCAGGCGGGACGCCTCCGCCCCGCGGTCGATGCCCGTGACGCGGAACAGGTGCCGCATCCGGCCTTCGTCATGGGTCCACTCGGTGGCCAGGCGGCGGCCCGCGAGGGAGGCGGCGATCATGTTCTCCACGCGCGCCGGGTCCTCGCGGTCCGCGGTCTCCACCGTCCCCTCCAGGCGGTAGGATGCGCCATTGGAGTCGACGGACAGGTCCTGCAGCGCCACGTCGAAGTCGGGCCGGCGCACGGAGAAGGAGAACGTGAAGACGGGGTCCGGGTTCTGCGGAAGCCGCGCATCGGCCTTCACGGCGTCGACGTCCGGCGCCCCGGCCGCCTCCGAAGCCTCCGCGACCGCGGTTGCGATGTCCACGCCGGCGGCCCTGACGTCCATGGTGGCGGTGAATCGGGTGCCCGCGGCAAGCGGTTTGGATGGCGTGAACTCCAGGGTCCGTTCGTCCGCCCAGACGGCCGTTCCGGCCACGGCGGGGGAGAGACGCAGGGGATTGCGCGTGAGGCGCTTGCCGGCCTCGGCGCCCGGCACTTCATGCGTGAAGGTGACGCGGATCGGATCGTGACGTGAGATGGGCCCCTGGGTCACGTTCTGGACGATCCTCGGATCCGCAGGCCGCAGGGTGCTTACGGAGGATGCGCACGAGGAAAGGATCAGGACGACCGTGGCGACGATCGACGATACGGCTATGGTTTTCCGGCTCATGGGGATCCTCCTTGCCCTGCGGGGCGTGATGGTATTGTAGCGTAGGCTGGCCGGGGTGTACAGGTTGGCGCGCGGAGGGGCGGGCTACGGGACCAGGCAATGGGGGCCGCGGCCGATCAGATCGGGCCGCCCCGCCTCCCGGAGGGCTTCCCTCACGAGCTTGTGGTTCTCCGGCTTGGAGTACTGGAGAAGCGCCCGCTGCATGGACCGTTCCCTGGCGCCGCGGGCCACGTATACCGGCTTTCCGGAAAGCGGATCGATGCCGGTCCAGTACATGGCCGTGGAAAGGGTCCCGGGGGTCGGGTAGAAGTCCTGCACCTGTTCCGGCATGAAGCCGATGTCGCGCAGGGATTCGGCCAGCTCCACGGCCTCCTTCAAACCGGCGCCCGGATGCGCCGAGATGAAATAGGGCACCAGCTGCTGGGGCTTTCCCGCCTCCCTGGCCAGGACGGCGAAGCGCCGGCTGAAGGCGTCATAGACGGCCCGCTTCGGCTTTCCCATGAGGGAAAGCACGGCGTCCGAGACGTGTTCGGGAGCCACCTTCAGGCGTCCCGAGACGTGGTGCTCAAGGAGCTCCCGGAAGAAACTGTCGTCCGGATCGAGCATGAGATAGTCGAAGCGCAGGCCGGAGCGCACGAAGACCTTCTTCACCCCGGGCACGCGCCGCAGGGCCCGAAGCACTTCCAGGTAGTCCCCGTGGTCCGGTTCCAGGCGGGGGCAGGGCTTGGGCGCCAGGCAGCGCCGGTCCACGCAGGCTCCCTCCCTCGCCATCTTGGGACAGGCGGGGCCGCGGAAGTTGGCCGTGGGGCCCCCCACGTCATGGATGTTGCCCTTGAAGCCCGGAAGCCGCGCGAGGACGGCCGCCTCCCGGAGAAGCGAAGCGAGGCGGCGCGCCGTGACGATGCGGCCCTGGTGGAAGGCGAGGGAACAGAAGGCGCAGGCGCCGAAACAGCCCCTGCTGGAGACCAGGCTGAAGCGCACCTCCTCCAGGGCGGGCACGCCGCCGAACGCGTCGTAGAGGGGATGGGCCTGCCGGGCATAGGGGAGCTCGTACAGGCGGTCCAGGTCCGCGCCGCCCACCGGGAAGGCGGGGGGCTCCTGGACCGCCCAACCCTGCGCGCACGGCTCCAGGAGCGGCCTTGCGGAGTGGGGATCCGTGTTGCGGTACTGCGTCCTGAAGGACGCCGCGAAGGACGGCTTGTCCGCGGCCACCCCTTCGTGGGCCGGCAGCTCGACCGCGTCGGCCATGTCGGGCCGCCGCGCGCTGCGCCAGACCGTGCCGCGCACGCCTCGGATGGCGGAAACAGGCTCCCCGGCGGCAAGGCGGCGCAGGATCTCCACGATGGCGGTCTCCCCCATGCCGTAGACCAGCAGGTCCGCCTTGGAATCGAGCAGGATGGACCTGCGGACCGTGTCCGACCTGTAGTCGTAATGGGAGAGCCGCCTGAGGCTGGCCTCCAGGCCCCCGACGATCACAGGCACGCCCTTGAAGGCCTCCCGGCATTTCCCCACGTAGGCGATCAGCGCCCGGTCCGGTCTGGCCTGCGCGCGGCCCGCCTTGCCGGGCCCGATGGTCCCGTCGCCGCGCAGGCAGAGCTCCGGACGGCCGCCGGGCGCGTAATCGTCCTCGGAGCGCGGCTTGCGGTTGGCCGTGTAGGAGCAAACCATGGAATCCAGGGCCCCGGCCGTGGCCAGGAACGCAAGGCGCGGCCTGCCGCAGAGGCGGAAGGCTTCCACGTCGTCGGGGTCGGGACGCGCCACGACGGCGACGGACCAGCCTTCCGCCTCGACCAGCCTTCCGATGAGCGCCGCGCCGAAGGACGGATGGTCCACGTAGGCGTCCCCCGTGACGAGCACCACGTCGGGGATGGGCGTGCCGCGCTCTGCAAGCTCCGCGGCGGAGACGGGTAGGAAACGCACGGGGGCCTACAGGAGAAGCTCCAGCAGGTGCACGTCGAGGAGCATCCCGAACTTGAGCCCCACCTCCCGGAGCGTGCCGATGGTTTCGAATCCCGCGGCGGCGTGCAGCTTCATGCTCGCCGGATTGTCCTGGGCGATCTTGGCGACGATCGCGTGGCGGCCCGTCTGCCGGGCGCGCGCGATCAGGGCCGCGAGCAGCGCCGTGCCCGCGCCCTTCCCGCGGCAGGCTTCCGTAATATAGATGGAATCCTCCACGGTCCCCGCGTAGGCCTTCCTGTCCGAGTACGGACTCAGGGAGGCCCAGCCGATCGGACGTCCTTCCTGCTCCAGCACCAGGACCGGGTACTCCGGTCCGTGTTTCCGCAGCCAGGCCTCCTGTTCCTGCGGGGTGCGCGGCTCCGTGTCGAAGGTCGCCGTCGTGGACAGCACCGCCTCATTGTAGATGGCCAGGATGGCCTGAAGGTCCTCCCCGCGCGCGTCGCGTATCATGGTTTTCCACCTCCGTCCGGGGACGCGCGGATCTCGAAGTCCATGTCCGCAAGCCCGTCCTTCCGCTCCAGCGCGTGGCTTCCGGCCCGGGCGGCCGCCATGACGTCCCCGATGCCGTGGCGCAGCGCCGCGAGCGTCGCCTCATTGGCCGTGACGACGATGCCGGCCAGGGAGGTGCCCACGGTGGCGCGCGAGCGGGTCTTGAAGGCATGGACCGCCGCCAGGCAGGCCGCCGCGGCGTCGAAGGCGCGCGGGTCGGCCGGCTCCGGGATCGGGGCGAAATCCTCCTTCGACGGCCAGGGCGCCCGGTGGATGCTGGGCGCGCCCGTCTCCCCGGCGAAGGCCCAGGACCACACCTCCTCCGTCACGTAGGGGAGGAAGGGGGCGAACAGGCGCAGGAGGACGTTCAGCCCGAGCCGGAGTCCCGCCACGGCGGAGTCCCGGCCGTCGCCCGCGGGCAGGCCCTTGGCGCGGTTTTTCGCCAGTTCGATGTAGGCGTCCGTGAACGATCCCCAGAAGAAGCTTTCGGTCTCCGCGAGGGCCCTGGCGAACTGGAACTCCTCCATGGCGCTTCCGGCCCGTTCGGCGCATTGCGAGAGCCTCGCGGCGAAGGCCCTGTCGATCTCGCGGTCGACGGGGTGCGGTTCTCCCGTCTGGGAGAGCACGAACTTGCCCGCGTTGTAGATCTTGGTGACGAGGCGCCTGCCCACCGACAGTACTTTCTCGTCGAAGGCCGTGTCCGCGCCGAGTCGTGCGCCGGCCGCCCAGTAGCGCACGCCGTCCGCCGTGTAGCGGTCCAGGAATTCAGTCGGCGTCACGACGTTGCCCTTGCTCTTGGACATCTTCTTGCGGTCGGGGTCCAGGATCCAGCCGGAGAGCAGGATGTGCTTCCAGGGGACCGTCCCCTCGTGCAGCGCCGCCTTGGCGATCGTGTAGAAGGCCCACGTGCGGATGATGTCGTGCGCCTGGGGGCGGATGTCCATGGGGAAGAGCTTCGCGTGCCGCTTCGCATCCGTCCCCCAGAGCGAGACCCTCTGCGGGGTCAGGGAGCTCGTGAACCAGGTGTCGAAGACGTCGGGCTCCCCCGTGAAGCCTCCCGGAACGCCCCTCTGCCCCTCGGAGTATCCCTGTGGCGCGTCGGAAAGCGGATCCACGGGAAGCCGCGCGGCCTCCGCGAGGATGGGCCGCGAGAAATCGGGAGCTCCGGCGGAATCCAGCGGATACCAGACGGGGAAGGCCACGCCGAAGAAGCGCTGCCTGCTGATGCACCAGTCGAACTGGAGGTTCTCCGTCCAGTTCCTGTAGCGCAGGCGCATGTGGTCGGGATGCCAGCCGATGCGTTCCCCCATCTCGAGGAGCATGTCCTTCTTGTCCAGGAGCTTCACGAACCACTGCCGGGTCGTAATGAACTCGAGGGGCCGGTCGCCCTTCTCGTAGAAGTTCACCGGGTGGCGCAGGGGTTCCGGTTCCCGCAGGAGCGGCGCGGCGCCGCCGGCCGCGGCGGCGCCGGGCTCCCGAAGGAGGGCGACGATCTCCCGGCGCGCCTCCTGGATCTTCTTGCCGGCCAGGCGCGCGTAGTGGCGGTTGGCGAGCTGCGGGTCCGCGCTCGGCCAGCCCGGGGCGCCGAAGGTCACCGGCAGGAGCCGCCCGTCGCGGCCGATCACCTGCCGGAGGGCGAGGTTCTCCTCGCGCCACCACGCGACGTCGCTCGAATCGCCGAAGGTGCAGACCATGAGGATGCCCGTCCCCTTCTTCGGATCCGCGCGCCCGCTCCCGAAGACGGGGACCGGGACCCGGAACGCCGGCGTGACGGCCCGCCGGCCGATCAGGTCCCGGTAGCGCGGGTCGTCGGGATGCGCGGCGATGCCGACGCAGGCGGGCAGCAGCTCCGGCCGGGTCGTCGCGACGGGGAACGTGCGCTCCTCCCCCTCGACGCCGAAGGCGAGGGTGTGGAAGAAGCCTCCGACCTCCCGGTCCTCCACCTCCGCCTGCGCCACGGCCGTCCGGAAGTCCACGTCCCACATCGTGGGGGCCTCGCGGTTGTAGACGTGGCCCTTCGCGTACAGGTCGAGGAAGCTCGCCTGGGCGACGCGCCGGCTTTCCCCGTCGATGGTGGCGTACATCTCGCGCCAGTCCACGGAAAGCCCCGCGCGCGTCCACAGGTCGCGGAACGCCAGTTCGTCCTTCTCCGTCACCTCCCGGCACAGCTCGATGAAGTTGCGCCGGGAAACGCCGCGCGCGGGCTCCTCCCGCCGGGCGGCGTCGGCGGGGGCCAGGGACAGGGCGGGATCGTAGGGGAGGGCCGGATCGCACCGCACGTGGAAGTAGTTCTGCACGCGCCGCTCGGTGGGCAGGCCATTGTCGTCCCATCCCATGGGGTAGTAGACGGCCTTCCCGCGCATGCGCTGATAGCGCACGATGACGTCCGTGTGCGTGTAGCTGAACACGTGGCCGATGTGCAGGGAGCCAGACACGGTGGGCGGCGGGGTGTCGACGACGAAGGTGTCCTCCCGGGACCTGCCGGGATCGTAGCGGTAGACGCCGTTGCTCTCCCATTTCTCGGCCAGCCGCTTCTCCACGGCCTGCGCGTCGAAGTGGTCGGGAAGCGCTCCCGCATCGATGCTCTTGAAGGAACCGCCCATTGCGGCAGTATACAGGGAAGGGGCCGCAGGGTCACCCCCGCCTTGTCGGCGGCCTCCGGGAAGCGGGGAGTCGCTCCGCGATCCGCCGTCAGGCGGAGGTCGGATCTAGAAGTGCCTCTCCAGCAGGAGCGCCTCGTCCTGGAAACCGGCCTTCCTGTAGAAGGCGCGCGCGCGCCGGTTGGTGAACAGCGTGGAGACCGAGATCTCCGCGCAGCCCCTGGCGCGGGCCATCTCCACCGCCGCCTGGATCAGGGCGCCGCCCACCCCGTCCCCGCGGCTCTCCGCATCCACGACCAGCTCCTCCACGGTGCAGCAGGGGGCCGCGTGATACAGGTTGGGCCGGATGGACCAGGAGAGGGCCCCCACCACCGATTTGCCGCGCGCGGCCACGAGGATGCCCTGGCCGCGGCCCCAGAGGTAGGAGCGGACCCTGCGCGGGTCCACGGTGCTCTTCTCCCCATTGGCTTCCGCGAGCTTTCCGATGAGGTCCGCCACGGCCTTGGCGTCGCGCCTTCCCGCCGGGCGCACCGTGGCGGGTTCCGCGTCCCTTCCCCCCTTGCCTCCGCGAAGCTGCGGGTATTCCTCCATCAGCTTGTCGTAGACCGCCAGGCATGACCATGCGTCCGTGGCCGCGTAGCGCAGCTGCCGCGCCGACAGGGTGCGGGCCGACCAGTCGGACCGCTGCTCGGCCTTGGAGATCCGGATGCCCAGATATCGGGCGGCCAGGGCGCGGAGGTTCAGGGACGTGGCGCCCACGGACTTGGCGAGCGTCGGAAGGTCGACGAGGCCCCGGGCCTCGATTCCCAGGTCCTCCCGCATGGAACGCAGCTCCTGGGATGCCCCCTGGGCCACCTTGCGGATGGAGGGGTCCTCCAGGAGGGCCTTCAGCGCATCCTGCGGCCGGCGGTTCGGGATACGGAAGAGGAACGCATTGGCGTCCGTGGAAACCTGCACCAGGCACGTGGGGAACTTCTCCCCGGGCCGGAAGGAGGGCCGGGCTTCGGTGTCCATGCCCACGGGCCGCTTCGTCGCGGCGAAACGGCGGATCTCCTCATGCGCCAGGCGCGCCTGTTCCTCGGTTTCCACCAGGTGGATGGTGCCCTCGAAGTATTTCAGGGGAAGGGATTGATGATCGTCCATGCGGTTTTCATGTCCTGTTCGGGATGACGACATAGTACGCGGGATACGGCCCGAGAGGCAAGATGCCGCGTTGCCTCACCGGAATTCTAACCCACGGGGGTCATTTGCCTCATCCAAAAATCTAACCCTGAATGATGCCCGCGGTGGCCACTGCAACCGGCGGGAGGAA